>Ga0137302_10457_pt1 | contig 19625 bp, 12 predicted proteins | sample Ramsor2O_GlcNAcB_FD_97184 | JGI IMG/M metagenome (GOLD analysis project Ga0137302, IMG submission 97184) | Mouse cecal microbial communities from Vienna, Austria - N-Acetylglucosamine amended with D2O_GlcNAcB | ecosystem: Host-associated > Mammals > Digestive system > Large intestine > Cecum... | reverse complement strand
GAATCCGGTATTGATTATATATCGATAGGGAGGACATTGCTGAAAAATATTCCATACATACTGATGCTGGCATTTACCGTTGGAGTTTGTTTTTTCGGGATTTGGAATTGGCTCAGACCAAATGAGTACGTATCAAAAATGAATATGGTCGTAATATCCAGAGATAACACCCTCAGTTCCCTGGGGGAATACAACATATCCAATGTAGTGGGAAGATGTGTCAGCTCTCTGAACAGTGATGTCCTTGGCAGCAGGGTCCGGGAAGAGCTTGGAACCGGCAAGCTCCCGGGTACGATTCAGGCACAAAGCGTGGAAGGCTCCAACATGATTCTGCTGGAAACCAGAGCTTTAACTGCGGAGGATTCCTTTCGGATGATGTCAGCAGCTTTAAAAAATTATGCCAAGGTTTCTTCGTATCTGACAGGAGGTTATCTGATGGAGAAAATCGGTTCTCCTCTTGCATCGAAGATTACCTGTGAGTCGAATAATGCACTGGCACTTGCCGTCACCGTGTTCATTCTGGTTGCCATAATTGAGATGAGTATGATGAGTATTGTCAGTATTTTCAGCGGTAAAATCCAGAACACCATGCAGGCAAAGAAGCTGATTGATGCTGATTTTTTAGGAGAGATACACTTTGAAAATAAATATGCCAAAAAGAGTATTTTACTCTCTAACCCTACCGTCAGCTTTACTTATTCCGAAGAGATGAGCAAAACGGCTACGATGCTTCTGCGCAAGCTGGAAAAGAGCAGAGACAAAACATTTATGGTGACCAGCGTAATGGAGAACGAAGGGAAATCTACCATTGCTGCAAACCTCGCACTTAAGCTGGCATCCAGAGGAAAAAAAGTGCTTCTCGTTGATGCAGATATGAAGAAACCGGCATTATACCGGATTTTAGACCGGGAGATTCCCAAAGAAAGGGATATCAACGCATATCTGGAGGGGAAAGCTTCTTATGAAGATATTATTTTCCGGGAAAAAAACGGACTGGTAAACTACTGTTTTTCTACTAAAACAATTATGGAGAGCGATATTTTGCTTAAAAATGAAAAAGCGAAAGAATTGCTGGCAAAAGCAGAAGAAGAGATGGACTATATTATCCTGGATGTGCCGCCAGCGGGAATTATCCGGGATGTGGAAGTTCTGGCGTCCATCATTCCCCAGACCATTCTGGTGATCCGGCAGAACATGGCGAAGGCAAGAAATGTAAATGACATTATTGATTTATTAGAACGGGGCGGAACGGAGGTTGCCGGGTTTGTATTGAATGCGGTTTGTTCCAGAGTTGTCGGCAAGGCAGGAGCGAAGATCTATGGATATAAGAAATATTATGGAAGATATGACAGAGGTCCGGCGAATAACCCAGACATGAAGGTGAGGAATTAACATGCAGTTATACAATGACAAAATAGACATCATTTATGATGACGAGAAAGTCCTGGACATCAGAAATTTTATTGACAATATGCTGAATGGCTTAAAGCGCTATAAGATTACGCTTCTCCTTCTCTTCCTTTTAATATCAGGCGGAATATTTGCCCTGAAGACCTGGAAATATACCCCTTTGTACCAAGCGAAGCTTACCTACGTGGTGACGAAGACAGGAGATGCGGCAACAGATGTTATGATAACCGGGCGGCTGAGTCAGTCTTTTCCGAATATTCTGACTAATACTGGATTATCTGCCGATATGAAGCAGTATATGCAGATGAGCCAAGAGGAAAAGCTGCCGGGGAGCATCCGCATGTATAACACCAGTTCCTCTAATATGCTAAACGTGGCCATCACTGCCGGAGACGATAACCAGGCAAATGAAATGATGGCTGCATTTCAGGAGGCATATCCGGAGTATGCATCTAAAAATGTAGGAACGGTAGAGCTAAGTGTCATTGATTATACAAAGGCGTCTGAAAAACCGGTAAATCCATATCCCAGGATCAAGTATATTTTAATGGGCATGATTGCAGGGGGATGCTGCGTATTTCTGATACTTTTAATCTATGCTCTGACGAGAAAAACGATCCGCAGGGAGTCGGATATGAAAAAAATCGTGAATCTGGACTGTCTGGCTTACATTCCCAAAGTGAAGGAAAAGAAGCGGACGGGGAAAGAAGTACGTCATATTTTGATTTCTGACAAGCGGGTGTCCTATGATTTCCGCCAGGCTGTCCGAACCATACAGTCCCGAACCGCAAAGCATTTAAAAGAGGAGAATGCCAAGACTCTGCTGATCACCAGTTCACTGCCCAGCGAAGGAAAGACAACCTTTGCCGTGAATCTGGCACAGGCAATGGCGGATGAAGGGAAACGGGTAATTCTGGTGGACTGTGACCTGAGACATCCCTCTATCGGCACGATGCTGGGTATAGAGAACAGCGGGGGCGGTCTGCCGGATGTCCTGGATGAAAAACTGGAATTAGACCAGGCGATTCAAAAATACAAGGATAATATTATGGTTTTGTGCGCCGGAAAAGCCCGGGAAGACACAACAAATGTTCTTTCCAATCCCCGATTGCGGGAGATTCTGGATACACTTGGCAGCCAATATGACTACGTTGTGATCGATACGCCTCCGGTTTCGTTTTTTACCGATGCATCCATTATATCGGAGTATGCGGATGCGGGAATTTATCTGGTGAGGCAGGATTATGTAGAGGCACGCTTCGTGCGGGAGGGTATGGAAATGCTTGCGGGAGCAGAACTCAAACTGGTGGGCTACGTCTTAAACTACGTAGAGGCAGGATTTTTAAAATACGGTTACCACAACTATTATTATGGGAAATCTTATCGATATTATAAACAGAATGTATCGGATTCGGAAGGTTAGGATGCTATGAAAGCTATCATTAATTTCAGTAAAGTGCTGGAAACTATGTCCGGTGAATTAGAAAAAGTTCCGTTTTCATTCCTGATCATTGTATCGGCTGCTGTTTTACTGTGTATCATTATTTACTTTGCCATTGCTCATGTCCATATGGGAGGACCGGTAAAAATAATGGTTCGCAATATCTCTGTGGTCAGTATGCTGCTACTGTATCTGGGTATCATCCTCAGCATTACTTTTTTTACAAGAGCGCCCATGGAGGAAGCGAAAGTAAATCTGAAGCTATTTGATGAAGTACTTCGTGCCGGTTATTTTAACCGGGCAGTGGTCAGGATCTTCAGCAATATTCTTCTGTTTGTACCGGTGGGGATTTTTCTACATCTGGTCCGCATGGAGGGAAAGAAAAAATATCTTTTGCTGCTGTTCGTTCCTCTTTGCAGCCTTCTTATAGAAACGGTACAGCTAAAAACAAGGACAGGTGTATTTGATATTGATGATCTGGTGTGTAATACCCTGGGTGGATTCCTGGGTTATGGCCTGGGGATGTTTTACCGCTATGCTTTTTCCAAAGGCAGAAAAATAAAAATAGCTATTCGGATTTTACTGGTATGCTTTACCCTGTGCGTATTTACCGGGATGGGCGGGTTTGGAGCCTATCACGTATACCGGGTCATGGGCAAGAACAGCCTGATGCAAAAGAATACGACAGCCAGGGCACCCACACTGGAAAAAGAAAGTGAAGATGCAAACAGGAATGGAAATAAAGATGGAAATGAAAATGGAAATAAAAGTGGGGAAGAGGAAGCATATGATCCTACCCTGTATTACCATGATGGAAAAGCTTACCGCTATGAGGAAAATATAATCAATATCCTATGCATGGGCATCGACAAGCGCACGGAAGAAATCGAAACCGTACCCGAGGTATCCGGCAAGGGCGGACAGGCGGATGCCGTTTTTCTGATCTCCCTGAACCCGGATACCCGAAAGATGAAAATATTCGGTATTTCCAGAGATACCATGACTGCAATAAAAAATTATGACTACGAAGGCAACTATATCGGAGAAGAAGAAAATCATTTAGCCCTTGCCTATGCATATGGGGATGGTTCTCTTAAGAGCTGCGAAATGATGAAAGAAGCAGTTTCCAAATTAATGTATAACCTGCCGGTTCATGGATACGCAGCTATTAATCTGGAGGCAGTTTCCAAGCTGAATGATGCGGTTGGCGGCGTAACGGTCACTATACCCGAAGAGATGGAATATGATGATCCGGAGTTTCAAAAAGGGGAAAAAATCACCCTGACCGGAGAGCAGGCGATGAAATTTATCCAGAGGCGGGATATTACCAAAAGCGGCGGAAACGGGATGCGGATGCAGAGACAGAAGACATATGTCTTATCTTTTTTAAACGCAGCCAAAGAACAGATCAGAAAAGATCCGTCTTTACCAATCCAGCTTTATCAGGAACTGTCTAAAAATATGGTGACTAATCTGGGACTTGATCATGCAGTTTATCTGGCGACACTGATGCTGGATACAGATTTTGGGGGCGATGATATTCAGATGCTTCCCGGAATGACAAAAAAAGGTACTTATTATGAAGAATTTCACGTTGATCAGGATCAGCTATACGACCTGATCCTTGATCATTTTTACGAAGAGGTTGAAACCGAATCAAAGGACAGCGGCGGTGATGGAAGTTGAATAAAAAGAACAAATATGCAGGGAAATGGTTCATTATCGGAATAGCAGCTTTTCTAATGGCAGGGATCTGTATCTGCTTTGTGGTGGACAGGGAAATGCAGAAGCTGGCAGCAGCAAAATTGTATGAACAGGCAGCGGCATTTGAGGATGCGACCGGGGGGAATGAATCCGAAAGCCGGAGTGGGAAAGATCCAAACCAGCCTGATACCGGGGATAAATCATCCGCGGAAAAATCAACGGACCAGCTTACAGACCGGTCATCAAAAAAACAAAAGGATCAGGAAAAAAGTCAGCAAACAGATCTGTCAGCAGACCTTCCGGTAGATATTGCTGAAATTCAAAAGGATATGCCGGATGTCTATGGCTGGATAGAAATTCCCGGGACAAAAGTAAATTATCCGGTTGTCCAGCGGGAGGATGACAATCTCTATTATCTGGACAAGACACCGGATGGAAGTTCCAATATAGAGGGCTCTATATTCAGTGAAGATTACAACCGCAGAGATTTCACGGATCCGGTAACTGTTTTATACGGACACAACATGAAAAATGGGGACATGTTTGGTGAACTACATCTTTATGAAGATAAGAGTTTTTTTGATGCAAACCGGGATCTTTATATTTACTTGAAAGACAAGAAACTGACTTATCGGATATTTGCTGCAGTACTGTTTGACAACCGTCATATCATGCAAAGTTATGATTTCTCCGGTGAGGATTCTATTCTTCCGTTTATTCGGGAAATCATGAATATCCGCAATATGAGAAGTAATGTGGACAGGGATATTTCTATTCTGCCAACTGATAAAATTCTTACGCTTTCAACCTGTCATGGCATGGGAAGTGATTACAGGTATCTGGTTCTTGGGGTGCTGCAAAATGATTAGTATTACGGTACATCAGTGGGAGCGGGTGTACAGATAGGAAAGGATATTAAGATGAAAAGAACTGTCAAAACCTTAGCTGCCTGGATAGCTGCCATCGCGATTTCTTTTTGCTTTGTAAATTTATTGATATTTATCTACTTTCATCAACCAGGATGGATTAGCAGGTCGGAAGCGGCGACGGGTGCAATCTGGGATCCCGGTTCCCGTTATTCCAATGCTTACGAAGGTTATGGTGCCGGAAAAGTGGATGAAAACGGATATATTAACCGGTACCCGATAGCGGAGGACAACTATATTCTGGTGATGGGATCTTCCCATACACAGGGAAAAGAAGTTCCGGTTGACGAGAGATATACAGAACTGGTGAACCGGAAAGTTACGTCAGAACCCAAGGAGTATATCTATAATATTGGGACTGACGGCCACTATCTGCCGGATCTTTTGAGACATTTTTCAGCTGCGGTGAAGGAGTTCCCCAGGTCAAATGGTGTGGTACTGGAAGTTTTCAATACGGATTGCGATGCTGATATATTAGAAAACTGTCTCAAGCAGGTTCCTTATAATCCGAATCAAAATGGTTCGGTAATAGCAGAAAAACTATCCGGGTTACAGAAGTTTGCTATGAACGTCAAGGAAAATATGCCTCTGCTGAACTTATTGCAGCAGAAACAGTTTGCAGACTTCAAGATTGATTTTAGCGGAGCATTTGGGATCCGGGATCAGGATGCTCCGCCGCAAACCGGGTTGGATGAGTTAGCAGCTGACAAAGGAAGCGGCATGGAGCGCTACCAGGAGATTCTGGATCAGATATTTACAGAGATAAAGCAAGATTATCAGGGAAAGATTTTCATATTATACCATCCCATTGTAAAAATAAGCGGTGATCAGATGGAAGTCATCTATGAGGATACCTATCGGTATTTTCAGCAGGCATGCAGTAAGCAGGATATTCAGATTATTGATACCGGAGCTGCGTTTCAGGATTACTATGAGAAGCAGTACGATGTCCCCTATGGATTCAGCAACACTTCTATGGGAGAAGGACATCTCAACAGGACCGGGCATCGGATTCTTGCAGAAGAACTGTACGATGCACTGTGTAATGCAAATCTGATTTCTTGTGAGGTTAATTAATCATGGTATTTATTTCAATTCAGTTTTTAATTTTATTCAGTGCAACGATCTTTTTATTATTGGTTACTCATGACAAGCAGCAGCATAACCGAATACTGCTGGTCAGCAGTTATATATTCTTCGCCTATCTGGATGTTAGATTTTTACTGCTTTTAATTGCACAGACTTATGCATCCTATCTTGCCGGCAAAAATATTGGGAGGACAATTAAGAATCAGTCAGTCCGAAAAAAAATTTTAGTGGTATTCATTACTTTCATGCTGATCATTTTAGGATTTTTCAAATATTATCATTTTTTTACGGAGTCTTTTCTGAATTTATTTCAGATAAAAAGCAACATGCAGCTATGGAAATTAGCGATGCCTCTTGGTATTTCCTTTTATACCTTCCAGGCAATCAGTTATGTGGCAGATATTTATAAAGAGGAATTAGAGCCTGCCGATTTCCTGTCCACTGCACTTTTAATTGGTTTTTTTCCCAAGATTTCAACGGGTCCGATTGTGAAGAATCAGGATTTCCTCCGGCAGATTAACGAACAAAGACAGATTACAAAAGCAAATGCAGAAGCTGGATTTCAGATAATCCTGTTTGGGATATTTAAGAAGTGTGTGATAGCGGACCGGTTGTCTGTATGTGTGGATGCGGTTTTTCAGGCTCCGGCTGCCTACAGCGCTCTTTCCATCACTTTTGCCGTGATTTCCTATTCCATTCAGATATATTGTGATTTTTCCGGTTATTCAGATATGGCAATTGGAATTGCAAAAATATTGGGATTCGATATACCACCCAATTTTAATATTCCTTATATATCAAAAAATGTATCGGAGTTTTGGAAACGCTGGCATATCAGCCTGTCTGCCTGGCTGATGCAGTATTTATACTTTCCCCTGGGTGGAAATCGAAAAGGCAGAGGGCGTACTTATTTTAATTTGGTTTTAACCATGACGTTGGGGGGACTCTGGCATGGAGCTAACTGGACTTATATTGTGTGGGGACTGCTCAATGGATTTGCTTTAGTGCTGCATAAAAATTATCTGGCTATTAAGAAGAAGCATTTTATCACGATTGAAAATAAGGGAATACAGAATGTCTGTTCCGTTATTTCCTGTCTGCTTACCTATATTTTCATCTGCATTTGCTGGATTTTTTTTCGGGCAGATTCAGTGGAACAGGCAGTCATGATACTGGGCAGAATCGTCTTCTGGAAATCAGGGATAGATTACATTTACATATATACGGTGGTATTTGCCCTGATTGTGATCATTGCAATGTTGTATGCAAAATCCAGAAATAACGGAAATGGATGCTACAAACTATTTAACTTGGATAAGTTTTCATCGAAGGTAGTGATATGCATCTTCATTTGGATTCTGTTAAGTTTGTTTTATCCGGGAAATACAGCATTTATTTATTCCCAGTATTGACTTTACCGGGAAACAGGGTTATCTGCCTGCTATAGATTGTGAACCTTTTTTTCTGTGGCAGTTTTAGATAAATAAAATGCGTTTTATACGTTTCAGGAGAGGAGGCGTGAGATCTATTGTGCGAAAGAACCATAGTAAATGGAAAAAAGATACAAAAATAATTTTATTAAGGAGGATTTGGATATGAAGGAAAAAGCGGCGGCAATTCTAACGGTATGTATGCTGCTGATGACGGGAATGCAGGTTCATGCCAGCGGCATTATACACAGCGTTTCAACAGGAATCGGTGGAATTGTAAGTGCAAGCCCCGGCAGAGGTTCTGCAGAACTGTCAGGTAAATTTGATGATCCTGAGTTACAAAATGAGGTGGATCAAATAAATAACAGTCTGGACCAGAATCTGGCGAACGCCTTGGGGAAGGATGAACTGGAACTTTATGACAGCAAGACTAAGGTTATATCCCTGGAAAAACTGTCTGATTATAAATTTCTGACGAAAATCAGTAATTTGACAATCAAAGCAGATCCCATGCCATCTATCGAACAACCCATCAGTATTGATTTGGTATGCAATAGTATCACCTCTAATATTCAGGTTTACGTCCTGCATAAGTGTGATGCACATGGATGGGAACTGCTGGATACCGCAACCAGTGGGAATATTGCAACTGCGGTATTTCATTCCGCATCGCCCGTAGCATTGGTATACCAGGACAAAGAGCAGGGAAAAAACGAAGAAACCGGTGTTTCACCTAAAACCGGAGAAAGTGGTATTGAAATTATTGCAGTTATAGCAGCCGTATTATTTATTGGGCTGGGCAGTTTTGCAGTGATCCACAGTAAAAAGAACAGAGGAGTGAAAATGTGAAGGAACCAGCATTAATGATCCTGGCAGCAGGAATGGGGAGCAGGTATGGGGGACTTAAACAAGTTGATACAGTGGGAGATCATGGAGAAAGTATTATAGATTTTTCTATTTATGATGCCATAGAAGCCGGTTTTCGTGATCTTGTGCTGATTATAAGAAGAGAACACGAGGCTATCTTTGAGCAGAATCTGGTCAGGCATATCAGAAAGAAGGTGAATGTTCAATATGCCTATCAGAACATGGATGATATCCCGGAAGGCTTTACAGTCCCGGCAGGCAGAGAAAAGCCGTGGGGAACAACACATGCCCTGTTAGCCTGCCGCAGCCGGAATACACCATTTGCTATCTGCAATGCAGATGACTTCTATGGAAGAGATGCATTTCAAAAAATGTATGAATTTTTATGTACGGAGGTTCAGGAGAATCACTATGCCATGATCGGATACCCACTGGAAAATACATTGACGGATCATGGTTCCGTAACAAGAGGGGTCTGCAAGGTAGAAGACGGGTACCTGACCGGTATCGAAGAAATAGGCGGAATCAGGAAAAAAGACGGGCAGGTCTGCTATGAGACAGATAAAGCAGACAACACAGAAAAAGCAAACAAGACAGAAAAAACTGACAAGACAGGTAAGGCAGACGTAAATGACGAGACAGTCAATCAATACAGCTGTATACCTGATCATACCATGTGTTCCATGAATTTCTGGGGATTTTCTCCGTCAATATTCGGGCAGTGTGACCGGATATTTACTGATTTTTTAGAACGGGAATTAAATGCAAATCCTATGAAATGTGAACATGTCATACCTACGGTAGTAAGGGATCTTATAAAAGAAGGCAGTTGCCGGGTCAAAGTATTGCCCAGCCGGGATACGTGGTTTGGAGTGACTTATCAGGAAGATCGAGCATTCGTCCAGGAAAAAATAAAAGATTACAAAAAAGCAGGCAGATTTCCCGCAAAACTTTGGAACTGAGATTTACCGTGTAGTCTGTTAAAACAGAAATATCGTGGATAGGGGGGAATACATTGAAGTTTAGAAACAGGAAAAGAAGCATTCTGATACTCGTTTTGTGCTTTGCTGTATGTCTCACTGCTAATCCGGTTTGGAGTCAGCATGCGGATGCCTCAGCAGGGCCTGCCCGGGAAACGATCAAAGGAGAAATCGGCAAAAAAGCTGAAAAATCAAATACAGAAGATATGGATACCTGGGAGACGAAGTTGGCATCAGAACCAGAAACGCAGCCTAATACAAAAGCCTCGAAAGAGCCAGAAACCCAGGCAGAAGCAGAGACTCAACCAAAGTCGGAACCTCAGTCAGAGCCAGAAACGCAACCAAAATCGGAAATTCCGACAGAGGCGGAAACCCAGCCAAAATCGGAAGCCCCCACAGAGGCGGAAACCCAGCCAAAATCGGAAGCCCCCACAGAGGCGGAATCCCAGCCCAAAACAGAAGCTCCGACAGAGCCGGAATCCCAGCCGCCATCTGAATCACAAAACGAAACTTCCAACCGGGATCAGGGAATGCCAAAATTAGATATCCGGGATTTTAACCCGGAATCGATACAGGCAGCAGGAATAAAGGATCAGAATTTCGCCCTGGCGATATACGATTCTATAATGGCAGATCCATCTAATTTTCTGGATGGGAATACCTTGGAGAAAAATAATTTCTCAACAGTTGTGGAATTATTAAAATCTTATACTGGAACCATCTATGCAAGCAATAAGGACATTACCGACATAGAAGGAATCTCCGTACTGAAATCATGTGCGAAATGGGACATTTCATATAATCACATTGTGGATATCAGACCCCTGTCCATATCAAATGCGGTTATTGAATCGGAAGTCACGCCGGATGAGCAGACCTACTATGGTATTTTTGGACGCTCCATGGAAGTAAATGTATATGGCAATCCGATCCGTAAATATCCGCTCTGGGTAGGAGGCAGATTTAACTTACAGCCACTCCTGACGGATAATGTTGTGAAACTGGATGATGAAGTTCTGAAGTATGTCGTTGACGGAACGGATTCATTTGCCGGAACCTATACCGTGCCGCTCTCCTTTTATGCAGGGAATGATCATGTAAATATCCGCGAAGACAGTATTAAAATCCGGGAAATGGATGGCTCATCTACAGGGACCCAGGTTTCTGCTAAGGGCGGTAAAATCGAAAGCCTTGAACTGTCGAACATACTGGGAAGCGGTAAGCTGTTTATTACATTGGGAGCCGCAAATGATTCCAGAATGAACTGGTTTGTAATAACTGATTCAGGGTTTGATGATGTGCAGTCAAACGCATCCACGATATCCTGGAGAATACCCTTTGAGATTAAAATGTATACAAAAGTTGAGAAAGGAACTGTTCACACTGACCACAGGATCTCCCTGATAAAAACCGGCCAGGATGATGGTAAGCCCAAAGGGGGCGCTAAATACGTCCTGTATCGGAAACAGGGTGACAGCTTTGCTCCGGAAACAGATATTATAATTGGCAGCTATATGACGGATGAGGATGGAAAAATAGAAGTAGAAGGATTAGCGGTGGGAGACTATTATTTTTTAGAAGTCAGTCCGCCTTCCGGCTATGACAAAAATCCCGCACCGACCGCTTTTTCTGTCCGTGACGGAGAATTGAAAATCAACGGAAAAAGCGGTAATAAAATTGATACGGGCTCGCTCCAGGGGGTCCAGGAATTAGAAGACGGGTCATTTGTCCAGGGAGGGGATGGGACAGACAACATAGATTTAGAAATCATTCCTCCCCAGGGCGGAGATCTGGAATCCCTGACCCTGAAGTGGACAGCGGGGAATCATAACGGAACAGCCGGGAAGATGACCTATATCGTTGGCAGCGGAGAATCAGCAGATCCATCCATCGTATATGTTCCCCACAGGAGTGCAGCAGAAGCAGCGGCGGAGGCGAAGCTCGCAGAAGCACGTGACCTGTATCAGAATGTCTCTGTTACGGCGGCATTTACACAGCATCTGACAGCAGAACAGCAGGATCCCCTGCATCCCGTGGAGGTAACCTTAGCAGTTTTAAAGAAACTGAAATATCCAACAGGAAAAGAAATAACACCGGTTCCGGAAGGAATGTTTGCATTTTCCCTGACAAATGATCCAGAATACCCATCAACTCCCGCTCTGCCGTCCACATTAGCTGCAGTAAATAAAGCAGATGGAACCGCAAAGTTCGGAACAATTATTCTGGGAAGTGAAATTACCACGGATACTGTGAAAGAGGGAGAAAATTATGTCTATCATTACCTCATTACAGAAAAAGACAACGGTGATCCCAATTACATTTATGACTCCAATGTCTATACAGCAGCAGTTGCCATCGGAAAAGCAGAAGGCACAGACCGGCTGGAAGTAAAAAGTATCACTTATACCTCTTCCCAGGGGACGGACAATGCCGAACAAGCTGTCTTTGTCAATACGCTGATTGCGGTTCCACTCCAATTCTACAAAGTGGATGGGAATGATAACGATAAGCCCTTAAGTGATGTAAAGTTTACTCTTTATTCCTGCGGGGCAGAGCATAAGCAGGATGCAGAGCATGACGAACTGGTTACCTGTGAACCGGAAAACTGCTGGATTGAAAGAGATACAGCGGTAAGCGATGAAGATGGACTGGTAGATTTCGAGGATGTACCAAGCGGCGATTATCAACTGGTGGAGGTACAGACGAATCCCGGATACAGCCTGCCTCTGGGACAGTGGCGCATCCATGTGGATGTTACCCATAAAGAAAACCCCATTACCATAAAAGCAGCAGGAGATCCATTGCCCCCCGCTTTTATAAAAGAAATTCAAGGCGAAAAAGTAATATACAAATTACCCAATTTCAAAAAAGCAGATTTGCCTCTGGCAGGTGGCAGCGGCACAAAGATTTTCTCCATTTGCGGTGTGGGAGTGATATTGACAGCAATCATTCTGCTGGTATTCACCGGCGGAAATTCAAAAAGAAAGAAAAGGAGTACCAAAGTTATGAGAAGAATAATCAATAAATTAAGTGCTGTATTCATGGCAGCCGTTATAACAGCCGGTATGTTTACTGTTTCTGCAGCAGCAGCCGGAAATAATACAGATCTGCCCGGAGAAAAGGGCAGTCTTACCATCCACAAGTATTTAATGGATGACTTAACAGAAGCAGATACCCCCGGAAACGGAAATGAAACAACGGAAATACCAGAATCTGCAATACCTTTAAATGGAATCGAATTTAAGGTTGAAAAATTAAAGATCACACTGGATGCTGATGGAAATGCTATTTCTCCCACCGGAGGGAAGATACCTGCAAATGCATCGGAAGTGACAGAAGATATGATTGACAAAGACTCAGCCCAGACGGTTATCACATCCGGAACAGGTACAGACGGCAAAGATCTGGGTATAGCAGTGCTGCCAGATCTTGCAAGAGGCTTTTATTATGTAACAGAGCTTCCAAGTGAAAAGGTAGCAGAACCGGTAGCACCGTTTATCGTCAGTGTACCGATGACCAATCCGGAGGGCACCGGATGGATAACCGATGTTCATGTTTACCCGAAAAATGAAAGTGCCAGTATTGATAAATATGTGACCAAAGTTCCCAACAAACATGAAACTTCCGATACCCACGGCGGGAAAGTAACCTGGATTATTCAGCCGTCCGTACCAACCAATGTGGCAGCAGCAAAAAAATATGATATTACCGATGAACTGGATCCTGTATTAAAGTATATTGCGGATTCCGTTAAGGTGTACGGGGTAAAAGACAGAAATACGGAGACAGGCAGCGCAGGTGAGATATTGATTCCAGCGGGAAATTATAATACATCTGAGACAACAGAAAGCAAAGTAAAAGTCAGTTTTACACAGGCAGGACGCCAGCATTTGGCAGACAGCGGTTACAAATTCATAAGAGTTGTATTTGAAACAACCCTGACCAAAGATGCCCCTATGCAGACTGAAATAAAAAATGGTGCAAAAATGGACTACAAAAACCAGTTTGACCAGGATAAGAGCTATGAGGTACTGCCTGAAAATAAGCCCGAAGTACATACCGGAAAGATCGGTATTGTTAAAGTCGATGCCAATAATCAGGAAATAAAACTTGCCAATGCCAAATTTGCTATAGCAGCCAGCTTAAACGATGCTAAAAATAAAAGGTACATCAAAGACACAGATGGAAATGATATCATCGTGACTACAAAAGCGGATGGAACAGCTGAATTTTTGGGATTCTCTTATGGTATTACCGGTGATAAAGTTACGCAAGATACAAAACCTACCACCTATTATTTAGTAGAGACACAGGCACCGAATGGCTACAACCTTTTAAATGAACCGGTGAAGGTAACCATAAATCCTGCAGGGATAGAGGGGACAGGCTATATTGCAAAGGTAACGGTTAAGAACAGCAGTGCATTTATACTGCCCATAACCGGTGGAATGGGTACCACAATCTTTACGGCAGCAGGAATCGGTTTCATTGTACTTGCAGGAATACTGTTGATCCATTCTTTTAAAAAACGTAAAGTAAATTAGTAATACAGGAGCAGTATAAGTGAAAGGGGGAAGGAAAGCTTCCCTCTTTTCTTGTATGGAACAGAGGAGTATATATGAAAAGAATAATTTCAATTGTGCTTTTATTACTGCTGGGTCTGGGATTTTTCCTGTATCCCCATGTCAGTAATTTCCTCATGGAGCGAAACCAGTCTTATGCCATACAGAATTTTGAAAAGCAGGTGAAAAATGCGGACAGCGGAAAAATAGAGGCAGAATGGAAAAAAGCAGAGGAATATAATGAAAGCCTGAGCGGAAATGTGCTGAGGGATCCGTTTCTGGAAGGAAGCGGCATGGTACTCCAGGACAATTACAAAGAAGTATTAAATATAAATGGAATTATGGGCTATATTGATATCCCGGATATCCAGGTAAATCTGGCGATCTATCATGGCACAGGAGAGTCCACATTAAAAAAAGGCGCAGGGCATCTGGAGGGAACTTCGCTGCCAGTAGGAGGGGCTGGGACACATGCAGTATTTACAGGGCATACGGGGCTGACAACCGCAAAATTGTTTACCGATCTGACCGAACTAAAAGAGGGAAATATGTTTTATCTGCACATTCTGGATCGTGTTCTGGCTTACCGGGTTGACCAGATTAAGGTAGTGGAACCGGAACATACAGATGATTTAAAGCCGGTTGCGGGAGAAGATTATGTGACTCTGATAACATGCACCCCCTATGGGGTTAACAGCCACAGGCTTCTGGTCCGGGGCAAAAGAACAGAATACCATGCATGGCAGGAAAAGCAGACAGTGGAAAACACGGAAAGAAAGCTGACCAGGGAGGAACAGACGCTTTTGATCACGTGTATTACAACAGCAGTAGTGATCCTCCTTCTTATATTTATTGTGATTCTGGGAAAGAGAAAGAAAGGAAGGAAGAAATGATCTTAAAGAAAAAAATTCTAATCAGTCTGGCTGTGGTTTCTTTGGGGGTCGGTCTGGGATTGTTGCTCTATCCTTACGCTTCCCAGCAAGTGTATGTCCGGGAGGTTAAAAAAGTTTTAGAAGCATTTGACCGGAAAGTAGACAGAATGAATAAGGAAGTGAAAGCAGATGTATCCGGGACATCCGTTTCCAGATCTTATTTCGATGAACTTTATGAAAAAATATTATCCTACAATCGAGGCTTGTTTTTATCGGGCCAAAAAGACCTGGTGGATCCCTTTTCCTATGAGCAGATCGGATTTAGCCTGAAGGAATGGGGATTCGATGAAGACATGATCGGCAGCTTAAAAATACCAAAAATGAATATCGAGCTTCCCATTTATCTGGGTGCAACCAATGAAAATATGGCAAAAGGAGCGGCGCATCTTACCCAGACTTCACTGCCGGTGGGCGGGATAAATTCAAATGCAGTGATAGCCGCCCATCGCGGGTACAGCAGAGCGGCAATGTTCCGGGATATCGAAAAACTGGAGGAGGGAGATGAAGTAATTATTCAGAATTTCAGAGAGACTTTGAATTATAAGGTCGTGGAAATTAAAATACTGCAGCCTACAGACATTCAGGATATCCTGATACAGAAAGGGAGAGATCTGGTAACGTTGCTTACCTGCCATCCCTACGGCTTTAATCTGCAGAGGTATGCGGTGTTTTGTGAACGTGTTCCATCAGAAAAAGGCAACGGATGAAAAGGGAGCCCAAAACAGGACTCCCGTAATTCAGCTGTTATTCAGTTCCATAGATTTCTTCTTTCGTAAAATAACCGCTTTCGATTAAGATCTTATCAATGTTTTTCGCGGTAATCAGTTTTCCGGTAATCAGATTAGCATCTACACCGTCCTCGTAATCATTGTCAAATTTGGCATTCACGTTTACCTTTTCACCCTTGGCGAGGTGATAGGCTTCATTGACGGCAGTGCTGGCTAATTCCCTCAAATCCATATAAATGGTAACATCCTGTTCACCGGCTGCAATTCTCTTAACTGCATCCAGTTCAGCATCCATACCGGTGATAGGTACGTGATTTGTAATATTTAATTCTTTCAGTGCCTCGGCACAGGCACCAGCAATTTTATCATTTGGTGCCAGAATAGCATCCACTTTATTACCGTTAGCCTGAATCGCTTCCAGAACCATCTTTTTGGCTTCATCAGCTGACCAGCCCGGGACATCTTTATCCAGAATAATATTGATATCATTTCCCAGAGGAGAAATGTACCTCATTGCTCCTTCGTACAGAAGAACCGCATTGTGATCGCCAAGGTCGCCTTCCAGTATGATGTAGTCTCCATGATCCGCCGTTTCTGCAAGGTACTGACCTAAGGTCTGCCCGATCTTGCCACAGTCATATCCCACAAACAAATCAATCTGTTCTCCTAAGGCTACACGGGCATAATTGACGACTTTCACCTTTTTTTCTTTGGCGTATTCCAGTATTTCTTTTACATTATTAACATCCCTTGGAGTGAGAATTAAGACGTCGATACCGCTGTCAATCATTTCGATACAGTCTTCTGTCTGGGTTTTCGGCTCATCCGTTGTATTCAGACGGACTTCAATGGGAACACCAAGTTCTTTTGCCCGTTCTTCCATATAACCCTTTTCCTGTACCCATCTGGTGGCCTGGCCAACACCGAAAGAAACACCGATTTTTACTTCTTTATTCGATTGGTTACATCCTGCTAAGCTTAAAGACAAACCTGCTGCACATAAAAAATACAGAACCTTTTTTAACATAGGACTCCCTCCTGATACATTTTATCAAATGTACTTTCATCTACTGGTTTCGAATAATAGTATCCCTGGGCGACAAAGCATCCCACTTCTTTCATAAGAGAAATATTTTCCAGTGTTTCCACACCCTCAACAACTACATTTATCTTTAATTGATTTGCCATTTGTGCGACAGCAGAGAATATGATCCGCTGGCGTTCACTATTCGTTGTTTTATTTAAGAAATCCTTATCAATCTTCAGTGTATCAATAGAGATATCCTTAAGCATATTCAGGGATGAATAACCGGAGCCAAAATCATCCATGGAAATAAGGAAACCTTCTGTATGCAACTTGTCTATAAACTTGGATATAACTTCATAATTATCAAAGATGGCACTTTCTGTCAGTTCCACTTCGAGAAGATTAGCCGGTATCCCGTATTCATGTATTTTATCCACGATTTTTTCCAGGAAATGACTGTCTACTAAGTGAAGCCTGGAAAAGTTTACGGAGATGGGAACACAGTTAATTCCCTGATCTAAATGCTTTTTAATAAAACGCAGGGTCTGTTCAAATATAGCCATATCCAAATCCATAATTAATCCCGTTTTTTCACATAGAGGGATAAATTCAAAAGGTGGAATCAATTTTCCGTCCTTTAACCAGCGTGCCAGAGCCTCTGCCCCCACCAGCCTGCCAGTGAGGATATCAACCTTTGGCTGAAAGAAGGGAATCATTTCGTGTTTGGCAAATGCCTGCTTGATGGACCGCTTCATCTGTTCGTTGCGGATCATCTGCTGGTCGAAATTTTCAGAATAGTAGATCACCTTTTTATCAAGTGTCCCCTTTGCAGTCTGGGCGGCAGTGCTCGCCTTATCCACCATCAGGTTAATGCTTTCACTGTAGTCCGTTATAGCATAAATTCCGGCTGTTATGTAAATCGTAATTTCTTCTTCATTTTCCGGAAATTCAAGAAGATTTTCCAGACGCTGTTCCGACACATCTTCCAGGAGTATTACAAAGTGATCACCGGAAATTCGGGCAATACTCTCTCCGGGCAGCAGCTTGCTTTCGATGGTTTTGTTAATCTGGAAAAGCATGCGGTCACCCACATCAAAACCATAAAAATTATTAACATATTTAAAGTTATCAATATCAAATTTCAGCAGATAGAGCTGTTTGTCAGTATGTTCCCGAAGTGCTTCCTTCAGGTCTACCGTAAATTTGGTAAAGGTATTTCCACGGGTGACACTGTCAACAAAAGCAATCTGCTCCAAATGTGATTTCTGTTTGTTTTTATAAGACAGGAAAAAGAATAGACTTAATCCAAATATAATAACCACAACAGAAAGGATCAGATAGAACATTTTTATCACGATGTTGGCATTGGGAGATACCGCTTCCGTAGAAACGCTGGAAATCAGATACCAGTCATGGATGTCTTCAATGGGTGTATAAGCGGAGAACGTCTTCTTCCCATCTACCGTAGTCTCCATAAAACCGGATTGCTGATTCTGAATATCATCCTGAAGCTGGACAGATTCTTTCTCATTGCCCTGGGCGTAAATCATCCTTAAATAGTTTTCATTTTCCTGGCTGTATGCATCCTGCCGGGAACTGATTAATATGTAGCCTTCTTTATTTATGATATACATATAACCTTCTTCTGAAAATAAAGAAATGGAGCATATATCATACATTTCCTCTGGTGTAAAAAATTTCTGGAGCGATCCTATAATTTCTCCGTTACACTTCAGCGGAACACTGATTACAAAAATTTCTTCCCCGTCCTGTCTGGATACCAGGCGGTCAGATATATTGTGGAGATCCTGCAGGGCTAACTTGTAATATTGCCGGCCTGAAATATTCAGCGTACTGCCATCTTTAAAATATGCTGCTCCGTCCGTACCGGCAACAAACATATCATTCTTTTCATAATTGGCAACGCTGGCTAAAAAGGCTTTGAATATACTGTCATTGTCAATGGTCTTCCCGCTGCTGAGAATATTGGCTATCTGGGTTGACGTAGAATCCAGATCATTCACTTCCATGTTAAGCTTACTGGTTATAACATCTTTGTTTTGCGTCACAATTTCCGTTAAATTAATTTTTACATCGGAATTCAATAAATTTTGAACGTTATTCATTAAAAATATTACAGATATAAATAATAAAATTATTAGTAAGAATCTGGGTGCATAATTAAGCAATTTATATTTTTTCATATATATATTTACCTGCAATTTCATCTTGAATTAGTTTCTTGATAGCTGTATTATAGCACCTATTTTGCTTTCTTGCATCTTGTTTTTGAATAAACTTTTATGCAAACTGAAAGTGTGCCGGAAGCGTGTGCTTTTTAGATGTTTTTACGATACTGCCTCGCCGTTATCCCATAAAACAATTTAAAAGCATAGGAAAAATGTTCAACGGAAGAATAATTTAACCGATTGGCAATCTCTGAAATACTCAGGGTTTCATCGGATAACAGGATCTTAGCCATAGACATCTTGGCCTCGCTTTTTTTCTGGGTAAATGTTTTGCCGTAAT
>Ga0137302_10454_pt1 | contig 19722 bp, 18 predicted proteins | sample Ramsor2O_GlcNAcB_FD_97184 | JGI IMG/M metagenome (GOLD analysis project Ga0137302, IMG submission 97184) | Mouse cecal microbial communities from Vienna, Austria - N-Acetylglucosamine amended with D2O_GlcNAcB | ecosystem: Host-associated > Mammals > Digestive system > Large intestine > Cecum... | reverse complement strand
GATGGTGCTTCTTCAACGATACGAATGTATGCTACCCGTGAACGAAAGCTGATGAAAGAGGCAAAAGGCAGCAGTGAGGAGCCTGTAGAGAAAATAGAACGGAAATGGCTGATAAGTCTGCTGTATAAACCGTTAGACGACATCAAAAAAATATCAAAGGAACAGCTTGATAAAGTCATAGAAAACTATCCGCTGATCGGAACCATCCATGACATAGTGAAGTCATTTAAGAACACATTATTTTCCAAGGAGCCGGCTGAATTAGAGAAATGGCTGGAGGAAGCAGAAAAATTGGAGATAGAACAAATCAGCAGTTTTGTAAACGGGATACGAAGAGACATGGATGCGGTAAAAAAGGCGATAGAACTGGATTATAATAATGGACTTGCAGAGGGAAGTGTCAATAAATTAAAAGTAGTGAAACGGATTATGTATGGCCGCAACAGCTTTGAGCTTTTAAAAGGTAAGCTGCTGCGGCTTGAGTTAAGACGGAGAATCAACTAACTTCGGAAAGAACCAAAAAGTGCTTGACTTTTTATTAGCAGGCTTTCTTTTTGCTCTATTTTCTAAAATGCCAAAGGAAAACAGATTTTTTCTGTTATTCCTTTACACGATACTGTTTGGATTCTGCCAAATGAGGGCGCAAAAAAAGCAGCAAATCTTTTTCGGATTTACTGCTTCATGTGCCGCCGGTGAACGGTATATTCAGTTGTAAATAATAAAAGAGGGCGGTAGCACTTTGGGCTATCCCCCCTACAAATGGAAAGTTGCAATATTTCTATTCCAACTACATCACATTAGTATATTCATGCCTGATTTGTAGTCATCCAAGATACCGGGCTTGACTGGCTTTCCCCAATTCCATGAGGGGTCTCGCTGATGTACATATTCTCCCAATCGGTCAGCCTCTCGCAGACTAATCTGATTTAATGTCCACCCAGCGGCAGCTCGTTCTTCGGGCGGCAATGACATAACATAATTCTTTATGATTTCGCTTTCAATCTCTCCATCACTCATGCCGCCGTTCTTTTCCATGCTCTCAAACACCAAAGATTTTATCTTATTTGCAACGCCCTCGTCAACAGGGACAATGCGGCGGAAATCTGTTCGACCTGTAATATCCTTTCCCTCCGGACAATATGGGTTAACATGACCCTTTGGCGGAAAGGAGCCATTTGGAAGTTTAGGGGTTAAGTGCGAATTTTGAACCTCATAATTTTGTTGCACAAATCGTGTCATTCCTGTAATCGTCATAAGAACACCTTTCTTTCACAGGGGTTTGGGGATTTCCCCAACAAGCAGAAACGGACGCGGCCCGGCAGGGACGGGCGGGGCCGTTTACCGGGAGTGTGGCTACACTCCCTATGCTTGCTACGTTTATCCCGAAGTCAGGATAACGGTAGTTATCCCGACTTTTTGATTATCCCGACCTTTTCAAAAAAGACTGATAAATACAGTCATTTCTCCCAAAAAGGTCGGGATAACTTTTTCTTCACTTCAACCCATACAGACGCCGGATAGTATCCTCATCGCTGACTGTATAACGGGGGATGTCAATGCCGCCCGTTACTTTTCCGCCCATGGATTTTTCAATCGCCTTTCGTTTCTGTTCCGTATCGGCATGGGCATAAATCAGGGAAGTTTCCAGATTGGCGTGCCCCAGCCATTGGGAAATCAGCGTCAGATCCATCCCATGCTGGTACAGGTGCATAGCCCGGCTGTGACGCCAGAGGTGCGGATGGATGTTTTGGGGAACCTCCGGGCAGGTTTTCCTCGCCATGTCCCCATACTTTCTCAGAAATTTCCTGACATTATCATCTGACATGGGATGGCGGCTGCCATGCTGCACCACATAGAAAAGCGGCTGTGTGGAGTATCGGTCTTCTCCTGCATGGTAAACGTTCAGATAGTTTTTGAAATGCCCGATGGTTTCTGCCATAAGCGGGACCGTCCGTACCTTAGGGCCTTTCCCGAGCAAAGTAGCTGTCGGCGTTTTGCCCTGTCGGATGTCGCAGACCTTTAAGTCCAGCATCTCCTGGACCCTGGCTGCGGTATCATAAAGCAAAACCATAAAAAACTGGTCGCGGATTCCTGTTCTGGTGCTGGTGTCCGGCTGCTTTAAGACCGCCTGCACCGCATCTTCGCTCATGTATTCTACGGCAGGAAAACAGCTTGTTTTCTGTTTGGGTATCTGGGACAGCGCAGCCTTATAGGCCATATATTCCGTACCCTGGCCTGCCGCATAACCGAGGAAAGAACGGATACAGGCAAGCCGGTGGTTACGGGTCGAAGGGGAACACTTCCTTTCTGCTGTAAGCCAGTCAAGGTATGCGCTTACTGTCCCATAATCCATACAGGAAAAAGTGACCTCTGTCAGTGGGATTCCCTTTTCCTCTGTGATGTAATCAAAGAACTGGTTCAGCGCTTCCCTGTAAGCCCTGACTGTATTGGGGCTTGCACACTTCTGGCCCGGAAGATATTTTTTCAGATAATCATGGAGCATCTGAAAAAGTGTTTCGTCCTTTATTCTTCCCATAGCTCCACCTCCGGTATCAGGCCGCGCATGGAATCCCAGTCAATCCCTGCCGATTTCACTAGGTTATCCGGCAGGAGATGGATGTAATAAGCCGTGGCGGAAAGTTCTTTATGCCCCATGTAAGTACGCAGGTAGGGAAGCCTGGAGTACAGGTCTTTTTTCTCATCCAGCCACCGGTTCAGTACCGCAGAGGCGAAGCGGTGGCGGAGGTCATATACCCTTACTGCCGGAAGGACGGCAGGCTCGATGCCCGGATTTGACGCTGCAAAAAAGCCCTTAAACTTTTTCTGGAGCCATACGGAGGAGTAAGGCTCCCCGTCCAGTGCCGGGAAGAACCATTCGCTGTCAGGATGGGCGGCGTCCCGGATAAGCGCATAGGAGTTGGCTAGAGCCAGCATGTCATCGGACATGACAACGATCCGTTCCTTATCCCGCTTTGTTTCCGTTATCAGAATCTCCCCGGTTTTCAGGTTGACATTGCTCCGTTTCAGGCAGCGTCCCTCATTCGGACGCAGGCCGCAGGTGTAGATGAGCCGGAAGGCCGTGGAAAGCAGAAACGGCTGGAGCGGGTCGCGGCTGCATTCAGCCTTATCAATCTCCCGGAACAGCGCCGACAATTCTTCATCTGTAAAAATGTAAGGGATAAACGTGCTTTTCCCTCCGAAAAACTTATCCGGAAGGATGTAAGCCTCCTCACCGACGGAAACCAGATACTTTCCAAAACCCCGGATGAACCCGGCACGACCGTGGAGGGCGGCAGGTGATTCTTTCGGACGGCGTTCCATCCATTTAAGGACAATCTCTTTGGTCAGCCGGCCATCCTCCGGGAAATATTTCTGGTAGTACCGGTCGAGGTTTTTGCAGTGCGGGAGTTACGTTTTCACCGAATACCCCAGCGCCTGTTTATACGCGATCATGGATTCCATGTGGGGAGCCATCCTGCTGAGAAATGTTTTTTTCATTGCAGCCCACCCCTTTCCAGAAGAATCCCTTCAAAGCCCAGGGCGCACTCCTTCAGGTTCTGGCTGTCCAGGGAGAGATACTGCTTTGCGGTCTCCATGCTCTCATGTCCCAGAACCTGGGCAATGGTCGTGACCGGTGTCCCTGTGACCAGCATGTTTCTGGCGAGGCGGCGGCGCAGGCCGTGGAATCCCTTCCCGTCGAAAGCGCGGCGCTCAATCCCGGCCTGTTTCGCGTACTGGTCAAAGACATATCTAACAGCGACACCGTCAAACATAGCCTGAAAGGGCGCTTTTTCCCGCAGGAATACTTCCTGGCAGTCGGAATCGGGCCTTCCGTTTAAGATATAATCCTTGATTGCTTCCCCTGTCTCCGGAAGGACTGGTAGGGAAAGCACACCACCGGTTTTACTTTGGACGACATGGATTTCACCCCTGTACCAGTCAATGTCAGACAGCTTCAGGCGGACGATGTCCACAGCCCGCAGGCCGGTGGTGGCTCCCAGGCTGATGATTGCCTTATCGCGCTTCCCCTTGGAAGTTCCTGTATCGATCTGTTCCATGATCCGGCGAAGCTCATCATCTGTCACATAGGAACGGACAGGCATCTTCCGTGGTACATGGTAAGAAAGAAGCGCGACACAATCCGGTGCAGGTTCCCCGCTTTCCCGAAGGAATAGATGGAACTGGCGCAGATAACACAAAAGGTTGTGGAGGGAACCAGCGGATACGGAAGCGGCCGTGTCGATAATGAATTGGCGGACGTCATTGACCGTGGCTTTTTCCAGGGAGGAAATCCCTTTCTTCTGGAAATAGGACAGATACCTGCGTATCGCCCAGGCAAAGTCCCACTTCGTATTCCGATGGAAATCTTTGGAGGAAAGGAAATCTTCCAACAGGCGAGAGTATTCCTTATTTAACTGGAACTTCGATTCCCGTTTGCTGCACGACCATTTCAATGTCCCAGTAAGATAGAACTCGTCCAGCCGTACAGCCGCTTTTTTCAGCTTCATATAATGGGTGCGGCTGATTTCTCCGGCCTTATAGCGGCTGTACACAGACTGGATATAATCCTTTGTAATCTCCGGGTCATAAAAGGTCTTACCCTGCCTGCGGTAAAAACGCACGATAAACATGAAATTGGAATACATGTTCCCCCAGAGTGTGTGCTGCTCATAGCCGGAGTTCTCTAAAATCTCCATAATGGGGGCGACCATATCGGCTATGGGTGTAGGTTGTTTGTTCATAAGCAATGCTCCTTTGAATGAGAGTCAGAAAAAATGCTTCTGCTGACTTCATTATCCGGTGTCATTGCCATGAATACCACAAAAAGTTATCCCGACCTTTCCGGCGCAGCGGGTGTCCGCTCCGTGGCGGGAAAGTCCTGAAAACCTCGAAAAGTTATCCCGACCTTTTTCGGAGAAATTCCTGTATTTATCAGTCTTTTTTGAAAAGGTCGGGATAATCAAAAAGTCGGGATAACTACGTTACTGTTTCTACGTCTATAAGGCGTTTCCGCCACAAAAAAATGCCCGCAAAATGCAGGCAGGAAGTGATAAGAGCGCAAAAAAAAATAGAGAACGCTTTTCACGTCCTCTACTCTTTGATTTTAATGGCCCCGTCAATGGCTCCCTCTATAATCGGCAAATACGTTTCGGGACACAGCTTTAATTTGTGGCCGACCCTCTGGCGCTGTTCGCTGCCCTCTGGTTCTGCTTCCGGGTGGAAGTAGCGTTCTATGGGGAGCTTGCATATCCTCGCCAGCTCATAAAGTACCGGAACGCTGGGAAGATCGCCGCTGTTTTCTATATTTGCAAGATACCGGGGATCAATGCTGACTTGTTCAGCCAATGCCCTGAGGGACAATCCCAATGCTTTCCGCGCCTCTTTGATGTCCGCTCCAAGCGTTTCAAAACCGGGATATTCTGTTCCTTTTGCCATATCGTTTCACCCCTTTACATTGTATAGTTCATACTATGTGCAGGGAATGATGTGATATGCACCTTGATTGCAGTTTATAATTCTTTGCCTATGTTAAACTACTTCTTTGTAATTTCTTCACGATAAAATGCTATTTTATCATCCAGTTTAGCTTGATGTTCCTGTAATTGTAAAATCTGCTCATTGAGTGCTTGCCGATGTTGTATCAGCATTTCCATTCGTTCAGACAAGGTTGATTCCCCATCAGCCCGCAGTTTTGCGTAGCGTTTGATTTCTTTAATTGGCATACCTGTATCTTTCAAACGCTTAATAAAATCAATCCATGCTATATCTCTATCAGAATAGCGCCGACGGTTACTGGAATTACGGTCCGGGATAATTAAATTTTCATGCTCATAATAACGCAGGGTATGTCACATAAAATATGTATCTTTCAACTGGTTTATTTTATTTGTAATTTTAATCTGCCTCCACAATGTTTGTAACCATCTGCGGTAAAAAACGAGTGAAAAAAAGAGTAAAAAAGAGTGGTTAAAAAAAGAAAGGCGCCGCTTCCAATCCGCGACGCCCTTCTTTTTCACTATGGTCCTTCGTTTCTTATCCTAAAATCCTGTATATCCAGGTGTCAGCCGCAGCTTCCTCAGGGCTGCCGCCTTCACCACACCTGCATATCTCTTCTATTTTCCCACCACCTTATAGGTTTCCTCCACAATACGCTCCATGGCGTTAAGGATGTTTTCATACCCGGTGCACCTGCACAGGTGGCCGGATATCAGTTTGCGCAGCTCGTCGCGGTTATACCTCTTTCCCGTACCTACGATTTCCACCGCTGTCATAATCAGTCCCGGCGTACAGAAGCCGCACTGCACAGCCGCTTCCTCAATAAATGCCTTCTGAATGGGGCTCAGTTCGCCGTTTGGCCCCTTCAGTCCTTCCACTGTCATGATGCTGCGGCCTTCTGCCCACATGGTCAGGTAGATGCAGCTATCTATGGCCTCTCCATCCACCAGCACCGTGCAGGCGCCGCACTCCCCTACTTCACAGCCCTTTTTCACACTGGTCAGTCCCAGACGGTTCCTCAATGTCTCCAGAAGGGATTCTCTTGGGTCCACTGCCAACTCCACTTCTTTTCCATTAACAGTCATATGCACTATATTAAGCATCCCACTCACCTCCTGCATTGATTACGGCCTGCTTTACGGCACGCCTGCCCAGCTCCTCCACCAGCTGCAGCCTAAACTCCCTGGATGCCCTCCAGCTGGAACGCGGATTTACTTCCTCCAGAGCGCCTTTTCCCACAGCCTGGGCCAGGGCCTCCCCTGTTTCCATTCCCTTTACAGCCTCCTCTGTCTTATGACAGCGAATGGGCGTAGGCGCAGCCACTCCGTATCCCAGGCGAAGGTCCTGGATATGTCTCTTATCCTCTGTCAGCTTCACGCTCACAGCGCATCCCAGGGTGGCAATCTCCATGGCATTTCTCTTGCCATATTTGATATAATGACCTCCGTATCCCTGGTAATTCTCTTTCTTTATCCGGATAGCCGTCAGCACCTCATCGTGATTCCTTACAGTCCTTCCCGGCCCGGTGTACCACTGGCTGATGGGCACCTCCCTGACGCTGTCAGGCCCCTTAAGGACCAGAACCGCGTCCAGACAGCACAGGCTGCTGGCGCTGTCCGCGCTGGTCACGCCGTTGCACACATTGCCGCCTATGGTTCCGATGTCGCGCAGCTGGGGACCGCCCGCCATGTCCACCGCGTCCCCCAGCATGGGAATGTGCTTCTGTATTATGTCATTGTTGGCAATATGGGAAAATGTGGTGGCCGGACCTATGACAATGGTCCCGTCCTCCTCCATTCCTATGCCCTCCAGTTCCTTAATCCCGTGAATGCTTACCAGAGAGCAGCCGGCCAGCTTTCCCTCCCTGATTTTAATCAGCACGTCGCTTCCTCCGGAAATGACTACTGCCTCAGGGTCTTTCACTAGGGCGCGCACCGCATCTTCCACATCTGCTGCCTGATAAAATTTCCCGATATCATACATGCTGTTTCACCGCCCTTTCTATATTAATCCTGCTTCCTTGAAATGCTTCACCATCTTCTGGGGATCCATGGGCAGACTGTCCACGGCAACACCTGTGGCGTTAAGCACCGCGTTGCGCACTGCCGGGGCAACCGGTATGGCCGGCGGCTCCCCAAGGGCCTTATTTCCAAAGGGGCCTGTGGGGTCATCCAACTCCACAAAAAGTGCGTTTAAGTCCGGGGTATCCATGGCTGTTGGAAGCTTGTAGTCCAGCAGATTATCGTTTAACGGTCTCCCCTTCGCGTCAAAGAGCAGCTCCTCGCTGAGGCCGTAGCCCAGTCCCATGCTCATGCCGCCGTGTACCTGGGCGGCGGCCAGCTTGGGGTTAATCAGTTTTCCGCTGTCATGTACATTGACGATATTAGTCACCTTCACCTTGCCCAAAGGCATATCCACCTCTACCTCCGCGAAGCAGACACCGGTGGCAAATGTATTGGTCTTGCAATGGCTGGTGGCCTCTGCCGTGATATGTACGGAGCGGTCCAGGCTGTAAAATGCCGTGGTAGCCAGATCCTCCATGGGAAGCAGCTGCTTTCCGGTCTCCTTATCCACGATGTGGTTATCCCTTACATCCAGGGTATCCTGTGGCTTCTCCAGCATATAAGCAGCATAATCCAGTATCTTTTCCTTAAATATAGCGCCGGTTTTCTTCACTGCCATTCCGCTGACATAGGTCTGCCTGGAAGCGTATGCACCTGTGTCAAAGGGACTTACGTCCGTGTCCTGGGTGGACAGCACATTTACCTTGTCTTCCGTGATTCCGGTCACCTCTGCCGCCATCTGGGTGAACACGGTGTCGGCGCCCTGGCCGATTTCCGTTGCCCCCATCTGAAGCTGCATGGAACCGTCCTGGTTAAGTATCATACGGCAGGACGCTGTTTCCAGGGATATGGGGTATACGCCTGTCTTATAGCAGAAGATAGCCATTCCGATTCCCTTTCGCACGGGTCCTGTCTGGTTTTCATATTCCCTGCGCTTTTCGTCCCAGCGGATAAATTCACGGCCCTTTTCCATACATTCCGCCAGGCCGTATGTATTGCATTTTACATGGGTGTGGGGATCAACGTATCCCGGCCTCATGCAGTTCTTTTTCCTGAATTCCAATGGGTCCATGTGAAGGGCCAGGGCCAGGTCGTCTGCCATGCATTCCGCCGCAAACGCGGCCTGGGGTATCCCGTATCCCCTCATGGCTCCTCCTGTGGCCAGGTTGGTGTACACGGTCCAGGCATCTGACTCCAGCACTTTCTCATCCTTGTAAATCTGCTTGAACTCATTGGAGGAGTTGGCTACGATGGCATGGGCATGGGACGCATATCCGCCCTGGTTGGAATAGGCCTCCAGCTTCCTGGCAACCAGTGTTCCGTCCTTCCTGGCGGCTGCCTTTACCTTAAACTCAATGGCGTGGCGCACCCTGGTACAGCCCAGAGTCTCTTCTCTGGATATCTCCATCCTCACGCCCCTTCCTCCCACCTGGGTGGTAAGGAAAGCATTTAAGGGCTCATAGAGCACATCCTGCTTGTTGCCGAAACCTCCGCCGATGTAAGGCTTGATGACGCGGATACGGCCCATGGGCAGTCCCAGCGCCTGGCTGATGACGCGGCGCACAATATGGGGTATCTGCGTGGATGTAGTGACGGTGATTCTTCCCTTTTCCATATAGGCAAAGGAGATGGGCGTCTCTATATGGCAGTGCTGCACGCTCTGGGTCCGGTAGTCCTTTTCTATCTCCACCAGCCCCTCCTCCTTCACCGCGTCCCCGTAAGTCCCTTCACCCACCACAAAGGAGGAATGGGCGATGACATTTCCCGGTTTTTCATCGTGAAGCCGGGGGGCGTCCTCTGCCATGGCATCCTCCACGGTCAGCAGGGGGGCATACTCCTCATACTCCACCTTCACAAGCCTGGCCGCCCTGGCTGCCGCTATATCATCCTCCGCTATAACGGCTGCTATATCATCTCTATAGACCCGTACCCTGGTATTGAGAAGTTTCCTGTCCGCAATATCCTGATGGGCCGTTTCCACGGACCATGGATGGCCGGGTGTTGGGAACTGGATGTCCGGCACATCGAAGCACGTGACAATCTTCACTACCCCCGGCACCTTCAGTGCTTCTTCCAAATCAAAGCTTTTTACCACGCCGTTGGCGATGGTGCTGCGTATTACCTTTGCCGCCAGAAGTCCCTGGGGCTCTAAATCGGCTGTATACTTGGCACTGCCTGTGACTTTGTCAAATGCGTCAACGCGGGTCATGTTTTTACCAATTCCCATGGTGTGCTCTACCTCCTTATCTTGAATGCGCAAACGCCTGTATTCCAGGCGTCTGCATTATATGCCGCATATTTTAAATTAATACATATTTAAGTACAAATAATACCGCCAATACATACATCAGAAGGCTGATTTTCTTACCCTTTGCATGTCCGGTTGCCACGTTGATAACCACGTAGGAGATAACGCCCATTGCAATACCTTCGGAAATGCTGTACATGAAAGGCATGGCGATGATGGCGATGTAGCTTGGGATTGCCTCTGTAAAGTCGTTGAAATCAATCTTTAAAACAGAGCTTATCATCAGGAAGCCTACGATAATCAGCGCCGGGGCCGTTGCAAAGGACGGGATGGCTAAGAAAACCGGTGACAGGAACAGGGACAGACCGAAGAAAATAGCTGCCACTACGGATGTGAGTCCGGTTCTTCCGCCTTCCGCAACACCGGAAGCGCTCTCAACGAATGTGGTTGTGGTGGAGGTACCGAATACAGCGCCCAGAGAGGTACCGATGGCATCAGACAGAAGGGCGCCTCTAATCTTTGGAAGCTTTCCGTCCTTATCCAGCATATCGGCCTTGGATGCCACGCCAATCAGTGTTCCCAGTGTATCGAACATATCCACAAACAGGAACGCAAACATAATGGTCACAAAGTTCAGGGACAGGATACCGCTGAAATCCATCTTAAAGAAGGTGGGAGCCATGCTCTGAATACCAAAGCCACCGGAGAAATCTGGCAGTACGCTGAACATTCCCAGCTCTGCATTTGGCTGGTACAGTCCGGTCACTTCACAGATAATACCTAAAATCCATGTGATGAGAATTCCCCAGAGAATATTTCCCTTTATGTTCTTAACAACCAGGATACCGGTGATAAGTACGCCCACGAGAGCCAGCAGTACGGTGATTCCAACGGAATTAAATGTTCCTGCCTCCAGAGAGCCTTTGAATGAAAATACGGATACAAGTGTGGCGCTCTCCACCACGATTTTAGCGTTCTGCAAACCAATGAAGGCGATAAAAAGTCCGATACCTGCGGATACTGCGTGTTTCAGATTCATGGGAATGGCATTGAAAATAGCTTCACGCACATTGGTAAGAGACAGTGCGATGAAGATAAGACCTTCCACGAATACGGATGCCAGAGCCATCTGCCAGGTATAACCCATCTGGAGTACTACGGTGTATGCAAAATAAGCATTCAGTCCCATGCCGGGCGCCAGCACAAAAGGATAATTGGCAAAAGCGGCCATCAGCAGGGTGGCGACCAGGGATGCAAGGGCAGTGGCTGTAAAGACAGCGCCTCTGTCCATTCCCGCGGCGCTCAGGATGTTCGGATTCACTGCAAGGATGTAGGCCATTGTCATGAACGTGGTGATGCCGGCAATTACCTCTGTCTTAACGTCTGTGTGGTTTTCCGATAGGTGAAATACCTTTTCCAGGAATCCCTGATTTGATTTGTTCTCCATACTTCATACCTCCTTGAATTCATGCCTATAGTTTTCCGCTGTTTCTATATAAAAGAACGATACCCCATTCCGTCCTTTTTATACCTATTCAGTTTTCAGCTAAAATATCTTGCTGCCCGCCACATACTTGGCGTCAATATGGCGCTCATCCGAAATGTAGATGAACCGCTCCAGCCGCTCCTTTAAGCTCAGAGGCTGAGGATGCTTAAGGCTCTCGTCGTTCAGCACCAGTGCGTCTAGCTCATAGCCTTTCTCAAAGCTACCGGCCTTTCCGAAGAACCCGCCGCCGCCCTTTGTTCCCAGGTAGAATGCCTCCTCCGCCGTAAGGGGCTTCAGTGTCTCATCCACCAGTCTCCAGCGCAGCTTTGACACCTGGATGGCGTCAGCCATGGCCCTGAATACGGACTCTCCCGCACCTCCGGCCACATCCGTGCCAAGTCCTGTGTGGATTCCCTGTTCCAGATATGTCCTTACGGGCGCAATGCCGGAGGACAGGTTGGTGTTGGACTGCGGACAATGGGCCACGTATACGCCGTTTTCCTTCATTCTCTGTATTTCCTTTTCCGGAGGCCACACACAGTGGGCCATGACGGTTTTTACGCCGTTGCCGAACATGCCGAAATGGTCATACGCATCTCCGTAAAACTCAGACCACGGGCACAGTTCCTTCGCCCAGTCAATCTCTCCCTTGTTTTCCGACAAATGGGACTGGACCGGAAGTTCATACTCCATCTGAAGCTTCTTGAGCTCTTCCATCAGTGTGTCGGTGCAGGTGGGAATGAACCTTGGCGTGAGAATGGGAACCGTGTTCCTGTACCGTCCCTTTATGTCCGCCAGCCACTGTCTGGTTTCCCTCAGGGATTCCTCTGTCTCCTCCACCAGAATATCCGGACTGTTCCTGTCCATGTTGACCTTGCCTACCATGGTCTTAAGTCCGGTTTCCTCCATTAAATCCATGAGAAGCTCCGTGGCCTCCCTGTGCATGGTTGCAAATATACAAGCCCTTGTGGTCGCGCTGTGTTTCATGTTTTCCGCAAATATGGTGTACGCCCTTTTGGCATACTCCATATCGCTGTACTTGGCTTCTTCAGGAAACGTCCGCGTGTTCAGCCATTCCAATAGTTCAAGGTCCATACCCAGACCTCTGAATGAATACTGCGGGGCATGGAGATGAAGGTCCGTAAGACCCGGCACAATCAGCCTGTCTCCATAATCCGTCAGAGGAAAGCCTGCATACATATGCGGAAGTTCTTTGTACACGCCGGCTGATATGCCATCTGTACATACCAGATATCCCTGTTCCACACATATCAGTGCGCGGGAATCCTGGCTGTAGCAGATATTACCCTTTAATACAAAATTCTCTGCCATATGCTCCTCCTTTTCCGTAATACGCCGTTGACCGGCGCACCCTTGTATTCACCCGTACAGCGGCGGGCCCGGGCGTCCATCTGCATTTTTTGCAAACAAAAAAACCACCGCTGTTCCTAAGGCTCCACATCAGCCTGTCTCCGGCGCCCCGGGCAGTACCTGATGTGAAAACTTATAGTCAACTATTACGGTAGTTGGTAGAAACGCTCAACCTATCTTGAGCATATATAAGTTTTGAATACTTATACTTCTATTCAATTACGTCATCTTCTGACACCTTGAGTCTATCACAATGGACAACTCCGTGTCAATATATCTTGTATTTTTTGTGCATTTTCTACATTTTGTATAAAATAATTGGCAGATATATGAAATCCTTCCCTTTTCTTTGTGCGAAACCAATATTCTTTTAAAAATATAACGATGCAATTTGACGCAGAGCTCTCAACCGGAATTTCTCATCACCGCACCAAATCGTCCGCCAGACGCTTGATCTTCTCCCTCTCCCCAATCACAAGCACCGTATCCTCATCCTGAAACACATAATCCGGGCTGACATCTGTGGTCAGCCATCTGCCTCTGGTGATGGCGATTATGTTAATGCCGTACCGGTTCCTCAGCTGGGCGTCCCTGACAGACTGGCCTGTAAGCTTTCTGGTGGTTTTAATTTCAGATATATCCACGTTCTGGTCCGGCTCAAAGAGATTGAATATGCGCTTTGAGATAAGCATTCTGGCCAGGCGGACTGCCATATCCCTCTCAGGATACACCACCTGGGCCCCGATTTTCTCCAGAATCTCGCCCTGTTCCGGACTGTTGGACTTGGCCACCACCTGGGTCACGCCCAGATTGATTACATTGAGGGTGGTTAGAATGCTTACATCCACCTTGTCACCGATACAGACCACTACCACATCACAGTTTTGTATTCCCGTCTCCCGCAGCGTCTCCTTCTGCAAATCCTTTACCACATACGCATGTTCCGTATAGTTTCTGGCCTGCCTGATTTTTTCCTCACTTCTGTCCAACACCATAAGCTCTTTATCCGCCTCCGCCAGGGTTGCGGCCAGTGCGCTTCCAAACCTTCCCAGACCTATGATTTCATAAGACATTGCCTCTGTCTGTTTTCGTACCATATAAAAAACCTCCTCTATCCATTTAAAATGTGTTTACAGCCATATCAATACTCCTATCCTATCCGATGGAAATGCTTCCCTCCGCATAGGATACGGATTTAGTGGGTTTGAATACCCAAATCGTCACGATGGTCAACGGCCCCAGTCCGCCGATATACATTACCAGCACCTCCAGAAGCTTGCTGAGGGAGCTGAGCCCCGGCGTAATGCCGGTAGACAGACCCACGGTTCCGAAAGCCGAAGTGATTTCAAACAAAATATCCTCAAAGGGAACAGCCGGCTCCAGGATACACATGAAAAATGTTCCCAGACACACCACCAGGGCCGACAGAGCCGTCACAATGGCTGCCTTGTAAAATGCCTCCTGGGGAATCCGGTAATGGAAGGCGTGGGGCTCCTCATTGCAGGCAGCTCCTTTGATGGTACACCCAGTCCGCCAATCTGAATCAGAAGGGCCACCACGGTCTGGCCCAGGGCCGTATAGGTATCGGCCGTGTCCACGGCAATGAGGCCGGTAACACACACAGCGCTGGTGGATGTAAACAGCGCGTCCACATAATGAAGCCTGACTCCCGGCTTCACACACACCGGCAGCATCAGCAAAGAAAAACCTGTAAGGATGACGGCCAGAAAACCAATGGCAATGATTCTGGCAGGAGACTGCCTTTCCAGATACTTCATATAATCACCTCCCAGTGCCTTCAAGCTTACCACTAAGGGCATAAAGCAGGTATAACGGAACCGTCTCCGGTATAAAGATTATGTAAATATTCTATAAAGATACAGTCATTTAACTCAAAGATATGATATACTGTCCAGGTAAACAATGAAGGAGGTTTTTCATTCCATGGCCCGTACCCGAATCCTTGACACCCTAAAGACCATGGCAGTTCTGGCCGCAGCCACTGCCGTTGGATTCCTGTTAGAAACCATTGGCCTGTCCCAGGCCAATATCATTACCGTATATATTCTGGGAGTCCTGGTGGTGGCGGCAGTCACGGCCAGCCGCTGGTACAGCATCAGCGCATCCCTGGCCAGCGTACTGCTGTTCAACTACATATTCACAGAGCCCATGTTCGTTCTGAAGGCAGAGGACGCAGGCACCCAGCTTACCCTTCTGATTACGTTCCTGGCAGCCGTATTCACCAGTTCCTACACCGTACAGATGAAAGAAAAGGCGCGGCTTTCCCAACAGGACGCCTACCGCTCCGGCGTCATCCTGGACACCAGCCAGATGCTCCAAAAGGCCGCTGCCCCGGCGGACATCCTTTCCTGTACCGCCAGACAGCTGAACAAGCTGCTCAAAAGGGACATTACCTGCTTTGAACAGGATGGTGCCGGCCTTAAGTCCCCTCTTTGTTTCCGTGAGTACTCGTCCCCCGCAACAGGGCGGGGCCCGTCCCCGGATACCCTGGAGGAACTGACTGCTGCCCGGAAATGCTTCCGGGAAGGAAAGGAAACAGGGGCTGCCACAGAAGTGTTTCCCGCGGCGGCTTACCATTTCCTGCCCCTTCAAAGCTCCGGTGCTGTCTATGGCGTCATGGGAATCCTTGTGGGCAATACACCTCCCGGCGACTTTGAAAACAGCCTTGCAGTAGCAATCATAGCCCAGTGTTCCATGGCGCTGGAAAAAGAATATATATCCAGAAAGCGGGAGGAGGAGGCTGCCATGGCCCGGGCTGAACAGCTCAGAAGCAATTTGCTGCGCTCCATCTCCCATGACCTGCGCACCCCTCTCACCAGCATATCCGGCAATGCAGGCGTCCTGATGAGCGATGGAGGGAGCCTGACAGCCGAACACAGGAACCGGATATACAGGGATATATACGATGATTCCATGTGGCTTATCAATCTGGTGGAAAACCTTCTGTCCATCACCCGTATGGAAGGGCAGGGCGTCCATCTGCACATGGAAACCGAACTGCTGGAGGAAGTCATAGATGAGGCCATGCGCCATATTAACCGGCGTCATGAACACCACACCATCAAAGTGAATCAGATAGGTGACTATATCCTGGCTGACATGGATGCCAGGCTGATCATGCAGGTCATAACCAACCTGGTGGACAATGCGGTGAAGTACACGCCGGAAGGCTCCACCATTATGGTAAACAGCCGCCAGGAGGGCTCCTCTGCTGTCATTGATGTCAGCGACAACGGACCCGGAATCCCCGATGAGTCCAAGGAAAAGATTTTTGAAATGTTCTATACCACCGGTCATAAATCCGCGGACGGAAAGCGGGGCATGGGACTGGGGCTGCCCCTTTGCAGGGCAATACTGAGCGCCCACAGGGGCACCATCGAAGTTTTGGACAACAAACCTGCCGGAAGTATTTTCCGGCTTACATTACCAGCCAAGGAGGTATCCTTACATGAATAAGCCATCCATCCTGATTATAGAGGATGACAAAGCAGTGAAAAATCTCATCGCCACTACCCTGGAGATGCACGATTACCATTATACATGGGCGGATAAGGGAGAACAGGGTATCCTGTCCGCTGCTTCCCAGCGGCCTGACATCATCTTGCTGGACCTGGGGCTTCCGGACATGGACGGAGTGGACGTGATTCTCAAAGTCCGTTCCTGGACCAATACCCCCATGATTGTCATCAGCGCCAGAAGCGAGGACAACGATAAGATAGCCGCCCTGGACGCCGGGGCGGACGACTATCTGACCAAGCCTTTTTCCGTGGATGAGCTTCTGGCCAGACTCCGCTCCACCCAGAGGCGGTTGCGCTATATGCAGTCCCTGGAGGAAGTCCAGTCCTCCCTGTTTACCAACGGCGGGCTCACCATTGACTATGCGGTGGGATGCGCCTGCCTGGACGGAGAAGAACTGCACCTGACCCCTTATGAATACAAGCTCCTCTGTCTCCTGGCCCACAACGTGGGAAAGGTCCTGACCCACTCCTATATAACCCGGGAGATATGGGGCGCTGCCTGGGAAGGAGACGTGTCCTCCCTCCGTGTCTTTATGGCCTCCCTGCGCAAAAAGATTGAAAAAAATCCCTCACAGCCCCAGTACATCCAGACCCACGTGGGAGTGGGGTACCGGATGATGAAGCGGTAAGGGATGAAACAAATAATGAATGATTATGTCATGAAACCTTTCAGAGCCCAGTCATATGTATCCATGGCCTGCTGGAAACCTGCGTCTGCCCTTTCTTTGGCAGCAGCGGCGTCCATGTAGGCCGCTTTTGCCTCCAGATATTCCTGGCGCGACAGCATTCCCAGGGCCAGCTTGTTGGACGCGGCCTGAAACGCGGCTTCCTGTGATTCCATGGACGTTAAGGCGCTGGTCCAGAGAGTCTGGCTGGCCAGGACATCCTGATACAGGGTATCCAGCTGACCGTACATTGCCTCCTCGCTCTGGCGGATATCACGCTGGCGGGCATGAAGTTCTTTATTGGAGCTGGCTCCCCCGCTCCTTTGTTCCCTCAGGGAATAATTGTTTCCCAGTGCCCGCCATTTGTCGACGCTGCCTCCCATCTCACGGACACGCTCCGGCCGGGGCGCGGGCATGGGACCGATTTCCGTCTGGGCTCCTTCCGGATATCCGGTTAGAATGAGTAATTCCTTCTTCACCCGTTCCATCTCGTCCCGGACAGCCTTTGCCCTGGCGGCAGCCCCATCGGCTTCCTTTCCCGCCTGGTCCGCCTGGGTGGCAGAAGCGCTTCCTGTCTGGACCTGGCGCAGCAGCTTCTCATACTGGCTCTGTTTCCACTCTGCCTGAGCCAGAGCAGCCTCCTGTTCCGCTTTAAGGGTATTATAGGTGCCCATGAGATTCTGGGCGGTCCAGAGCACGGTATCCTCCATCCTGCGAAGGGACATGGATGCCTGGCTGCCCTGGGCCGACCGTATCTGCTTATCCATATCCTTGGCCGCATCCTCCAGTGTCTTGGCCTGGGCCCGGTACTGGCTGGCACTGTCTTTGTCCCCGTCCTTCTCCAGGTCCTCGGCCTCCTCCCTGAGAAGCCGTCTGGTTTCCATGATTTCCTCTCTGGCATTTTCATACCGCGCCAGGCGGCTGTCATACTGCGCCTGTTCCATCTGTATCTGGGGGCTGTAGGCTTTCACCAGAGTCTCCAGCTCCTCATAGCGAATGACGTCGGGCATTGCGTCTGCATGGACCTCCAGAGGATGCAGGCAGGCAAAGAGGATGCCGATGCAGAGCAGTAAACATTTTTTCACCATATCCTATGCCCCCTCTGTCTGTGCAAGGCCATTGACCGCCCATCTGTAATCCTCCAGGGCCTGCCTGTATTTCAGGCCCGCTGTGTCGCATGCGGACTGGCTGGAGACCATGGTTCCCTGCTGCTGTGTATATTCATTTTTGGAAATCATGCCCAGGCTGTATTTGCGCTCGGCTGTCTGAGCCCCGGTACGGGCCAGCTCAAACTCGCCCGCGGCCTGTTCATAATCAGCCCTGGCCTGCTCCAAAAGCTTATACTTGGCTTCCACATCCGCCGCAATCTGCCTGCGGCCTGTCTCCACCTTCTGATTCATCACATCCCACTGGGACCCGTTGCCTGTTACCCAGGCATATGTTTCCATTGGTTACTGGGTAAAGTTCTGCTCCAGGGCCCTTTCCTTATCCAGCTCCAGGTCAATCTGATCCATCTCCCCGGCGTCCGGCACCGGCACTTCCCTGATATCCGGCCGGGCATCGTGATCCCATCCGGTCATGACGCAGAGCTCTCTGCGAAGTCCGTCCCGTTCCCTGCCGTTGGTCTCCAGGGCTGCCTGGGCTGCCTCCATCTTTTCCCGGGCCCCAAGCAGCTCAGCCTGAGTGGCCATGCCCTGGCCGGCTTTCACTGCCATGGCTTCATACCTTGACCTGGCCTGGTTCACATCTTCTTCCAGGGCAGGACGCGCCTTGGCCTTCTGCCAGTAGGATATCATCTTTGTCTGGGCATCCTTTACAAGGACGGCCTCCTGTCTGTCGTACTCCAGTTTCTTTACCCGTCCGTCCTCATTCTGGGAATCAGCCAGCTCCTGGTTCTGTTCAGCCTGAAGACGGGCGCTTATGGCCCCCACCGCTGTCCCCGCGTATCCCGGCTGGTCCTCATTGACGGAATCCATCATCTTGTCGCTGGAATCGTAAAGCCTGTCAGCAATGTCCTGGTAGGCATTCTTCATTTCATCGTGGTCCTTGCCTCTGTATTCATCGTATTCCAGACGGTTATTGATGACCGTGGCATTGTATTCATGGATCAGGTCAGCCAGCTCCCCGTATTCCAGCACATCATCCCTCAACGCCGCCCATTTTTCCGCAGAATAGGCAAATTCCGGGCTGGCCCACGCAGTCACCGGCCGCAGCATACCCTGGGCCGGGGCCAGCATCAGGGCCAATCCAATGGCTCCTGCTCTCTTCCATGTACCGTTCATCCGTCTCACTTGCCTTCCTCCTGTCCCGATTTATGATTTTCTCGTCGATGCTTCTTGACCGTCTATTCGTAACGCAGCGCGTCTATGGGGTCTGCCTGGGCTGCCTTGGAAGCCGGATACAGTCCAAAGAAGATACCCACCACTGCCGAGAATGACACCGCAACTATGATGACCCCCGGTTTTATGACCACCGCAAATCCCAGCAGGAATCCCCCCAGGGATACGGTTCCCACTCCCAGTATGACTCCGATAATGCCGCCGCAGGCTGACAATATGGCTGACTCCGTTAAAAACTGAATCAGCACATCTCTGGTCCTTGCGCCCAGGGCTTTCCTGATGCCGATTTCCCTGGTGCGCTCCGTCACGGACACCAGCATGATATTCATGATGCCGATGCCGCCTACCAGCAGTGAAATGGCCGCGATACCGCCCACTGCCATGGACAGGTTTCCCATCATGCTGTCCACCGAGGTCATTTCCTGCATGGCCGTGTACATGTACATATCCTCCGGCTGCCTGCCGTGCATCTTGGCAGCATATGCCTTGAACTGGCTGAAGAACTGGTCCAGGTT
>Ga0137302_10450_pt1 | contig 19875 bp, 18 predicted proteins | sample Ramsor2O_GlcNAcB_FD_97184 | JGI IMG/M metagenome (GOLD analysis project Ga0137302, IMG submission 97184) | Mouse cecal microbial communities from Vienna, Austria - N-Acetylglucosamine amended with D2O_GlcNAcB | ecosystem: Host-associated > Mammals > Digestive system > Large intestine > Cecum... | reverse complement strand
CGCGCCAGCAGGTCAGTGTCAGACGGGAAGCAGAAACAACGTATTACCGTGTTATAAAATATTCGTACGACCAGCAGGGGAATAAGATAGAAGAAGCGTACGGGAAGGAAGAGACAGAGCGGGACGCTGGTCCGTCTGAGTGGCTGCGGATTCAGTTTTCATATGATAAGAATAACCGTCTGTCCCAAGTGGAAGATGGGTACGGGGCAAAAATATACTATGAGTATGACTGCCTTGGAAACCTCACACGGGAAGAGCGGGTGATTGAGGAGGGCATCAAGCGCAGGATACGCTACGGCTACAATAAAAATGGCTGGAGAATCAGGAAGGAGTTCGGTTGTTCCGGTTCTGACAGATTTGGAAAAAGGTGATGCGGCCCAAAGGGGACGAGCATACGGACATCCACTTTGCAAACTAGATGTAAGTGAGTATATCCAGGCCAATTTAAGATCCAGGGGAGCAGTATGCCTTGAGGATTTAGAAAAATGGACATATGAAGATTTTAAACGGACTAGAGGACTGGGACCATTGAAAATCAGTAGGATATTGGAGAAATTAGAATATTTCGGGATAAAAACGAAGTAAAGATATCATGAGTTAAAAACAATTAATTAGAGTTTTGGAAAATTCTGATTAAAGTAAAACCACTTTCTTTTAATGATAAAATATAAAAAGGGTGCTAATATGAATAATAATTTAGAAAAACTGCGGAAATCCGCACATTTGACACAACGTAAATTGGGAACCCAACTGGGGCTGTCCCAACAGGTTATCAGCCGTATTGAGCGTGATATCAGTACAATAACCTTAGAGCATCTTCTTCTTTTAGCGGATTTTTACCACGTATCAATTGACTATCTTCTTGACCGGACAAGGGTAAAAAGAAGCTGGGAAGAACAACAGGCTATCAGCGAGAAGCTGGAGGAACATTATGATCTGGTTCGGGCGGTGGAGATGCTTGATGAACGTGACACAGGCCTTGTATGGGCGTTGATAGAAAGAATGCTGGAAGATCATGAGAGGTGACACGATGCTGAATATTGCCATTTGTGATGATGACGGCAGTTTTGCAGGCAGCTTGGAAGAACTGTTGTGGCGCATGGGAAAAACTTATGGATTAAGGCTTGAAATTGACGTTTATCTGGATGGGAGCAGCCTGGTAAAGGAGGTCCTGAACGGGAGACGTTATGACATTATCTGTCTGGATATTCAGATGAAGGAGATGGACGGGGTGGAGGCTGCCCGCCAAATCCGCAAACTGGATCGGATTGTGGAATTGATTTATGTAACATCGTATGACAGCTATATGAAAGAAGTATTTGAGGTGACTCCCAGCGGGTTTATTGTAAAGCCTTTGAATCAAAAAGAATTTGAAACTACATTTTACCGTGTCCTGCAGACGGTGATAGGGCAGGACGCATACTACCGATTCCGGTATAATAAAGAGGAATATAAGCTTCTTATACGCGATATCCTTTACTTTACAAGCGATTTGAGAAAAACGTATATTATAGAGGAAGGCGGTCGTTATATGGAGTACAGAAAGTTAAATGATATCAGCAATATTCTGGGGCAGGGGAATAACATGTTTGTGAGGATACATAAGTCTTACCTGGTGAATTACCGCCATGTTGTGCGATTTTCATATGGTTCCGTTGAACTGAGCAATGGAGAGGTGCTTCCGGTGAGCAGCCATCGGAAAAAGGAAGTGGATGAGCAGCTTGCGAAGTTGATGTCACTTCTGCCAAAGTAAAGATGTTTTATTTTAGTAGAATAACCTTTTGTGTGGTAATGGCCCTCTTTAGTATCCTTGTATTGAGATTATACTTGGATACGTTTCTGCATAGAGCAATCGGCATTAGGAACACGACCGGGTGGCTGCCGTTTTTTCTATGGCAGTGTCTTTCTGAAACTGGAGATTGCCCGGAAGATGTTACTCTGTTTTTTACGTTTTCCACGATTATTATGGTAGGTTTGATTGTATATACCGGCCCTTTTTGGAAACGGTGCGTGTTCCCGGTAGTGTATCTGGCCATATGGATGCTCCTAGAGGGTGTGGCAGATTTTGCAATTCGGTATTTAAGCGGAAATGTGGAAACCAGCTTCTTGATGATTTCCGCATTTTCTAAGATACTTCTGTTTCTGTTAAGTATAGGCATCAGGCAGTTTGCGAAAAAAACGGGAATAGGAAAAGAGCCGTATGGCGGTGGTATGGTTTTTATAGCTTTGCCGATTATAGGGATGATTCTGTATCATACGTTGTATCAATTGCTGCAGACTCTGTATGCAAACCAATCAGAAATCGGTGGATGGATGTCGCTGGTTGCGATTGCCCTGATTTGTCTGAATCTGGCTTTCTATCCAGTTTACATGCAGTTGGTCAATAATTTTCAGATGAAGAAAAATACGAATTTTTATATCAAGCAGATGGAACTTTTCAGTCAGGAGAGGACGATGGAAGAAGCCGCGGCGATAGAGATTCAGCAGCTGCGTCACGATATGAGACAGCATCTGATTTTTTTAGGAGAACTGCTTGAGAATGGAGCTTTGGAGGCTGCCCAGGACACATTAATCGAACTGATTGGGGAAACAAGAAAGCGGGGAAGGCTGGAATCAAGAACGGGCAATATGGTGATGGATTCCATGGTGAACCATGTGTGGAAGACTGCAGTAGAAAACGGTATCATATTTCATGCGGATATAACACCGCTTCCGGAATTGTCCATAAAGGACGCTGATTTGTGTGTGCTGCTGGGAAATGCCTTTGATAACGCTTTGGAAGCGTCAAGGTTTGTGGAGGAGGGTAGAAAAGAAATCTGGGTTACATCTCAATATATAAAAGGAAGCTTGTGTATTCAGATCAAGAATATCTATGAGGGGGATGTGAAATTATCAGCAGATAAGAAAATCATAAGCCGTAAAGAAGAAAGAGGGCACGGCTTTGGTCTGTACTCTATGGAAAGAATCACAGAAAAGTATCACGGCAGGCTGGGTATCACGTCAGATGGAGGATTATTTACGGTAGAAATATTAATATATTGCTAAAGGCAGTCATGGGCGTAATCTAATCGGTGCAAGTCCGAAAGGTGCCCTGATAGTGGGAAACTTACAGCCAATGGCAAGGGTGTCCATCGTGAGGTGGAATCAAGGTGCTGTCCCGGCTTCCAGCATATGTACCGCAATCGAATGGCGGAAAGTTGAAAAGATTAAGCGGAAAACAGTTTTTGGAATGTTATAACCGGGCAACTGCATGGATGCCGGGAACACCAAGACCAGAGCATCCGTTTCATGACGCTTTCAGCCTTTACGATCACAGCACGCCATGCAGGGAAATGGAATCCAGGGCTCTGCCAGTGACATTAAAATCATGTCGGATTACATGCAGAAAAGCAGACAGCGCCTGTACCAGGTTCTGGCCGCTAATACGGGTCATTCCGCGGAAAAAATTGCAAGGGATACGGAACGGGATCATTTCATGAGCGCGCAGGAGGCATTGGAGTATGGACTGATTGACTCCATCCTTACAAGGCGGCAATGATTTTAAACACAATATAATATATAAGCGCAGGCAGCTGAATCCTTCAGAAGTCTGCGCTTTTTTTGTTTTTGAACCCCATCCCTATATGGAAAGCCCATATGCAACCCCGCATAAAGTATCAATACCGGAAGAATGCCCGATGGCTGAGAATAACTTCAGGATCGTTTCAGCAGAAGGAATGCCCGCCAGGCTGTTGACAGCCGGGCTGAAATGGCACTGCACAGAGCAGTCCAGAAAAGCGCGGCTGATATCATTGGTGTCAAACCGGCGGGAGGTTATTTCCCTGCGAAGAGACAGGGCAAACGGATGGTTTTCCTTCCCCCGGAGGATGAGTCCTGCCAGCACCCCGCACAGAAAATCATCGCCGCTGGGCGTAAGGCCTATCCCCAGTCCTGTCAGTCCGGCCAGGCTTTGGGAGGCATCCCCGTACATGCCCTGTTCCAGACATATACCGCATTGGCGGATATGATTTTGTGCCGCTGTCAGGATCAGGCTGTATCCCCGCCTGTCTTTACAGCCTGCGGGTCCGTGGAATCGCAGAACAGAAGACGGAATATGCCGGCCTGTGAACCGGTGATGGCCTGCCGGACCTGTGAGAGAAGCCTGCCCCAGGGAAACTGAGCAGGAGGGGAGGTTAAACGGGTGCTTTGGACTTCTTTTGGCCGTAACAGAAACGTCACCGGGGTTTCCAAAGAGGATATATGAATCCGGTCGCGGGAAATGGATACCTGCTGTCCCGGTTTAACCGGAAGTGCCTCAAAATCCCGTACCTCCATGTCCGTTAACATGCTGATGGGGGACATGGGCGAGGATGAGGCCTGGAGGGCCAGAAGGAGTTCTCCTGCCTGGATATTCACTGTTTTTTTGTAGACGGAGTGGACCGTCCAAAAACGGCGCACGTCCAGCTGCTGCAGCACATAGGTGGTAATGGCTGTGATGGTAGGACACATTTGTTCTCTCCCTGTATTAAAATAGTAAAATCATACGGTCTCTTATTGCATTTCTGACAATGTATCAACAATAAATTTTACCAGATTATCGAAAAAATACAACTTGCTGTTGGATCAGTTAGAGTGCAGGGTACCCGGAATCGTGGACAGCGGGCTGGTATCATCCTGGCTGTCATACCATGCGGAGCCAAAGGATTTCCTTCCGATTCTGGGCGAGACACCGGTGGAGGGCTATATCCTGGCAACCGGTTACGGCGGGAACGGCGTTATCGAGGCACCTGCTGCCAGCAGGGACCTTGCAAAATTCATCATGCGCGGAGAAAAGACACCGTTATTGGTAGACTGGGCGTTTGAACGTCTGTTAAAATAAGAAAGCGGCGGAGAGGAGAAAAGATGGATATAGCGGTTCTTATAAAACAGGTTCCTGTTTCCAACGATGTTTCCGTTGACCCCGAATGCGGACCTGAATGCCATAGAGGCCGCCATGGTCTTAAAGGAGCAGACCGGCGCAAAGGTGGCCGTATTCACCATGGACCCCCCTGACTCGGAGAAGGCATTAAGGGACGCCCTGGCCCTGGGATGTGATGAGAGTTGTCTCATCACGGACCGGTGCTTTGCGGGAGGAGATACCATTGCCACAGCCAAGGTGCTGGCAAAAAGCATTGAGAAATACGGGAAATTCGACCTGATTTTAAGCGGCGCATTGTCCGCTGACGGCGCCACCGGACAGGTGGGAGCCATGGTGGCGGAATACATGGGTATCCCCCATGTGGCTGAAATACAGGGGCTCTCATACGATGAGGGTGACAGGGACTGTATCACGGCTGTGAAAAAGTACCAGGGCATGGAGTGGAAGATTAAGGCAGCCCTGCCGGCGTTAATGAGCGTGTGCTTCGGAAGCAATGAACCGCGTCTGGCAACCCTGCGCTCCAAGAGGGCCGCCAAGAACAAGCCTCTGGAGGTATATACCAATGCGGACCTTAAGATGGCGGCGGATGAGATTGGCCTTCCGGGCTCTCCCACAATGGTGACGGATTCTTTTCAGCCTGAGAGCACCAGGAGAGCCCGGATGCCTGCGGGCACTCCGGAGGAACTGGCAGCCAGGCTCAGGGAACTGATTGACATTGAGAAAGGAAAGGAATAGATGGCGAACGGAATTTGTGTTTTTGCAGAAAAAAATATAATGGGAAGTTAGAACCCGTTGTGGCAGAACTGGTCCGCGCGGCTCATTGTATCAAAGAGACCACCGGTGAGAAGAAACAGGCCGCCGTCCTGGCCGAGGACTGCGGGAATCTGGCGGCCCAGCTGGAACAGCTTGGGTTTGACGAGATATATGCCGTGGAGACAGACAAAAACTGCCTGTTCCAGGACGATGCGGTAAGCCGGGCAATGGCGGAAATGCTGAAACGTGTGGATCCGTCCAGCGTTCTGATTCCGGCTACTCCCACGGGACGCTCTGTTTTTTCCAGAGTGGCTGCCCGCCTTGGCTGCGGAATGACTGCGGACTGTACGGAATTAGCCGTGGATACCAGGGAGGACGGGACCTTTTTCATCAAGCAGAATAAACCTTCTTTTGGAGAAAACGTATTTATCACCATTGTAACAAAGGAAGGGGTATATCCACAGATGATGACGGTAAGGCCAGGGGTGTACACCCCCTGTGAGGTCCGGGAGGGCGGAAGGGCAGATGTTACATATTACAAGGATATCACCCTTCCTGAATCCGGGATTCAGGTGATGTCAAGCGCCCCTGCAATGAATGATACGGACGGTATCCTTGCGGCGGAGGTTGTGGTAGTCGGCGGACGCGGCGCTGAGAGCGGGGAAAACTTTACACTCTTAAAAGCATTTGCCGAAAAGCTGGAAGCTGCAATCGGAGGCACCAGGCCTCTGGCAGACACCGGATTTATACCGTTTGAGCATCAGATTGGACAGACCGGATTCACCATACGGCCCAAGGTCTGCATTTCCCTGGGCGTATCCGGCGCCATCCAGCACACGGAGGGCATTAAGGATACCGAGCTCTTTGTGGCAATCAACCAGGATGAGAGCGCGCCCATTTTCAATACTGCGGACTACAGTATGGCCTGCGATATGAAGGATGTGCTGGAAGCTTATCTGAAACTGTAAGCCGGAATCATATGGGTGCGGCAGCAGAAAGGAAGAAAACCATGGATTTATTTAGAGATATAAGCTGGAAGCCATCCTTACCCTTGGAATGCCGGCTGCAAAGGCGCCTGCCCATCAATTGGATGAGCTGCCCATGGAAAAGATAAAGTGGGAGAGATATTAGAAATAAATAAGATGATGCTGTCAGATTAAAAACAGACAGAAGGAAAAGGCCGCCGGATCAGTTTGAGTCCGGCGGCTTTTCCGAGTCTTGTAATATCTCCCGGAATGTTGTATATTGTTAATACAATGCTTGAAACAGCCCGACAAAGGCGCACATGGGAGGAATGTATGGAGGATAAGGGAAAAAAAGCCGCCAGACGCACAGCGGATGTAACATGGGACAAAAGCGCGGTGAAGGACAGGAAAGCCTTAAGACCGGCCAGTATTGATCACCTGGCCCTGCCCGGCACCATTCACCTGGTACCCATGGACTGCATAGGAGGATATGAGGTCAGGCCAGGATTCTATGAGATAAACGGAGCCACCGCCATACCGGGGGGAGTCAATTTTACGGTGTATTCCCATGGAGCCACTGCCATTGAGCTGCTCCTGTTTAGGCGGACAGAGGAGGAGCCCTATGCGGTTCTTCCCTTTCCAAAGCATTACCGCATCGGCAATGTGTACTCCATGATTGTGTTCAAGCTGAACATCGGCGAATTTGAGTATGCGTACCGGGTGGACGGCCCCTATGAACCGGAAAAGGGGCTTATATTTGATAAGAACAAGTATCTGCTGGACCCCTATGCCAAGGCGGTTACCGGACAGAGCCGGTGGGGGGACCCGCTGCCGGGATGCCAGCACTATAAGGCCAGGGTGGTCAAGGATGACTTTGACTGGGCGGATATGGCCCAGCCCCTGACCCCCATGGAGGATTTAATCATTTATGAACTTCATGTAAGGGGATTTACCATGCACGGCTCCTCGGCCGTACTTCATCCCGGAACCTTTGATGGATTGGTGGAAAAGCTTCCCTATCTGCTGGAGCTGGGCGTGAACGTGGTGGAGCTGATGCCCATATTTGAATTCGATGAGATGCAGGATTACCGGGAGGTGGACGGCCGGAAGCTTTATAATTACTGGGGATACAACACCGTAAGCTTCTTTGCGCCCAACACCAGCTACACTGCCAGCACGGAGTACAACCGAGAGGGCAATGAACTTAAGAACCTGATACGGGTGTTCAACCAGCATGGGATTGAGGTCTACCTGGATGTGGTATTCAACCATACGGCGGAAGGAAATGAAAACGGGCCCTTCTTTTCTTTTAAAGGATTTGATAACAATATATACTATCTGCTGACTCCTGAGGGATACTACTACAATTTCAGCGGCTGCGGCAATGCCTTAAACTGCAATCACCCCATTGTCCAGCAGATGATTCTCAACTGCCTCCGTTATTGGGTTACGGCCTACCGGATTGACGGGTTCCGCTTTGACCTGGCCTCCATCATGGCGCGCAACGAGGACGGCGCGCCCATGAGCAAGCCTCCCCTGCTTCAGAGCCTTGCCTTTGACCCCATTCTGGGCGATGTCAAGCTCATAGCCGAGGCGTGGGACGCGGACGGCCTTTATCAGGTGGGGACGTTCCCGTCCTGGAACCGTTGGGCAGAGTGGAACGGCAGGTACAGGGACGACATGCGCCGCCATATCAAGGGAGAACAAGGCATGGCACAGGCGGCGGCACTGCGAATCGCCGGCTCCAGGGATATATATGCGGACCATGACAGGAAGAACGCATCCGTGAATTTCATTACCTGCCATGACGGCTTTACCCTTTACGACCTGTTTTCCTACAATGTAAAGCACAATGAGCCAAACGGATGGAACAATACGGACGGCGCCAATGACAACAACAGCTGGAACTGCGGCGCGGAGGGGGAGACAGACGATTCTCAGGTGGAAGCCCTGAGGCGGCGCATGGTGCGCAATGCCTGCGCCCTCCTCATGTGCAGCAGGGGAATACCCATGTTTCTGGCGGGAGATGAGTTCTGCAACACCCAGTTCGGCAATAACAATGCCTATTGCCAGGACAATGAGATTTCCTGGCTGGATTGGGAGCGGCTGGGGCAGTATAAGGATATATTTTGTTTCTTCCAATATATGATACGGTTTCGCAAGACACACCGACTGGTACGCGCCAATGTGAGTGACGGGGCCTGCGGCTTCCCGGATGTGAGCTTTCACGGAGTGAAGCCCTGGTGCGGCTCCTTTGCGGAGTATGAGCGCTATGTGGGCGTCATGTTTGCCGGCCAGGAGGAGGGGGAAGGGCCCCGGACCGTGTACATTGCATCCAATGCGTATTGGGAACCTCTTGATGTAAAGCTGCCGGTCCTTCCGGATGGAATGGAATGGGAGCTGGAGGCAGATACGTGGGAGAATGTGCCTTGTCCGGGCCCCCTGGGAGGAAATGAATTCAGGATTCGTCCAAGGACCGTGATGGTGATGGTGGGAAAATAAAGTTGTTTTTTCCCGCCGTCCGGGTCCTGTCACGGTTCCGGTCCCGGTTTCTTAAGCCAAATTCCAGTTCCTTACAAAATCAAAAAAATTGATTTATAGTGTCGCAAATCTGAAAAAGTTGTGGTATACTAAATTGATATGTTATGAAAAAGCCTAAGAGGTACCTGTATGCTGAACGAAGAAAAGGTCAGATATATGACTGGGCTGGCCATATTTGAAAAGAATGAGGGCAGGAAGATATTTCCCATCAACCGTTATTTTAAAAAGGATTATGTCGGCGGACAGATGTTCCGCTCCTTTTTCGGTTATACCTTCTGCTATCTGTTGATGCTTCTTCTGTGGATCCTTTACAAGCTGGACGTGCTGTTGGGCGGCATGGGCATAGAAGAATTGCTTAAGTGCGGCAAGAACTGGGGCATCCTTTATGTGGGGGGACTGGCATTTTACCTGTTTGTGACCTGGATCGTATATTCCAGAAGGTACGACTACGCGTCCCGTTCCCAGACCATGTATGCCTCCAGACTGAGACACCTGGTCAAGAAGTATGACAACAAAGACAGGACCGACAGGACCAAAGACAACAGAGGAGGAAGGGTTCGATGACAAGTCTTCTGCTATGGAAAGAACATCTGAAACGATTTTACAACCGCTACAGTTATGGAATACAGCCGGTGGTGCGCTTCCTGTTTGCGCTCTGTACCGTGGTAAGCCTTAATACGAATATCGGATATATGGCAAAGCTTAAAAGTCCTTTGGTCATCCTTCCGGTCTGTCTGGTCAGCGCATTCCTGCCCTACGGCGCCATCGTGTTCCTGGCGGGATGCCTGATGATTGCCCATGTATATGCGGTTTCCCTGGAGATGGCCCTGATTGCCATTGTGCTGATACTGACCATTGCCATACTCTACTACGGATTCAAGCCCGGGGACAGTTATCTGATGGTCCTGACACCTCTTGCCTTCCTGTTTAAGATTCCCTATGTGGTTCCTTTGCTGGTAGGGCTGGGAGGAAGTCTGGCTTCCGTGATTCCCGTTGGTTGCGGTGTGTTCCTGTACTACCTGCTCATATATGTGAAGCAGAATGCGGGCATCCTGGCTGCCAGCGACGGCTCAGTGGATATTGTACAGAAATACAGCCAGATTCTTAAATCCATGCTCTTTAACCAGACCATGATGGTCATGATTGCCACCTGCGCGGTGGGCATCATCGTGGTTTATCTTATACGCAGGCTGTCCATGGATTACGCATGGGTGGTCGCCATTGTGGCAGGATCCGTGGCGGAGCTGCTGGCCATATTTGTGGGGGATTTTGTGTTTGGGGTATCTGTTTCCGTGGGACCGATGATTCTGGGACTTGTTTTATCGGCAGCTATAGCGGCAGTGTTCAATTTTTTTGTCCTGTCCGTGGATTATACCCGGACCGAATATGTGCAGTTCGAGGACGATGATTATTATTATTATGTGAAGGCGGTGCCCAAGATGACCGTGAGCACCCCGGATGTGAAGGTACAGAAAATCAGTACCCATAAACGCGGCACAAGGGAGAGAAATTCTTATTAATGAAGAAAAGTGAACGTAAGGAGGTGAGAGTATGGCGGAAATACTGGTAAAAGTGACATCCTGGCTGTCGCTGCTACCAAGGATATCAGTGGGAAATATTCTGGAAATCGTGATTATTTCCTTTCTGGTCTATGAACTTCTGGTGTGGATTAAGAACACCAGGGCTTGGAACCTGTTAAAGGGACTTCTGGTTATCCTGGTGTTTGTGCTGTTTGCCGCCGTGCTTCATCTGACCACAATATTGTGGATTCTGGAGAATACCACAACCATTGCGGTGACGGCCCTTCTGGTTATCTTCCAGCCTGAGCTTCGCAAGGCCCTGGAACAGCTGGGAAGCCGCAATTACATGTCCTATATCTTTTCCTTTGACGAGGGCAAGGATAACCAGGGATTTAACGACAAGACCATCAACGAGCTGGTCAGGGCCACCTTTGAGATGGCCAAAGTAAAGACAGGCGCCCTGATGGTGATTGAGCGGGGATCTTCCCTGAAGGAGATAGAGAGGACGGGAATCGAAATCAACGGCCTGGTGACCAGCCAGCTGCTGATTAATATTTTTGAACACAACACACCTCTTCACGACGGCGCAGTGGTTATCAGGGGCAACCGCATTACAGCGGCAACCTGTTATCTGCCGCTGACCGATAACATGAGCATCAGCAAGGCCCTGGGCACGCGCCACAGGGCGGCTGTAGGTGTAAGTGAATCCACGGACAGTATCACCATCGTGGTGTCGGAGGAAACCGGAAGGGTATCGGTAGCAGAAGGAGGAGTGTTGTCCAGGATACCAGATGCAGAAAGCCTCAAAAAGGTACTTTCCAACGTGAAAGAGGAGACTGTTTCATTGAACCGATTGAAAATATGGAAGGGAAGGCTGAAGAATGGAAAAAAAGCTGTCTAATAATCTTGGGCTTAAAGTACTTTCTGTCTTCCTGGCATTTTTTGTTTGGCTGGCAGTGGTGAACATCAATAACCCGGAGGACTCGGATTCAAAGGAGGTGCCGCTGGATATTGTCAATGAAGGAATCCTGACGTCCAACGGCAAGACATATGAGCTGCTGACGGATAAGGATACCGTTACAGTCAGCTACCGTGTAAGGACTCTGGATAAGGCGGGCATCAGCGCCTCGGATTTCAGGGCCTATATAGATTTGGCTGATATATATGAACCCACGGGCGCAGTGCCGGTGAAGATAGAGGTTAAGAACAACAAACGTCTTTTGGACACTCCGGTGGCAAAGCCGGGGGTCATCCGCGTCAAGACAGAGGATTTGCAGCGCAAGTCCTTTGAGATCAGGGCCAAGGTGATAGGGGAAGCTGCCGAAGGATACGATAGAGGAACACCTTCTGTTTCGCCAAACTATATCAATGTCAGCGGTCCCATGTCTGTGGTGGGCCAGATCAGCGCTGTGGGAATTGTGATCAACGTGGACGGCGCAGACTCCAACCTGGCAGACAGCGCTCCTGTAGTGTGCTTTGACGCCAATGAAAATGAAATACCCACTGACGAGCGCATCACCTTCAGCCGCTCCAGCGTGGATTATACAATGCCGATTCTCAAGCGCAAGAGCCTGGTGCTGAACTTTGAGCCGGAGGGCAGGGTGGCAGACGGATACCGGTATACTGGGATAGAGAGCAGCCGTCCTTCTGTGGCTGTCAACGGACTGAAATCCGATTTGGCCAATATTAATTCCATTACCATTCCTAGCTCTGAGCTGAATATGGACGGAGCCACAGGGGATAAGGAAGTCACCCTTGATATCAGCCAGTATCTGCCGGAGGGAGTTTACCTTTCGGACGAGTCATCCAAAGAGGTGAGGGTTGTCATCAAGGTGGAAGCTTTGGAGAGCAGGACATTTGAGCTTAAGACCAGCCAGATTAAGCGGGTGGGAGCCCACAGCGATTATGAATATCAGTATGACAGGGATTCTGTGAACGTAGTCATAAGAGGTCTGAAGGAAGATCTGGACCAGCTTTCGGCTGCCGTCCTGGGCGCTGAGATGGATGTGGAGGATATGGTGCCGGGAGAGAACAGCGGAGAGATTAAGTTCCAGCTGGGCGATGCCTATGAACTGGTGAGCTACGACCATATCCAGGTGACAGTGACAGAAAAAGGACCGTCGGCTGACAGTATAACGGCCAGCACGGATGAGGGCCAGGAGGGGACAGAAAGTGAGACATCAGAAGGACCTGTCAGCACGTCTAAGGCAGAGACCGGTCAGTAACAAAAAGCAAGGAGAGAGGTATCATGGTAAGCAAAACAACTGTAATCAAGAATCCGTCCGGTCTGCACCTGCGGCCGGCGGGAGTCCTCTGCAAGGAGGCACTGCGTTATAAATCAAAAATATCCTTCAAGGTGCGCACCACCACGGCAAATGCCAAGAGTGTATTAAGCGTCCTTGGAGCTTGCGTGAAATCTGGAGACGAAATCGAATTCGTCTGTGAGGGGCCGGATGAGAAGGAAGCACTGGAAGCCATGGTTGGTATCGTGGAGGCCGGGTTAGGCGAGTAGATTGACGGCAACCAAAGGTTGTGAGTATAAATGAATTTTAATAAGGAGGTACAAGATGAGGTACAAGGGAACAAGCGCTTCTGCAGGAATTGGAATTGGAAAAGCGGTGATTGTGGGGGAGATCCGGCTGGTGATTGCCATGCAGGCGGTTACCGATGTGGAAGAGGAGGTGCAGCGTTTTAAGGGAGCGCTGGACGAGACCATAAAGGCCACAGAGAAGCTGGCAGAGGACCTGGCAACCAGGGTGGGCGAGAAGGAAGCGGAAATCATGCAGGGACATATGATGCTTCTGGCAGACCCCATGCTGACAGGGGAGATTGAGAACTCTATCAGAAATGACAGCGTAAACAGTGAATATGCCATTGAGAATGTGTGCAACATGTATGCGGATATGTTTGCCTCCATGGGAGACGAACTGATGCAGCAGAGAGCCACGGACATGCGCGACATCAAGACCCGTATGCAACAGATGCTTATGGGAATCCAGTCCGTGGACATCTCCTCCCTGCCGGAAGGCAGCATCATCGTGGCAAAGGACCTGACCCCGTCCATGACAGCGGGAATCAATCCGGCCAAGGTAACCGGTATTGTCACGGAGCTGGGCGGCAGGACCTCCCACAGCGCAATCCTGGCAAGGGCCCTGGAGATTCCGGCTGTGGTGGCTGTCACAGGCTTTATGGACGGCGTAAAGGACGGGGACCAGGTGGTACTGGACGGCAGCACCGGGGAGGTGTATGTGAACCCTGACCAGGCTGTTGCGGCTGATTACGAGGAGAAGAGAAAGCGGTTCCTGGTGGAAAAAAAGGAGCTGGAGCAGTATATCGGCAAGCCTTCTGTCACAAGGGACGGCGTACAGGTGGAAATCGTGGCCAACATCGGAAGGCCCGAGGACGTGGATAAGGTGCTCCAGTATGACGGAGAGGGCATCGGACTGTTCCGCACCGAGTTTTTGTTTATGGACAGAAATGCCATGCCTACAGAGGAAGAACAGTTCGAGGCATATAAGAAGGTGGCTGCTGCCATGAACGGCAAGCCGGTCATCATCCGCACCCTGGATATCGGAGGCGACAAGGAGATTCCGTACATGGGCCTGGAGAAGGACGAGAATCCATTCCTGGGCTACCGGGCAATCCGTTTCTGCCTGGACCGCAGGGAGGATGTGTATAAGCCTCAGCTGAGGGCGCTTTTAAGGGCAAGCGCATTCGGCAACATCCGTATCATGGTTCCTTTAGTAACATGCATTGAAGAGTACCGTCAGGCGAAGGCTCTTGTGGAGGAAATCAAGAAGGAGCTGGATGAAAAGGGCATTGCATACAACAAGGACATCCAGGTGGGCATCATGGTGGAGACAGCCGCTGCTTCCCTGATTGCAGATATCTTTGCAAAGGAAGCGGATTTCTTCAGTATCGGCACCAATGATTTGACCCAGTACACCATGTCGGTAGACAGGGGCAATAAAAAGGTATCCTATCTGTATTCCACCTTTAACCCGGCTGTGCTCAGAAGTATTAAGCATATCATCGCCTGCGGCCGTGAGGCAGGCATCATGGTCGGCATGTGCGGCGAAGCGGCAAGCGACCCAATGATGATTCCGCTGCTTCTGGCATTTGGACTCAACGAATTCAGCATGAGCACGTCCGCCATTCTGAAGGCCAGGAAGATGGTCACCCAGTACAGTGCAGAGGAACTTCATGCAGTTGCCGACAAGGCCATGAGCTTTGCCACTGCGGCGGAAATAGAACAATACATGAGAGATTTTGTGGAGAAGGTTACGGATTAATGGCAGTTTATCTGGTTTGTTATATCATAAGCTTCATATTGGCCCGGCAGCATTTTTATATGCTGTCTGGGCTGGTTTTAATTACAGCGGCCCTGTGGCTGTATATAAAGGATTACAGGGAGACAGGCAACCTGATTCACCTGAGGGGGCTTTTCTGCCTCTTTTTTGTGGGAGGGCAGGGAATCTCCTGCTTTAAGCTCAGCCGCCTTCAGACGGATTGGAGCACCCAGACATGGGTCTGCCTGGGACTGGCGGTGTTCACCTTCTGGATTGTGTTTGAGGTGCTGCACAGGATATATGACGGCTGGAGCGCGGCGGATATGCAGTCCGTATACCGTTTTTATGCCTCGGCTCAATCCCCCTTGCAGGCAAAGCGCCTCCTTCACTCCATGGCGGCGCTGGTGGTCATATCCTTCCTTGCCTTTTTCTTTGAGGCGTGGAAGCTGGGCTTTGTGCCGCTGTTTTCCTACGGGGTACCCCATGCCTATTCCTATTTTCATGTCAGCGGAGTCCACTATTTTACGGTTTCCTGTGTGCTGGTGCCCAGTCTGTTCGTGGTGTACAGCCTTATGATATCCCGCAGGGGAAGAGGACTGACCAGGGATCAGGGATTCTGGCTGGGAGTTCTTATGGTGGTGCTGTCCCTGGCCGTGCCGGTGCTGTGCGTGTCCAGGTTCCAGCTGATTCTGGCAGTGGGCATGGCCGCCTTTACCTTTATTTCCATGAGCGGCACCTTCAGCCTGGTCTGTGTGGGAGTACTGATGGCCTGCATGATTCCCGCCTATCTGGTCTTAACTGTTATGCGCAGCCACAGTGTGGAATACCTGAACGGCATTTTTGAGATGAAGAACAGCCATATGCCCATATTCATCACACAGCCCTATATGTATATTGCCAACAACTACGATAATTTTAACTGCCTGGTGGAGCAGCTGGTATCCCACAGCTTTGGGCTTCGCATGTGTTTTCCGGTGTGGGCTCTTACTGGACTTAAATTCCTGTTCCCGGTCCTAGTGAGCTTTCCTCTCTTTGTGACCAAGAAGGAGCTGACCACCCTTACCCTGTTCTACGATGCCTACTATGATTTCGGCATCTTTGGAATGGTGCTTCTGGGCGGGCTTTTGGGAGCAGCATGCTACTTTCTGGTAAAACGCAGGCGGAAGATGTCATGTCCGGCAGGCCATGTGCTCTATGCCCAGATTGCCATGTACATGATGCTGTCATTTTTCACCACCTGGTTTTCCAATCCGGCCACCTGGTTTTATCTGGCTGTTACAGGTATTATTTACATGTACATCAAGTCCTGACAAGGGATGTGTCGGGAATTCTCACAACAGGAGTGGGGACAAATATAAAAATTATATAAAATGTTGTTGACTTTTATCTTAAGATTTGCTATGATGCTGTTAGTGAAGTAAATCTTTGGAAGTTATAATTAAATAATTAATAAGGATTGTTACTGTTCGGCAGGCAAAACCAAGTTTGTTAAGGGGATAGTGTGTACCCGTGCGTATGCGTACACGGGTCTCTTTAACAAAGTTGGTTTTTTTGTTTTTATCAGGAGCAATTATGAAAATAGCGAAAATAATCAATAATAATGTAGTAAGTACCTGCGATGAAGAAGGCAGGGAAATCATCGTCATGGGAAGAGGCGTTGGTTTTAAAGCAAAGGAAGGCAGCACCATTGACGAGGAGAAGGTGGAGAAAATATTCCGCCTGGAGAGTCAGAACACCATGGATAAGTTTAAGGAGCTGCTTGTGAACCTTCCCATGGAGCATGTACAGATTTCAGCAGAAATCATCAGTTATGCCAAAGAGGTCCTTAACCGGCCTATTAACCCAAATGTGTATATCACTCTTACAGACCATATAAACTTTGCACTGGAGCGGTACAAACAGAAGATGATGTTTTCCAATCCTTTAATCAGGGAGGTGCGCAGCTTTTACCACGCGGAATATCTCATTGGCGAATATGCCATTGCCATGATTGAAAGGGGCCTGGGAGTGAAGCTCCCAGTGGACGAGGCAGCTTCCATTGCCCTTCACATTGTCAATGCGGAGTATGATGCGCCTATGGGTGATACAATTAAGATCACCAATCTGATACAGCAGGTATTGGAGGTGGTCAGGGAGTATTTTAGTATAGATCTGGATGAGCAGTCCCTCAGCTATGAGAGGTTCATCACTCATCTGCGCTTTCTGGCCCAGCGGGTATTTACCGGGGAGCATATGAATCTGGATAACCTGGAATTCCAGGAGGTCATTGACCGTCTGTATCCGGAGGAATATGCCTGCAGCCAGAAAATACAGGCGCTCATCAAGCTGCAGTACAGGCACCAGGTAACAGAGGAAGAGGTGGCTTACCTGGCCCTGCATATTAAACGTATCAGGACTAAATAATTATTTTGGCAGGTCCCTTGGGGGACATGAAAGGAGAGCGGTAAGGATGTTTGGATCACTTAAGAAGTTATTCGGGGGAGAAGAAAAGGAAGAAAAGATAATCGCAGCGCCGGTCAGCGGAACAGCCATTCCCATGGGCCAGGTAAGCGACCCCACCTTCAGCCAGGAGATTCTGGGAAAAGGAACAGCAGTCATACCATCGGACGGCAGAGTGGTTGCGCCTGCAGACGGACTGGTGACCATGGTATTTGATACAAAGCATGCCATCAGCATGCAGACAGACAATGGCGCGGAGCTGATTATCCACATCGGTCTGGACACGGTACAGCTTAAGGGGCAGTACTTTGAGGCTCATGTGGCTGCGGGGGATAAGGTAAAGCAGGGCGATCTTCTTCTGGACTTTGAAATAGACAAGATTAAGGAAGCCGGTTACGATGTGACTACGCCGGTTATTATCTGCAACACGCCCCAGTTCCCGAAGATGGAATGTAGGAACGGAATGGAAGTAAAGGCGGGAGAGACGGCCATCATCAAACTGTAAGGAACAAAGGTGGGGATGAGTTGATAGAGCGGAGCTTTATCTTAAAAGATGAAATGGGGCTTCACGCAAGGCCGGCCGCCATGCTTATGGTCAGGATGCTTCATGTAAGCTCCTCCGTGGAAATCATCTGCGGGGACCGCAGGGCGGACGGGAAGGATGTCATGAGCATCATGGCCATGAATACCGTGGCAGGAGATGAGGTCACCTTCCGTATAGACGGACCCGATGAAGAGGATGCCATGAAAGAAGTGGAGTCTGTTCTGGCCGCCGATGCCTGATACATTGGTATGGTTTGTCAGGCAGGTCCGGAAAATAACCGGAAAACAGTAACCATGATTTAAGCCTGGGAACAGGATTAAATACATTATTTATCAAAATGTAATTCAGAGTACTCCTACAGGAAAAGTGTGAAAGGAGACTCTAAAAAAAGAAAGGGGATTTATGTTATGATGAAGTATTTGCAGAAACTAGGTAAGGCCATCATGCTTCCTGTTGCCGTTCTGCCGGTTGCAGCTATTATGATGGGTATTGGCTACGCCATGTGTCCTGCCACCATGCAGGGCGGCGACGTAACCGGTATCGTCCAGATAATCGGTTTTGCGCTGGTGAAGATTGGCAGTGCCGTAATTGATAAGCTGCCCATGCTGTTTGCAGTAGGCGTGGCAATCGGTTTATCAAAGGACCAGCACGGTGCGGCAGGCCTTGCGGGTTTGGTTGCATTCCTGACTGTTACCACCGTACTTAACAGCGGAGTTGTTGCCACTATGATGAATGTAGAGGAAGCTCCTCTGGCTTTCTCCAAGATTGACAACGCGTTTATCGGTATCATTTCCGGTATCACAGCGTCCATTTGTTACAACAGGTTCAGCAGCGCACAGCTGCCAACCGCACTTGCTTTCTTCTCAGGAAAGCGCTGTGTGCCCATCGTTACATCTTTCGTTATGGTTGCAGAGTCCGCCATCCTGTACTTTGTATGGCCGATGCTGTTCAATGCCCTTGTATGGGTTGGCGAGCAGATCATGGGACTGGGTCCTGTAGGCGCGGGTCTCTATGCATTTGCAAACCGTCTTCTGATTCCAACCGGACTGCATCACGCGCTGAACGCGGTATTCTGGTTTGACATTGCAGGAATTGCCGATATCAACAAATTCTGGGGCTTCGCAGAAGGCGGAATCAAGGGTGTTACCGGTATGTACCAGGCAGGCTTCTTCCCGGTAATGATGTTCGGCCTTCCGGCTGCAGCATTTGCGATGTACCAGACAGCAAAGCCGGAGAAGAAGCAGTATGCGGCAGGTATCCTGATTGCAGGAGCAGTGGCATCTTTCGTATCCGGCGTTACCGAGCCTCTGGAGTTCTCCTTCATGTTCCTGGCTCCCGGACTGTACCTTGTACACGCCGTTCTGACCGGTATCTCCGTAGCGGTAGCAGCCGCATTCCACTGGACCGCAGGCTTCTGCTTCAGCGCGGGTGTTACGGACTTCATTTTCAGCTGCAGGCTGCCAATGGCCAACCAGCCGTTCATGCTGTTAGTACAGGGCGTTGTATTCGCAATTATCTACTACGTAGTATTCCGCGCCGTCATCACCAAATTCGACCTTCCCACACCAGGACGTGAGAAAGAAGACTTAGACGCAGAAATGGGAGCCGTATTAGCAAACGACGATTTCACCAAGGTAGCTGCCATTGTCTTAGAAGGATTAGGCGGCAAAGGAAACGTAGTATCATTAGACAACTGCATAACAAGACTGAGATTAGAGATAAAAGATTACACATTAGTAGACGAGAAAAAGATAAAATCCGCAGGCGTGGCCGGAGTCATGAGGCCAAGCAAGACATCTGTACAGGTAATAGTAGGAACCAAGGTACAGTTTGTAGCGGATGAGATGCAAAAAATGTTATAGCAATGAGCCGGGCAAAAATATAGCCGGAAAGCCCTGGGAACGCCAAGGCGTTCCCAGGGCTGCCG
>Ga0137302_10449_pt1 | contig 19960 bp, 22 predicted proteins | sample Ramsor2O_GlcNAcB_FD_97184 | JGI IMG/M metagenome (GOLD analysis project Ga0137302, IMG submission 97184) | Mouse cecal microbial communities from Vienna, Austria - N-Acetylglucosamine amended with D2O_GlcNAcB | ecosystem: Host-associated > Mammals > Digestive system > Large intestine > Cecum... | reverse complement strand
TATGTCTGCTGTGTATGGCGCAGCGGATTGTGCGAATGCAGGGATGGTAATTTGTTTGTCATTCCTCAGGGCATTCACTGCTCTATTCGTAGCGTTAATGTCTTTTGGACCAAATATGTCACCCTCCTGGCTGTACGCAGTTACATCCAGAATTTCCGATTTTCCTTCCCCGTCCTGACTTATCTGGTATTTTCGATTTCCTTCAAACACGTCAGACTTGTAATCTGTCTTTAACATCCTTACCTCCTGTTCCCTATTGCTCTCATGCCAAGCTTGAATGTCAAGCGATGCTGACCACTCACCATGCTGTTATACATATCCCCCAAGTCCTTAAGTATCTGCTCAATGTCATTTGCCTGATAGATGCTGCTGTATGTGATTTTTACTGGGGTAGCTGGGGTACAGCCCTTGGTATAATAAGCCGCACGAAGCTTTTTGATATTGCCCAGTAGCCGCGTCATCTCTGTGTCCGTCCGGAAGTCCTCTATGTTCCATACCTTCGTCTGTATAGTCACTCCCAGACGGCCCGCAAGCAGCTCACAGGCCCCCTCTACCCGGTTAAGGTCCGTATAGGCTATATACGCCTTGTCCGTATCATTGGCCAGGTCATCCGCCGTCCTGTCCGTTATCAACGTGTCGAATACAGTACTCATTTCACTGTCACCTCCGCCGTTATTTTCCGCCGACTAAATCTAAAATCCAGCTTTGTGATATTTCCTGTCATAGTCCCTTTAAATCCAGTTGCCACGTTCACACGGTTCCCCAGTTCCTGGTCGTTGATGGTGGCCCGGAAGCTGATGCTCTCATTGCTGCTGTAATACTGGTAAACCCTGTCAAGTACCGCCTGGGCATTTTGGGATGTTACCAGCGTGACATCCTTGACTTCGGCAATGTTCTTATTCTGGGTGACTTTCGGGTTTTCCTTCAGGATACTAATCGTACTATGGTTATATTTAAGCCCAGTCAGAACCACCTCGTTACCTGCTCCGGTTATGTATGCATAATTGTCCCCATGGTCGCCCAACGTCCCCCCGGTTATGGACAGGCTGTGGTAAGGCTCGGAAAACTCTATCTTGGTTGTCCCAGTCAGGATGCCCTTGTACAGCTGCGCCGATTCCACTCCCCGGTCATAGCTGTGTGCATACAACCGGATGCCGGTTATGATGTCACTGTGTTCCACCGACAGGCCCAGCCGGATGTCTCTGGCCGTGAACTCACCGGTGACCTCGGTCTGTTGTGGATATATGTACAGCTGCCGGTCGTAACTGGTATCCACCAGGGCACCAATGGCAAAGGCCAGTTGCTGCAGAGCCACGCGCTTGGTACATATTGGCAGGTACCCCCTTACCCTCGCATCTACATAGGAGTCATCCAAAAAGTATGTGATACCCTCCCCGCCCATGATGCTGGCCAGGATGTCTGATACCAGGGCATCGTCATACACACCGCCCATGAACTGGTTATTATCCAGAATTCCCACTGCATCCTGGGTCTCCACGGAATATCGCTTTGCTCCCAGCTGCTTCCCATCTTTCAGATAAAAAATCCCCAGGATTGCCTCGTCAAAATACAGCGTCTGCTTCTGTCGTTTTTGAAACTCAAACGCATATTCTGACTTGCTGCGGATGGTGTAGTCCATGGTATTGATGCTTACCTCTTCGGATATCGGATTCAGCTCCATCAGGCAGCTGATATCGTCAATCTCATCATTCTTGAGCACACGGATGAGTCCCCAGGTTATCCCGGTCAGGAACACATTGCGGTATGGCTTACTGGTCCGCAGGAAGGTGACGACCACCCGGTTATAATAATCCACAATGCCATAGCAAAAATAATCGGGGGCGTCCGGGGAATAATCTTGGTCTGCTAGCAACTCATCACCACGGTACCACTTGATGTTGACCATACTGCAGTAATCCCCGGAATAGTCGTTGAACCTCAGAGTTATCCCTACACTGGAATAATTCTGGCCAAACGTGAACGTTATGGCTGGCGGGGCCGTGAACACCCCATCGGCGCCCGATATGCTGTCACTGACATATCCCATGTCATCCAACGAATCAGGCGCATTGGTATAGTTGCCATCCATCTTCGCATATCGGGGCAAGCACATGGCGTAATCCGGATACTCCACCCCTGCCTTTAGCTCCTGCAGGTCAACGTAGTAATCTTTATCCTCCGTAGCTGCTGTGTTATCCTCCGCGGCTCCCAGGGCAATATCATCATAGACAATCTTCAGCCCGCCAGCGTCCGTCATCCTCTGGTTCTTAAATACTGACAGCCACAGATAACGATATGGCCGGCTGGTCCCCAAAAAGGTAATAACCACCTTGTTAAACAGCGGCACCTTGGCCCGGCAGAAGTACTCCACCCCATCCGGTTCAAACTCCTGCTCCTGGACCAGTTCCGCATCCTTGTACCAGGCTATCTTAAGCCTCCTGGCATAGTCCTTGGATACCCGGTTAAAGACCATGGATATGCCATTGCTGGTCTTAAGCCGGTCATACGTGACCGTGATTACCGGAGGGGCCGAGAACACACCGGCTGGGCCGCTCAGCGCCGTACTGATATAGCCGTTCTGGCTGTTTGGGATTGTATCCGGAGTATTGGCATAGGTCCCATCCAACCTTGCATACCGCGGCAGGCAGTAGGCGTATGGCGGCATGTCCTGCTCAAAACTGGTCAGGTCGTCCACGGATGAGTATGGCTGCTGTCCGTTGGTCTCCACCCTCACATCCCATTTCATTGGTTATCGCCTCCTCTGTGGCTCCATGGCCGTAAAATTCAAGGACAGGCCATCCATGCCCCAGATGTTCCTGCCATTTCTTATCCGCAGCTTATCCTTCCCCTGGCTGACATAAGCCTGGAAGGTCAATGTCTCCTGCCCATACGGGAAGGTCATTTCATGGCTCGCGTAGTTTGGGTCGGATATGATGTTGTAAAACGCATCATAGGATGCCAGGTCATTCATCCTTGGGTAGATTTTCATTGTGTAGTTGTAGAAAGTCCCTATGATGTCCCGGTCCATGGAGTAATCCAGAGTTCGCCCGGACTGCTCCGTATCCGTGACCGCAAAGCTGCGCTCCAGTGAGTCCTTCTCCACTTCCACGTTGTAAGCCTTGCCGTCCATTAAAAATACATCATCCATATCAACTTCCTCCTACAATTACCAGGCTTACGCCTTTACGCGCGGCCTCCTTGTCCAGTTCCGGTTTCAATACCCTGGCCAGTGCAGCCAGGTTCCCAGTCAAGTTCAAGACAATCTGTATCGGCCGGTTCCCTTCCGCCTGCAGACGGCTTATCATCTCGTCCATTTTAGCCACCAGATAGCCCAGCGTTTCTTCCTGGCCGTATCCTGCCGTGCTCCTCATGCTTGTGGACATCTCACCTGCCCTTGGCGGCACAACGGTCCCGCTGGCCATTCTGGGCAGGTACGATACCGCATTAGGGATGTTGATGCCGATTGGCAGTTGGATTTCTACACCGTCAAATACATCCATGACACCATCAAGCCATTTCTGGACCGTACTCCGGGATGATGCAGCCATAGCGCTGATACCATCGTTAAATCCACGCACCACATACTCTGCGATGCCGTAAAACTCCTTGGACGGCGAGTTGATGTCAAACTCTTCCCGTGCTTCCTTCATGGCATCACTAGCCCATTTACGGATGGCATTCATTGCCAGGTGAGAAAATTCTGTGATACCATCTGCGAAGCCTTCATTTATGCGTTTAGCCATTTCCTTAAAGGCTGCATACATCCCTCCGGTTCCTTCCAGGTCACTGTCACCCCAGAACCATTCCTTCACATTCTTTGCCCAGGTCTCCATGGGTAACCGGGTTTCAGTATGGCTGTCATCAATCTTGACCTTGAATGCCTGGATAATGAGTTCCGCAAATTTTGTCCAGGACAGCTCATTCACGCCCTGCACCTCATCCACGCCTACAAACCACTTCCGGACATTCTCCGCCCAGGTTTCCATGACGCTCTGGGATTGTGTATAGTTTTTATTAACAGTATTGTTGAAGCCCCTCATGATGCTGGTGGCCCACTTCTTGGACTCGGCTGAGTCTCCCGTACTGATTCCAAACCTTTCCGAAAACCAACTGGCCACGCCGGATGCCCAGGACTCGACGACGCTCTGGGAAGCGGCCTGCTCGTTTGTCACTCCTTGGTTGAATCCAGCCACGGTGTTGGAACCGACTCCAGCCAGCACGGTTGACGGACTGTGAATGCCCAGCAGGCTCTTGATGCCATTCACGAACGGGTCTGTAATATTGGCCTTGATGAATGCGCCGGGGTTTGAAAAAAATTCTTTTATGCCGTTGCAGAATCCATCCCATAGGTACTGCCCCATACCGGCCATGACCGTTGACGGGCTGTGGATGCCGAAGGCACTTTTGAATGCATCCATGAATGGCTTGAAGACATTGTTCTGTACCCAGGTCCCCACAGCCTTCATGGCATCTATGATGCCTTTGAAGATTCCGTCCACAACATTGCCGCCGCACTCTTCAATCTTACCTTGGAAATACTCCTTCGCAGCAACTACACCATCTGAAATCAGACCTCCTATGATGGCACCGATACCACCCAGCGCAGCTCCTATTACTGCAAAGAGTCTATTAGCAACCGTTGTCCAATCAATGTGCTCCAACGCCGTAGCCACGCCATCACCAAATGCCCACCAGTCCGTTTCCGTGATAAACGTCACGAGGGCATTTAAAATCCCTATCACAATGTCGCTGATGGCCGTTCCGGCTCCCGCCCAGTCAAAGGTCTGGAAAAATGTACTTAGGCTGGTTGCAAGCTGGGCGCCGAATCCAACCCAATCGAACGTGGCCGCGAACTCTCCTAGGGTACTGAAGGCAGCGTTCAGGCCAGCCGCAAAAAGATAGCCCAGCTGTGCCCAGTCAATCTGGCCTGTGAGGCCCATAAGGCAGGTCGCTATGGCTGCACCGATTGCCCCCCAGTCTACCCCCAGCACGAATCCCAGTAGGCCGGATATCTTGGCCTGGAAGAAGGCACCTATTGTCGCGCCGAACAGATTCCAGTCAACCGTATCAATCATCCCCATCAGGCCTATCCCCAGTGCATTGCCCAGCATGAACCAGTCAATCTGCGTGAGTAACAGGTATAGGGTATTAGCCAGGGTGTTGATGCCGGTACCGAACATGATGCCGATGGCATACCAATCGATAGTAGATACAAGGCTGTTGAACAGGGTCGTGAACGCTGTTACAAAAGCTGTTATCTGGGCGCCTATATTGTCCCAACTGATAAACTCTGTGAAGCTTTGTACTGCCTCGTTAATCTTCTGGCCTATCAGCTGGCCTATCCCTTCCCAGTCCCCGGCTGCAAACATTTCTTTCAGCTTATTTGCAAAATCACTGATTCCCTTGTCTATGCCGACGGTCTCGAACATGTCTGAAGGGCTGGCACCGCCTCCCCCACCTCCGGACGCATCCGCGCCCTGCTGCTGTATCTGCACAAGGTCATCAAATGGAGCCAGGGCTTTCTTTGCCTCTTTACCGGCTGCACTCGCAGCGCCTCCCGTCTTTTTCAGACTGGCGGCATAATCCTCGTTGGCTTTCTTGGCCCGGACGAATGTTCTCCCGCCACCCAGCGCAGAAAAAAACTGGTTGATATATCCCACTGCCGTTGCCAGGAGATTAATCAAAGTATTAAGTACCGGTGCCACATAGGACAGAATGGGCGCGAACGCCGCCGCAAAACTATTTTTAAGGTAGGTCATGTTGGTCATCAGACCAGACATAGACTGGTTCGCACGGTCCGAATACTGCACCAGGTTCTGCATACCTTCCTTCACACCCTGTATGGCCGCCCTCATGGCCATACGGATGAGCATGAGCTTAAACATATTGGATAGTTTCAGGATGCTCTTGCTGACGTTGTTTGATGATTTCCCTAGGCCTCTTAGACTGGATACTGCCTGTTTTGCCTTATTGGCCAGTCCACTGCCCAGAGCTTTTCCGAAATTGGTGACGGTATGGGTGGCAGATGAAAATGCGCTTTTGATTAGGCCCGAAAAAGCCGACGTGCGGTTTCCCGCTTTTTCAACTGATTGCCGGTATTCGTTAACCCGCGCGGTAAGCCTGGATATTTCTGCCTGGTTTGCGTCATATTCCGCATATCCCGTGGTGACCCCGGCTGCTTCAAGTACTTTTTGCCGCTCTTTTAGTTCTTTTAGTTTCTGCACAAGTTTAACAACTTTCTGGTTGCTGACTTCTGCATTTTCCCCGATTTCCTGTAATCGTTGGGATTCTACGGCTGCCCGGCCTTCCTCTGCAGCTAATTCCGCGAGGCGCTGCTTCTGCACATACAGCTTATTGTTCAGGCTGTCAAGGGATTCTGCTTTCTTCTGATATGCTGAGGTATCACTTCCTGCCGTGTATGCCTGTCCGGAGGATTCAATATCTGACATCTCCGCTTTATAGGCAGCGAGTGTGTTCCTGGCCTCGTCAATATCATATTGTAGATTTTTCCACCGGGACGAACGCTTGCTGACGCTCTGTTCAGTCATCTTCTGTTCTTGCGCCATGAGCTTATCAAGCCGCACCTGGGTTTTGGAAACAAGGTCCGAATATTGCTTATATTCTTCTGTTGGGATGTTTTCCCCACCCATCTGCTTCATTTCATCAGAGAGTTTAACGATTTGGCTTTCAGTATGGGCAATCTGGTTTTCAAGTTCGGTAAGCTTTATGGATTTCCCAAAAGCATCATTGATTCTTTTGCCGGCGGCTTCTGAGCTTTTAACGAGAGTCTTAACCGCACGGTCAAGGGTGCTGACCCCATCCTCAAAACCACCTGTATCTACCTTCGTGTCAAATTTCAGGCTTCCATCTGCCGCCATACCATCACCTCCTGCACAGGCATAAAAATAAGACGCCCATCCGGCATCCTAACCCAATAAGTTATTCCAATAATCAATCTCCGCCTGCTCCTCTTCGGTATACCGTTTCCGGATGTCGCAGAGTTTCTTGTTGTTGCGGTAAAACTCCTGTTCCCACTTTTCCAGCTTCTTTCCCTTGGCTTTCTTCTGACGGATTCCCAAGACTGTGGAAAATGTCCCTTCCTCAATCTCCATGAAATACCCTGAGAATGTCCACCAATGGATGTATGGGGCCGCCCTGGTCTCCGTACCTGCAACTTTGTTGATGGCGGGAAATAAGATGGGTTCATCCTGTTCCCAGTCCATGACCTTCCTGACCGGCTTCTTATCGTCATCCTCCTGACCGCAGTCTACGAACCACTTAGCCTGTAGGATAGCTTCCTTCAGATGTTCCTGCGGTATCTGCCCAAAACCATCCCGATACAGGCGCTTCATGAGGATTTCCAGTTTCTCCGCGTCTGAAAGCTCCGGGTCGGAGCAGGCAGACAAGAATACCAGTATATTCCGGTAATCTGTTTCAATGGGATAGCTTACCCCGCCCACGTCAAGGCTGGTTGGCAACTTGCCAATCATTTCTCTATATCCTCCAGATACTTCCTGGACTTTTCCCGGTTCTTCCTGGCATACTCTTCGACAGCTGGCTTCATCAGCACAATCAGGCCCTCCAGTACACCTTCATACAGGTATTTCTGGCCAACAATACAGAGCGGGGACTGACCGGCAAATATCGTGTCATATACATCCGATAGGAAGATGCCATTGAACGCCTTACGCATTTCCTCGGAAAACTCAGCCACGTATGCGCCGTCCCTTTCCATATCACTTTTAGGGGTCCCGTCCGGATTCAGTTCTATACCCTCAGGGGGACTGTAATTTTTAAAATGTTTCTGCACATCCAACACACGGTTGATGATTTCCGGGTCTGCCGGGTTGAACCGAATTATCCTGGATGGGTCGTCATTTACCGAAAAACTCTCATAGCCGTCATCAAATAACAGGCTCTTCATCTTCTTTGCCATCAGGTTTTACCTCCTCTTCCTTGATTTCCGCCAGCGGCACAGAATCTGCCGCCGGCATTACTCTTCATGCATCTGCTGTAAACGTCTTTGTAGCAAGTACAAACTTACCCTTAACCCTGTTTCCAGTGTGGTGCACATTAAATGGAATCTGATACCCAGTGGTATCTCCGCCATAGCTGGACACTTCAATGATTGCATCTTCCTTATACGCCACATAGGTACCTTCCGCTGATTCAACTGGTTCCCAGAGATGTACCTCCACCACACTGGTCTTCAGGTCATCCAGCGTCTGCCGTTCGTCCACAATCCCCTGCAGGCGCTCAAACAATGGCTCCCCAATCTCAGCATAGTACGGGTCAGCGGATGCCTGAGGCTGATAGCTGTCCAGGTTTACGGACGTCTCCCCCCATATGTTGTTCTTTGTCTCCACGTTGGCGTTCATCTCCACGATGTACTCCTCCAGGTCCTTTCCCAAGCGGCTATAATCAGCCTTACTGGCGGATGGGAGGGCTGCATCGATATAATGTGCCATCCATTTCCTTTTAATCTTTCCAGCCGCAGGGATTGATTCCGCAAACAGCTGTAAGTTCATTTTACGCATGGTTATTCCTCGCTTTCTATTTTGTAGGTCACCTGTATCTGTATCTGATACAGGATACCATCGTTAACTGTCTCACCCATGGGCTGCATGGCCATTGCATTGGATGTAGTGGCCTTCAGGAACCTAGCTTCCAGCTCCTGGTTTCCGATGTTTGCAATAAGCCCACCTTCTTCAGGCAGCTGTTCCAGCCAATATCCCAATTCTAGTAAAAAGTTACTATTGACCAGCCGGCAGTAATCCGTGAAGGACGGCGCCACAGCATACATGGCGAAGTTGTGTCGGCGGGTCTGGTTCCCCAGCATATCCTCCTTGACCAGGCTGTCCCCATTGCTGGACAGGCCATAACTGGCTCCTGGCTCCGTGAAGTCTACGTGGATATCTCCATCAACCAGAAACTCCGATATTTTGGGATACTCCGTCAGTTTCTGCCTCATAAAATCTATGATTGTCATTAGGTCCCTCCCCTGTCTATCAATGCTTGGGCAGCCTGCAGGATATCATCCTTATGGTCAGCCTTCATCCGGTCAAAAAACTTCTTTCCGCGCATAGGAGCACCGGCATAGGTCAATTCCTGGTCTGTCGGTATTTTAATCTCGTTCTTCTTCGCCCAGGCGCTGCCTGTTGTCGGTGATACATATAGGATGCCTTCATGCAAATAATGGGCATAAGGACCGGGTATGTCAATCTGGCCGGAACCAATGACCGTTGCTAGAATCATCATATGTTCCAAGTTCCCCGCCTGTCTCCGCGGCATATAGTCACTCATATACCTCATACACTCACTATCAATTAATGCCTGTATAGGCTCATTCTTTTGTAATTTATGCCGCCTAATCACTTCCTTCGTAGAAAGCATTTTTGCAACTACCTTCATACCAACACCTCCTATTTACAGGCCAGTTCATAATGCTGTACTGAATCACTGCCATACAGCCGTTCGTCTACTGTGGTCACCGTCAGGAATCCATGGGCGGACTTAAGGGCAGCCAGAGACTTTGACATGGACTCCTGGCTGCTACAGTCTATCTCATCCTCAACGATACCCTTGACGGCCAGGTCCTTGCCCTGTGTCAGTTTTATGGGACCGTCCAGGTTTTCCAGGGGGATGACCAGGAGAACGGATGTGCCGTCCCGCTGGCCAGTCTTAAGATAGGTGGACTGTCTCACATCCTCCCAGTACACTCCCTCTATGGGCATCCTGGTGTACTTCTCGGCCTTCCCTTCCTTGCTGTACAGGTACAGCGTCACATCCGCGTTGGTATACATATCACACCCCCTGGTAACACAGACCGGTATCTGCCAGCCATTTCATGATGATGCTGCGCTGTTCCCTGGCCATAGCCTGCTCTGATTCTTGGGCGCTGGCAAAGCCGACTGAATAAGTACCAATCTTCTCCGATGTCTTCCCCCCGGATTCCTTCTGCTGCTCCTCCCGGCGGTACTCGGATTCCGCCAGTTCACAGCAGCACATCTGTACCTCATCTGGGATTTCTACTACATCCTTCAAGCGGTTGAATGTATACCGGTCAATGACCTGGCTGGCAGACCTGGCATAAAAATGGAAGCCAGTTGTGATGACCGGCTTCCTCCCTTTCAGGTAATCATTGATATAGTACATCTCGTCAGTGTATGCCTGCATCATGCCTGCCTCCTTACTGCTTGATGAGGGTTACGTCCTTTGTTACTGCCTCACCTGTTACAGTCACTGTCTCGGTAACCTGGCTGTAGCCTGATTTCTTAATCTTCGCGGGGTATGTCCCTGCCCGCAGGTTAAACTCCGCCACGCCGGACGCGTCCGTTTTAACCCTGGAACCATTCACGTCCACAATTGCCCCATCAATGGCTGCTGATGCTTCGGCGTTATCCTTAACTGTAAAGGTCACCTTCTGGGTTGTAACCGGGCTTGTAGGCTCCAGGTAAGCGAATGGACATCCTACACGGTCTTCATCCATCCGGGTTGCTGGGTTCGGCAGTGCCCAGCCCATACGAAATACAATTCGCAGCGCCACCATGTCCTGCTGGGCCAGGTTGTACTCAATTTCCTTTGTTACCGGGTCCTGAATTACACCCTGGTCAAGAATCTTCACCGTCACGTCCTGACGGATGGAATACACCGCCTGTTTGAAGTCACCGACAATCAGCTGTGCAATGGTGCTGTCATATGCCCCGTTCTGTGGGAAATACATCGGTGCCCCGTCCAACGCATAATTTGTAGAGCCCTGCATGTCGGACTTAAAGATGAGACTGCCATCGGATGACCGGATCCCCCTCAGCTTCGCCCTCATGGTCATAGCGGCCAGGGCCCCGGTAGCCATGTAACCGTCTTCCTCCACCTTGGAGATGACGCCGCCTTCGCCCAGAAGCAGATTATAATAATCCGGACTGGATCCCACAGCCACATTGTTTCCTGCCTGCCTTGCCAGCGTGATAATGTCATTCTGCCAGTTACGCGGGCGGTTCACGCCAAAGATGATGGCGCTATCCACGCGCTGCCCAATTGCCTCATTGACCCTCGGTGTAATCTCACCGAAAATATCAAACTCCGCATCATCCAGCACTGCCTCCGGAATCGGCACAATGACTGCCAGCTCTGCGGCTTCAATGAATACATTATCCCAGGCCTGCCTAGTGGTCTGTTTCATGCCGGTGTCACCGTCCACCCAATACGCGGTGGGAAGGAAGTCAAGTACTCTCATTCGTGTCTGGTTGCTTGTCATGTTCGGCAGCTTCCGTGCCAGGGACATGAAAGTGGACTGCTTCGGCGCGTCCTGGAAAATGGTCGAAATAACCTGCTCACGGATAATGGCCTCCGCGTCGGCCCTGTTCGTAATATATACTGGCATAATCTAAATCCTCCTTATTCTCTGCCTAATAGACTTCTTAAGGCATTGTTTGCTTGTGTCCTTGTGTCGTCTGTTTTCTCACCACCAGGCCCAGGAGTAGGCGCAACCACCCGTGGAATACTGACGTCCTGAAACAGATAGCCCTTATCCTTCTTAACAGCTTCCAAAGCAGCCTTAATATCTGTTTCCTGGTTCTTGCTCCCCTTGAGTTTCTCCACATCCAAGAAGGGCATAACTGCCTTGATATCCCTGGGCTTAAACCCTTCTGCGGTGGTCTTCAGCAGATCGTTAAAATCCCGCTCGGCCAGCTGCTTCTGATACTCAGCGTCTTTATTGGCCAGGTCTGTGGTCAGGGTCTGTATCTTCCCCTGGAGCTCCGATATGTTTACGCCTTCAAAGCTCTTAAGGGTAGCCTGCGCCGTGGAAAGCTGGGTTTTGTATGTGTCCCTCTCCTGCTTAATCCCATTGATGTCTTTGCCATATTCAGTCATGACATAATCAATCTGTTCCTGGGTTAACCCCTTTGCCTGTAAATCCTCTGTCTTCATCTTCTTTTCCTTTCCTGCCCGTCCTTAGGTTATTTGTAGGTGTGTAACCATCCACCAACGGCTGACTGTTTTAGGTCTTATCATCTGACCGGTTTTTAAACATAATAAAAGCACCTGACTAATCAGATGCTTCGCTCTCCCATTTGTATTTATAATCCTTACATATTTCCTCGGGCGGCTTTTGAGCCGATACAATTTCTCTTGGTATACCTTGCGGATATCCCCTGCATTTCATACCCTTTTCACAGTATTCACATTTTAGGCATATAGGAATCACAATCACTCTGATTCCTCCATCCTCTGTTTCCATAATGGCATATACAATCCTGGCCGCACCAGGTGATAATTCTTTAAATAATATGCCCGTTCAGTTTCATACTCTTCCGGGCTCATATCATCACGCCAGAAAGGCACCTCCTTCAATGTGGCCGATGCCCAGCCGCTAGTTTCGCCTACCGTCATATTCCACAAGCCCCTTTCCTTTTGTGTAATCCTTTAACAGATTCTCTACAATTAATGATTCTCTACGTATACTTCTCTCCGACATAGGTATTATTCCGGCTCTGACCTGTCGATTCAGTTCATTTAATTCTTTCTCATATAAATCATCAAATATAACCGATTTTAAGACATCACCAGAACGTTCCGCAACATATTTGACACCATCATTTCTTGCTGCTATCATAACAGGTATTTCTCTTGTTGTCAAAAGTGTCCTCATATCCGGCTCCGAAAAGGAACTGTCCGTGTTATGGTTATGAACGAACGCATATCGTGCATTCGGATTCTTGTCTAAATGCTTCCAGAACCGGTACCCCACTTCATTCTCCATCTGGTTCGTTTCATAATACTCCACCACTCCAGTTTCCAGGTTTACCAGGTGCATATGTTCGTATCCGTCCGCACCACCCTTTTGTGCAACATTCCTTATTGCTTCAGATAACCCATTATTGACTACATCCGTATATCCATCAAGCTTTACACTGTAGTCATTATCCGGATGATATCCGACTTTCGTATTGGTATTCCTGATGGCTTCATTTGCACCCGCCTCCAGTTTTGATATCTTTAACCGTTCACGTTGCTGCCGCAGTCCCATCTCCTTAGAAAAGTCCACATAAGTCTTATTGGTCAGCCGTAGCCGGCACTTTGCAGCAGTGATATCCTCCTTGTCAGCCCCGTTGCTCTCCAGAAGCTTCACATCTTGCTTCTGCTTCCTGATGGTACGCTCCAGTTTTCGCTGGTGCTGCAACGCCGCATAGGTGTTATATTCCTTACCGTGGAAAATCTTCTTCTCGTTCTCCCTCCGGTTTTGCTCCGCAAGCCATTCGTCCGTATATTTGCGCTTAGATATGCCCGGCAGGAAGGGAAATTTGATATGATAGCAGTTAATCCCGGCGAAGCCGAGCATCTCACCCTCTCCACAGATAGTATGCATCTCGGCTGTGCTGTAAACCTTTCCCTGCCAGCTCTGGTGATTAAGATATCCGGTCCCGGTGTTCCTGGCACCCATGTGCCAATCCACCTCCCAGTGGTCTGTCCCCAGTTCCTCAGCGTTCTTGTCGCTGACCTGCTTGGTCATCTGCGCTACACCGGTCATCACGGCGCGCCTTGCCGCCACCTCGATGCGGTCAGACTTCCCAGACGCATAATCCACCGTCCGGATGCCGCTGGCCGTCATCTCGTCAATCACCTCACCAATGGCCTGGCTGTACGTCCTGGTGCCAGTGGTAATTCCCAGCATGGCCTTGTCCAGGCTGCGCTCCAGGTATTCAGATAGCGGCGTGAATACCTTCTTGCCGCCGCCCATCGGCACGTTGAAGCCCGTGGTCTGGGTGATGTTCTCCAGCGGCCGCAGGCTGCCCTTGGTCTGCCTCCTGGCAGCATCCACGACTTGCTGCAGCCATTGGTTGTTCTCATAGGGCTGGTAGTCCTTGCCAGCAGCCTCATAGATTGCCTTGTTGCGGATGTAGTCAGACTTGACCGCCTGCTCGTAGATATCATCCACCTGCTGGTCAGTCTTTTCCAAAGCCTTACTAATCAGCTGCTTAATCCGGATCCGGCTTGCCCCTATGGCATCCATCCTGACCAGCAGCCAGTCAATGACCGGAGTAATCTGTGCCGCCTCCTTGATACGCTGTATGATTTCGTCCATGATGGATAGTTCCAGGGCCGTCATGGTTCGCTCAAGCGGCTTAGGCAGCTTCTCAAGTTCCTCAGGCGTCAACGTTTTTTCACCCCACAATCCATACAATACGACTGCATTTCAATGCGATAGACAAAATAATCAGTAACACAGTGCCCATCACTATCAGTATCTTTTTAGCCACAACATCACTCCTCCGTCAGTGCCGGCTCTGGCAGGTTCTTGGCTGCCTCTTCCAGGGTTTCTCCATAATACTTAGCCCGATATTCCTCTAATCTCATAACTCCCATAGCTACATCCTTGCGGTCCTGCTCCCGCTCAGTCTCTGCGTCAACCATCACACTGTCATCCCAGTCAGATGACACTTCGTAATCATTGCCGGCCGGAACCAATCCATATAACGCCGACCAGAAACTCATAGCATACACCAGGTCTTCCAAGGCATCCTGCAGGGCCATCTGGGTGTCAGAGACCATCACATAAGAGCGCTGCTTGCTGGTCTTAATCTCAGTGGCTGTCTTATCCACGCTCTGTGGGTCTGACAGGGTGCCATAGGCCAGGTTACAGTTGAACTCCACCAGCTTTAGCTGGTTATTAAATCCGTTAAACAAGGCCGTGTCCCTTATTTCTGGGCTGAAGGTGTCAATGAAAGGCTTATCCGCGGCACCCGTATTGTATTCCACGTTTCGGTATAACCGTTCCTTACCTCCCGGATACTCAAACTTGTCCCGGTCCTGGTTGTACTTTAGCAGGGAGGTGGCAATATGGACAGCCAGCTGTGTCCCCTCATACTCCCAGCAGATGTTGGAATAGCGCCTGTCTGCCTCCCGGATCAGGTCCACGGCCCTGGAAAACACAGATACGCCCAGTGGGCTGTCTGAATCGTCCGCATTGGCCAACGGTACCTTAAAGTACCCAAACAGCAACCGGTCTGCCCCCTCAAGTAGCAGCTCCGGAACCAGCTCCAACCACCTGTCTATGGAACTGACCACCACTTCGCTGCCAAGGCTGTAATCATTTGTGGCCACAAATGCACGGTTGGTAATATGTACCTGTTTTCCCTGCAGCGTGTGCACCTCCAGCCTGGTGTATATCTTCTGACCCTTCCGGAACTGCTCTGTGAATACACACTGCGTAATCCGACCGGAACTATCGAAAGATAACGGGAAGAAGCAATCAGCCTGTACAAACTGTACTTCAATACCCTGCTGGGTAATGTACGGCTTCATCACCAGGCCGCCTTTAGCACATCCGTATTCAACATACCGGCGCAAATCCTTGATCACCTTACGCTGATATTGCTCATTCAGGTAATCCGCCGCCGTTCCACCTGTAACCTCAGATTTAAGCTCCAATGTCACCAGGCGCGCAATCTCTGAGGCAATGGCCGGCGCTAAGTTCGCACTGAGCACGTCCTTGTTATTCACCCAGGGGGACCGGTTCTCATACATCCGGGTCCACAACTCTATCTGGTTCGCCATCTGGGATGTCAGGCACACATCCACCTGCGTGTCCGCATCCTTATTCAGGACATTCGTGATTAAGTCCAGCATCTTTGTGAATCTCATCGTCTCCTCACCTCCTATCCATACTTTACGAGCCTGCTAATCTGCCGTTCAAACGTATACTCAAAGCTGTCCAGGCTGTCAATATCGCTTGTACCATCATCTAACCGGACATTCCTCGTCAATTCCTTTGGGTCCCACACGGCTGTGCTTAGAGCATCCACAAGGCTCTGACACTCTCCCTGGACATAATAAAAACGCCCCTGTGCCATCAGTATGGCGGTGGCGTTAATCCTGTCATTAATTTCAGTCTTCAGTGCATTTTCTACACGCACCCATCCAAGTCCATGTTTACGCAGGCTGCTCCGGATGCCAGCTATCAGCGTCTGCTCTGCGCTGTCTGCATACACTGTTGTGATGTACCCGTGCCTGCTGATTATCTTCTGGCAGAAGTTACAGAACATGGTCCCCAGCATTTCTGGGTCAATCTCTATCTGGTTCCCCTTCTCGTCCTTGCAGCCAATCCATTCTGATGCCAGGACAACCACGTTATGGTATCCCCTGGTAATGGCTGTGGCCGTGAAGGCATAGCCGGAACCACTGCCGCCAAAATCAATCCCCAGAATAACTTCCATGATGTCTTTAGGCTTATCTGTCAGGCGGAACGTGTACTGCTTGGTGCTTGTATCATCAGCAAACCGGCGATAGATAAGGCCGTTGGCCACCACGCGCATTCCCTTGATGTCCCGGAGGTACCAGATACTGTTCTTATCATACCGGCTTTCGACCTCCCGCAGACGCTCTGTGGTAATGTTGATGTTGTCGTAGATGGTGCAGTGCATATAGTTGTATCCGCCCGGGAAGTCCCCTGCATCTGCCTGCCTTTGATACTTGTCTATATACTCCGCATAGATGGGTGCTCTTGGGTTATCCGGATTCAGGTCCCAGAACACCTTCAGGCGCTGGGCTGCCAGCTGACGGTTGAATGCCTCCTTGATGGTATTGTCATGATGCAGATTAATCTCAGTTGCAATCCACATGCCGTAGGAATTGCCACGGATTTTCTTAAAGCTGTCTTCCTTTGCTCCGCCTGCAAATATGACAATCTTCTGCCTGCCGTGAGTCGCAGGGCCTTTGACGAATAACGCTTCATTGTCCTTGTACTTCCCCCAGTGGCATTGACCACGGAATATCCATTCAAGGCCAAAGCCATTGGCGTCACCGATGTTAAGCTTGGCGTTGGCCATCGTGGATCCAGTGGCCAGGTGGATCCGGTCTGGTGTGGTTTTTAATTCATGGGCGAAGGCAAACACGTTATCCACTGTCTTGCCGGCACGGACCGCACCTTCCGCCACGTTATACATACAGGCTTCGCACCTGCGTATATAATCCTTGTGCTTTTCGGAAAAGTTGAACGGGATGGTCTTTTTCCTGACAAACCTATTTACCACTGCCATAGATATCCTCCTCTATCTCCTCCATGTCCTCCAGCTCCTGGTTGTTCCCGGTTAGCTTATCCGTCTGGGCCCGGAGCTGTGCAATTCTTGCTTTCTGCTCCTCACTGGCCAGCCCCCAGTTCTTGTGCAGCAGCTCGTCGTACTGCTTGATGAGCCCTTCCAGCGTCTTCTGGGCCCGGGCCTGCGCCTGCAGGAAATTGCCATGCTTGTCCCAGGCCTGCTGTACCTCCCAGCGCTCCTCTGTGACTGTTTCACCATCCTTTTGGCCTATCTTAGTGATGGTCACGTCCTTCTGGTCCCTCACATACATGATGGACTGCGCCCGGATGATTGCAGCATACGCAATCTGCACCTGGTCCCAAAGGATGTCCAGCGGGTCCGTGGGCATCTCCTGGATAATGGAAACGGTCTCCTCAGGCAGGTACTTGCTGAAGAAACCGTATTTTTCTGCGTTCTTATTCAGCTCCGGTGCACCGCCTTCATTCCCGACAGCATTCTTGTTTCCTGGCTGGCCACCCTTCTTTTTTTGCGAACGTTCGCCTTTTTTATCCGAACGTTCGCTATCCCACTTATGGGTACATTTCCAACGGCGGACCGTACCTTCCGGAAGGTTTAGTTGACTTGCAATCTCAACTAATTTGATGCCCTTTCGGTACATGGCCTCGGCTTGTTCTATTCTTGGGTCTGGCGCTCTGACCATGCTCATCACCTCAATTCGTGTTGTTTTGGGTAAAAGAAAAGCACCCTCGCGGATGCTTAACTTAGCTTTCTCTTCGTATTCGGCCCCATACCCTCCCTGCGGGAGTTATGGGTTTGGTTCTGGTTCTCCGGCTTCACTTTTTCAGTGATGCTGTTGAACATCTCGTTTGATTTCTTCAGGGCCTGCTGCTCCATCTTGTCCTTGTCCATATCTTCACCTCGGGGATAGTATGGACGAAAGAGTGGAAGGATATACATGCGCCGCCCTTTTACACTACGCTCTCTTTTCAATTCGCTTTATACTGTCATAAAAAATCATTACCGTCTGATCCGGCTCCTCATCATGATTTTCTATATACGGACTCTTTGGTTTTCCTCTATTATTTAAAAAATATTTATAATATGAATTCAAACATATGTATTTACGTCTATCATCTTCAAGCTCCTTGTATCCCAAAGCCCCCTCATACACCACGTCGTCATCTTTTAAATACACACAAAGCCATGCACCTTCATCAAAATCCGACAACATCTCGATTTCATTATCATAAAATGTAGTGTTAATACTAAGTAAACTTAATAATTTCCCAACATATTTTGACAGAGTTAATCGATAAAAAATGTATGCAAGTAAAATAGATAGCATAATCAAACAGGCATTTTGTTTTAATTCATATGGAGCATTAAAAAAACATCTGTTGATAATTTTTTTTAGCATCACTACCTGCTTTAACCACTCTATTAGCCAAAGGTAAATATAACTTATGGCAATGGATTTCACAAAGATATAGTTATTATCCTTTAACGTCTTTCCTCTAAAAAAGAGATATGCATAAATACTTAAATACCCAGGATAAATATATTGAATATATTTTGGTATTGCTTGAATTATTTTTAAAATTTCATCTGCATTCAATCTACCACCTATTTCTTAGGGCCGGGAGACGGTTTTTGTCCTGTTTTAGTAGTTCTACCATCAGGATGAGACCGCTCATGGTATTCTCCATGTTCTATTACCGGTTGCTGCTGTGGTACCTGTGGTCTTTGAGTTCCTTGCTTATTTTTATCTTCTGGCATGATATGTATACCTCCACTTTTAAGTTATACATAGTTTAACATATTTCTTCCAAAAAGAAAAGCCCCTGCTGTACTGGCAGGGACTCATCCAAAGGAGAAAATCAAGGCACTGTAATACCTGTCTGAATAGCGGGGGCAGGATTTGAACCTGCGACCTCCGGGTTATGGGCCCGGCGAGCTGCCAGACTGCTCTACCCCGCATCAATACCGGCTCGTCACCGGTATGTTCCAACTCACACCGCGGTTGGCTTACGGATACCTTGCACCAGTATGGTATCAACTGGGATCTGCTCTCTATCCGATTTGCGAAGCTATGAAGAGGCAGGAGAACGTCAGCTTCTAGTCAGCTGCCAGGCTGTAACACCTGGCGGCCGTTATTTGTGGGGAGGATGCTTCCGCCCTCTGGCTTCCGCATGATAGCATATTAGCACTTTTCATCCCAACATGAACCGACATTTTCAATTTTCCTCAAAAAATCTTTTATTTCGCTGCCAACAGCTATCTTCCGTAAACTTAACCCGCCTCTTAGGAAACATCCGGTTCATGGCCTGCGCCACCTTCCACCAAGGCAGGCCGTCTATGTAATACAGACGGAACATGGTCCGCACCTCGCTCTTTGGTATGCTCTGTATATATTCCTCCGCCTGACAGGTCAGCTCCAGCAGTTCCGCCTCCTTACGCTCCAGAAGCTGCCTGTACCGCTCTCTCAGCCGCTGCTTCCGGTAATACTCCGGCACTGGGTATCCTGTGACCTTAATACTTCCTATCGTGCCGTCCCGTCTTGTACCCTTCACCGTATCAGATACCTGATGCGATTCCTCCAAGAACCTGTCCAGTTTCTGAATCCGCCGCCTTATGTCCTTTATCTCCTCTTTCATCTCGCAATACTGTATCAGCACCTCCTTGTCCACCGGCATCACCTCCTCCCGCATCCAGGTACAGGCACGCCCAGCACCCGTACCGTATCCTGCCCTTGTTGTTGCGCTGGCCATCACACCCGTGACGCCCGTTGTCTATGTAACACTGTCTCATAATACCGTATCACTCCCTTCGGCGGCCGGCGCAGCTCCGGGACCGGGCAGGCCTGTGTATATGCATAAGCCGGCATCCTGACGGACCATGTATCCGGCGGCGGCTCCCGGACGGCT
>Ga0137302_10444_pt1 | contig 20333 bp, 26 predicted proteins | sample Ramsor2O_GlcNAcB_FD_97184 | JGI IMG/M metagenome (GOLD analysis project Ga0137302, IMG submission 97184) | Mouse cecal microbial communities from Vienna, Austria - N-Acetylglucosamine amended with D2O_GlcNAcB | ecosystem: Host-associated > Mammals > Digestive system > Large intestine > Cecum... | reverse complement strand
AAGGAAAATGTAACGGCAAGGCAGGCGGCGGAAATGTACGGTATCCGGGTGAACCGGAACGGCATGGCGTGCTGCCCTTTCCATGATGACAGGAATCCCAGCTTGAAGGTGGATAAGCGGTTCCACTGTTTCGGCTGCCAGGCGGACGGGGACGTGATTGACTTTGTGGCAGGGCTTTATGGGCTGCCCGGTCTGGAAGCGGCGAAAAAGCTGGCTGCGGATTTTGGAATCCCTTATGAGAGCCGGGGGAGGGCTTCCCCGAAGCCAGCCAGACGGAGCGTGTCGGCGGAACTGCGGTTCTTGCAGGCACAGCAGAAATGCTTCCGGGTGCTTAGTGATTATCTCCGCCTGTTGGAGCGTTGGGAAACAGCGTATGCGCCGAAATCGCCGGATGACGGGTGGAACCCGCTGTTCGTGGAAGCCATGCAGAAACGGGAGTATGTGGGTTATCTTTTAGACACGCTGCTGACCGGGACAAAGGAGGAAAAAGCCGCCGTTATCACGGGGCATGGGAAGGAGGTGGAACGGATTGAGCGGAGGGTATCAGAGTTTGCCGCCAGAGGCCAGACAAGCCGTGGGGATAGCCGCAGACAGCCGGAACGGTGAAAAGACGGTGGGGGAAGTCCGGCAGATGCTGGAAACCACGCAGAAGGGGCAGACCGCCAACACACCGGGGAATTACAGGGCGGTGTTCCTGCATGACCCGCTGCTTAGAGGGGCGTTCAGCAGCAACCTCCTGACTGACCGGGTTGACATTGTGAAGCCCCTTGGCTGGTATCGGGACGGGAACCGCCTGACGGACGTGGATATCCAATATCTGGTTCTGTACCTGGAGGAACACTACGGGCTGACATCAGAGAAGCGGATTGAGGGGGCTATCAAGGTAGCCGCCAATGAATACCGGTATCACCCTGTCCGTGATTATTTAAACAGCCTGCAATGGGACGGGACGGAGCGGGTGCGCTATGCCCTGCGCCATTTCCTCGGTGCGGAGGTGAGCGATTACAATTATGAAGTCCTCCTGCTGTTCATGCTGGGGGCGGTGGCACGGGTATTCAAGCCGGGGACGAAGTTTGAGGTCATGCTCTGTCTGGTGGGCGGCCAGGGAGCCGGGAAGTCCACCTTTTTCCGGTTCCTCGCTGTCCGGGACGAGTGGTTTTCCGATGACCTGCGGAAGCTGGACGATGACAACGTATACCGGAAGCTGCAAGGCCACTGGATTATTGAAATGTCGGAGATGATTGCCACGGCGAACGCAAAGAGCATTGAGGATATTAAGTCCTTTTTGAGCCGCCAGAAGGAAACCTACAAAGCCCCTTATGAAGTCCACCCAAAAGACCACAAGCGGCAGTGCGTGTTTGCCGGGACTTCCAACACGCTGGACTTTTTGCCCCTTGACCGAACCGGGAACCGGCGTTTCCTGCCGGTGCAGGTGCAGGCGGAAGCGGCGGAGGTTCACATTCTGGAAGATGAAGCCGCTTCCAGAGCCTATATCGGGCAGATGTGGGCGGAGGTCATGGAGGTTTACCGGAAGGGGGATGTAAAGCTGAAATTAAGCCCGGCAATGGAGAAGTATCTGAAAGAACACCAGCGGTCATTCATGCCGGAGGACACCCTCGCCACCCGGATTCTGAACTTTTTGGACGGGTACGGCGGGAAGATGGTCTGCTCCCTGCAAATCTACCATGAAGGGCTGGGACACCCTGACTATGAGGAACCGAAGCAGTATGACATCAGGGACATCAATTCCATTATGAAGAATTATGCGGCGGGCTGGAAAGCCTTTGAAAACCCACGGCATTTCCCGCCGCCCTATAACCGGCAGAAGGGCTGGGAACGGGCGGAGCCGCCTGACAACGGAGCGTATGGAGAATCGGGTTTCCAGCCTTTGCCCGAAGGGGAAGCCGTCCAGCTTGGGCTGCCAAAGGAATGGCTGGAATGGGGAAAGCCATAGCCGGTTGCCGGCTGGTTGCCCCTCCCGTTGTCAGGCCCGTTGCCGGGAAGGGAGCCTAAAAGTACCGTATTTTACGGCTTTTTCTTCCCCTGACAACGAAAGCAACGGAGAAACAGGAAGAAAATCAATCAGGACAGGAAACGGGAAGCCGGGTTTTGTGTGCGGGGTTTTTTAACGTCCGTTGTCAGCCCCCGTTGTCAGGCTCCCACCTGTCCGGCAGCACACGACACACGCCCGGACAGAGTTGTCCGGGTATCTTTATGGAGGTAAATGCCTATGGCAAAACAAGCAGACCGCCCGGCGCAGAGCCGGAAGAAAAAGGTACAGTTTATCGTGTCCCGTGAGTTTGCGGGCAGCCAGACCATGCAGGAAGCCTTTGAGCAGCTTATCGAGCGGCAGACCTGTGAGCGGTTCGAGGAATGGCAGAAACGGCAGGCCAGCTAAAGGGCGGAAACCGGAGAAAAACCGGGAATCCTGCAGAAAACAGTTGAACAAATGGCGGGGGCATGGTATTATCATGGTATCGTGTCCCTGTTCATAGAAGGAGAACCCTATGAGCAGGAAAAATAACCTATCGAATCAGAAAATAACCGCCCTCTATTGCAGGATTTCCCTTGATGACGGCAGTCAGAATGAGAGCATGAGTATCTCGAACCAGAAACTTCTGCTCAAAGATTACGCTGAAAGGAACGGTATGCCCCGGTACGAGTATTACGTGGATGACGGGTATACGGGAAGAAATTTCAACCGCCCTTCGTTTAAGCGTCTGATTGCCGACATTGAAGCGGGGAAGGTGGGCTGCGTGATAACCAAAGACCTTTCAAGGCTTGGGAGGAACTATATTGAAGCGGGCAGTTATATCGAAATCTTTTTCCCGAAACACAATGTAAGGTATATAGCGGTCACGGATGGCGTGGACAGCCTGACAAGGCAGGAAATGGACATTACACCGTTCAAAAATATCCTGAATGATATGTACAGCCGGGATATTTCAAAGAAAGTGCTTGCCGGGCGCATGACACGCTCCCGTCAGGGGAAGTTCTGCGGCGGGCAGCCGCCCCTTGGCCTGATGCGTGACCCGGAGGAAAAGGGACACCTTATCCTTGACCCGGACACTGCGCCGACTATCCGTAAAATCTATGGCCTTGCCCTGAACGGCTGGGGGTGTATGCGGATTGCCAAACAGCTTATGGAGGATAAAATCCCCATCACACGGGTAAAAGGCAATACGGAATGTGACGTGAATTATTATTCATGGGGGAGCGCACGGATTAGCCATATCCTGCGGAACCCGTTTTACAAGGGGGCGCATTTAGTCTGCCGGACGCACCAGAAGGGAATCCGCTCCAATACCTATGACATCATTCCCCGTGAGGAATGGGAAGTGCTTGAGGGCTGCCATGAAGCCATCGTAAGCCCGGAGGACTGGGAGAAGGTGCAGGAACTTATTGACCGCCGCCCGCCTATCATGGAGGGGAACGCCTGCCCCTTCTACAACCTGTTCCACGGCATTATCTACTGCGCCACCTGCGGGAAGTCCATGCAGGTACGCTATGAGAAGGTGGGCAGAACCGGGAAGAACCGCTTTACCGGCGAGGAACGGGAGCCGATAGACAAGGCGTATTATATCTGCCAGACGTATAACCGGCTGGGGAAGGACGCCTGCACCAGCCATAAGGTGGAAGCAAGGGATTTGTATAATCTTGTATTGAAGGATATTCAGGAACTTGCGGCAATGGCGTTGAAGGACGTGGAATCGTTCTACCAGCGGATTAGCAGCCGCATGGAGCGGCGGTATCTGGCGGACGCTTCGGAGATGGAGAAGGAACGGGAGCGGCTGGAAGCAAGGAACCGGGAGATTGACGGTATGTTCCTGAACCTGTATACCGACAAGGCAAAGGGAATCCTGTCCGAGCAGCGGTTTGTGAAGCTGACGGCGGCAATGGAGCGGGAACAGGAGGAAAACCAGAAGCAGTTAAAGGAATTGGCACTCTCCCTGCGCCGCTCCAATGAGCAGGAAAGTGATGTCCGCACCTTTATCCGGGAAATCCGACAGTACGCCACAGTCCGGGAACTGGACGAGGGTATCTTAAACCGCCTTATCAGCCGGATTCTGGTGGGCGAGGTGAAAAAGGTTGACGGGGAGAAGTTTCAGGAAATCAAAATCATTTATAACTTTGTCGGGGAGATACCGGCGGTGACAGAATAACGGCAATGCCCTTCCCTCTTTCCGGGGGAAGGGTTTTTTAACATAAGGATGTCTGGCGGAGCCTGGCATCCGTTGTTTCTGCCCGTACACGAAAAAGAAGCCGGGTTCCCTACTCTCCGGCTTCCGGGATAAACTCTAAATGGTCTAAGGCATAGCGCAGAGCCATACACATCAATTCATTTCGGGAGCGGTCGCTTTTCGCCGCCAGAGCGTCAAATTCTTCCTGCAATTCCCGGTCTATCCGCAGCGTCATGACCACCGACTTATCTTCCTTCTTGTCGGGCTTCTTCTGACGCACCACAAACTTGTCTGCCATGTTACACCTCCGTATTACGTTTCTGCAACCATTATAAACGATTCCTCTTGACTTTTGTATAACACATGATAAAATACAAATATGTAATACATAATAGTATTACAAAATGAAAAGGAGGTCATGGAAGTGAAGAACATACTGGAACAGCTTTATAATGGTGAAATCTTCCCGGCGGAACAGTATGCCCCCAGAGGTGAGGAATACCGGAAAATCCATCAGGGGAATTACCACCACTACGAGGACTTTATTGAGTTACTGGCTAAGCTGGAGCCGCCCCTTGATGAGCGGTTCATTAAAATCATGGACGAACAGCTTGACGTAATCCCGTTTGAGTTCTCGGAAATGTTCATTGACGGCTTTAAGCGGGGGGCAAAGATGATGGCGGAGGTTTTCAGGAACGAGTAGGAGGACGGGGACAGGAAAAGGCAGACGCTTTGAGGGGAGCGGCTGCCTTTTTTGGGGTTGCTGACAAGCTGGAAGCTGTAGAGTTAATGCGTTAATATCAGATTTCCACCTTCATTCAACAATAGTGTAAATCTGACTGCGTTTTCTCACCAGTCAGTGGAATACTCCATGCTCCACAAAATTTCCTCCAAATCATCATCTGAAATGGAATACTGCTTCTGAATTGGTTTTAGTGCAGTTATTATTTTATCAAATTCTTCGTCATCGTCTATTTTGTCCGATAATTCATCATAATTCTGTAATCCACATTCTTCTTTCAACACCCTAAGAACCTCTTTTTTAGACGCCTTTCGCAGCGAATCGCAATCCCTGTCATGAAGTATCTCATCAAGATAGGTGAGCAGATTCTCGGAAATGAACACCATGCTTTGGTCTATTTCTTCCGGTGTCACCGTGTCTTCGTCAAAATCAAACAATATTTCGTGGTCAATCTGGTAAATTCCGCATTTCTCTTCTTCCGGCATTTTATTCAGTCGAATACAGCGGATGAAGCAGCATTCTTCATCCCACGTGAAAGGCAAGTAGCCACATCTCACAAGGACAGGATTCCATGCGTTTCTTACTCCTTGAAAATGTTCGGCTACAGAATTGCGTCCTATAGGGTCATCAAAGCAGTGATGGGTAACCGTCAGAAATGCTTTCAAGGAAAGAGGCAGTGCAACTCCTATTTCTTCTTCCAATTCCTTGATTTCCCTATCCGAAATCATAGCCGGAACCAACTTCCATTTCTTCCATTCATCATCAGGGTTCACATCATCGCACCACATTTCCTTTTCATCTTCTTCAAGAGGAAGTGTCACAAGAATTTCTTCCTGTGAAAGTTTCTGATAATACTGTTCAAAAAAATTTCTCATGTATTCCTGATACTCGGTATAGGTCATTTCAGCGTCCTCCTTTTTAATCTGATTTGATGCTGTGTTTAGTCTAGCACACTTACCAAACATTTACAACATTCCGTGTATGAAAAAGTCAAAAGAATGAATTCTTCACTTGACAATGTGGCAAAGAACTCATGTCAACCGATGAACTGGCGGTGATGGACGGCGGCAAGTGCATCTTGCAGGTGCAGGGCGTAAGGCCGTTCTTCAGCGACAAATTTGACATTACCAAGCATCCGCAATATAAATACCTGCTGGATTCCAGCAAAAAGAACGCTTTTGATATTGCAAAATATCTGAGCCGGAGATTGACCGTCCGACCGGGCGACGTTTTTGAAAGCTGTGAACTCGAAGCGCCGCCCGCGTCTGATGCGCCTGCCGATTGACCTGTTCAACCGGCGGGCTTTTTTGTTCCTAATCAACCAATCACAACAAATTTATGGAGGTAATTTATGGCATTTTTTACGAGCGCAATCGACACTTTGAAGGTACTGGTTATCGCGCTGGGCGCTGGCCTTGGCGTGTGGGGCGTTATCAACTTGCTTGAGGGCTACGGCAACGACAACCCTGGCGCGAATGCTCATATACGGTAAAGAAGCAAACAACAAAAAACAAGAGATAGGCAGTCTGCCCACTATTCCGTAATTGTTAAAAAGTGTCCGACAACTATACATAGATTAGAACCGCTCATATTTTTGAAGAAGATTCTTCAATCTATCAGTTATTAGCAATTTAAGTTTTGCAGGTTCTACTTTGAGTAAGTTATCGCCGTAGTGAATAAAATAATCAGCAATGAATTTTTCTTCGTCTCTATTGTAAAATCCCTTAATAACATGACACCCCATTCCCGAACATAATTGCATGGAGGGATAATGCTCTTTGTAAAATAAGTCTACTCCTTTCTCTGAAATCGTAACTTGAAATTCAGTAGCCGAGCCGTCTTTATATAGCTTATCTGCCGGACACTTAAAATCTTCTATTGGCTTACCCTTAAATTGGGCAGAAGAATTGACAGATTGGATTCTGTCACAGCGAAAAACTTGTATCTTTTCAGTTTCAAAATTATACGCGGTTCCGTACCATTGTCCGAACGCCGAAGAAATGTCAAAGAATTGTACAGTATATTCATGGACATCTTGTTTTTTGTATTCAATAATGCACGGATTTTCTTTAATTGCCATTTGTAATATATCTTTTAGATATATACTTGAATTTGAGTGTTCAACAGTGTTTAGCCGGAAAACAGTCTCCATTTTATGCAAAGCGTGAATTTGTTCTTCTGATAGACATTTTTCAAATTTAAGTTTTAACTTTTCTACACTTAGGTGAAATGGCGTGGACTGATATGCGCTTAATGTGAGCATGGCAAAATAAAGTGAATACACTTCATCAATAGTAAACACAATGGGAGATAGCAGCCGATTGGGCAATATTTTATAAGAGCCATTTCTACCAGACTTTGAGTATATTGGCATACCTATTTCTTCCAACGACTTTATATCTCTAATAGCCGAGCTTCGAGATATATGATATCTCTCCATAATATCCTTGAGGTTAAAAGAGTTTTTATTATTTAGAAACATCATCATATCATTAAGGCGTTCAGATTTTTTCATTAGCTTTTCTCCATTTCTATAAAAAAGGTGCCGCATTTTGATACCTTTTTATATTATACTATATCTAAATCATAAATCAATGGAGGCGAACAGAAATGAGAACAAGAGATGAATTTTTCAGGATAATGGAGCAGCAGACAGAAATAGCCCTTGCCACAAGTACAGATAATGTGCCAAACGTGCGAATTTTAAATTTTTATTTTGACCCTCAGAATAAGATTTTGTATTTCTCAACATTTAAGGGTAACGATAAAGTAAAGGAAATGAAAATAAATCCCAATGTAGCTTTTACAACCATTCCACATACAGGGAATGAACATATAAAAGCAAAGGGTATTGCTCAAAAGAGCGAGCGGACAATTTTTGACCTCGCAGACTTCTTTATCAAGAAAGTGCCAGATTACAAAGACATCATAGAGCATGTGGGAAAATCTTTAGTGCTATATGAAATCAAATTTGATACTGCAACAGTTACGCTTGATTTAAGCAATATCAAGAAAATCAAGATATAATTAGCAGTTATATGAATTAGCAAAACCAGCCGAGCCAGTCAACGGTAAAATGGACGGGCTTCGCCCGCCGTTGACAGCCCCGCCCGGTTTCGCTGTTGGGCAGTCAAGGAGCGACAGCCTAAAATGCTGCCGCCCCTTACAATCATAAAAAGCAACTATCAACCAAGCCACAGCCCTTTGCGGAGGAAAGGGGAAAATTTCTATGACTTGCACAGAAGAATACAAAGAGCATATCGAGTACACATTCCACGCTTTTTGTAAAATCGTTATCCGTAATGCCAGCTATACAGCCATACGGACATGGAGCAGGAAGAACAAGAGAGAAATATCCCTTGACTACCTCACAAATGAAAAGCACTATCCATTCGGCACGACAGATGAATATTTCAAAGCACCGGAGCAGTACGGGGAATATCTGATTACCATTTGCGGCGATACGGTTGTCCTCTATGATGAATTGCTTGCCGCCGCCCTCTCCCGTCTGCCCGTTCTGGAACGGGAAATGGTCTACCTGTCCTTTTTCAAGCGGATTCCGCAGCATGAAATCGGCAGGCGGTACGGGTATTGCCGAAGCTCTACGGGCTACCATATCCGAAAGGCGTTAGGGCAGCTTTACGAGGAAATGGAGGGCATGAAGCATGAGGAATGACAGACTTCTCCCCTATGAAACAATCGTAAAGGCTACCAGCGGCGAGCCGGAAGCGGTCAACACCGTTTTGCAGTATTACGGGCGGCGCATACGCTGCGCTTCCCGTATCAGTGGACAAGCCGACAAGGAAGCCGAGGACTTCATCACGGAAACGCTGCTGAAAGCACTGTTTAAGTTCCGCTTTGACAGAATAACCCCGCCCGTCATAACTGAATAACCGCCGCCCCCGCAGCGGCACACCGAGCAGGAAACCACAAAACGGTTTCCTGCTTTTTTTGCGCCACACGGTAGCTGAAATTTCATTTTCCGCATTTCCTATATGAACCGGACAGGAAATCTCCCCGGACTGTTCGGCGTTTTGAAAAATCCTCTGTATTATCCAGCGAAAAAGGAAAAGTGAGTTGGCAAAATTTGATTTTTTTGTGGTGTGGGGAACGAAAAGGAAATGAAAAAATTTGAAAACCGCCGTCCATTTCGCCATGCGAAGTGTTGTAGGTAGTGAGAGGGATTTTTTCAAAAAATGCCCCCGCAGAGTTGGCAAAAAATATTTTATCCGTTGTAGGGAATATCGGGCAGATAACGCCATTCCAAACGCTTTGTTAGTGAAGCCGGAGTTGGCATATTCCCGTTTTGCGGCACTGATATAGCAAAGGGCAGCCAAAGCGCCCCGCCGGAATTGTAGTAGTGAGTGGAGGAAGCCGGAAGCTGTCAGTTTTTCAGAGCAATTTTCTACCACAGTACCAAAATTCGCTTATCCGCTCATTTTGCCCCTGCGGGAAACTTGTTGGGGAGTGCCTTCCCCAAACCCTGCTATGGCGGCTTGTGCCGCTAAAAACCACGCCCGCCGGAACGCTGTTTTTGTGCGGGAGGAAGAAAGGAGGTCAGCGACCATGCGAAAGAAATACAACACGCCCCACCGCAGCCGGGTAATCAAAACCCGGTTGACGGACGAGGAATACGCCGAGTTTGCCGGGCGGCTGGAACAGTGCAGCATGAGCCAAGCCGAGTTTATCCGGCAAGCCATACAGCGGGCGACCATTCGCCCCGTGATAACTGTTTCCCCTGTCAATGATGAATTGCTTGCAGCGTTGGGGAGGCTTGCCGCCGAATACGGGCGGATCGGCGGCAACTTAAACCAGATAGCCCGCTGTCTGATTGAATACGGAACGCCTTACGCCGCCCTGTCCGGCGAGGTACGGGCAGCCGCCGCCGAGCTTGCCGCCCTCAAGTTTGAAGTCTTGCAGAAAGTAGGTGAAGCCATTGGCGATACTCAAACATATCAGCTCTAAAAATGCGAACTACGGGGACGCTGAAAAGTACCTCTTGTTCGAGCATGACGAGTTTACCATGAAGCCCACCCTTGACGCAGCCGGGCGGCTGATACCGAGGGCAGGCTACCGCATTTCCTCTCTGAATTGTGACGGGGAGGATTTTGCAATCGCCTGTATGCGGGCAAATCTCCGCTACGGGAAAAACCAGAAGCGGGAGGACGTAAAGAGCCACCACTACATCATCAGCTTTGACCCCCGTGACGGCCCCGAAAACGGATTGACCGTTGACCGGGCGCAGGAGCTGGGCGAGAAGTTTTGCAGAGAGCATTTCCCCGGACACCAAGCCCTTGTCTGCACCCACCCTGACGGGCATAACGGGAGCGGCAACATTCATGTGCATATCGTGATTAACAGCCTGCGGATTGCGGAAGTGCCGCTCCTGCCCCACATGGACAGACCAGCGGACAGGCGGGCGGGCTGCAAGCACCGCTGCACCGACGCCTGCATGAACTATCTGAAAGCGGAAGTCATGGAGATGTGCCACCGTGAGGGGCTTTACCAGAAAGATTTGCTGAACGGGAGCAAAGAACGCATAACCGAGCGGGAATATTGGGCGCAGAAGAAAGGGCAGCTTGCCCTTGACAGCGAGAACGCCGCCAGAGCCGCCGAAAAGCCCGCACCCATAGCCGAATACCCCGGCACTGGAAACAGGTGCACACAGCGGGAAAAATCCGCTAAAATCGCCCCGAAACAGGACGGTATTCAGCGCATGGTTGACCGGGAAGCCAAGCGAGCCGAAGGGAAAGGCGCAGGCTATGACCGCTGGGCGGCGAAGCACAACCTAAAGCAGATGGCGGCTACCCTTGCCGCCTACCAGAATTACGGTTTTTCTTCCCCCAACGAGCTGGACGCTGCCCTTGACGCAGCCCATGAGGAAATGCAGGAAAGCCTTGCCGGACTGAAAGAACTGGAAAGCGCCCTTGCCGGAAAAAAGGAATTGCAGCGCAACCTTTTGAGCTATATCGGCACGAAGCCCGCCCGTGACGGTCTGAAAGCGCAGAAATCGGACAAGGCACGCCGGGCATACCGGGAGCAGCACGAAAGCGATTTTATCATAGCTGAATCCGCCGCCCGCTATTTCAAAGAGCATGAAATCTCCAAACTGCCGAAGCGTAAGGAGCTTCAAGAGGAAATCCAGCGGCTTACCGTCGAGAAGAACGCCGGGTATAACGACTACCGGGCGAAGCGTGAGCGTTTCCGGGAGCTTCAGACGGTCAAGGGCAATATCGACCAGATTTTGCACCGTGAGCCGAGCCGCCCCAAAAAGCACGAACAGGAGCGTTGAAAACCGCCCCGAAACGATACCGAAAATATACAAATCCTTTGACTTATGCTTCCCCTACCCGCAATCCCGCCGAGGGAAAAAACGCCGCTTACAGAGGGGAAAACGAGCCAAAATGACACCGAAAACATACACAAAACGCCGCCTATCCCATTCCCCCGATAGAAGCGGCAGAAAGGAGCCGCCATGCCGAGAATGAGCAAGAAGCGGAAAGAGGAATGGGCGTTCTTCCTCAACGAGCGCAACCGTATCACTTACAATGACCTCTGCCGCAAATGCCGCCGGGACTGTAAACAGAGCTTCCGGGCGCAGGTTATCGAGTGCCCGCCCTTTGTTTCCAAGCGGGCGAAGCCATGAAGCCGGAGGAAATGCGGGAAACGGTCTATGTGGGGCTTGACACGGAATTGCCGTCCTTTATGCCCTATCCCCGCTTCGTGCTGAAAATGGACATATCACATACCGCAAAGCTGCTCTATGCGCTGCTGTTAGACCGCACCACCCTGTCACAGAAAAACCAGTGGCAGGACGACGAGGGGAGGGTTTTCATTGTCTACCCCATAGCGGAGATGTCGGAAATGCTGGACAGGGGCAGCACCGCCATAAAGAGCGCACTAAATGAACTGGACGCTGCCGGGCTGCTGGAACGGAAGCGGGCGGGCTTTTCCGCAGCCAACCGCCTTTATGTAAAAGTGCCGCCAGTGCCAGTGGTACAGTTTTCCGACCCTATGACGGTCGGAAAAGCGACCCTCATAGAGCCGGAAAAGCGACCAACTGATAGCCGGAAAACCGACCTTATGATGGTCGGAAAACCGTCCCCTAACCAACTTACTATAAACAAACTTACAGAGAGCCAAACAAAAGGAGCGAGTGGGGAGCCGCCGCCCGCCGCCTTTGGCAGATATGAAAATATATTCCTGTCAGAAACAGAATACGCCGAGCTAAAGGCAGAGTACCCGGACAGGCTGGAACGATTTATCGAGGAAATGAGCCGCTACATGGAAGCTACCGGGAGAACTTACCGCAGCCATGCCGCCGCTCTGCGTATCTGGGCGGACAGGGACAAAAAGGAGAAGCCGAAGAAAGGCATACCAGACTATTCATTCAAGGAGGGCGAGAGCTTATGACTGATACTTTTACCGATACGGTTTTGAACATGACCGACACCGCCGCCACGCCGGAGGACTACACCGGGGAGGACGGGCTTTTATACTGCGGGAAGTGCCGCCAGCCAAAAGAAGCCTATTTCCCGGAGGGCAAGACATTTTTCGGACGTGACCGCCACCCAAGAGAATGTGACTGCCAGCGGGCAGCCCGTGAGGAACGGGAAGCTGCCGAGAAGCGGCGCAGCCACCTTGAAACCGTCGAGCGGCTGAAACGCCGGGGCTTTACAGACCCCGCCATGCGGGAATGGACATTCGCCAACGACAACGGGAAATGCCCGCAGATGATGAAAGCGAAAAACTATGTGGAGCGTTGGGAGCAGATAAGCGGCGGCAACTATGGACTGCTTTTGTGGGGACAGGTAGGCACAGGCAAGAGCTACCTTGCCGGGTGCATCGCAAACGCCCTCATGGAGCGGGAAATCCCCGTGTGCATGACGAACTTTGCCTTGATACTCAATGACCTTGCCGCCAGCTTCAAAGACCGTAACGAATACATTTCCCGCCTTTGCAGCTTCCCGCTGCTCATCCTGGACGATTTTGGAATGGAGCGGGGAACGGAGTACGGGCTGGAACAGGTTTACAACGTGATTGACAGCCGGTACCGCAGCAAGAAGCCTCTGATTGTCACAACGAATTTGACGCTGGAGGAATTGCAGCACCCGGAGGACACCGCCCACGCCCGCATTTATGACCGATTGACAGAAATGTGCTGCCCCGTGTGCGTGACCGGGGAGAATTTCAGGAAAGCCACCGCACAGGCGAAAATGGAACGACTGAAAATGCTGCTGAACGGAAAGGAGATTTGCCTATGACCGACACCCAGAAGAAGAACCGGGCAGCCCGCCGCCCGGATTGCGTGACCGAAACGAGGATAGGCAACACTGTCCTTGTGGTTTCCGGCTTTTTCAAGCAGGACGCAACCGACACCGCCGCCGACAAGATGATGAAAATGTTAGAAGCGGAAGCCGCCGCCGGACACCTGCCGCCTTTCAGCGCATAAGCCGGAGCATGGAAAAAGCGGTCATGCCGAGGGAGTATGACCGCTGGTATGAAAGAGAAAAACAGCTTACAAAATGGTTTTGCTATATAACAGGCACTTTAGCGGGACACGTTTATTTTTTAATTCAATGACTATATCCCGTTCCTCTGACCTTGAAAAGCCCCTATGCTCATAGAATTGATAAGTACAGGCACTGTCTGTATAAAGATAAACCTGCTTCCCCCTTTCGTCTGCTTCAAATGCAGAGAGCAAAGCTGTACCGACCCCTTTGATTTTACATTGCGGGTCTGCTGCAAGGAAAACAATTTCCCCGTCTGGTTTGTTTGTCTGATGAAAAGAGCGGAGCATTTCCTGGTTTGCCTTATCGTATGCCCCGACACCATCCCCGGCAACAATGCGCTGTAAAATATCAAACGCCCTCACAAATAGGGTGCGCCAGAAACAATGATATGGTTTTATTTCGCCTTTCACATCAGCAAGCAGGACACCAACAAATTTACCGTCTGCATAAGCCCCGTAAACCTTTGTAGCCCTGTTTAATTCCATGTGCCAGAAATATTTGCTGTATAAATCAAGGAGAACCCCTTTGTCCAAGTACCAGTTTAAGTGCATACCCTCAATGGCGAACTGCTGCGCTTTTTTGTAATCCTGCTTACGGATTTTTCGTACTTCAATCATGGATTATTTATTCCTTTCCGTTGTCAATTCCTAAAGAACCGCTAAAAAGGGGAATCCTTTTCGCGGCTTGATTAGAGTATACCACAGAACTATGAACTTTACTATTGTTTCGGAAACGATAAGCCTACCAGAAAAACCGTCATTTTGACGGGACGTAAAGAAGCAAAAACCGCTATACAGACAGCCGCCCATGTGGTACAATCAAAGTACGGAATAGTGGGCTGGCTGTCGGAAACGGAGGATATTATGTTAAGACAGACCACCCCCAAAATCACAGCCCTTTACCCCAGACTTTCCCACGAGGACGAGCTGCAAGGCGAGAGCAATTCCATTTCCAACCAGTACACCATTTCTGATGGATGGTTTTTGCCTCAAAATCACGTTTCAGGAGATTTACTTTATCATTTGGGACGGCTCCGTGGTTTGCATGATGGTTATTTTTTTTACCACGACAGACCTTAGCCCCTGTTTGGCCATATGCCTTTGGACACGCTTTACACTATATGGTGTCCCGTTGTCATTGAGGGGTGCGGCAGATCTTGACAGCGCCGTATCTTTGCCTGGAATCATCATAAACCTGTTTCACCTTCCTGCCGAATTCCTTATATTCCTTCTGCCGGTTTGAGGGTACACAAACCAGAGCTTTGTAATAGGTACTCCTTGGGAATTTCAGGGCACTGCAAAGCTGGGATACCATGTAATGGTTTAGATGGTTCTGGATAAAGGTCACAATTTCGGTTATTGTTCTTTTGCGAATATGGCGGTCGCTTTTTTAATATTTCATTCTCGATCTTAAGGCGCTGGATTTCTTTCTGGAGGGCCTTATACTCCTTGAGGGTAACTGTTTCCTCCTCCGATACCTTGATGGGAGAAAGCTGCTTAAGCCAGTTACTGAGTGTACTCCGATTTACGCCATATTCACGTTCCAGTTGTGGATACGAGGTTCCTCCGGCATTATACAGATCCACAATCTGCTGTTTGAATTCCGGAATGTAAGATTTTTGGTTTTTCGCCATGTTGAACATCTCCTTTGCTCTTTCACTTGATAGTATAGGTTGTTCAACTTTTCTTGTCCACACTTATATACTAACACCACCATCAAATATATCCGCAGATACCTGGAAAGACCTATCATTGCCATTTCTAGGATTGATGCCTATAATGGAGATACTGTAACCTTCTATTCCAATATTTTGAATCCAGCACTCTCAGACACTCGGAGTGCGACACTTTTAACTTTCAAAGGTCAGGGTTAAAAAGAGTTGCATACATAGAAAAAGCTCCCCCATGGAGCCATAAGTAGAATTTTCCTCAATTGTTGGGGCAGCAGAATGTGAATGCTTTCCTCGCGGAAATGACCTTTACTTTTTCTACCAAGTGACCGGAATTGCTGGAATATCACCCATTTCTATGGTATTCTGAAAAGGTGAATCCCTGATACAAGGAAATCTGGTTCTGGTTACTGTCGGTTCGGCGGAACATCCCATGCTGACGGAACACTATATTGAATGGGTACTACAGACCAAACGGGGAAATCAGTAAATGAAAGAGGGAAGACTTCTTTAAGCCTTCCCTTCTTAGACTGTAGACACTGAACTACAGTGTCTCCTTCCTTAACTGCAGACAGTCCCTCTGGCTTATCGCCTTCAAAACTAAGTGCATACTCCACTCCATCCTTATCAGTAACAACAAACATAAAATCCTTAATATCGCTGATTTTTCCTGTTATTGTAGATTCTTCCTCTGTCGTGATATCATTTTCAGATGATGGAACATCATATATATCATCCATTTTCTGAGAATTGACCATCTGTGAGGGTTCTATAGAAGGAGCTGCTCTTTCCTGCCCAGAACACCCTGTAGCCAACATTAAAAGTGGCGGCTTTTAAATATGCTCCAAATTGTGGTCCAATTACTCTCGCTGCGTGCTCATCTATGACTGTTGGCTCCTGGTAGTACAAATCTTCTACTTACATACCTTCATAGATAGAACAATGTTCTTCAGAACCTTCACGATTTTCTTGTTTTGGTTTAGTCTCTTCCAACACCTTTATTTTCATTTCATGGCGTTTTTCACTGTTAAGTAAGTAGTATCAAAAAAATGTCCTTTGGCAGTTTCGGAAACTCTTTGCGGTAGAAAATCAATCATATAATATGGCTTTTTAAGTATGCCATCATTCTCCTTGAACATATCCTGCATTTATTTATCTCCTAAAGTTCCGATTTGTTTCTATATATAACATATACTCACATAACTTGCACAAGAAATACTGGACACGGCCCAACCATGACTTTTTCCATATCTGCCACTGCTTCCTTCTCCTCTTTCGGCCCTGCCCCTATCAAAATAGACCAGCACTTAAAAGGCCATATTCTTTTGTAACTTTTATCACCAGCAAATAGTTACCCTTACCAGATATCACTGAGATGGAAATAAAGCTCAAAATTATCCTTGATGTATGCTCTCCTCTCTGTATCTATCAAGGAACATCTATCCCTTGACCGCCCCCATAGTAATCCCTTGGGTGAAATACTTCTGGAAGCAAAGGAACACAATAATGATAGGAACAGAAGCCAAGGCAGCTCCTGCCATAATAAGTCCAAAGTCATTGGACATCTCGCTCAGCTTGCTGGCAATACCCAGGGCAATGGTCTTGGACTCATTCTGGGTCAGCATGACCAGCTGCAGAGGATACTCATTCCAGGAATTGATAAAGGTAAAGATTGCCAAGGCGCCGAATCCCGGTCTGATAATGGGGAACGCCACATTTATAAAGGTTGTCAGTTCACCGGCGCCGTCAATGCGGGCAGCTTCCAGCAGGGAAACAGGAATATTCTCAGAAAACTGTTTCATCATGAACACGCCAAAGGGCCAGCCCACCACGGGACAGATCACTGCAAACATGGAGCCCCACACAGAGTGGATCAATCCCAGATCCGACATTTCCTTCATTAACGGAATAAGGATAACCTGTTTGGGAAGCGCCATGGCGCACACGAAAAGGCTGAATATCAGTTTTTTGCCCCAGAAGCGTTTCTTTGCCAGGACATAGCCTGCCAGGGATGCGGTAATACAGGTAAGTATCATGGCTGTTGCCGAGATAAACACGCTATTGAACAGCCACCGGATCGCCATAGGCATGCCTATGCCAAACAGCTCTGTCTTGCTCTTAAACAGCCTGGCAAAGTTGTCCCAGGAAACAGTGGTGGGGATCCATTTGACCATCTCACCCGACTTGATGATGATATCGCTCTTTTCCTTTACAGATCCGGTGACGATCCAATAAAGGGGAAAGAGGAAAAACACAGCCAGGAACGCAAGGATGATAACCGTGACCACATAGTAAGGAGATAATATTTTCTTTTTGCCTGTCATATGTTCCGTCCTCCTATTCTGTTGTTCCGCCGTTCATGACCTTAAACTGCAGGGCACTGAACAGAGCGATCACGATTGCCAGGATGACACCCATTGCATCGGCATAGCCAAATTCCTTGGTTGTCTTGAACGCAATCTCATATAATAGGTACATAACCGTGCTGGTGCTGTAATTAGGCCCGCCGGAGGTCAGCAGCTGAATCAGGGCAAAGCATTGAAAGCTGTTGATGGTAGTGATGACAGCCACATACAGCGTGGTGGGCATGATGGATGGCCACTTGATGCGCCAGAATACCTGGAAGCTGTTGGCGCCGTCAACTTTGGCAGCCTCCTCCAGGGAACTGTCCACATTGCCCAGGGCAGCTACATATAGGACAATGGGCTGGCCAATGGAGGTAGTGAACAGGATCAGGATGATACACCACAAAGCCATGGATTCGCTGGCGGTCCAGGGAAGAGGCTGCCCCCCAAAGCTCCTGATCACATAATTGAGAAGACCGTCATATTTGTCAAACATCCACTTCCAGACCACAACAACCGCTACCGAACCGGTGACTACCGGCAGGTAAAAGACGCAGCGGAAAAATGAACGGATACCGGAACGCATTCTGTAGATAGAGGATCCTACCCATAGGGAAAATGCAGTGACGGCGGGAACTGAGACTGCCACGATGATCACGGTGTTGACAGCCGATTTCAGGAATATCTTATCCTTAAAAAGACGGATGTAATTCTCTAAACCCACGAACGTTCCTTTGGGATCCGCAAAGCTGGCATTGGTAAAGCTGGTAATAACACCCATTGTCATAGGAGTAATGACAAATCCCACAAAGAAACACAACGCCGGAAGCAGGAACAGATATGAGACCATGGTCTCCCTGCGCTGAAGGACCATACTGCGCGCCGGCGCCTTTTCCTTCCCGGGCCTTCTTTCCTTTTGCTTGGAAACAGTTGTTTTTTCCATATTCTTTCATTCCTCTCTAAAGATTGGTTCAAAATCTCCGTTCTGAACAGATGCAAGAAACATCCCATCCAAACATGCTCTGAAAGCAGATTCCCTCCCCCCGCACCCGGCAGAGGAAGGGAGTCCATGGTATATTTCAGTTAGTTGCTGTTTGCAGATGCGTTAAACTCATCTGCTGCTGCCTGTGGGTCGGTACCGTTAAATACCTGCTGCAGCATGTTGAACCACAGAGGACGCATAGCGGCAAATCCGGCGCGTGTGTTGTAATATGGGCCATAGTACTGGCTCCAGGAAGCCAGCATAGCTTTGTGCTCGTCTCCGGGATATAAATCTCCAAAGGAGGTGCGGACCGGGAATGCATTGGTCTTAACCACGCTCTTTGGTCCCCATTCAGGATCATCACAGATAAATTTAATAAACTCTTTGGCTGCGGCTGCGCGGGCATCTGATTTATTGTCAAATACACAGAAACCGTTTACCAGGTATTCCAGAGAAGGCTTGCCGTCCTCGGATGGGAATGGCACTGCGAGCTGGGTATAATCTTCAGACGCGTAGGTAATCTCTGCGGATGTGCCAAAGCAGAAGGTCATGGCGCAGGTCTCCTGCTGGAACTTCTGCAGTTCATCGGCGGCTGCCATATCAAATCCAGCGTCAATGGACTTGTTATCGTACATTTCCTTTAAAAGGGCAAGGGCCTTAACGCCGTTTGCGTCAATGTTCCACTTTCCGTCAGAACCTACGATGGAAGAACCGTATAAGTTGTTCACCAACGCACGGGTACCCTGGTCGCCGCCCTGTCCGCCGCAGTATACAATACCCGGAACCTGAGTGGGAGCTGCATCCCGAAGGGCTTCACACATCTTAACAAAGTTTTCCGTTGTCCAGGTACGGTCGCCTTCCAGGTTCACGTACTGAAGCGCATCTGCCTTCTCCAGCGCTTCCTTATTTAGACCCATATAGAATGGAGAGGAAGAAACCGGATACATCCAGGCTGTGCCGTCCGCGCCCACGCAGGTTTCCACAAGTGACTGGCTGGTAAGGTCGCTCTTAAGGTCACCCAGCATGTCATCCAGGGAAACCAGGTATCCTGCCTCGCCAAACTCAATGATACGGCCTGGGGCATCAAAAAGGATATCAGGCGCAGTGTCTGAGGTAAGGGCTGCTGTCAGTTTATCCGGTCCGGATGTAAAGTCCAAATATTCAACCTTAACTTTTATGTCGGAATGAGAGGTGTTAAATGCGTCAACCACCTCCTGCTCATATCCAGTGTCTACACCAAATGTAGGGAATGCCCACCATGTAATCACCGTCACTGCTGCGCTAGATTCTTCTGTCGATTCCATAGCTGACTCTGTCACAGTAGTCTCTGCCGTTTTGTCTCCACTACAACCAGACAATACTCCAACCGCTAATGCTGTTGCTAAACCAAGAGCTAAATTTTTTTTCATGACTTCTCCTCCTTGAAAATATTTTATATCAGGTAATCGCGAGACTCGGAATACCATAAATTCTCCGCCTTTTGGAACCGTCTTTCTATCTCTCCCCCTTGCCAATCCTTGAATTTACATATTCTCTCTTTACAAAATTTTTGCTCCATATATTCAAGCCAAGTTTTTCTATACAACATGCACAAACTCCAATCAGGTCAGCCTCGCAATATCCTAAATATGTTATATATTTATATAATATATAAAAGATATTTTTTGTCAATATTTCTTTTTAAAAAGAATTTTTTTTCTATTTTCCAAAGAAATTTAAAAGTAAATTCTGCCCCCTAAGCTTATATTTCATTCCAATTTTATAAATTACTTACTTCTGGTCATTCTTATCTCTGTATCATTATGGGAATCATGATTTTCATTATAAAATTTAAACATTTAATCCGGGATGACAAAAAGTCATCCCGGATGGATTTAAAAACTATCTGTCTAGGACAAACA
>Ga0137302_10442_pt1 | contig 20504 bp, 10 predicted proteins | sample Ramsor2O_GlcNAcB_FD_97184 | JGI IMG/M metagenome (GOLD analysis project Ga0137302, IMG submission 97184) | Mouse cecal microbial communities from Vienna, Austria - N-Acetylglucosamine amended with D2O_GlcNAcB | ecosystem: Host-associated > Mammals > Digestive system > Large intestine > Cecum... | reverse complement strand
ATAATAGAACGCGAATAGTCTCTATATGTATCGTTAAACTCAAATAGAACTCTGTGTTTTTCAGAAGCATCTAGCAAACTAATAGAATGAATAGGTATTACATAATTTTCGGATATCTGTATCAGCATGTTAGTATAGTAACTAAATAATTTCTCAATTGACATTTTGGTAAATAAGTTAGTATTATACTCGACCTTCATAAAAATCGAATTATCTTCTTTGATAAATACATCAAGTTGAATAGTCATTTCCGCATCATTAAGGTTTACTTGGCGTTGTGATACCTTCATATCTGTTGGTAACAACGTTTTATTTCTTAACTTCTCCGTATGAAAAATAAATAGCAGTTTAAAAAGAGTACTCGTATTGTATCTCTCTGAATTGCTTAAGCCATCAAGGATATTTTCAAATAGAACATCCTCATGCTCAAGAGCTTCTATCATTTTGTCTTTGACTTTATATAGTAATTGATCAAATGACTGCTCAGGATCAATATTGGACCGAATAGGCAGAATCCTGATGAAGTTACCAATTATATTATTTAACTCCCAGCTTTTACGACCAGCAGACACCATCCCCACCACTAAATCATTCTGTCCTGTATATTTACTCAACAGCACAATGTAGGCGACATACATAACAAGATTTGTCGTGGTCTTTAATTGCTTTGCTAACTGAATTATACGTTCTGACTCACCAGATGATAAATCGATATTAATATAGTCACCACAATATTTATTTGTTGCGTTATAATTTAATGGTAAATTTAATTCTGGTATCCCATCTTTAAACTGATTAATCCAGTATTCTTCTCTTTTTTTATTTTCATGCTCTGAATAGTGGATTGTCTTACTGGATAGATAAGCTTGATAGCTTACAGGAAGCGGGGCAACATCCAGTCCTTCGTATAATTCCAATAATTCACGAATAAGGATTGTTTGTGAATATCCATCATAAATAATATGGTGAGCATCTATTAATAAGTAATTTATATTCTTATCTACTTCAAGTAAGTAAGCACGGATAAGTGGTCCCTGACTTAAATCAAATGGTTTCATACAGTCCGTAATCTGTCTATCCAATGTATCATCACTGATTTTCTTCCATATAACATCAAATGGAATATCATCGTGAACTACTTGTATCGGTTCAAGATCACGAATAGTTATTGTTGTTCTTAAGGCATCATGTCTCCTTATAATACGTTTGAATGACTCATTAAGCTTATTATAGTCAACCTCATCCTCAATCAAATAGCAACTTGGTATATGAAATGAACATGATTTTTCATCTTTTTGCTGAATACAATAGATCCATTTTTGACTTCCTAATAAAGGAAACTCATTACTCGTAGGGTTTATATACGCCTCCTCCTTGATGTCACAATATTTTTGGTTACGATAAGCCTCCTTGATAAGTTCTTTAAGAGAAATATTCTCCATTAATTTTCTGACCGGAATATCCAGCTTTAGTATTTGTTCCAAAAGAGCAGACAATCCAACAGCTTTCATCGAGTGCCCCCCACAATCAATAAAGCCTTTGTCCATACTGAGCTCTTCAATTTCCAGTACTTCTTTCCAGATTTCAATTAGTTTGCTTTCATTAACTCTTTCCATATTATTATCTCCCATATTAATCCTTTACCACTACTGAAATAGATAGTAATGCAAAAGCCACCTCTAGCAGAGTAATCCTGATAGAGGTAGCTTTCTTAATTATAAAACTAAATATACGCAACCATAGACTATTAATTACTATCGAGCTTTAGCCACAATGCAGGACGCACACCGCCTGTACACTTGCCATCACTCAAATTGCCTTTTAAAACATTGTTTCCTTGAATGCCTATATTTCCATCTCCATGGATGTATACGGCTTTCATACCTACGCGACCGGGTGACCTGAGCCACCACCACCAAATCCTCTCTTTGTTAGCCTCCATTTTGGCTATTCTCTTGCAATTGTTTTCATCTTTTCTTTCAAACCAATATCTTTGGTTTTTTCCCTTTTTATATAGCTTAGAGCTACTGTCGCCAAAATAGTTACACACAACATCCTGCGTGCTTAATAAAAATATATTGTCTTGTGTATCTTCTCCGCCTCTTGTACCATACCATTCATTATCCTTATTCTCATTTAATACTGGTACAATCCTCATTTGATCATCAGCGCTAAATCTGTGATAAAAGTCACCATTAAGGTACTCTCTAAGCGAGCATTCAGCCCATGTAATATTACTATAAGTATTATGGTAAGAACGGTGTTCTATAATGTACTCAGTTATTACCAAAGCGTTATGATCCTTAATGTCTAAAATACGCCATTCGTAATCACCAAATGATATTGCATCACCGACATTATATACTTTCATACATATTCTCCTTCTTTTTAATGGGGAATAGTAAATCCAACTGTAAGTCCTCCATTCTTCCGCTTTGAGCATAATTAAAAAAGTTCAGCGTTTCTTCGAAGCCTTGTCCCGCAATTGTTTCCTGCGAAATCCAGCGAGGAGATCCCCAGTCACTATCATACTTCTCACTAGTATCGACCCATTCTTTTAATAAATGAAAATCTTCAAAATCCCATGTACGCAATACATGTGCAGCATATAACCCACCACTGAATAATCGTTTTATTAATGGAGTCGGTACTTTGAAGTCGTCAGGGACAGATACCCATACTTCATATGTATGGGAAGGTTCTCCGACCTCTGATGTGCCTTCGGAACAGTCAAAACCAAAGCTTCGAGCATCAGGTTTTACTCTTAATAATCCGCTGTCAATTACAAACCGATTTATTAAATTTAACGCTTTTCCTTCGCAATCTTCCCCCGAGGCATATGCAGCAGCTACAGTCATAGGCGGAAGGTAAACAATCCGCACATCCTTATCCTCATATTTTGCTAGCTTATCAATTGCCGGACTCTTTTGCTCCAATGTCATTTCCTCCCTATTATCTAATATTATAGGCAATTGTTAAATTGCCAGACCCATTGATTTTACTGGGTTTTCTTGCTTCTATTATATAAGTTTTTTCTCCACTTGTACTTTCATTTCTCAAGGGCACTAATTCCCTATACTACCCAGAACGAAAGTAGTCTTGAAAAAGTAGGTTACAACCTTTATTGCTATATCCCACTTGTCCACAAGACTCCTCTTAGACATGAAGTATCTCGGACATTGCCATGAAAAGGGACGGCCAATCGCAATAAATGGGGCTGTCCCAAGATGCACATGGTAAACGGACAGTGGGTCTGCGACTGTAAGGAGCCTTGTAGCACCGCTAAGAGAGGCGAAACCACTTATACCTATGAAAACATGGATTCCGTACGTTTCAGGGAATCCAGAAAGACACGGACGGATGGAACTCCCTCTATAAAATCATAGCAATTGTGGAACGTGCAATCGATCATTTTAAAATCAATATGTGTGTTGTCGGACGAAGAACCCGCAATCATGCCACCACAAATGCTTACGTGTTTCTGTCCGGGATTACCCGTCATCCTACTGTAATCGTCGCATACCGTATGAATTGTCCACAATACGTCATCCCCCTCCCCTAGTTGCCTGATAAAATACTTCATTGTCATACGACTTTGTTGGGCTTGTTTTTGTAAGCCTAAAATCGAATGTTCCTGATTGCTGCATGAATCTCATCTAACCTATACGCCTATACAATTCTCCCTTTATTGACCAGTGTAGCAATCGTATTGAATTCTTTGTGGGTATTTTTGTTTCGATTGCTATCATCCGGTTTCTTCAATTTTTTGTCATGATAGGGATTCATATATACCAGTCTGATTCTATTGACATACAAGAGTACTCCCGGACTGAACCTATAAATTTCATATTTCGTCCAGTCAAATGCCTAATGTAACGAATTTCGCTTTTATAACCAATGCAAATACTCAAAAATAATTTAGTCAAAAATGCTAAATTTCGATTCTGTATTATGACTCATCATGGATACTTATTTTGATGTATCTTTTTATCACCTCCTTTCTTGGGATAACAAAGCTTGAATTGCATAGTACTCTTCTATGGCCGAAATTAAGTATACATTTGTTATAATACCGTTCCCATTGAAATACTAGGTCTTCTTGTTTCACATATATAACTTATCTCTACTCCTGTGATGGCTATAAACATCCCCACCACAAAAGAGTAGAAACTATTATCTGCGAATCTCCATCAGATTTACGTTGAATAAATATTTTTCCAATTATGTTTTTACTAATTAATGATATTCCGCTATAGTTCCTTGAAAAGTTCCTAAGTCCCAATTCTTTTATAAACCTTACTAATCAACGTCTTATATCATTCATGATGTCGTAAACACGTTTATCTTCTATACTAATTACTTCTTAGTATCTTGGATTCCCAGTAGAAATTACTATCATTACAGACTCTCAGCGATTCAGCTTACCAATACCGCTCCTTATTAAGCTAATTATATCATGAGATACAGTAAAGTAAATGATTATCTACAATTTTTTTATGGTTAGCTAATCAAGTTTATGGATATCATATTCTTTTTGCCGAAGTCTTCATTGACTGTATCAAGCAGATAATTATATCTGCTCTTATAGTACTTAATTACATTCCTACATCACGAATACGCATACAGATATCAACTATGCATGGTGGCAACGCAATCATTTCCTCCCGGAAAGATAAGCAACAATCCTATCAAAGCTACACATGACCTCCATTTTTACAACATATCTGAACGTCCATACCATTACCGAAATGCCTACTATATAGGCGGTTAGAACCATGGCCAACCAGAGTGCAAACGATGACGTTCCATTCCAGATAATTCTGGTGGTTGACCGGCTATGTTCCACAACAGTACTACAATACTCCCTCTCTGCAATTTAATTGGCACTGAAAAGCGACGCGGTTACGAGTATGAAAGCGCTCAATTACTGTGTCAGTTACCCGCACATCTATCTTATGTTTGATAACTCCGTAAGAAACGGAGTATAGCACTCCATCAACAGATATACGATGGTTTCTCTGTATCGCCAATTCATAAGGGACATCTGGAATCTTAGTCAATAATGACTGTGCTTAGTTGCGGAAGAACTTATGTCTGCTGCCTTCCTTCTTTAAAAAAAGTATATGTACATAATTATCCGGTTGCGAGCATGAATGATCCGCCGTATTATATTGTTCCGACATCTCATGCTAGATGGCATTAAGTTCCTATTTGTATCAGTCTTGATTATAAGTAACAATTGTCTTGGTATTGCTAGGCTCAAGGATACAGGTGTCGCAGCCAAAGTACTCATACATACGTATCGAATCTCCTTGATGAACGCTTCGACATAAGGATACTGACTCTACGTCGAGAGGTCCATAAAAGGAATGCCTAAATATTCTCACCTATTCCAAGAGTAACAATCTGCGTAGGTTCACCTGCTAATGTAACTTTGATTTTTCACAGGTCTGGCAACATTCCTTCCTATAATGTCAAGCCCTCAATCATTGAATTTTCGGACTTTTCTTTAAATAGTCACCTCAGCAAACAGAGCTAAAAGTGTATGACAGTCATAGTATCTTGTACTGAACAGCTAAAAGAAAGTACAGTTTATAAAGCATCCTCTCACTCTGCTTTATAAAGGCCATATATCCTTTGTTTAGCTATGGTGGCGAACCTTCCGTGCCTAACGGAATCGTGTCCCAACTTCCTTCGTCCCACCTGTCCATACACTGAATGCCAGCCAAGCTTTCTAACAGGGTCATGCCCTATGGAGAGAACTACTGCCGGCTACAGCTCTTGTTTCTATCTAATCTTACTGACCTCTTCGTTTCACAGGATACTGATATTCTGTGGATGCTTTTCCCTGTTTCCCTTCGTTGGTCCTGGTGCTGATGCAGCGCTTTTCGCATTCCATCGTTGGCGGGTTCCTTTCCAGGCCCCTGGCCGGTCTCAGAATCATCTGGAACCCGGCAAGGGGCTGGAATTATCATAAAGCCTGGCGGATTTGCTTATGCTGCCAATGCTTCCTTCTTTTCCGAGCGTCTTATGTCTATCAGCATCTTTTTCGAATCATATACCGTTCCCCTCGTCAGAATTGCGTAAATTACCCTGAGCAGCTTGCAGTTTTTCGCGCCTGCATCTTCTTGAGCGTATTCTCTGGTCTCATCGTATAGTAGGTATGAATCTCTTTGATTTTCTCCACATGGGCCACTACTGACCTGGCTGCCTGGAACAGCCAGTATCTGACCCGTTTGCGACCCCTATGGCTTATCCTGGTCTCTCCCTTGTACTTACTGGAATTGCACGCTACCAAACCCAGCCCGCTCGGTTTTTGTAGTTCTCTCACATCATCAAATCTTGAAATATCCCCCCTTTCCGCAATGATCCCGGAAATGATCCTCACTCCAATCCCGAATATCTCCAGGATCATCTCAACAAACCACTTCACAGCCATCCTTCCTGCGCAAACCCCATCCCTGATGTCGACGCTTGCCTGCGCATACCATAAGATTTCTCCAGCCCTGCTGTAGCCTCGTCCCCGCAGCTTAGCTTCATGCCAAATCTGTCTTATCCCAGATTCTCCCAGTGCCAGGATATCTTCTGGAAATGGTGCCTGCTTCAGCAGTTCCAGGCTAAATGCACCATCGACTTTCCCAAGTGCATCCTTATATTCTGGAAAGTGGATTCTCATCTCCCAGTGCATCCGGTTGATAAACCTGATCCGGTCTTCCATCAGCTGATCCCGGAACATTGATAACCTGCGAAGCTCCACATAAAGTTTTTCTGGAAGGTATGGCCTCCCAAAGTTACCATCCTTGACAAGATTCGCTATCAGATTCGGATCCTTCGTGTCATCTTTTAACTACTGTTGTATTTCACCTCTTTTGTCTGCATTACAGCATAAGGGTTGACTTGGACAACGCTGATTCCGTTTGAGACCATCCAAGCTGCCAGACAGAATCAGTAATGCCCGGTAGGCTCTAAGCCCATAACAACCTGATTCTTAACATGTTTTGCCGCTAACTCAACGGCACATTCCCTTGCGCTCTAAAACCCTTCTGAATCATTGCTGAACGGAAATGCGGACTTACTGAGTTCTCTGCCACGGGTATCAATCGCTCGCATATAGTGTATTTCGCTGCCTACATCGCATCCTATAATAAGCATGTCGTCACTGATAAAAGTGAGCTTTGCGTTCTTGTCGAACTTACCATTGGTTTCTAACTCATGCCACGTTGAAGCCGTAAGATTCTGTCTGAGCACTTCCGCTTTCTTCAGAAGTTCCTGCTGTTCAAAAATATTTCCTGTTGCTACTTGATTTTTCTTCTTTTACCGTTAAGATTCATCTTAGATACCTCTCGTATTTTGGATTTTTACCAACTGCTTGGTCAGTAATAATCTAAATTTACTTGAGGTATCTTTTTTGTGTCAATCTCCTTACCTATTTAAATTATACAGGAAGCTTTCTAGCCATCATATCATATATTTTTCACAATGTTAAGAACCAACTACTGTGTCTATAAGATTAGATTGATATTAACTTTATTACGTAGCACTATTATTTGTTCCTTAAATCACTGAGTTTTATATTATGATTCCTGCATACTTCACTAATAATACTCTTATATAAATTTAGTAAACCTCTAATTGTATTTTTACTATATAATGTTGCATTATATTCAAATATAAGGTGAATTTTATTATCTCTCTCTGCCGCTTCAAGTAACATATCATTTCTAGAAACAAGATTCACATGCTCATATGGAGTTATGGTAAGGCCATCTTCTAACGTGATATCTCGCGCCCCTGTGTTCTGCATTACAAACAAAATATCAGATACAGGATCTTTTTTACTACCAGAAAGAGTTTTTAATTCTTTCACTAATTCAAAATAAGGATAATCGCAGTTATCACATGACTCCAAAAACTCCAGATTAACTTCCGTCATTAATTCAGTAAAGCTCATTTCACTTTTCAGTGTACATTTCAACACGATTATATTTATAAATACACCGATAAGATTCTCTAAGTCCGGATGGTTTCTTCCTGATATGGGCACTCCAATTGATATTTCGCTTTGTGAAGAAACCTTATATATAAGAGCATAAAATACAGATATCAACGATATGAAAAGACTTACTCCTTGCGTCTCTGAAAGATGTTTAAGCTTAATGCTTAAGTCCTCTTCAATTTCATCATGCAACTTATTCCCCTCCTGATTCTCTTCATCAGCACTAAAAAAAGCAACTGGAAGTTCTAACTTTGGGAGAGCGTTTGATAATTTACTCATCCAATAATCCCGTTGCTTTTGATAAAAGCCGGAAGCAAATAACTTGTTTTGCCATTCTGAATAATCCTTATACTGTATCGACATATCCGGCATTACATCCCCTTTATAAAATATCGAGATATCTCGTAGCATAATCTGCATAGACGCAGCATCTGCGATTAAGTGATGAATATCAAATAGCAAATAATGCTCCCTATCATTAACTTTGACTAATGCTACGCGAAGTAATGGCGCTTTATCTAAGTCAAATGGCCTTATAAATTCACGGACAACCTGATCTATATTTCTATTATCTAATTCTTGACAATCAATGGAGAATTGAACAGAGTCTTCTATTATCTGTACGATATCATTTTTAATGATTCTAAATGATGTTCTTAAAATCTCGTGTCTTTCTACAAGACTTTCAAATGCATGTTCCAGTTTTTTTGCATCGAAGTATCCATTTATGTTAAAGACCCATGACATATTCCAGCTAATATCTCTATGCCTCCTTATTGTTAATAAATACATTCTCTTCTGCGCCATGGAGACTAAGTACATGCTTTTCATATCCGCTTTCGGTAACGGAAGATAATTTCTACTATTTAACTTAACATACATCGAATCCACATATTCAGCAAATTCTCTGATTGTTGAATTAGACAGAAGATCTTTTACTTTAAGATCCATATTCTTGTCAATATTTATTTTATTTATAATTTTCATTGCATTAATAGAGTCGCCACCTAATTCATAATAATTCTCGTCAATTTGCAATTCTGTATATCCAAGGGTTTGTCCCCAGATAGCTGCTATATACTTTTCTGTTTCAGAACATGATGTATCCTCTTTACCTTTCAGTGTTACATCAGGCAGTATATCAATAGAACTCGAACCAGCCTCAAATTTATTATCCTCTCCTGAGATTTTAATCTTGCTTTTTACTTCTTTAGATAAGTAAAATGGCAACTGATTGCTAAGATAGAAAAAATCACTTTGATAGTCTATTCTTCCGGCAATAACGGAACTCATATCCTTAGTCATTATTAACTCAAATGAATTTATTAAGTCCTCTGTCGAAATCATCCGAAACATATGATTGTTTTCTCTGAATCTATTATTGAATGCCAATACCGTTTCTTCCCAAGGAGCCCAACTAATGCAAACAGTATTTTTCTTACTAATATTTCTGGCTTCAGCAAAAGACTCTAAATAAGCATTTGCAGATGTATAGCTTACTGAACCTATAGCACCCATTAGCGTGATAGGAGACGAAAATACAACAAAAAAGTCAAGATCATCATCTTTTGTATACTCTTCGAGTAAGCAAACCCCATAGATTTTCGGTGATATCACATATGTAAAGTCATCAAGGCATTCTTCATTAATATTTTTACCCTGCTTGCCAATGCCAATTGCCGCACTGTGTATCACACCGTTTATTTTTACATATTTGCTTCGGGTATAGTCCAATAATCGACTTACTTCGTCATGCTTTGAAACATCCGCTACATAAAGTTCTACAGTACTTCCTTTTTCTTTAATTTTTGAAATCATATTTATCTTTTTTGATATGCTCCCATTCTTATCTAGTTCTTCGCGGCAATCCAGCACTCCAGTATAATCTGTTCTATTAACAAGAATTATGTTCACCTTAGATTTTGATGACAAACTCAATGCAATATTAAGACCAATTCCCCCCATTCCACCAGTAATAATATATACACCATTTTCTTTTATTTGACTATCACGGTTCTTGACTTTTTGGGGATTAATTTCTACAATCTCCGGTATATACCTTGTCCCCTTTCGATACGCAACATGATGGTCCCATCCATATAGCACTTCATGCAACAGAACATTCATGGAGGTGTTATCATCAATGTCTACACATCTGCAATTAATACGATAGTCTTCAACATTTACCGTTTTTCCGATTCCAAAAAGAGCTGCGTACTCAGGAGTAATCTCCGTTTCACTTCCATCCACACCATTCACACAGTTGCCCAAAAGGACAATATCCAATTCGTTAAGCTTTTTTGATATCAATGATTGTATTAAGTTAAAGAAATTGTATATAACTCTATCAACCTTTTCTTCAAAGCAAGGCTTTATATCCCCATTAATTTCGTATGGAGAAATATAATATATTATTTGAGTTACGCTATTAATACCGATATCATTAATCAAACGTATGAAGTCATTTTTTTTATCGCTGATAAAATACATTCTATCATTTTCTTTCTTGAATTCCTTTGCAAGAATTACTTCTATTACATTTGAATCAAGTAACTTCGTAAGTCTCTGAATCATAGGATTATTACTTATTATAAGTTTTACTCCTTTCCTTCTGGCAACCTTCTGTCCATAAAGTGTCCGCTGACGCCATTCTATTTTATGGTATAAACTTTCGTAGTTGGAATTACCTCTATCTGCTATATCTACCCAGCATCTTTTTCTTTTAAATGGATATAACGGCAGACGAACCTTTTTCATGTTGTCAAATTGGTAAAGAATTTCCCAATTAATTTTTGCACCTTTTACATAAAGTTCACATATTCTCATCAACTTCTCGCCGTTCAAATCATCTCTTGATTTTATAGTATCAAGTAGACTTGATGCCTGACAGTCAAAAACTCTTTTTTCCTCATTGGTTACCTCACCTTGCTTCTTTATTAAATCATTATCATTAACGATTTTATGTTCATTATAGTATATTCCGATATAATAAATTCCTACTTTACTACTTCCCTTAAGGCCTAATTGATTAACACGCTTCAGTTTCCTTATTAAATCTTGTTTGCTTTCCACTATTATGGCTAACCTACAAGTGAAATGGCTTCTTCCAATACATGATGAATAGCATACATTATCCCATCCTAGCGTGTCATAATCTAGTTCAGAATAAAGCATAACTAATCTTGATAAAACTTCTACGTTCTTTGCTGAAAGTGTGAGTATTTGGAAATTTTCTTCTTTCTTATCTTTAACTATTGCCATATGAGGAGCCTCTTCCAAAACAACATGACAATTAGTTCCACTAAATCCAAACGAACTTACCCCACATCTCTTTGGATAGCCATCTGTCTCCCAAGTTCTTAGTTTCGTATTCACATATACTGGTGACTCATGAAAAGCAATTAGTTTATTTGGGCTGTCAAAATTAATTGTTGGAGGGATCTGTCCTTTTTGTAATGATAGTACCGCTTTCAGCAATCCGGCAAGACCTGCGGCTGCATCTAAGTGTCCTATATTAGACTTGACTGAACCAATTGCACAAAACTGTTTCTTATCGGTGTATCTTTTAAAAGCTCTTTGAATACCGTCAATTTCAATAGGGTCACCCAACCTTGTTCCTGTTCCATGTGCCTCTATATAGCTTATTGTCTCTGGGTCAATTCCAGCTTTCTGCCATGCCTTTATGATTACGTCTTCCTGCGCAACAGGATTAGGGGCAGTAAGACCTACTGAAGCACCATCCTGGTTATATGCACTTCCCTTTATGACCGCATATATGTTATCTTTATCTTTTAGTGCCTTGCCAAGAGGTTTTAGTAAAACAGCTATAATCCCTTCACCTGAACCTGTTCCGTCGGAGTAGCGGTCGAATGTTCTTGTCCTTCCGCTTTGAGATTCAATGCCTATCTTTACAGGCCTTATGGGAAGTAAATTAATATGTACACCGCCTATAAGTGCCATGCTACACTCGCCATTAATTATTGACTGACAGCCAAGATGGAGTGCAACAAGTGACGAAGAGCATAGTGTATTTATAACCATACTTGGTCCTTTTAAGTCAAGTAGGTAAGATATCCTACTAGCAATAAAGGGCGCAAGATTCCCTTGCACCGACATGGGATAAAAGGAAGGCTCCACCACATCGTATATTATTTTCTTATACTCAGCTTCATTTGAGGTACCCACGAATACAGCTGTATCAGACCCCATAATCTGCTCATTACTATACCCTGCATCCTCAATAGTCTCCCAGGCAGTCTCAAGAAACAGTCTCTGCCCTGGATCCATAAATGCCGCTTCATTAGGTGATATATTAAAAAATCCGTAGTCGAATTCATCTATATGTTTCAGATATGCTCCTTCTTCAAAATTATAAATATTCTTTTTATGTCCTATATAAGTTAGATAATTGTTTATATCTTTCTTTCTTTGCTCTGGTATCACTCTAATCAAGTCCGTTCCTTCGGCTATCCTATCCCAGAACTCACTTATACTGTCCACTCCCGGAAGTCTGGCAGACATACCGATTATTGCAATGTCACCAGACAAATACTTTTCTGGTGCCCTCTCACTAGAAAGCAAATGCTTCATAATTCTCGTTGATACTAATCCCATAAAGTTATTCACCACCATTTCTATATCAGTTAAAGTACATCCATATCCTCTTTAATCCTGATATCAAATCCATCGATTTCTACTTTACCAATAATTTTTTCAAAACACTTAACCTGCTCTTCCATCGGAGTTCTTTTTGTAATAAATACAGACTTTAACATTATCAAAGCTTCCTGTACTTGTTTATTAGAAGGTTCTTTTCCATTTTCTTCTAACTCATCATACATCTGTTGAACTCTATTATATGGAACTATCACTCCTCTATAATACTCATCATTATCCCAGTTAATGTTATTTGTGCTTACTGCTGTTCCCATACATTTTCGTATTATACTTGCACCATCCTTATATGTATCCATTCGCTTTGTTTGTATATAAGTATCTCTTATTGCCTCACTGTCATAATCATAGGAACATGTCTGAATGTCAATATTACTTTTCTTTATTATGTTTGTAAGAATTGAGCCAGGACTTAACTCAACTGCTAATTGCATTCCATTACTTAGTAAGTACTCGACTGTTTCCCTCCATCTGACTGGCTTAATAACTTGTTGCGTCAAGTATTCAATAATAACTTCACAACCATTATATAACTTAGCATCAACACTAGAGATAACAGGAATTCTCAGATTGCTATACTCATATTTTTCCAATTCCGCTCTCAGCTTTTTCACCACGGGTTGCATCAACATACTATGAAAGGGGGCGTTTACTTTTAATCTAATTATCTCTGCTCCAAGATTCCTCAAATTGTTCTCCACTGCCTCTACTGCCACAAGATGACCTGAAATAACAGTTTGAGTTACTGAGTTATAGTTAGAAATGCACACGATATCACCATTCATGAAACTTCTTTTGCACTCCGCTTCAATCACATCGGCATCTAAACCAGAAATTGAAGTCATACAGCCACCCCCAGCGGCGGCTTCTTGCATAAACACCCCCCTTTGCTTAGCAATCTTAACTGCATCAGAAAACTTAATTCCACCTGCACAGGTTAATGCTGTTATCTCCCCTAAGCTATGTCCTGCCATAAAATCCGGACGCACTCCAATTTCATCTATCAGAACAGAAAATGATGCATAGCCAGCAGTTAAAATTGCCGGTTGGGCATTCTCTGATTTCATCAAATCATTCTCGCTTCTTTCAAAACACAATTTTTTCATATCTATTTTTATGCTATCACTCGCTTCTTCAAATACCTGCCGTGCTATGCTGTTCCGATTATATATATCCTTGCACATTCCTGGAAATTGAGAACCTTGACCTGGAAACAAAAAAACAACTCCCTTCATATACGCCATCTACTTTACCTTAACCTTTCTATTAACTCAATTACAACTTCTCTTTGTTGACTTATTAGACTTCTCGCCTCACTTAAAATTGTTACAGTTCTCTTCTTGTTATACGCTAGAGTTTGAATTAATAGTTTATTTACTACTCTTTGCCATGCATATTTCATTTCTTTTAAGCTATGGCATATCTCATTACCCCCTCTTATCGGGTGCTTTATAATCAGTTCACAAGTATAATCAAAGAATAGTAAATGTTTAGCTTGCAACATTAAATTCATCCTAAAAATATCTCTCTGCTCCGACACCATATCTTTTCCACTTTCTTCTTCATAGAAATCAAATAAGTCCTCAATAAACCCCAACCCACCTGAAGGATGTATTCCCGTATCATATACCAAAGCTTCAAACTCCCTCAACGCATAATTCAATATATTCAACCTTTTCTTTTCAATCATAGTATTATCAATGTCTTTAATATACAAATATCCCAAAAGGCCTTCCTTAACAGCATCGTAAGCATACTCTCCATTCCAAATATTAATCTTTCCAGTACTGTCTATATTAAAGTAATCTGAAATTTTCATATTACTATTAACATCGAGACCTGTAGAAATAATGCAATGTATTGTTCCTTGGTCAGGATATGTCGGAAAAAGCAAATGGGTCAAAACTGCAGTACTTAATGATATCATTACAACCTTATTTTGGAACATATCTGGGTTCAGATTTAATGTGACAAATTGATAATCCTGATCAAAAATCAATTCATAGTTTGTATTTGTTTCAGAAAATAATTGATTAATCAGTATATCAAACTGCACGTATGGTAATGCAAATCGCTTCTGACCAACATTAACAATAGAGCTATCTGGACTAGTATAACCGCAGATAAAATATATCTCTGATTCTGTAAGTTCTATTCCTTTCAGTCTTAAATAGTTTGATAGCGTTGTATTAAAACATGTTAAGACTTCTGTCTTAAATACTAAGTTGTTCAAACTGAATATCCTGTCATCTCTTCCAACTTCATCTTTTATCCCACTCATTATCGTACCTCACCATCATATTGTCTTTCTTATCATCATAAGAAGCAATTCCCTCAAAAGAATTTCCGCACTGCATATCATTTTCTCCTAGATGAGCAACGGTTCCACCAAATGGTATGGCGAACTGTATATAATTAGTCTTATTGCTCAATACATAATTCGCTATTATTGAACTCATAGCTGTGCATGATACAAGAAGATTGTCACATTTTTCTTGCTCAATTTTATAACTCCTATTGTAACTTCAATGTTCTACTATTATTTGAGTTTACTTTTATGTCTTCCTATATACTCCGAAAGCTTTGAAATAGACGGATACGCGAATAGATCTGGAATTTTAGTTACTCCTGGATAAACTTTCTCAATCAGGCTGTGAACTTGCATTACAAGAAAAGAATTTCCTCCCATTTCAAAGAAGTTATCACTTGTCCCTATTTTATCTTTTTCCAGAACCTGTTCCCATATTCCCGTTAATACCTTTTCTATATCATTATCCGGAATGGTATACTTATTGGCTGTTTCATCAGAACTTATCAACTTTAATGCGCTGATATTAATCTTACTATTTATCGATAAAGGGAACTCACTCAGCTGAATTATTTGTAATGGAATCATATATGTTGGTAGTATGCTGGACAAATAAATTCGTAACTGTTCAATCGATATTTTGCTTGTAGCCGTAAAGAAAGCAGATAGCTGCGTATATCCAGTTTCATTTTCAATAACTGTCACTACAGCTTGCGTAATTCCGTTATAGCTTGATATTACTGATTCAATTTCACCAGGCTCTATTCGACAACCCATAACTTTCACTTGAGAGTCGAGTCTTCCCAGAATCTCGATAGTACCATCTTCCCTCCATCTTGCAATATCGCCTGTTTTATATAAGACTTCACTTTTAGGTAGGACGTTACTGATAAACTTATCTTTCGTCAATTCTTCTCTTTCATGATACCCCATAGATACCCCTTCTCCCGCAACACATAGTTCTCCAAATAATCCGATTGGCAATAATTGATTATCTTTATCTAATATATACACTTTATTATTTGCAATTGGCCTCCCTATTATGGAAGTATTTACTGCATCTATGCCAATTAATGACGTAACGGCAATCGTAGTCTCAGTCGGACCGTATTCGTTTACAAGCATTAATTTGGGAAACTTTTGATAACTCAACGTAATAAGAGAAGCATCTGATTTTTCACCCGCAAGTACGACAAATCGTAAACTATCCAGTAGAGTACTTGGGGCATTCATAAGTATCATTTTATATAAAGGAGGTACCAAACTAAAATTTGTAATCTTTTGGTTTGCTATCACTCTACAAATATAGTCTTGATTTCTCCAGTAAGCATTGTCTACAAATACAATCCGTCCTCCTGACAGGAGTGCGGGATAAAAGTTAGAGCCGAATCCATCAAATCCTATAGACAGCAATTGTAAAGATACATCTTCCGAACTATGGGCCAGAGCATCAATCCGCCACTTCACATAGTTAAACAGGTTCTTATGCGTCACAATAGTGCCTTTGGGTTTTCCGGTAGAGCCTGACGTATATATCAAATATGCTGGGTCATCCGGGGAACTCTCCAGATTTAAATTTAATGTTCCTTCTTTAATAAACACTTGGTTTGACAGACTTATTACAATCCCTTGGAACGATGAGATATCTGATAAACTGCGGTTTGTAACTAGCAGTTTCATATTACTGTCTCTTATCATATATTGAATCCTTTCAAGCGGATAATCAGGATCTATCGGTAAATAAGCCCCTCCAGCTTTCAATATGCCGAGTATACCCACTGCTATATCCAACGAATTACGTACTATTAAACCAATTATTTCGCCCCTAGCTGCTCCATTTTTCTTTAAAGTATACGCAAGCTGGTTTGCCCTTATATTTAGTTCTTTATATGTTAGATGTTCACAGTATTCATCATGCTCTTTTACGTAAGTTACTGCAATTTTATCACTACATTTTATCTCCTGTTCTTCAAACCACTTTGATAGGGTTTTAACTTTCCCAAAGTCAACACAAGTATTATTGAATTGATTTAAAATTTGTATTTCATCCTCGTTTACCAGTCGTATACTACTAATTCTCAGATTTATGTCACTCATAGTCTGTAATAAAATGTTCTTATATCCTGCAATAAGTTTTGCCGCAAATAATTCATCCATCACCTGATTATTAAAAACTATTTTCACTTTCAGACTTTCTTGCTTCTCTATATAAAAAATGAAATGATAGGACTTACTCTTTATCATCTCATCCAAGCATTCATTCCCATGAATATTCATAAAGTAGAAACATATGTTATGCTCATAGTCTGTACTTTGTTCATACATTAACAATTCTTTTAATCGGTCCATTGGATAATACTGATATTTATAACCATCAATAACTGTCTGTTTCACCTTCTTTAATAGATACTTAAATGATATATTATAATCTAAATAGTCTCTTAAGTAAATAAACTTATTATACATATGCAATTGTACATGGCTCTGACCAATGTAAACTGGAGAAGATACACAAACATCTTTTATTCCAGATAACTTATATAGCATAATCTTGAATACGGACAATAAATACACATATAACAATAAATCATTGTTCTTCGTAATTATTAAAAGTCTATCCTCAATCTCCTTTTCTAGCACAATACTTTGCGTTTCTTCAGATTTCTCTACAGGTTTTAATTTATTACAATAGGGTATTTTAATTTTTGGTAATTCTCCAGATAACTTACTTAACCAGTATCTTTCGGCATTCTTACATTCTTCGTTTGGTATGTAAAATTGGCTCACAACAATGCACCTCCTAAATGCGGATAAGTAACTCCATTAATCAAACTTGATCTTCAACTCTTTATTAATCATATGAGCAGTATCATCGTAGTTTATTTTCATAAGGCTTTTTATTACCATTATCAGACTTTTTATTATTGTCTTTTATCATATTAATATACTCATCATATTGAGAATAAAATTCTCTAGCCAAGTCAAACACCTCGTTAGTTTTATCTCGATCTATGCACTTATCTATAAATTCATCACAGTATCCACACCTTTCACAATTACTTTTACAAAATTCACCATCAACCACAAATGGCTCAATAAATCCGTTGAGACTTTTGTTATCTATATATACTTTAAAGCTATTGGTCGGAGAAAAACAATCTAATAGTTCCATAAGGTTCCCATCAAACGACTCTTTGAAGTAACTTTCAACAGTCATAACGATATTTCCATTTTGCACGGCTTGCCTGCCTTGAATCTTAAAGTTACTTATACCGAGTGCCGTATAATACTTTATGTCCTCAGGTCTAATCCAGTTCATCCGCATTAAGTTTGAAACTTTTTCTATTCTTTGCATAATGCATCGATGAGAATAATACGTAGTACTTCTGTTCTCTGTACTTATGTCATGGGATACTTGGTTTTGATGAAACATTCTGTATATGCAATCCTTGTTACATATTACATTTACTATTACTTCGGCCCCTTTTCCAAAAGAACTTATGATACTCTTTAATGTACTAAAATCTCTATTTATCGATTCGTCTATTACAATTCGATCTGCTCCAAGTTGTTTAATGTTAATTGCCTTGTTAGCATTATCAATCTGACATAAAGTTGAAGCCTTAATCTCAAACTTATACTTTGAAAGCTTTGTTAATTCAATTAAAGACGGCATTGCAATTGTAATTTTATCTATTCCAATTTCATAAATAGTATCTAAAAATTCCATTATTTCCTTCAGTCCATTTTTTGTAAACTCTATATTCGAAAGACATGTTGCATTTAGCGTATAATTGAAGTCAATCCCTTTTTTCTTAGAACAATTTACATAAGTACTTAAATTGTTTAAGTCTACTGCCGGTATTAAGTCACCAGCCCTCCCGGACCCCAGCCGATTACCGACAGTAATCTGTCCATAAGTCTCTGTTATTCTACATTCAGGATACTTATCCATTAGACCACAGTACCAATCTAGTGTCTCTATCTTAAAATCAGCCGGAACATTATAATGTTTCATGAGTTCTCACCTCTTTCGTAAAGTTGTCCATACTTCCATAAAATTCAAGTGCCTTTGCATTTAAATCCTCCACTTGTTCCAAGTCCATGCACATTTTAGCAATGCTTTCACAATATCCACACGCTCCGCATAGATCATTGCAAAAATTCGGATAATCATAAAACCTTTTTACAAACCCATCTAGTTTTTTATTATTAATATAGGGTTGGAATGAATTGTATGGTGCAAATAAAGTGATTAAATCATACAAGTTACCATCATATTCTTCTGAAAAATAGTATTTTAAGGTCTTTACTATATCACCACGAAGTATATTCTGACGTCCCTGTATCTTGAAATGATGTATACCAACGGCGATATAATATTGAAGGTCTTCAGGTCTAATCCAGTTCAACCTAATTATGTTTTTAAAATTCCTTGCTTTTTGTATAGAACACCGATTAGAAAAGTAATCTTTAATATGCTCTGCATTCTGGGATATGCAATGAGCTTCATGATTATAATGAAACATTTTATAGGCACAATTTTTATAACATACGTTATTTACTATAATTTCTACTCCATCTCCAAAAACTTTACAAATCCCTTTTAAGTTATTAAAATCTCGTGTTATATCAGGATCTACAACAATTCTTTCAATATTACTATCCTTATAAAACAAGCTTTTTCCAGGAGTTGTAATCTCACAAATTGCAGAAGCTTTTACCTTAAACCCAAAATCTGCAATCTGCACTAATTCAATCATCTGTGGGGATGTGAGCGTCAATGATTCAACACCAATATTCTTAAGAGTACGTAATAGTTTAATTAATTCCGTAATTCCCGCTTTGGTAAACTCAACATTCCCCATACAAGATGGATTCAATGTATAATTAAAGTAAATACCTCTCTTCCTTCCGTAAGATATATACTTTTCGAGTTCCTTTAAGTCAACCTGAGGCAGCGCCTCAGTTACCCTGCCCGATCCAAAAATGGGAACTGAAGTTGCTTGTCCATAGGTTTCTGTTAACCTCGAATTGTTATAAGTGACATTTAATTCATGTATACGATCGATTGTATCTAATTTAAAATCTGCCGGTGCGCTAAAATACTTCATCAAGATTATCCTCTTCCAATTGTGTTAAGAAATTTATTGTTTGTTCAATGTCTTTTAACATATTGATCCTTTCGTTTATATCATCTAGTTCGAAATCTTTTACCTTATTGTCCTGACTATTGATAATCAATTCAAATATTTTAAAGAGCTGCTTACAAATTCGTTCGATACTAATTAGATTGAGAACATCTCTGTTAAAATTGAAAGCAAGCTGTATCCCTTTAAAAGTCCTTACATCTAATGAGAGATCAAAATTAGTCATGTAATACGAAGACTTAAAGTCAATGCATATACTCTGTTCATTATCTACCATAATAAAATCAATCGGATAATTTTGCACTACAACTAGTGTATCAAATAATGACGCTCCTTTGCCAATTTGAACATACCGTTTTAAGTCAATCAGTGATGT
>Ga0137302_10440_pt1 | contig 20574 bp, 14 predicted proteins | sample Ramsor2O_GlcNAcB_FD_97184 | JGI IMG/M metagenome (GOLD analysis project Ga0137302, IMG submission 97184) | Mouse cecal microbial communities from Vienna, Austria - N-Acetylglucosamine amended with D2O_GlcNAcB | ecosystem: Host-associated > Mammals > Digestive system > Large intestine > Cecum... | reverse complement strand
TGCTGCCATCAATAAATTCCACTGCTGAGAGAACTGACCAATGAACATCTGCAGACCAAGAGATACTGTTTTCTTCTCCTGGCTGTTTAAATATAAAAGCGGCCCCATAAAATCATTCCACGTATTCATAAATGTAAAGACACCAACGGTACATAATGCAGGCTTCGACATAGGAAGAATAATTTTGGCGTATATTGTAAGATAATTAGCTCCATCCACTAATGCTGCTTCATCATATTCTCTGGGAATTCCCATATAAAACTGTTTTACCAGGAAAATATTAAAAGCACTCCCAAAGAAAGCCGGCAGTATCAGGGGCCAGTAGGTATTATATGCACCCACTGCCTGCCAGCCGATAAACTGAGGTATCATTAGTACAGTATATGGAATCATCATCGTAGAGATCAACAGTCCAAAGAAAAAATCTCTTCCCCGAAACCGAAATCTTGTGAATCCAAATGCCGCAAAGCTAGAACTAAATATTGCACCAGCTACATTTGCAGATACAATAACAAAAGAGTTTAGAAAGTATCTTCCAAAGGGGGCAGTCTGGAATGCTTTGACATAATTCTCAATCAGAAGTTCATCCGGCAGCCACTTTGGTGTAATTGAGAAAATTTCCCTGTCTGTCATAAATGAACTCCTAAGCATCCAGTAAAAAGGAAATAAAAGTACCATTGATAATATAATCAGCACTATATATACCCATATATTTTTTCTCTTTCTCATGATTTATCCCCACTTTCGTAATAAACCCATTTACCGGATGTCTGAAAGAAAATAACAGTCAGGACCGCTATAATAATAAATAAGAGCCAGGACATTGCTGATGCATATCCCATTTCATTATTTTTGAATGCGGTCCGGTACAATAGCAGTGAATAAAACAGGCTTGCATTATCCGGTCCGCCCTCCGTCATGACATAAGCCTGGGTAAATGTCTGCATGCAATTGATTACACCCATAATCAGATTGTAAAATATAATCGGAGTCATAATTGGAACGGTTATGTAATGAAAACGGTGAAAAGCGTTAGCTCCATCAATTTCTGCCGCTTCATACAACTGCCTGGATATCCCCTGCAAACCTGCCAGATATATAATTATAGTATTTCCGGCACCCCACACAGCCATAAATGTAATGGAAGGTATAACCGTTGCTTTATTAAACAGAAATTCTACCGGAGCCATTCCTATCATTTTTAGAAAATTATTAATGATACCGTATATTGGGTTATACAAATACATCCAGATTGCTGAGCCTGCTACCAAGGGTATAATGGACGGTATATAGAATATAGTCCGGTAAACGGAAATGCCCTTAATCTTCATATTAAGCAGCAGCGCAATTAAAAAAGTTACAATCAGAGTTGCCGGTACTGTCAGTAATGTATAATATCCGGTTGCCCCCAGTGCCTGCCACACCAGGTTGTCCTGAAACATTCTGGCATAATTCTGGGTTCCGACAAACTTCATTGGAGTTACTATATCCCAACTGGTAAAACTGACAAAAAAGCTAAATAAAATAGGACCTATACTAAACAATGCCATTCCAATTAATGCCGGTGCTATAAAGAAATACCCCCACTTTGTCTGCATTCGGTCAATGGTTCCCTTTTTACAAACACCAGCTGCATTCTTTTTGTTATTTATCTCCATGCAATTACCTCCTGAAAATGGAGGGTATGATCCCCCCATTTGTATTTCCGTAAATGATAGTGAACCTCCTACCACTTGCCTTCCAGTTTTTCAGTCAACTTCTCATCGAGACCTTTCACTGCTTCTTCTGCGGTCATTTCACCCAACCATAGTTTGTCTAACTGGGGCATGATGGTTTGTTCCACAACTGTTGAGAAATTTTTCATAATTGTATTTTCGCCGGACTTTGCAACTTTTGTCAGTAGACCTGAAGTAACCTCAGCAAAATCTTCGCCATAATTTTCAGACCACTTATCAATGGCTTCCTGGCTTTCATAACTACTTTTTGTATTCGGCAGATTACTTACGGATGCACCATGCTTCTGGGTTGCATCTACAGCATAATCATAATCCGCTAAAGCCTTATACAGCTTAAACGCTTCTTTTGGATGTTTGGTATTTTTTGACATCATAAAAGCGGAAGCCCAAGCCATCCCGGAAGGAACCGAAAATGACGGCTGTGTAGTAACACCTACATCGTATTTTTCTTTCTCGAATTCAGGATAAATATAGGCACCTTCCATAAACATCGCTAATTGTCCATTCATCAGCATTGCAGAAGGAGACTGCAGTCCCTTACTCATTCCCATTGTTGGTGCCACCTGATTTTTCAAAGATAAATCAGCCACAGACTGCAGGACTTCTATTCCTTCTTTTGAGGTAATTCCTAGCCCTGTTCCATCTTCATTGAAAAATCCGGTGCCATTGCTGTAGAGAAGCCCTGAAAGCGTAATCCAGCTTGTAACACTGGTCATCATAGTTCCAAATGTCTGAATATTATTATAATCAAAGCCCTCTTCACCTGGATGTTTTCCTTTTGCATCCTTGGTCAGCTTTTCGGCAGCATCTACATATTGTTCCCAGCTCCATGGCTGTTCCGGATCCGACGGTGGATATGCTACTCCTGCTTCGTCAAACAGCTCCTTGTTATAATACATGACAACCGTAGTCATGTTGGGAGAAATTCCCCATAGATGATCGTCTGTCTTAAACATAGCAGTAGGAATATACAAGTCTTCCGGTACTATATTCTCTTCTGCATATAAGGGTGCAAGATCCATGCCCACTCCTTTATTTCCCCATTCATTTACAAGATATTCCTGTACAAAGAACACGTCCGGAGTCTCATCTGCTGAAATCATAGTATTCAGTTTGCTGGAATAATCTGCATACGGGATATAATTAACATTCACTTTTATATTAGGATTTTCCTTTTCAAACTCCGCAATCACAGCGTTTCCTGCATCCTGTTCTCCGGTACTCCACCATGTGTACAACTCCAGCTCAACCTGTTCTCCTTCCGGCAGTGTATCTGTAGAAGCACCGGCATCTCCTCCCTTTTTCTCCGTACTGTTTTCTGCCGTGGCAGCCGAACTTTCATTTTTTTTGCCTGTATCAGGCGATACACCACATCCAATCATCGTTAACACCATTGATCCCGCTACCAAAAGACTTACTAATTTTTTCTTCTTCATACCTTTCCATCCTTTCATCCGTAACCACTTTGTTTTCTTTTTACTGTCTCCATTATACAAAGATGGAATTTCTTTCAATAGCATTTTTATGTATTTATTACAGCAAAATTTTATCTTAATTCGTAACAGTTCAGACAAGTCAGAACTGTTACCTTAATTCGTCAGATTGGTGAATGGCATAATATACCCGAAAGTCACGAGGTGTCATCCCCGTTGCTTTTTTAAATACCCTTGAAAAATAATTAGAGTCCATATATCCTGCTTCTAATGCAATCTCCGTAACCGGGACTTGTGATACTATAAGCATAGTCTTAGCGTGCTCCATTTTTAAATTTTCAATATATTGTGAAATATTCCCGCCTGTTTTTTCTTTGAATCTTTTTGACAAATAGGTAGGCGATACAAAAAATTCTTCAGCCAGATCCAGTAAACTGGGATCTTCTCTAAAATGATCTTCCAGATACTGACTTACATTCCCTACAAGATCATTTTTCTGCCTCATACCTCCAATCTGATTTTTTACGAGTTCGATATATTCCTGTACCTGATCTATCACATCTGACTGATTATAATATTTGGCCGTAGAAAACAGTAAAAGTTCTCCATGAAGGCTTTCCATTACGGGCAGGCCATTTTTAAGAAGCAGGTTCACTAATATCAGCATGATTTTACGATATACATCACTTAACATCCATATGGATTCACGATTCTGAAATAATTGTTTCAAAGTTTGCAGAGCCGCTGCATTAGCTTCCTTTACAGTTCCATACATCATTGTAGTTTCCAGCTCTGCATTCGTAAATTTATCTTTTATTACAGTATGATTGCAATCCAATATCCTGGTGTTGTTATCAATAAACCTTTCATTCAAGCGATTTTCCAGTGCTGCAAGCGCCGTTTCCCGGTTTTCCATATGCATATCATGAAAAAACCATCGAACCGGAATTTTAAACGAAAGCACATCACTGATTTTCTCTACAAGCCGGCAATCAAGATTTCTGTTTTCAAAAAACACCCCCACTGCATCCTGTACCATTGGAAAAACAATTACTTTCAATAAATCAGCGTTCTCCGCCTCTATAATTCCGGCTTTTACCAGACTGTTTTTCATATTTACTTGTTCCAGTACTGTTAAAACCGACGCTCCATAAATTAGCAGGAAGGAGCCTGCTGTTTTCTTGGTAAAGTATTCCTGGCAATCCCCCCAAAATATATAGCTGCTTTTTAAAATGGATTTCCTTTGCTTACGTTCCTCCAGTATCTGAAGATTAAGTGTCTCCATCAGATTCTTTAGTTCATCCTGCATTACGGGTTTTCTCAGATAATCACACACCCCAAGCCTAACGGCTTCCTTAAGATATTGAAAATCATCATATCCGCTTACAATTACAAATTTTGTATTCAGTTCCCTATACTGTTTTTTCATTTTTCTGATGAACGTCAATCCGTCCATCTGCGGCATATTGATATCCACAAAAAAAATATCCGGTCTGCAGCTTTCTAAAACCTGCATTGCTTCCTGGCCATTTCCCGCACATCCGATTACCGCTGCTGTGTTATCCGCCATCAGGATTTTATTCTTTAGACTCTTCAATACAAACTCCTCATCATCAGCAATTGCCACCTTCAACATTTTGGCTCCTCCTTCGGTACAATTATTTCCATCTTCGTCCCTAAACCCGCTCTGGACGTAATGTTAAACTGAAATTTCTCCTGGTACCCCATCCACAATCTCTGGTATACATTATGCAGTCCGATATGCTTACCTGATTTGATTTTTACCCCTAATCGAATCAGCGAAAAGGTTTCTTCGATCTGATTTAATTTTTCTTCCTGTATCCCACACCCATTATCCACAACTGTGACAGAGACCTTCCCTCCCTTCTCCTTTATCTGAATGGTCACGCAACACTCCTCTCTCTTATCCTGAAACCCATGTTTGATACAATTTTCCACCAGTGGCTGTAAAATAAATTTATAAAACGGTATGTCAAGTACATGTTCATCTATTTCTTCGTAGAACTCCAGATCCGGTATTTTATAATAAATAATAGTAAGATACTGATGAATGTATTCATATTCATCCCGCAGACATATCCGGGCGTCATCCCCCAGATTATATCGGAACATTTTCCCCAGGGTCTCACATACCGTCACTGCCTGCAGACTCCTATCCTCCAGAATCAATCCATTAATGATCTCCAGCGTATTATAGAGAAAATGTGGATTAATCTTCTGTTGCAGCATCTCAAACTCGGATTCCCGTTCCAGTACTTCCATCGTTTTATTTTGGGAAATAAGACTTTCCATAGCTACAGACATATCATTAAATCCACTGATCAATTCTCCGATTTCATCCTGATAGTGATTGTCAATTGTTACTCCAAATTTATTATTCCGTATCTCTAAAATAGCATTTTTACACCGGATAATTGGTTGCGACAGATAATTTGAAAAATAGACTGCTATGAAAAATATCAACAGACCCAGCGGCACAATGACCAGTGCCCAAAAGCCAAACTGTTCCACAATAGTATTATCTTTATCGGAATGAAAAGAAAAGACATAAGTTTTCCAACCGGTTACTGTTGATTTCCCATAGGAGACAGCGCAGTACTGCTTTTCATTGTTTCTGGCAATGGTTTCTCCAGGCTTAAAACCATCCAGCTTTTCAAAAATACCGCCTAAAGCTGTTACATTATTCTTTGTAAAATTACTTTCTACCTGGTTACCACTCTCATTTTTTATTAGAATGCAGTCGTTATAGGGCGACTCCACTTTTAAAAAATCCCACTGCTCAGTAGGTATGTAAAATATGATATATCCAATATGATCAAATGTATGATAATCCCTGATAGTATAATAAAGTGACAGAATATTTTTCTGCCCGGGTGACTCCAAATAACCGCAATGGTCCTGCCACTGATAGTACTTACTATCACGTTTCAGAATATTAAGCCATGTCTCATCTTCAATTTTATAATAGGGGTCAAATTTTTCTTTGCCTGTCATCACAAATACACCATTATTCCCATATATTGCAACTCCTATATCTTTGTTCATCTGTGATATATTACTTAAGAAATGAGTAGCTCCCTCCAATTGGATCTGCTGTTCCTTATCATTAGGACTATAGTCAGCTTTTAATATATTCTGAGCCCAGTTACTATACATGGTTGTATAAGCGGTAAAATCCAGGTTTTTCATATATTGTTTCAGACTCTCTTCTACCTGAAGATTTCTGCTGAGTGCATGATTTTTTAATTCTTCCTGATAATTAAAGTTGGTCACAAGCCGGAATCCAATAAAACAAATGGAAAAGACCAATAGAAAAACCATGGCGAATAAAAAAACTACTTTCCGTTTCAAGCTTAATATCCAGTACCAGTCCACTGCTTTTTTAAAGCATCTCTTTATAGCTGCACCCATCCGTCTTCCTCCAATCTTATTCCTATAATTGCCGTTATTATAGCATATATGTACTAAAAAACAAAAGTAAGCTTTTACCATATATATAAATTGCATAAATTATTCCTGGTACCAGTTCAAATTTTTCGTCACTTCTTTTCAACTCTTGATTTATACTGGAGTCAATCAGAGTACACCAGCGGGGTATTTGTTCTCCGCTTCCGCTCCGGTCGTTGCTAAACGAACGTCCACTGGACGTTCAGCAACCCTCGCGGCAGTCGCCAAATGGACGCGCCAGCGTGTCCGTTTGGCTCGTTGCCCGCGGGAATAAACGAAAAAAGGAGAAAAACTATGTGGAATACCTATTGTGCCGGAGAATTAAACTCCGTGCTCCATCTTCCCGATATGGCAAGTGTCCGCATCGGAATTTATGACTGCACACAAAAATTTCTACTGGATCGCATGCTTTGGAGGAATCAGGCGGATGAAGGGAACATGTATAAAAATGTGAAACGCTTTGGTTTGCATGCAGAAGACGGAAGTTATTTTGATATTGATCTAAATTATCAGGACTTTTCTTTCCGTCTGGAATTCGTATCAACAGGTGATTGTTTTGCCTACCGGGTTACACCGCTGCAAAAGAAAGAAAAAATTTACTTCTTTCTTTGTGCATCTATACTGTGGATGCACAAGGGATCTGTAGAAGTATTACAAGATGGCCTTTCCATCAGAAGCGAAAATAAGGACTATATGATTAAGACCAATGCTGCTTTTATTTCTCATGTAAAAGTCAATACCAGTCTGCCTGGAATACTGGTTGAATCAAACCAAGTATTTTATATCACTTGTAATATGAATACCGACCCCGATTTAATTGCCCTCCATCTGGATGCTGCACGCAGGCAATGTATCTCCAGTTCTGCGCATTCTGGAGGGTGGCTTGACGGCGTATCAGACGCATTACAAAAGGGGATGGGTTGGAATACCATCTATGACCACGTAAAAGAACGAATCTGCTCGCCGGTATCCAGAGCCTGGTGTGTACAGAACGGAAAAGGATTCGGCTCTTATGTCCTTTTTGAATGGGATACTTTCTTTTCTGCTCTGATGGGTGCCACATACAGCCGAAAATTTCCACGCTGGCAGATTGATGCTATCTTTCAGGAAATGACATCAGATGGCATGATCCCGAACTTCGGCTCCGAAAGAGGCGGCAGTCCGGATCGTTCCCAGCCCCCGGTTGGCTCCTATTGCATTTTGAAGCTTTATCAGCAGTTCCAGGATAAAAATCTTTTGGAAAGGTATTACGAACCCCTGGTTCGCTGGAATAAATGGTGGTTTGAAAACCGGGACGGGAATCATGACGGGTTATTAGAATGGGGATCGAATCCGAATCCGAGCGGAACGGAACAGGGGTATTTTGATAATGGCAATACCATGGCATGTGCTATGTTTGAATCTGGTCTGGACAATAGTCCCATGTATGATCAAGTAGTATTTAACGAAAAAACAAATACGATGGAACTTGCGGATGTGGGGCTGAATTCCCTTTATGCTCTTGATTGTAAATGTCTTGCATTCATAAGCCGGGTTTGCGGCCGCCTAACCGAAGAAAAGTTATATCATGCTGAATTTGAACGCATGAAAGAATTAATGAACCAAAAAATGTATGATCCCAATGCAGGAATGTATTGTAATCTTCATTGGAACGGTGAGAAAGATTATCGTTTCTCCCCTACTAACTTTTATCCTCTGCTGGCTGGAATCCCGTCTGCCGGACAGGCGAAGGCAATGGTAAACGGTCACTTGCTAAATGAAAACGAATTCTGGGGAACATATGTCATACCCAGTATTTCAAAAAGCTGTTCCGCTTTTTCAGATCAGGACTATTGGCGCGGCAGAATCTGGGGACCCATGAATTTCCTCGTGTATGAGGGATTGAAACAATACAGTTGTCTGGAAGAATTTAACCGCATTGCTTATCTGTTTGCGGATAAAAGCCTGAAGTTATTTATGAATGAGTGGTATGAAGAAAGTCATATACACGAGAACTATAATTGTATTACCGGGGACGGGGATGACAAATTTAATGCAGACCCATTTTATACCTGGGGAGCACTTCTCGCCTATCTTCCCATGTGCGAACTGATTTATGTCCATCCTTACGGCGGAATAAGATTTGGCAATTTTTATGCACCCGCTTCCACAATTGAAGGCTTTCTTGTCGGCAGCAGTTCCTATGATCTGTGTACGAAAAATGGTTTCATGCTCAACAGGAATAACAAGCAGCTTATTGCATCTGATGAAATGATTATCATGGACCATTTCACACTGACGGAAGGGATTATTTCAGCTGTTGTAATTACTTCTAAAACCTGCTGCATTACGTTATATCCGCAGCCGGAAATCATACATTATACTCTGCGGTTGTCAAATGGAATGATTATTTTTGACGGTGCTCTGGATAAACAGATAACCTTTTCCCAATTAAATTCTGAAAATAGTTTCTGATTTTCAGAAATCACCTTTGATGATACCTAAATCTAGTAGAAAGGAGTTTTTGAAATGAATAAAGATATTTATATTTTACAGGAGCTTGGCAAACAATATGCACAATCTATGGCTGATCCAGTAAATGAAAAGAGGAAAAAACTACATACTGCCGTTAATGATATGACCCCCATACGTCCCATTGTACTGATAAACGAGGTTCCCTGGAACGAATTTAACCATGAGAATGCGCTGAAACTTTCCTGCACAGACCCCTATCTGCGTTCTGTAGAACGCACCCTCCGTCAGATCCTCTACCAATGGAATCATTTTCCTGGAGATATGATACTTCCTGATTATTTTTCAGTTCCTAAAATTGTACACTCCAGCGGTATTGGCATAGATGTGGAAGAACATACCATTGCCACAGAATTAGAAAACCAGATTGTATCTCATGAATATTTTGATCATCTGGAAACGGTGGATCAGTTGGAACGTCTTCATTCTCCTCTCATTACCTATGATTACAGAGAGACCATCAGACAATTTGACTTATTATCTGATGTGTTCCAAGACACGCTTCCTGTCCGCATGCAGGGTCTGGAGTATCATGTAGTCCCTTGGGACGATATTGTACGCTACCGGGGTGCTGCAAATCTTCTGATGGATCTTCTGGAAAGACCTGAATTTATGCATGCAATTATTGAGAAAATGACATCCATTGCTTTGGATACCATACGCCAATATGAGGAATTGAACCTCTTCGAACCTTCACAGCTTTCCATACACTGTACTTCCGCTCTTACATCAGATCTTCCCAAAAAAGACTTTGATCCAGATCATGTTCGAGCCCGTGATGTGTGGGGTCGTGGAGCGGCTCAGATATTTGCAAGTGCGTCACCTGATATGCATAAAGAATTTGATATTAATTATATGATACGCTCCCTTGCACCTTTTGGCTTAAACTATTATGGATGCTGTGAACCGCTTCATACCAAAATAGATCTTGTAGAACAGATACCAAATCTCAGAAAAATATCTATCTCACCTTGGGCAGATATTGATATTGCTGCTGAAATAATTCAGCGTAAATACGTACTATCTGCAAAACCAAGTCCTTCTAACGTTGCTTCTTCACAATTAGATTTACAAGTGATACAAAAAGAACTGGCTCACTTAACAGGGGCATGCTCAAAAAATAACTGTTCTTATGAATTAATCTTAAAAGACATTAGTACAATTGGGCATAACCCGGAGAATCTAGTAAAATGGGAAAAATGTGCAATGGCTATGGTTAATTAAGTCAGAATTTTACTATCACATCCAAATAAAAATAGAGTCATGGAGATACTTTTTCCCTATGACTCTATTGTGGGATGACCTGACAGTTAAAGATCCAGATAATCTCTGATCAAGATCATAAATACACTTGCCGTCCAGGTAAACCCGGAATCTCTTAGACCATGTCCGTCAATGGCACTGTAGTTCTCAAAAAATCCCTCTGATGCACACATATCACAAAATCTTCTTGCATTTAATATTGCCTCTTCTTTTCGTCCATTTTCCATTAGGGCTTCCGTCATGATATAGGCAGTTGGCGGCCATATTGCCCCCCTCCAGTATCCGTCTTCCACAAAATAGGGACTGTCAATCGGTTCTGATGCTATGCCGTAGTCTGTTATAAAATTCTTTTCTTTCAGAAGTTCTTCCAGCATTCTTTCCCGTATCTCAGATGGAAGCTTTTCCCCAAGTATCAGCGGCACATACAGCAAAAGGGAATCGCATTCCACGGTTTTATTTTCCGGTACTTTGATCGCTTTCATATGATTATGTTCCACAAAAAGGGTTAACATTTTATCCAGCAACTCTTCACTTCTTTTCTTCCATGCATCTGCTTCCTCCATTCGTCCTAATTCTTTTGCGGTATCCGCCAGAAAATCCATCTGTATAATCAGCCACGCCGAAAGGTCAGGCGATTTTACCGGCACTCCAAGGCGAAAAGCGGTGCTGTTGTCCCATCCTGAATCATTTCCATGATGGTAGACCGGAATGCCGTCTACTGTACCTCTGTATTCAAACCACCATCTTGTAAACCGGACAACAGAATCATAAATTTTTGCAATGGTATCCATTCCGGGTTTTTGAATTTTGAACATTCTTTTCAGGATAAATCCCTGAACCGGAGGCTTTACAAAGGTACATACATATGCTCTTGCATGAAATGCATCCGGGTAGGAACCATCCTTTTCCTGCATTTCGGCTATCGCCAGAAATTGATCATACGCAAGATTTGGATCTTTATCCATCATGGCAAGGGCATTGAATGTATAATCCCAGCTCCAAACCATATTCATTTTATTTTTTGTCATTAACATTACCGGATATTTCACATATCCTTCCTGCTTAACGACACTGTGCCAGCTGATATATGCAGCCAATTCCATAGATTCCTTGTACTTATCAATGCCTGTATGAAAATGCTTTTTAAAATCTTCGAATGTCTCTTCTGCATTCTGCAGATTCTCTTCATAAGTTAGAGGCTCCGGTTTGCGGTAACTTAATCCTGCCAGCGTTAATTTCAGTTGGAATTCACCTGTATCATCGGGATGGATCAGCACTTTTATGTTTTCACATCTTGTACCTTCCTCGGACCACACGGAATCATCACTGATACATCCCCTGATCATTTCAATAATAACAGATGCATCATTTCCAGCTATTTCCCAGCTGCCTGTTTCATGGTGCATAACACGGTCACACATTAAACCGAACATTTTCGTCTTTGTAATCATAATACCCGTACTGCCTTTTACATGTACGGTATCTTCATTTTGAAAACACATTTGATAGCCCTTGCCGCCGGCGCTTACCTTTAGCTGGGCAGGCGTGGCTTCTATGTCGCCTACAACCGGCTCCCCCTCCTGATTCAGCATCACAATGGGGTATGTCTCCTGTTCATTAAACATGCCATAAAGGATGCGCAGCGCCAGATGATCCTGATAAATGCCTTCCCCATCTCTTGGGTAAGAAAATGCCAGATAAGATCCGTAGCAGCTGAATGGTACTGTATTGATATCGAATTTCATAAGTTGTCTGTCTCCTGTATTTGTATTGGATTACTTATTTAGTATTACTTATTTGGTATTGCATATTTGGTATTGCTCATTTGGTATTGCTTATTTGTCTGATCATCCTTTCACCCCGGATGCCGCAATACTCTCCTGTACCTGTTCCTGCGCAAATGCATAAAGAATAATTCCCGGGAGCACAACTACCGTAAGTGCGGCAAAGAGCTTGGTATAATCATAAGAGAATGCTTCGTTGAAAAACTGCAGTGCCAGGGGTAAGGTCCTGTTTAAATCCGAGGAAGTAAGCAGGGAAGCATAAAAATACTCATTCCAGTTATTTAAGAACATCAATATTCCTGCCGTCGCCAGCCCGCTTTTAGCCAGCGGCAGATTAATTCTCCAGAATACAGTGAAGAATCCGGCCCCCTCAATCGCTGCTGCTTCATCCAGAGACTTCGGAATTGACATAAACGTAGATTTTAATATAAACATAGACATGGCAAGTCCGGCTGAGAGGTACACCAGAGCTACTCCCCAAATATTGTCGTATAAGTTTAAATTCATGATCAAAGAAAAGATCGGCTGTGCCTTGGACTGGGCCGGTACCAATAAGGTAATGGTAAACAGGGCAAAAATAAAATTTCTCCCGGGGAATTTATATTTAGCAATTACATATCCTCCCATAGCAAAAATAATAAGGGATAAACCGGTTGAAGTTATACAGATCAACAGTGAGTTTAACGCATATCTTAAGAAATTATATTTTTCAAATAAATAGCTAAATGCGTCAAAGCTAATACTGGTGGGCAGGGAAAAGGGACTCCCCAGGATCTGTGCATTGGTTTTAAATGCAGACATAATAACCCATATGATCGGAAATACAGAAACGATGATTGTAAAAATCAATATTCCATATTCAAATATCTTTACAAGAACTTTTTTTACCTGTTTCATGATTTCCCTCCTTAATATGCGCTTTCATTCATGTGAAATGCCCTGTTTACCAACGCCAGTATCAATAGTCCCAATAAAAACATGACCACGCCGTTGGCATTGGCATAACCATATTTCATATCGCTGATTGATTTTACTAATATAATGGGAAGATTCATGGTGTCATCCCCCGGTCCTCCCGCCGTTGTCAGGGCGATCTGTTCATACATGGCTATTCGTGAAGTAATGGAGCAGATGATTCCCGTTCCTATCGCATTGCGGCAAAGGGGCAGATGAATTCTGGTAATGATCTGCCATTTGGAAGCTCCGTCTACCCGGGCTGCCTCGTTCAATTCCTCAGGTATTGCCATTAAGTCATTTAATACGACAAGGGTTACGATTACCGCATAAAACAGCCAGGTTAATGTTACCGCCCAAAAGGCATAGGGTGACTGATAAAACCACTGCACCCCAAAGTCGGGATCAAATTTACGGATGATATTATTTAAAATACCCATATCATTATTAAAGATAAACTTATAGATCAATGCCCACGCTGCAGCGGATATAACATTTGGAATCATGAACACAGTTCTGGTTATCTTCCAGCCAAAAGGCTTTTGGAAAAGGATAAATGCTACCAGAACGCCAAACCCCACATGCATTGTACCGGCTATAATTGACCAGAGCAGCAGATTTTTTAATGCAATCCGGAAAGTATCACTACCAATCATCTGCTTGTAATTATCCAATCCGGTAAATACAGGGCTGTTAAAACCATCCCACTTTGTAAAGGAAGTTACAAATACCGTTACGATGGGCGAAAGATAAAAAAACAAAAATATAAGAATTGAAGGTAATAAAAATAAGTAAATCCATTTATAATTTCTTTTTTCCAATTTACTGACCTGTACTTTTTTCATTGGATGCTTCTCCTCCTACCCTGATTTTATGCTGCTGTCTACTTGGCCTCTTCTGCTTTCTTCGTTAATTCCCGGCAAAACTGTTCCGGTGTTAGAGACTGATCCGCTAATTTAGGCAGTAATTTGCCAAATTCAATATCAGCAACGGAAGAGGGCATAACATCATAGAGTGATACCGCATACTTTGTATTGTCGGTAATACTTGCAGATAGCTGGGATAAAATCGGTGTTTCTTCCTGTTTTTTCTTGAATTCTTCTGAATATGTAATCGAAGGTGCCACGCCTCCTTCTGCCAGCATCAACGCTTCAATCTCTTCCTGGGAATCCCGGAATTCCAAAAATGCACATGCCAGTTCTTTTTCTTCCTCAGATGCTGTATTCGCCACCCAGAATTCTCCATAGATCCTCGGATTTACCAGCGCAACGTCCCCAGGATAGATTGTTGCTTTTACATTTGCACCGTCAAATCCGTTGCTCCATTTGTCTTTGGATGCTTCCTCAAATTCTGAGGACATCCAGGAACCGTTACAGATAATGGCAGCATTATTACTCATAAATGCATTTGCGGCATCCGCATACGCCGCACCAATAGAATTAGAAGCAGCATTTGTCTGGAACAGTTTCTGCAATTCAGTTACTGCATTAAGAATAGTCGGATCTGTATAGTCATATAGTTTATCATCTGCATACTTTTGAATTAGTTCTATGCCGCCTTCCTGACTGGCTACCAGTGCTGAAAGCAGCAGCCCTGTTGTCCATCCATTATCCGCAGTCTGAAATGCAAACTTATTTTCTCCCAGTGACGCCAGAAATTCTACCATAGACATATCCTTTATATCTTTCTCTCCCTGGTATAAACTGCTGTTATAAAATAGTCCTACCGGCTTCAGAACTGCAATTGGCATACAGACTACTTTCCCATCCACCGTGCAATAATCGACTGATTCCGGTACCAAGTTCTTTTTTGTATCCGGATGGCTGTCCAAAAATTCACTTAAATCATATGCCATATCATTGGCTACCGCCACATCTTTGAACCACTGCACATCGATTCCGCCTGACCCGGCTGAATGTATCAATGCCGGAAGCTTCTTTTGCTGTGCCAGCTGTTTAATCTTTTCTGCATAAGATGCCTGTGGTACCTCCTCAATGTTAATCTTATATTTTCCTTCATATTTTTTATTAAACCGTTCTACTTCCGGCAGAAAAAACTTTGCTCCTACATTCTCTCCTGCCAGATAAGTAGGAATAGTGACTTCCACCACTTCACTTGACGCAGTTTTACTTTCCTGTGCTTTTCCGGATTCCTCCGGTTTACCTGTACTTCCACCACATCCTGACATTCCCAAAACAAGAGCTGCTGCAGTTATTACCGAGATTACTTTTTTGAATTTCATACCTATTTCCTCCTTAAATTGTTTCTTTCATTCCATTACATTCAGTTGCATTTTATTGCATTTTTCCAAAAACGTTTTTGTAAATTTATATTTAAAAAGCAGGCATTTCTATTACCTACTTTAAAAATCTGCTTTTACCTATCTGCATATACATAACCGATGTGAAAATCCATGTCTATTTTATTTTTTAAGTCTTCTGACACTCTCCCGCTCCAATAGTGAATGCGGCACCGTTACGGTTTTTTCTGTTGCATTGCCTTTTAAAATAAGATCCAATAATTTTCCGGCTTCATAGCCTTTCTGCATTACATTCTGATCGATGGTTGTAATTTTGGGCTCCACATATCTTCCAAAACTGATCCCATCATAGCCTGTAACAGAAAAGTCTTCCGGTACGCTGTATCCGCAGTCACGAATTGCCCTTGCAACTCCAAAGGCTGTGATATCACTCATACAGAGAAATACCGTTCCTGCCTCCTTCCCTTTCTTTAATAACAATTCTTTCGTTTTCTCATATGCCTGAGTCTCGATAAAATTAGAATCCAGAACGGGAACTTTCCGAATATCCATATTATTTTTCTTAAGTGCTTTACAAAATCCACGATAACGCAGCTTAGCTACCATTGCCTGTTTTCTGCCGTACACCAGTATCAGCCTTTTATGATTTCTGTCTATTACGTACTGGGTTATTTCCTCAAATGCTTTTTCATCATCCGTGATCACACTTCCGATCTGCTCCCCTTCCACCCGGATATCTACCGTGACACAAGGTATCTTGGAATCACAAATGTTTTCCACATATTTATCCGTGACTTTTAATCCGAATAATAGCGCTCCTGATAAACTGAATTCCCTGCAGAACTCTTCAAACCCTTTTATCTTTTGATCTTCTGAGCTAATAGCATAAGTTGCAATGGATAACTGATGCTGATTCATATACGTATATGCCCCTTTAATAAGAGCCATAGTAAAATCATCTGTCTGCTTCTCGTCCAATAACCCGGAAGCTATCATAGCAACATTTTTATTATTTTTGGAAGAAAGATTCTTGGCACTTACATTTGGTGTGTAACCAAGCTCTGCTGAAATATCTTTGATTCTTTTCCTTGTCTTTTCACTGACATCCGTATATCCATTTAATGCCCTGGATACTGTACCGACGGAGACTCCTGCTATTTTTGCCACGTCTTTAATTGATGCTGCCATACTATCACCCTCCGCTTTCTTTCCCGAAAACGTTTTTGTTAAATCTGACTTAAGAATACGCTCTGTAAAGATAAAAGTCAACCTTTTTTGTATTTTTCCATTATATTCACAATAATTACATGTAAATTTTGTACATATCTAACAGAGGTTTTTCCAAATAGGCTCAAAAGCAATGCCACATACCAGAAGCCCTTACAGAACTTATCTTTTATTTTTGAACCAATGTCTGTCTATAAGATAATTGTGAAACTAGTTCCCGTAGTTTCCAGGCTCTCCGCCTGAATCCTTCCATGGTGATTTTCCGCAATTGTCTGAGCAATAGAAAGTCCCAGTCCGTATCCCCCTTGTTTCCTCGCTCTTGACTTATCTGAACGGTAAAAACGTTCAAATATATGTTCCAGATCTTCTTTTGGAATCACATCACCGGTATTGTTAACCTTCAGATAAACTTTATCCTGTTTCTTTTCCAGACACACACTGATTCTGCCGTTTTTTTTCACATATTTACAGGCGTTGTCCAGTAAAATAGCAATCAGCTGTTTGATCTGCCCTTCATCGCCTATGATATGAATCCCCGGTGTAATCTCTTCCTCTAATTCCACACTCCGTTCATATGCCAGCGATTCAAATGGCAGAATGCAGCTCCAGAGCGTATTGCTTAAATCAAATTCAGCAAATACCTTCGGGGTCTGTGCCATATCGGATCGGGCAAGAAAAAGCAGGTCATTTAACAATTCTTTCATCCGGGATGCCTCTTTCTTAGTATTTTCCAGCCACCGCTCCTGATCCCTGATCCGGTCCTCCCGGTGTGCCGACAATATATTCAGATTCGCCAGTATAACGGTAAGGGGGGTCTTTAATTCATGGGAAGCATCTGCAATAAACTGTCTCTGCTGCTGCCAGGCTTTTTCTACCGGTGTCAATGCCCACTTTGCAAGAAACAGACTGATTAGAAAGAAGGCCGCAAGACCGCCGGCTAAAATCAGCGCCGATACCAGAAACAGATTCCTCATACCATTGATTTCCCGGCTGCAGTCCACAAATGCAATCTTTTCACCATGAACCTGCTCCCGCCGTTCATAACGAAGCTGCTGGTTTATAAGGAATCCCCTTTCATGTCCGTCTTTTTGTGCCGCTTCTACTGCTTCTCTGGCGGAATCCCCGGTGATTCTTATACTGCTGTCATTGATATTTTCAATCTCCCCGTTTTCATTTAATTCCACCACAAATGCGGGTCCCATAATCATCGGACCTGCTTGTCTTCCAGGTCTAAAATCCACCCTGGGTTTTAGATTCCCGCCGATATCCTCTAAGGCATAATTTAATGCCATGCGGCTGTCCCTTTGATATTTCTGGTAATTGGTAAAACCAATGACCACCAGGACAGCCACCAAAATCAGTGTAACAAAAGACATATTTATTAAAATAAACTTCTTTCGCAGCTTTTTGATCATTCTCTATGTTCCTCCAGGCGGTATCCCACCTTACGCACCGTTCCGATACCCACCTTAGAGCCCAGAAAACACATCTTTTTACGTAAGAACGAAATATAGGCCTCCACACTATTGTCCTCCACATCAGATTCTGTTCCCCAGACTTTTGTAATTAAAATCTCTTTGGAAGTAATAATTCTTGGATTAGACATCAGGATTTTCATAATCTCAAACTCTTTGAACCCAAGGTGTACTGACTTTCCATTACACCACAAATCATTGGCTGAGAGTACCAGCGTCAGATCCGAAAAACAAATTTCTTCCAGAAGCACCTCACCCTGGCGCCTTGACAATGCCCTGATCCGTGCAAGTAATTCTTCCGGAACAAATGGTTTCGTCATATAGTCATCCGCTCCTCTGTCAAGTCCCGTAATCTTATCCCGCACATCATCCCGGGCAGTCAGCATAATAACAGGAGTTGCTATTTTTTTCGCCCGCATCTCCTTTACAATTTCAAAACCATTGAGTCCCGGAAGCATAACATCTAAAACTATGACGTCATACTGTCCGCTAAGTGCATATGCCAGACCATCATTTCCATCATAAACTACATCGGTAATATATTTTGCTTCTTCCATAATCTGCCCGAGAGCCTCTGCCAGCCGGACTTCATCTTCTACAATCAGTATTCGCAATTCACTTCCTCGCTTTCCGTCACGTACATTACAATTATTATATAATGTTTCTTTAGTTCCTGCAATTTATTATAGAAGGAGAATCTGAAAATAGTCTGAAAAGCCTGTTGGATATTAGAGCGTGTTTGAAAATTCATTTCCGTCAGATTCCATACTTCAGAAACAGCTCATCCAGCACAGAATCATTTTGCGCTGCCAGTTTCATTAACTCCAGATCGTCGTTACAGATTAAGATTCGATACAATTGGTTTAATCTGTTCATGCCTGTTTTTTCACCTCTTGCTTCTAACTCTTTTAACGCTGTACACATATTATATCCTCCCTGCTCCGTTTTAAATTTTTCTTTATCTTTGCCTGCCAGTTTCTTTTCACCTAAAAACAGAAATACCATATCGTATGTATCTTCATCCAGATTAGAAAATTTCTCTGTATGATGTTGAAGATATGATCTCAGTTTCTCTTCCTCACCCGCAAATCTCAGGATTTCAAATACTTCTCTGAGCCCCGTCCGGAAATAGAGCATTCCCCTTACCGGCATGGAAAAATGGATCTTATCCTGAACTTCACATGCCAGAACTGCTATCCTCCCACCAATTTTTGCTTCGAATACCAAGTCCCGGAATCTGTTCTCTGTCTTTTTCTTCCCCTGTTTGTCCTGAACCAGCAATGCTGTTTCCCCATTTAGCTGCTTTAACTCATCAGGTCTTAAAATTTGTTCTCCTCCAAATAACGCTCCATTGTACAGATCACAGAAAATAACCGGATCTGATAAAAAATTTTTCGTCGTAATATCTCTTTTTCTGGACATTGTTCCTCCTTATGCACAAGACCGCCATGCAAAAGAAGCCTCATAAAAAGCACAATTAGATATCTTCAGGATACCGAAAGCTGAATAAAATAAAAAACAGGTATCAAAAAGAATAAATGCCGTACAAAAGAAACATTCTGATAATACATATGCGATTCTCTTAAATGAATTGGAAATTAGCCGAATCGGCTGTAAGATTTGATAATTTATTGTAACATATAGTATTTGAAAAATCAATAGTAAAATTTCAGCCGGCAAAAAAAATTTGCCGGCTGTCAAAATTCTGTCTGCTAATTGATTCTATACATATTTTTCATTACATATAAACTTAAAACTGCGGTAAATACTGCTTATTTGCTTCAAACATCTCATCCACCATGCTCTGGATTTCATCCATGCTGAGAACGGATGCCGTTAACGGATCAAATAAAATGGCATGATAAACAGCTCTCTTATCCCCATTGATACAGCCTTTGATTGCCAGTTCCTCACTTCTTGCAGAAGTGTTGGTCATCACTGCCAGCTGATCCGGTAATTTTCCTACCGGATGGATGGTAAAACCATTCGGCTCTACCGTTACCGGCACTTCTACGCAGCAGCCATCCGGGAGATTTTCAATATATTTTTCATTTCTCACATTGCCATTAAAGTGAAATACGGTTCCGTCCCCAAATAATGCGTTAAAGATGCACGCTGCATATTCCTGCCCCCGTTCTAATTCCACCTCATCTTTTTCCAGCCATTCCTGAATATCCTTTTTCCATTCATTCTGTCTTCTGAAGTATTCATTCAGTATATAGGCATGGGCTCCCGGGTTCCATCCGGTGGAATGTGTGCAGTATTTTTCTATCAGGTCCGGACGTTTCCGAAACCACGGATAATATTCGGAATTATGTCCGCTGCTCTCTGTGGGATAATAATCCAGATGTAAAAATAACTGATTCCTTACCTGTTCCTCGTTATAAATTGCTTCTTTTTCCACTGCCTTTTTAATTAGAGGATATGCATCTTCCCCATTCCATTCATATTTCAGGTAAAATG
>Ga0137302_10439_pt1 | contig 20776 bp, 26 predicted proteins | sample Ramsor2O_GlcNAcB_FD_97184 | JGI IMG/M metagenome (GOLD analysis project Ga0137302, IMG submission 97184) | Mouse cecal microbial communities from Vienna, Austria - N-Acetylglucosamine amended with D2O_GlcNAcB | ecosystem: Host-associated > Mammals > Digestive system > Large intestine > Cecum... | reverse complement strand
GTGAGCCTGATGGCACTAACGCCCAAACAGAAAATATTTGCAGATGAATACCTGATTGACCTTAATGCCACCAGAGCTTACAAAGTGGCGTACCCGAAGGTTAAGAAGGATGAATCTGCAAGGGTAAATGGGAGTAAATTACTAACAAATACTAACGTTGCGGATTATATCCAGAAACGGATGGACGAGCGTGCCCAGCGCACAGAGATAACCCAAGACCGAGTGCTGCAGGAGCTGGCAAAATTGGGATTCTTCGACATCCGAAAACTGTTTGATGATAGTGGAAAACCACGGGATATTGCCGGTCTGGACAATGATACGGCAGCGTGCATTGCTGGACTGGAAGTGATGGATGTTTATGACGGTGTCGGAGAGGATAAAGAGTTTGTTGGATATGTCAAGAAATATAAGCTGTCCGACAAGCTTAAGGCCCTAGAGCTCCTGGGGCGCCATCTGGGGATGTTCAAAGACAAGGTGGAACTGTCTGGCCAGGTCGATACCACAAACCCTTACGCCGGCCTGACAACCGAAGAATTAAAGAAGCTGATACATGGTGGATAGAGAAACCATAATCAGAGGAGCGAAAATAGAGCTTGCACGGCGCGAGTTCTTTTTTTATTGCAATCTGAAGGCCCCTGATTTCTATAAGGAGGACAGGCAGTACCTGGTTGACCTCTGCAGCGAGTTCCAGGACTTCATACAGTCTGACGATGAGGTAATGATTGTCAACGAACCTCCCAGACACGGAAAAAGCCGCACGGCCGGCCTATTGGTTGAGTGGGTGCTGGGCAACGACCAGACGCAGAAAATCATGACCGGCTCCTACAACGAGACTCTTTCCACCATGTTCAGCAAAAACGTTCGAAACGACATTCAGGAGGAGAAAGCAGACGAGAACCGGATTGTATTCTCCGACATATTCCCAGGTGTATCCATCAAGCACGGTGATGGCGCCATGAATCTCTGGAGCCTGGAGGGCGGATACAACAACTACCTGGCCACGTCCCCGACCGGCACAGCCACCGGTTTTGGTGCTACGCTGCTCATCATTGATGACCTCATCAAGAATGCTGAGGAAGCCAATAACGAGCTGACCAAGGAGAAACACTGGAACTGGTTTACGGACACGATGCTGTCCCGCCTGGAGGAAGGCGGAAAAATTATCATTATCATGACACGGTGGGCCAGCGATGACCTGGCAGGCCGGGCATTGGAACACTTCAGGGAGGCCGGGGCTAAGATACGGCACATTTCTATGAAGGCCCTGCAGGACGATGGGACAATGCTGTGTCCTGAAGTTCTGTCCAGGAAGTCCTACGAAGCCAAGATTAAGGCCATGGGCGCTGACATTGCATCAGCCAACTACCAGCAGGATCCGATTGACCTGAAGGGCAGGCTGTACACCAGTTTCAAGACCTATTCAGGGGAACTGCCGCAGTTCAAGGAGATACGGAACTATACTGATACGGCGGATACCGGCGAGGATTACTTGTGCAGCATCAACTACGGCGTTACCTTTGCCAATGAAGCTTACGTACTGGATATCCTGTACACAAAGGAACCTATGGAAGTCACAGAACCGGCCACGGCCAGGATGTTGTTAGAAGGAGCGGTAAACCTGGCCAGGATTGAGTCTAACAATGGCGGCCGGGGCTTTGCAAGAAATGTACGCCGCATCCTGGAACAGGAACTGGGCAGCAATTATACCACGATAAAGCGGTTCACACAGACACAGAATAAACAGGCCCGCATTTATTCCAACTCTACCTGGGTGATGCAGCATATCTATTACCCAGAGGATTGGAAGAACCGATGGCCTGAATACCATAATGCAATGATAAAATACCAGCGCGAGGGTCAGAACAAGCATGATGATGCTCCGGATGCAACGACAGGTATTGCCGAGAACTGTGCCAAGAAGGGCGGAATCTCAGTTTTAAAATAAAGGAGGTGGTGGGATGCCACAGATTATGTCAATTGATATAGTAAAGGAGTTGATAAAGAGCTGTTCTGTTGGACATCGGCGTTTCATAAGGGAATCCAAGGTAGCTGAGCGGTATTATGAGAATAAGAACGACATCCTCTATGGGGCCAGAAAGAGCCGGGAGAATGACCCGCTGCGGAATGCGGATAACCGCATACCGCGGAACTTCCACGGCCTGCTTGTCAACCAGAAGGCAGCCTACATGTTTTCTGCCCCGCCGCTGTTTGACGTAGGGAATGAGACTGTAAATAAACAGATTGCAGACCTGCTGGGTGACAAATATGCGAAGGTATGCAAGGACCTGTGCGTCAAGGCCTCAAACTGCAAGGTAGCATGGCTGCACTACTGGGAGGATGATGACGGGAACTGGAAGTATGGGACCATAGACCCGAAGCAGATTATCCCGGTGTATTCCACAGACCTGGACCGACAGTTAGATGCCGTGTTGCGGAATTATAAGACAAGGGATGCCGTGGATGGAAAGGTAATCTATGTTTGGGAATATTGGACGGCAGAAAGGTGCTGCGTGTATAAGAAAAAAAGCAGTTCCATTTCAGAAACGGGACTGGAGGCCTATAACATATTCGAGATGGCTGATTCCCCAGACGGAAGTGCGCAGATGGTTAATGACTTTGAGCATGACCTTGGAGAAGTGCCATTCATACCATTCTACAATAATAACATTCCAGCGGATGACCTGGTTAACGTGAAGCCGCTGATTGATGCCTATGATAAGGTGTTCAGCGGTTTTTTGAATGACCTGGAGGATATACAGGAAATCATCTTTATCCTGACCAACTACGGGGGAGAGGACCTAAAGACATTTGTGAGCGACCTGAAACAATATAAGGCAATCAAGGTGGAGACTGATGATACCGGAGGAGGTGGAGGTGTGGAGGCTCTGACTATCAGTATCCCGATTGAAGCCAGAGAGAAGTTCTTGGAAATTACCAGGAAGGCAATCTTTGAACAGGGGATGGGAGTGGACCCGGACCCGCAGAAGTTCGGCAATACTTCAGGGGAAGCGCTTAAATACCTGTATTCTCTTTTAGAGCTGAAGGCGGGCCTGATGGAGACGGAGTTTAAGCTTGGTTTCGGACGGCTGGTACGTGCAATCTGCCGGCATCTGAGTTTTGAGTGCAAACAGATAACACAGACCTGGACCAGGACAGCTATCCGAAGCGAATCGGAACTGGCTGACATTGCTACGAAGAGCGTGGGCATCATCTCCCATAAGACCATTCTTAAGAACCACCCATGGGTGGAAAATGCAGAAGAGGAAGAAAAGCAGCTGAAGAGGGAAGAAGAGGAAGATGCGCAGAAAGAGGACCTGTACCAGCAGGCATTTGGGCAGGAAGGGAAGAAAGAAGGAAAAGGTGGTGAGGGGGATGGAGATGAGAAAGAGTAAATTCTGTAAAATGATAGACAGAGTATGCCAGTTGCATCCTGAATGTGAAAATTACCATGAAGCAAGGGTATTGTTATGTGATGAATTTCTGGCGACAACAGGAGATATGCAAGGTACGGATTTGGAGCCATACCTTGCAGAAATGAAATGCATACCTCATGAGGGATGTTTTAATATCTCGTTTAAGATTCCGATTGTTCCATATAGTGAATTAAAGAATCTTCAATAACGAAGGAATAAGAAAACCCATTGTCAACAACGTCAGACACATAGCCACTCTCTTCCATGGAACTTATGGCATTTGCAGCATGAACCAAATCGTTACCATTGCGGGATTGGTAAGTGAAATCTGTTAGGCCGGTTTCCTTAAAGTGCGCATAACATTGGCGTGCTAATTCTTTTTCGTAAGGTGACATAAGCGTGTACCTCCTTTCTTTTGTACTTGGTTCTGGCAAGGGCCTGTAAGTACATTATAAATTCAAGGGGGAGAAAAAGCAATGAAGGGAGGTGTGCTCCACGGCTGAGAATAAGGACTATTGGGGAAAACGCATGGCTTCCCTGGAGGATGACCAGTACCAACGTAGTGCTGCTTACTACAAGGATGTCCAGAGACAATACATACGTGCGACCAACAGCATACAGATGGATATTATACGTTGGTACCAGCGCTTGGCAGACAACAACGATATTAGTTATGCGGGCGCCAAGAAGCTGCTTAAGAAGAACGAGTTGAAGGAATTCAGGTGGACGGTCGAGGATTACATAAAGGCTGGCGAGGAAAATGCCGTTGACCAGCGCTGGATGAAGGAGCTGGAGAATGCATCCGCCCGCCATCACATTTCCTATCTTGAGGCCATGAAACTCCAGATGCAGCAGCATGCGGAACTGCTATCCACGGAATTTGAAGGCGGCATGACGGATTACCTTCGCAAGTCCTATGGAGAGCAGTATTATCACACGGCCTATGAAATTGCTAAAGGGATTGGCATGGGGAGCAACCTGGTGCAACTAGATAACCGGAAGATGGATGTCATCATCAGGCACCCCTGGGCGCAGGACGGGGCGAATTTCTCAGACCGTATCTGGACTAATAAGGATAAGCTGGTCAGGAACCTGCATACCGAGCTGACGCAGAACATCATCCGTGGAGCCTCACCCCAGAAGGCCATAGACAGCCTGTCAAAGACAATGGAGGTCAGCCGAAGCCAGGCCGGGCGCCTCATCATGACTGAGTCAGCCGCCATCTCTTCAGCGGCCCAGAAGGATTGCCTGAAGGAACTGGGAGTGGAGAAGTATGAGATTCTGGCCACGCTGGACGGCCAGACCTCTGAAATATGCAGGGATATGGACGGCAAGGTCTTTGACATGAAGGATTACAGGGTGGGCGTTACAGCACCGCCTTTTCATCCCAATTGCAGGTCCACCACGGTACCATATTTCGATGATGAGTTCACGGAAGGGGAACAGCGGGCTGCCAGGGACGGGGATGGGGAAACATATTATGTACCTGCGGATTTAAAGTATAAGGACTGGAAAAGGAAGTTTGTTGTTGAAAAGGGGATAGAACCTGATATAATGAAGTCAGGAGCCCGTATCACAGACCTGTTCAGCAAAGAGGCAGAAGACTTTGCGAAAATGTATTATGCCGAGATACGAGGTTTCTCAACGGATGCTGGGAAGATAGCCGGGAATTTAGGGAAGAGTGAGACAGACATCCGGAAAATCAAGGAATATCTGTTTGAGGCTGAATCCTTAACCGATCCGGATACGGGCGTCCGGAGACGCTTTGACCCGGATTGTGCAATTGCCCAGAGTTGGCAAAGGCTCATGATCGGGAAAGACATTAAGCCGCATGACAGGACTCTGATTGAGCATGAGCTGCTGGAAATGGAAATTAAGAGAAGAAATCCAGGAATATCGCATCAGCAAGCCCATGAGCTGGCATCACAGAAATATGATTATAACAAGGAGGTGTTGGAATACTATGGTAGTCTTGAAAAACATAAAAAAGACCCAGGATGATATATCGGCGGATTATTACCCGGAAGGCGGAGAACCAAAGGGGTTTATGAGGATGCGCCTGTCTGATGGTGAGGTTGTGGAACACGACAGGGCTGGGATGATGGCTCCGGCGCATGTCAGATATGAACTTGCAAGGCTTTCTAAGTCAGAAAATCCTCCAGAAGAAAAAACGGTTTTATGGTATTAGATAACCACCAGTCAGTAATGGCCGGTGGTATTTTATTTGTTGCGATATCGCAACGGAAAGAGAGGATAAGAATGAAGTACAGAAAGAAACCAGTGGTAATTGAGGCATTCCAGTGGACGGGAGGACCGGAGCAAGAGGATGACCCTGAATGGATTATCGAGGCAGTCAGAAATGGGAGTGCCTGGTTTGAAAACGAGGGAACCCCAGAAGTGAAATTCATGATTCGGACACTGGAAGGGGTACATGAAGCCAGTATCGGGGATTACATTATCCGTGGTATAGCCGGGGAGATATATCCATGTAAGCCGGATATCTTTCTTGCAACTTACGAGCCGGCAGTGACGAAAGTTTCCATGAATGTTACGGCACATTTGGATGAAGATGAAATCAAACATGAAACGGACGGGGTATAATTTGCGATAAGCACGCGGGATTATCCTGGGTGCTATTTTTATGCTCTAATAATGATTAATCAGGTTTGGGTCTATGCAGACCTTGTTGATTGAAATATACCGAAAAGAAAGGAAAAGACCATGAAAAAAGAAGAATTTGTCGCCCTGGGCATTAGCGAGGAACTGGCGGCTAAGGCGGAACAGGAATCAAAGAGGGAGTTGGAGGGCTACGTTCCTAAAGCGGACTATGAGGCCCTGAACGCCACAAAGGCCCAACTGGAAAAAGACATCAAGACCAGGGACAAACAACTGGAGGAACTGAAGAAGGCTAGTGGCAGCAGCGAGGAGCTACAGAAACAGATTACGGACCTCCAGGCGGAGAATAAGGCCGCCAAAGAGAAATATGAGGCGGATATGAAAGAATTAAAGCTGACCACTGCCATCAAGCTTGCAATCGGTGACTCTGCCCATGACGCTGACCTTGTGTCCGGCCTTATTGATAAAAGCAAGCTGCTCCTGGGGGACGACGGGAAGGTCACTGGCCTTGAAGAGCAGGTAAAGGCGCTGAAGGAAGGCAAGGTGTTCCTGTTTAAGGATTCTGCCCCTGCGGTCTCCAGACAGGGCAGTGGAAAACCCGGATATAAACCGAAGGCCGGTGAGACATCGGGAGGCGGCTGGGCCAAGACGGTGGCGGAGAGCCTGAACAAAGAAACCTCAAAAAGCCCCTATGCGGATGCATGGGCAACAAAATAGAGAAAGAGAGGAAATGACATGTATTTAGTAAAGAAGACGTACGATAATTCCCCGGAGTTCCTGAGGAATGAGCGCTATGAGAACATCACCTGCACGGTAGCGGATACCGAGGTGACAGCGGACACAGAGGGGAAGAAGTTCGTACTGGCAGGCAGCCTGCTGGACAAGGATGGGAAAGCGGTTAAGGTGACCCGTGGGGGAAGTGCCGGGGCTTATACCTATACATTCTCCACAGAGCCGGTAGGAATCCTCTTCGCGACAACGGAGGTCACACATGGTCCACAGGCAGGAGCCCTGATGATTGCCGGTTCCGTCAACACGGAGCGGCTGCAGGGGGATTACCTGGTGGAGGCCGTAGACCAGCTGGTGGAAAAGATGCCATTCGTTAAATTTTTTGTGGACGGGAGCCTGCAGGTCAAGGCCGCCACACCCGCAGTATAAGGAGGATTAAGACATGCCAAGAGTAGAAGAATTATTAACACCACAGGAGCTGATTGATTATACGAAAGAAAGGCAGACCGAAGCCTATATGGGTGAGGTGCTTTTCCCGGAGCGCAAGACGGAGGCAATGGAAATCAAGATGATTAAGGGCGCGTCCGACCTCCCTGTGTCCGCCCACATCCATGCATTCGACACCGAGACGGAACTGGGTTCCAGGGAAGGTGTTGATTACAGCATGCAGGACCTGGCCCTCATCAAGAGGAAAATCCGCCTGGGCGAGAAAGAAATCATTGCCCTTGAAAGTCCCAGGAATGACCAGGAAGAGGCAGAGATGGTCCGGAAGGTTTACGGTGATGTGGATAACCTGGTGGCGGGAGTGAAAACCAGGGTTGAATGCCTGAGAATGGAAGCCCTGTCTACTGGAAAGCTTTCCATCAATGAGAACGGCTTCAAGGCAAGCATTGATTATGGAATTCCGAGCACACATAAGGCTGACAAGACATGGGGGAGCGGTGACCCCACTATCCTGGAGGATATGGATGCCTTTGTGGACCGGATTGTCAAGGATACCGGGTTCACGCCGACACGGGCCCTGACATCCAAGACCAACCTGAACCGCATCTTACGGGACCACAGGATACGCGCCGCAATCTATGGCGTGAACAGTGACCGGGTGCTTACCAGGGCGGAACTGAATGCTTTCCTGGCCCAGCAGAGCCTTCCACAGATTGCTGTATATGACAAACAGTACCGCCAGCAGGATGCAAAGGGGAAATATTCGTCGGCGCGCTTCCTTCCGGAATCAGCATTCATTATGATGCCGGATGGGAAACTGGGAGATACATTCTATGGCCTCACGGCTGAGGAGCTGGAGCTCCGTAAGAATCCGGATGTGGATGTGTCTGCTGTGGGGAATATCGTGGTGGTACAATATGACACAGTGGATCCGGTCGGCCGGTGGATTAAGGCAGTTGCCACGGCTATGCCGTCCTTCCCATATGCGGACCAGGTATTCATTGCTACCATTTCTTAAGGAGGGGCCATGGACCTGAAGAAGCTGAAGGGGCTGTTAGGGATACCGGAGAGTGACACAACACAGGATGCCGCCCTGCAGTTCCTTATGGAGGACGTAGATGAGACTATCCAGAACTATTGCAACTTAAAAGCAGTCCCGGCAGGTCTGACCAGCACATCATACCGGATGGCTATGGACCTGTACCGGTATGAGCGTCCCGGGGATGGGGATGCGCCGACCCGGGTGTCATCCATATCAGAAGGAGATACATCCACCAGTTTCGCTAATGCGTCGGACGCTTTATCAGGCGGTATCCTGAAGGATTACCAGGGACAGCTGAACCGGTACAGGAAGCTGGGGTGGTAGAATGATAAGAGATGCAATCAAACAGGTCCAGAGGATACACAGGAAGGCCATAGAGGCCACCTATGATGGGACGTGCCGGATTTATGGCATGCAATCTGTAAAGGACCCCGTGACGAAAGTGACGAGGCAGGAGGAGGTCCTTGTACAGGATGGTATAGCCTGCCATTTGTCTTATTCCAGCGCGCCGCCGGCGGCCGGCAGTGATACGGTTACGTCTGTGGTGCAGACCATCAAGCTGTTCCTGGCCCCAGAGTGGGTCATTTCCCCGGGAAGCCGGATTGAGGTCACCCAGCAGGGCCGAACCGAGAGTTATGCCCAGAGTGGTAAGGCTGCCGTATACCCTTCCCACCAGGAAATCCTGCTGGACCTGTGGAAGGGGTATGCATAATGGCGAAGGGCGGCGGTTTTGATTTTCGGGAAATAAAGAAGCTGCAAAAGCAGATAGAACGTCTGGAACAGGAAAGGGATGTGTTCAACCGGGAATGCATCCAGGAACTGGCATCCCGCCTGCTGAGAAAAGTTAAGCAGAGGACACCGGTAGGCAAGGCCCCTAAACTGGATGGGCCGAAGACGGTAAAGGTAAAGGGTTCCGATGGGAAGTCAAGGACCTTCCTGTCAAAGAATGGCGCCATAAAGCAGAAATACTGGGCCGGGTATCAGGGAGGAACATTAAGACGCGGCTGGACGGTGGGTGATATCCAGAAGATAGGGGATAACTATCAGATTGAGATTATCAATCCGACCGAATATGCATCCTACGTGGAATATGGTCATCGGCAGACGCCTGGGCGCTATATCCCAGCCTTAGGCGTAAGTGCAAAAAAGGCCTGGGTCCCGGGAAAGTTCATGCTTACCATATCGGAAAAAGAAATCAATGACCTGGCGCCGAAACTGATAGAGAAAAAGCTGGAAGCAAAACTCCGGGAGGTATTTGATGCTTAATGAAATCATGAATGCCGTTACCAGACGTCTGGATGAACTGTTCGGTGATGGCTATACAATCTATACGGACGGAGTGGAACAGGGCCTTAAGGAGCCTTGTTTTTTTGTGCAGTTTCTGGAACCGTCTGAAAAGCCGATGATTGGTCAGAGATATTATCGTGAGACGGCTATGTGTATCCAGTACCTTCCTGGCGATACTCCCCAGCCCTCTCGGGAAATGAACCGTACGGCGGACATCCTTATGGACGGGCTGGAGTATATCACATTAGAGGATGGCAGCCTGCTGCGGGGGACCGGCCGCAGTCACAGGACAGAGGATGGCGTGCTCACCTTCTTTGTCAGTTACAATATGTTCGTCATAAAACCGGAGCCACAGGAGGCGTCAATGGAGGGGCTGGAGGCCAACACACAGTTAAGGAGGTTTGGAATTTGAAAGAAACAAAACAGGGAGAAGCAACATTTTTAAAACAGGAACTGCTGGAGGCGGAGTGCTACCAGGGAAAGAAGGACCTGGTGAGTGCCCTGCTGGAAGATGGCAGGAAGTATTCATTGAAAGAAGTGGATTCGGTAATAGATAAATTCATGAAAGGAAAGGTGAAATAAATGTTAGGAGGCGGAAGCTTTACGGTTCAGAATAAAATACTTCCCGGGGCTTATATCAATTTTGTGAGTGCTGCCAGCAGCGTTGCGGTACTATCAGACCGTGGGACAGCGGCAATACCTCTGGAGTTTGGCTGGGGGCCGGAAAAGGAGGCTTTCATTGTGACTGCCCAGGATTACCAGGAGCGGTGCCAGGAGATATTCGGGTATCCGGCAGATGCGCCGCAGATGTGGCAGGTCAGGGAGTTATTCAGGAACCTGACGAAAGGTATCTTTTACCGGCTCAATGGAGGAGTTAAGGCTGCTTGTGATTATGGACAGGCGAAATACAGTGGTGTACGCGGTAAAGACCTGATACTGGTCATCAGCGCCAATGTGGACGACAGCACGAAGTTTGATGTGAAAACCATGCTCGATAAAAAAGAGGTGGACCGTCAGACCGTGGCAGCGGCATCAGAGCTCAAGGATAATCTGTACGTTGTGTTCAAGAAGGATGCAACTCTGGCAGCAACGGCTGGAATCCCATTTACTGGTGGGACGAACGGGGAAGCGGTGAACGGAGAGGACTATGCACAGTTCTTGGCCAGGATGGAGTCCTATACATTCCAGACATTGTGCTGCCCATCCATGGATGATGCAGTCAAGGCTGTATTTACGGAGTATACCAGGCGGATGCGTGACGAGGCCGGCGTGAAGTTCCAAACAGTGATGTACCGTATGGCTGATGCGGACTATGAGGGAATCATATCCGTGGAGAACAAGGCGGCAGAGCTGGAGCAGGGGCTTGTGTACTGGACCTGCGGGGTTCAGGCGGCCTGTGCGGTTAACAAGACCAACGAGAACCGCGTATACGACGGTGAACTCACGGTGGATGTGGATTACACGCAGGAACAGCTTGCGAGGGCTGTCCGTTCAGGAAAATTCATGTTCCATCGCGTAGGTGATGATGTGCGAGTCCTGATGGATATTAACACGTTGGTGACCTTTACAGAAGAGAAGAAAGAAGATTTTTCGAATAATCAGACTGTGCGTGTCCTGGACCAGATAGGGAATGATATCGCATCCATGTTCAATACAAAGTATCTGGGCATTATGCCAAATGACGATGCGGGTCGGGTGAGCCTCTGGAATGACATTGTGACCTACAATAAAGAACTGGCAAGGCTGCGGGCGATTGAGGATGTGGAGTCCAAAGAAATCACGGTAGAGCGCGGGAATAGCAAACGGTCTGTTGTGGTGAATTGCCCGGTGACGCCGATTAACTGTATGTCGCAGTTATATATGACAGTGGTCGTTAGCTGAGAAAGGAGATACATAGATGAATGATATAACCATGAATGCTTGGGAGGCAATCAGCGCAACGAAGGCAGAGTGTTTCATTACAATTGATAATGAACGGTTCCTGTTCATGCAGGCGCTAAACCTGGAGGCAAAGCTTGAAAAGGTAAAAACAGAGGTTCCAATACTTGGTCGCATGATGAAAGGCAACAAGGCCATCGGCCTGAAGGGGTCCGGTTCCGCAACATTCCATTATAATACGAGCCGTTTTAGGGAATTGATGTATAGGTTCCAGAACACAGGGAAAGACGTATATTTTGACATACAAGTGACGAACGAAGATCCATCGTCCAGCGTGGGGCGGCAGACAATCATCCTGAAGGATTGCAATATAGACAATCTGGTCCTGGCAAGATTTGATGTAGATGCGGAATACCTAGAGGATGAGTTTGATTTCACCTTCGAAGGATTTGAAATGCCGGAAGCCTTTGCCGATATTCCGGGAATGCAGTAAGAAAGAGAGGATAAGAGAATATGGGAGATTTAAGCAGATTTTTAAAGAAGAATAAAATCAAAAAAGATAACATGAAAATTCCGGCAACCCAGTCACTTGTGGATGAGTCGGGCGCTCCATTATTGTGGGAAATAAGGCCTCTGACAACAAAGGAGGACAGCGAAATAAGGGATACCTGTACATCAGAGGTGCAGGTTACAGGAAAGCCTGGGATGTACAGACCGAAGTTTGACGGGAATAAGTACCTTGTCAAAATGGCTGTGGCCTGTATCGTGTTCCCAAATCTGAACGATAAAGAATTGCAGGACTCCTATGGTGTGATGGGTGCAGAAAAACTGATTATGGAGATGATTGACAATCCTGGTGAGTTTAATGCATTTATGGATAAGATACAGGAATTCCACGGGTTCAAACAGACATTTCAGGATAAGGTGGACGAAGCAAAAAACTGATAGAGGGAGACAGTCTGGAGGCGAACATAGCCTATTACTGTCTCCATAAGCTCCATCGGTGGCCGCATGAGTTTCTTGACCTTTCCGAAGAGGAACGGGCCTATGTGGTCGCCGCGGTAGAGATTAAGATGAAAAACGATAAGAAGAACCGCGAGGATGCCAATAAGGCCGCCGGAAGAGGAAGGAGAAGAAGACGGAGAAGGTAGTAATTAGTAGCCTGATGTGATATAATGTCCTCATAAAAGGAGGGGATGTTTGTCATGGGACTTTTTGGAAAGAAACCGAAGATACCAGAAGGAATAAGGGCGGTTTATTACGAGGGAGAGCTGAAAGAGTTTCCGACTAATTATGCATGTCAATTATTGTTACAGGATGATGCTCTGCGTATCACTAAAATAAATCCATATGTAGAAGTAAAGCTTGATAGGCAACGGATTAATTTAGTGGAATTATATAGCGAGCAAGAATATATGCAGAAATTCAAGGGAAATGCTGGTCCGCCAATGCGGAAGGGGGATATTCCTAAAGCTTATTATGTCATTCACTATATAGACAAGGAGGGAACTCCTAAACATTTAGATTTTTGGGCAGTATCTTCTGAAGCCTATAAAATGGGTAAATTAAAAGATGAACTAATGAAAAATCAGAAATCAACAAGTTATGAAATTTGACGTATAGCACTCGGAGAAATCCGGGTGCTTTTTGCATGGGCGGAAAGGAGTGCGTGTATGTCTGCTTTATCAACATCAATCCAACTAAATGATAGGATGTCGCCGGTTTTGGTCTCTATTACATCCGCCATGAATATGATGCTCTCCAGTTTCAGCGCAGCTCAGACAGCCAGTGAGACGGCAATAAATACCGCTCAATGGGAAGCCGCGGTGCAGCAGGTGCAAAGCGCATCAGCAGCGGTGGCGCAATACCAGGAGGAATTAGAACGAGTGCAGAACAAACCGGTGAGTGTACCGGAACCGACATGGGCGCAAACATCAGAACCCAAGGTATTTACAAACACTGGGGAGGACCGGTTTGCGGCCGAATGCCAGTCAGCTAATCAGATGGCTCAGCAGTTATATCAGACACAGCAGGCGATATCACAGCAGGCCAGCAAAATGAAGGTCGTGCCGCCTGGGATGCTGAATGACATGGTATCAATCCAAAATCGAATCCAGTCATTGTCAAACCAGGTACGGCAGCTTAACGATATACCTGTTAACCTGAGGACAGAACAGACTAATAATCAGATAGAGGCGATGAGGGGGAACCTGGGAAAGATTGTACCCATCCAGAACGAATTAAATGATGCTATTTCCCGGATGGATATCGGTGCAGCCAATAAGGCATATCAGCAGCTTAATTCTGCGGTAAACACGGCTGAAAGGAATATAAGGGATAACATATCAGCACAGGAACAGTTTAATGAGTCCATCCAAAGCGGTGGTAACGCATATGATGGTCTGGCGGGGAAGATTGGGCGGATAGCTGGGGTTTTGGGAATCGGTCTTATGGTAAAGGAGGCCACCCAGATGACCTATGAGTCCGCCGCACAGTTAGAGGCCACTGAAGCGAAGTACAATACTGTTTTTTCGGGGATGACTAACTCAGCAGACCAATTCATATCTGAATTTCAGGCATTGACTCCAGCCACGGTTGCAGAAGCCAGGTCAATGGCATCCGGCATTCAAGACCTGTTGGTTCCAATGGGGATGCAGAGAGAACAAGCAACAGAAATGACCGGGGAATATATGCATCTGATTGGTGCCTTGACCAATTTTAACAGTGCCACGAAAAGTGCGGAGGATGTTTCAGGGGCGTTCCAGTCATCACTGTCTGGTGAATATGATTCCTTGAAGGGATTAGGGATACAAGTCAATGAAACGATTGTGAAGCAGCAGGCGGTCGCAATGGGGTTAGCTTCCAATACTAATGCCGTAAGTAACGCTGCAAAAGCTCAAGCGGTCCTTGAGCTGGCATACCAGCAGAGTGGCGATGCCTTGGCAGCCTATAATGAGAATGCATTGGATACCACGACCAGGATGCAGCTATTGCAGAAAGGTTTCCGTGATGCCTTTGGAAAAGCCGGACAGAGCGCATTACCGCAGATTAATAATCTGCTCATGCAGGTCCAGGCCAGGATGCCACAGATTAATTCAGCTATTGTTACATTTGCTAATGTATTCGGTGGATTCATTCAGATAGGTGCGGAGGCATTTGGTATAATCATGGATATTGGTGGCGCGGTGGCAGACAACTGGTCTTGGTTAGCGCCTATTATAGGAGGCGTTACAGTGGCATTGGTTGCCTATAATGGAGCTATGGTTGTGTATAATACGGTGCAAGGGATAAGTAATGGATTGAAGGCTATTGCAGCAGCAAGAGCTGCACTTAATGCAGGCATGAATATTGCTGAAGCGGCAGCAACAAAAATTGCAACGGGGGCACAAGTTGGACTTAATGCAGCCCTATTAGCCTGCCCTATCACATGGATAGTAGGAGGAATTATACTATTAATAGCTACAATTTATGCTGGCGTAGCGGTCTTTAATAAATTCGCGGGTACATCTGTCAGCGCAACAGGTATCATAGCTGGAGCCTTTGGTGTATTGGGCGCCCATATTTATAATACAGTTATTTATTTTTGGAATATAATAGCCGAATTTATCAATTTTTTCTATAATGTGTGGAACGACCCAATTGCGGCTGTTCAAATTCTGTTCTATGATTTGGCCTCCAACGTCATTGGATATATTTCTAACATGGCTCACGCTATAGAAGATGTAATCAACAAAATACCAGGCGTGGAAGTGAGTATCACGGCTGGCCTGGACCGGTTCCAGAATCAAATAACATCAGCAGCTCAAAATGCAAAAAGTGAAGCGGAATGGAAAGAAATTGTAAAGACAAGAGACTTTAAAGACTTGTCCTCTGCGGCCTTGGATGCATACGATTGGGGAGCCGCCAAAGAGGCAGGATTTAAAAATTTGTTCAACGGTAGCAATGAAGCTGGTGCAGGATACGATGCGACAGCACAGGCGGCCGCAGATAATATCGCACTGAACACTGGCAATACAGCAGGAAACACCGCTAAAATGGCTGACTCCATGGACATAATGGACGAGGACTTAAAATACATGCGTGATGCCGCGGAGCAGGAAGTAATCAACCGTTTCACCTTGGCTGAACTCAAGGTGGATGTCAAGAATAACAACACCCTGACCAAAAAGACTGATTTCGACGACATGGGCCGGGCGCTGTCCATGTTCACCAGTGAGTTCCTGGCATCTGCCGCAGAAGGAGGGCATATCTGATGGCATACGAGGTATACATAGACGACATGCTCCTTCCCATTCCGCCACAGAAAATCCCAATCAAGTATCCCGGTCAGAATGAGACAGCCACTCTTATTAACGGAGAGGAAATAAACATAACCCGGCCTCCGGGCCTTGCGGAAATCAGCATTGATGTGGTCCTGCCCCAGATGGAATATCCATGTGCCATGTGGGACGGGAGTGTGGAAGATGCGGAGGAGTTCATCAGCCGCTTGCAGGACCTTAAGGAGAGTGGGGACGCCTTTGAGTTCATCGTCATCCGAGATTCCTTCGACACCAACATGGATGTGACCCTGGAGGACTACAAGGTGTCGGATGATGTGAAGGAGGGCCTGGATTTGGTGGTATCCATCACCATGAAGGAAGCCAGGCATTATGGGACGAAAATCATGAATTTTACTATTATAGAAGACCAGGCGACTCCAACGGCTGAAACACCGGAGGAGAATCGCCCGGCTGAGCAGCCGCAGGCAAAAATGTATACCGTAAAATCAGGGGATTGCCTGTGGAACATTGCAAAGAAGCAGCTGGGGGATGGGAGCCGGTGGAAGGAGATTCATGATTTAAACCGGGATAAAATTAGCAACCCCAACTTAATTCACCCTGGTCTGGTGCTGGTGATGCCATAAGGAGGTGAGACAATGAATGTGCATGTATATATACAAAATGGACAGACCGTCTATGAGCCGGCGGTGAAAGGGAGCATAACCTGGGAGACCCAACGCAGGGGGCAGCCGGGAAAATGCTCCTTCTCCATTCTATCAGATGGGAAATTGAAAATCGAAGAGGGGAACGCCGTCCGGTTGGACGTGAATGGGAAACCGATGTTCTTTGGGTTTATCTTTGAACGGAATTGGAGTAAGGGAACGGAAATCAAGGTGATGGCATACGACCAGCTCCGTTACCTTAAGAATAAGGACAGCTACAACTATGAAAGCAAGACAGCAGGTGAGATCATCCAGATGATTGCTGGTGACTTCAATCTACGGACAGGTACCCTGGAGGACACTGGGTACCCGATACCTTTCCGGAATGAGCCGGATACAGCACTGTTCGATATTATCCTGAATGCCCTGGACCTGACCATGATGGCTACAGGGAAGATGTTCGTACTGTATGACGATGTCGGGAAACTTACTCTCAGGAATGTAGAGGACATGAAGCTCAATGTGATGATTGATGACGAGACGGCCCAAGACTATGACTTTACAGTCAGCATTGATAAGAATACCTATAATCAGATTAAGCTGTTCCGTGAAAATGATGATTCAAAGAAGCGTGATGTATTTATGACCAAACACACGGAGAATATCAACAAGTGGGGTGTCCTTCAGATGAGTGAATCCCTGGACAAGGGGGTTGACGGCCAGAAGATAGCGGAGACGTATTTGGGCCTGTACAACCGTCCCTCTAAAAGCCTATCCATCAAGAAAGCATTTGGGGATATTAAGGTACGGGCCGGATGTCTTATACCCGTGTTCCTGGATGTGAAGGACATGCAGCTTAGGAACTATCTGCTGGTGGAAGCCGTCACGCATTCAATTGATAAGGGTGTTCATACCATGGACCTAACATTGAAAGGAGCTGGAATAAGTGGATAATGATTGGATTGAGAACTTAAGGAACATTTCACGGCAGGCAGAGGAGGCGGCAAAACCGTGCAGCGTACTCTTGGGAACTGTAACGGGGACGTCTCCGGTGGCAGTGCAGATAGACCAGAAGATAACTGCCACAGCCGGCCAGCTGCTCATACCGCGGTACCTGACGGACCATGTGGAACAGATGTCAATACCGGGAGTGGGTGATGTTGCGGTTGCGGTGAAGAATGCCTTGAAAGCCGGAGAGGCGGTTATATTGGTACAGAAACGAGGGGCGCAGCAGTACCTTGTGATAGACCGGTATTAGGAAGGAGGTGCGTGATGCTGCCAAAGACAGGAGATATTTTAAGAGCGGATTTTACTATCCGAAAGCAGCCGTCAAAGACATATAGGTTGAAGGATGGAAGGGTGATAGGGAATGTGGACGGGATAGAGGCTGTAAAGCAGTCCGTATTCTGTATTCTGAACACGGAGCGGTTTGAACACATCGTTTACAGCTGGAATTATGGTAGGGAGTTCACAGACTTGTATGGCGGGTCAATGGGCGTGTTGGAGTCTAAGATTAAAAAGCGGATTAAGGAAGCACTGATGCAGGACGACCGAATACGAAGTGTCGGGGCTTTTTCTTTTACACGATATAAAAATCAAGTCATCGTAACCTTTACAGTTTCCAGTGATGCGGGAGTGTTTGCAGTTGAAAAGGAGGTGTCAGTAAATGTATGAAGACGTAACATATGAGGAAATCTTGAAGCGTATGCTGGACCGTGTTCCAAGTGATGTTGACAAAAGGGAAGGGTCAATCGTCTATGATGCATTGGCTCCGGCCGCGGTGGAAATCCAATTGATGTACACAGAATTACATGCAGTGTTGAACGAATTGTTCGCGGATACGGCTAACCGTGAGTATTTAATCAAGCGAGCATCAGAGCGTGGCTTGCATCCGAAAGAGGCCACATATGCAGTACTAAAAGGTGAATTTGACTTGGATATTCCCATTGGCAGCCGTTTTTCGTTGGAGACATTGAACTATGTGGCAGTCGAACGTATTGCTAAGGGGCAGTATAAAATGCAGTGTGAGACTATAGGTACATCTGGGAACACGTTGTTTGGGACGCTCATACCGATTGAGTATATCAGAGGACTGTCACGGGCAGAACTAACAGAATTGCTGATTCCGGGAGAGGACGAGGAAGGGACGGAACAGCTCCGGCACCGTTATTTTGACAGTCTGCATTCACAGGCATTTGGTGGAAATATAGCGGATTATCGTGAAAAGGTGAATGGCATTTCTGGCGTGGGAGGTGTCAAGGTGTATCCGGCCTGGGATGGAGGAGGGACCGTTAAGCTGGTAATCATTAACTCGGAATATGGAATCCCGTCGAATGAACTAATCCAGGCGGTAAAGGATGTGATTGATCCAGATTCGAATGCAGGTGCAGGATATGGCCTGGCACCCATTGGCCACACGGTTACCGTAGAGGGAGCGGTAGAGGAGCGGATTTCCCTTATGTCCACTATTGTCTATCAGGCGGGCTACAGCTTTGAGAGATGCAGAGAGGATATTTTCCAGGCAATTGATACATATCTTCATGAACTGAACATGGCCTGGCAGGATGATGTTCAGACAGTTGTGAGGGTGTCACGAATTGAGGGACGCCTGTTGGACATCGAAGGTATCGTGGATGTCTATGACACAAAGATTAATGGAAGTCCCGGTAATCATGTACTCTCTTCCGGCTCAATCGCGATAAGGGGGGATATAAGTGGATGATAAGAGGGGGCAGCCAGGCCGGATACTGGATTTAGCCAGGTACGTCCCGGATTTCCTGCGGGAAGTAAAGGAATTCAGACAACTCTATGGGGCTCAGGAAGGTGAGTTGAAACAGTTGTATGGAGATATGGATTCGCTATGGAAGGACAGCCTAATTCCTGATGCCACAATTCAGGGGATTAAGCGATATGAGCTGATGTTGGGGCTAAAACCATATTCGGGAGACACGCTGGAAGAACGCAGGGCGGCAGTTTCGCTCAAATGGAACCAACAGCTTCCCTATACACTTCCCCGCCTTAAGGAGCGCCTGGCGGTAATCGTGGAGAACGATGGGTACATATTACGAGTGAGCGACAAGACGTATGAGTTGGAGTTGTGGATAGTTGAACAGCCATGGCGCGTATTACAGGAACTTCGGGATATGACACGGCAGATGATACCAGCCAATCTGTTGTTCATTTTTGCTGGTCTGTATCCGATAGAGATACCAGTCAATACAGCTACATCAAGTAGGTTGGAATTGACCTCCAATTTCTATGCCCGATATAACCGTGAGTTCTTGTACTTGGATGGAACGTGGAAGTTGGACGGAACTTATTTGCTCAATGGGTACAAGAAGACAGCGGGACTGGACCTGTATCCCTTTGGGATGTTAATAAGGGGTAACCTATCGGCCAGGAATGTAGTAGATGGCAGAGCAGTTGGTATGATATCAGAAGTATTTGAGGAGATAAAGGTCCACACTGCATTACTGCTGCGATCATCCATGCTGGCAGGGACCAGAGTGGGAGTGCAGCAATGGCTCAGAGGACACACGGCACTCTCAGTAGATACAGAGATGCGGACTGCCTGTCAGACTGACGCGACAGTGTACCAAAAAATGCAGGAAGTACTGACGCTACACAGTGACGAAGAGGTAAATGCCTCCATAGTTTCCGTGTCCGGTATGTTACAGCAGGTATCTACCGGGCCTGAGATGATGTGCAGGCTGACTGTCGAGAACGACCTATGGTATCTGGATGGGACTTACCTGCTGGACGGAACCAAGCTATTAGACGCAGAAATATTTGAATATGAATTATGAAAGGATGGTAAGACAATATGGCACAAGGAATAATCACAGAGATAGGACGTAAGAAGCTGTGCAGGTCACATGCAGGGGACCAGATACTGCCAGCAATCACCCAGATGGCCTTCGGGTCTGGCGGTGTAGATGCGGATGGGAATGTTATTGAGACAACCGGAACAGAGACGGCTCTTAAGGCAGAACTGCTTAAGAAGGATATCGACAGCCACAACTATACGGATGATAAGGAGACCACTTGCCGGTACACGGTGCGACTTGGGAAAGCGGAGCTGGCCAATCAGAATATATCCGAACAGGGGTTGTTTGACTCAGACGGGGACCTGATTGCGTATAAGACATTCCTGCCAAAAGGCAAGGATGATGACATGGAGTTCATTTTTGACATGGACGAGGTATTTTAAGGAGGCTAAGTATGGCACAGTTACCAATTACAGATAATCCGGCGTTCAGCCAGACCATGGAGCAGGTGACGACCAAGGACCGGGGAGCGCCTGATACCTTTAATCCACGGTATCAGGTACTGCTGGATAATGACAATTATCTTAAGAAAAAGGTCGAGCGTGCCGCCCTGAGGAATGACAAACAAATTACCATCCCTGCATTCGCGCAGTCCACTGCACCATACACAGCAGACATA
>Ga0137302_10437_pt1 | contig 20810 bp, 20 predicted proteins | sample Ramsor2O_GlcNAcB_FD_97184 | JGI IMG/M metagenome (GOLD analysis project Ga0137302, IMG submission 97184) | Mouse cecal microbial communities from Vienna, Austria - N-Acetylglucosamine amended with D2O_GlcNAcB | ecosystem: Host-associated > Mammals > Digestive system > Large intestine > Cecum... | reverse complement strand
GACGCAGTCCTCAAAGGTCTCTCCGATTTCCACGAATCCGGCAATCAGCGCATAGTTGCGGTAAGCGCCTCCGGCATAGCGCGACATTAACAGCTTGTCCCCGTTGGTAATGGCCACGATGACAGCCGGACTGATCTTGGGGTATTCCGTCTGCCCGCAGGAAGGACAGACAAGGGCGCGCTCCCTGGCGCTGGGTTCTGTCTTCGAGCCGCAGCAGCCGCAAAACCGCCTGCTCTGCATCCACCGGTAGAGCTGGCTGCCCGTTATCCCCGCAAACGCCTGGTGAAGGGGTTCAAAATTCCGGAACACAGTCAGAGGCTCCATGTTAAAACCCCCGAATTCCGGCACCGCCATGTCCGTCACACAGTAATAGGCCCTGTCATCAATAGAAAAAAGGTACTGTGCCTGTTCCGAAAATTCCCCTTCCTCTCTCAATTCCCCGAAGGTAGGGATCGCACTCCCCTTTTCGCCTTTGAGAAGCATTACCTTATTATATTCGTAGTGAAGCAGATAATCCCTGTCTTCCGGTCTCTTCCTCCTGAATACAGGGTCATATGTATGCGGTGCAATATCCTGAATCATGCATTTAGCCTCCGTCCTTTACGGTCTGTTAATCCTGAAAGTCCAACCTGTAAAAATATATTTAGTGTCTATTGTATCACAGGAACGGTTCATTGTAAAACCTTCCTTTCAAATCAGCGAAGTACAAATCAGCGAAGTAAATCAATAAAGCAAAGCAGTGAGGTAAAACCAGTGAGGCAAACCAGTGAGGCAGGAACGCCCGTCAAAAAAGGACGCCCTGTATCCGGAACGTCCTTTCACCTCTCAGTCATGAATCACAACATTCAATTTTTTATGAATCCCCAGACTGAGAATTCCCAGCATGGACTTTCCGTCCACCATGCAGCTGCCGCAGCACACGTCAATATCTTCCGGCTGCTTCTCGCTCTGCTGGACAAACCGTTTTACATCCTCCACCGAATCAAACATGACTTCCCTTGTGGTCATATAGGCACCTCCTGTCATTTTATACAGAAAGTCTTCCCATATCAAAAAGGCTTATACACGCCAAACCGTTTTTTAAGGGGCTTAAGCTTCCAGCGTCTGAGGCTGCTGAAAAAGTAATAATAAATCACAAAGGCGACCGTGGTCAGGCTCCAGGTCAGCGGATAGCAGAAGGCCGCGCCGATGATAGTGTGGTAATGAGGCAGCACAAACATAATCCACAGCACCCTGACCGCGCACACGCCGATGCCCGTGATGACGAGGGGCATCCACGCGTCTCCCACCCCTCTGAGGGTACCGGAAAGTATCTCAATGGCAATATAGGTAATAAAGGTCGGGACCATGAAATGCAGCAAATCCATGCTGATGGCCTGGACCTGCCGGTCCGTGGTGAACAGTTCCACCAGCAGATGGCCGCCGTTATACAGAACCACTCCAACGGACGCTGTCAGCACCACGCCGATCACCATGCAGGCACCGGCGCCCTTGCGCACACGGTCCAGACGGCCGGCCCCGAAATTCTGCCCCACGAAGGTGGTGGCGGATATGCCGAGGGCATTAATCATCATCCAGTACAGGCCGTCCACCTTGCCGTAGGTGGCCCATGCAGTCACATTGTCTGTTCCCAGGGTATTGACACCGGCCTGGATGATGACATTGGATATATTGTACATGACGGACTGCATCCCGGCGGGGATACCGATGCGCACAATCCTCTGGAGCATCCTCTGGTCAATGCGCACCTTCTTCCATTCCAGCTTATACATATCGTCCGTTTTCATAAGCGCACGGACCACCAGGATTGCGCTTAAAAGCTGGGACGTGATGGTAGCCAGGGCAGCGCCTGCCACTCCCATCCGCAACACTGCCACCAGCAGCACATCCAGAATAATGTTGGTAAAACAGCTGGCAATGAGGAAATACAGGGGCCGTCTGGAATCTCCAACGGCCCGCAGGATTCCGGCGCCCATGTTGTAAACCAGGTTGACTATGATACCCAGGAAATATATGCGGATATACACCACCGCATGGCCCATGACATCCTCCGGCGTCTTCATGGTTTCCAGGGCCCAGGGCGATCCCACCAGACCCACAATCATGAATATAATACCCCCAATAACGGAAAAAGCAATGGATGTATGTACGGCCCAGTGGACCTTATCCGCCTTCCTGGCGCCGTAAAACTGGGATATGACCACCGTGGCGCCGCTGGACAGGCCCACAAAGAAACCCACCAGCAGATTAATCAGGGTGCTGGTGCTTCCACCCACCGCAGCCAGGGCCTGCTTTCCCACAAAGCGGCCCACCACCATGGCATCCGCCGTATTATACAGCTGCTGGAAAAACGTTCCGAACAATATGGGAAAGAAAAACAGCAGCAGCTGTCCGAAAATGCTTCCTTCCGTGATACGGTTTTTCTTTGCAACCTTTCCCTCCATACCTGCACCTCATGTCTGTACATTTTCGTAAAAATCATAAAGAATAAAACAGCACCCACCAGTTAGGTCAGCTGATGGGTACTGCCTCCAATTCCTATCTTATATCATGGACCGGCTTTTGTCCATCGGATTTTATTCTGCGGCCGCTTATTCTACGGTCTTTTATTCTGCGGCCTCATCTTTTGCGGCTACCTCTGCGATGGATTTAACCAGACCGGCAATTCCCTGGATATCCGAAGGAATAATTATCTTATTGGCCTTTCCGTTGGCAGCTGCCTGGAACGCCTCCAGGCTCTTAAGCTGAAGGACCGCATTGTCAGCCCCTGCCTCCTTGATGAAACGGATACCGTCTGCCGTAGCCTTCTGCACGGAACGGATGGCCTCTGCCTGGCCCTGGGCCTCCTTAATCTTCTTTTCCTTCTCGGCCTCAGCCCTCAAGATGGCCGCTTCCTTCTCAGCCTCCGCGTTCAGAACCGCGGATTCCTTGTTGCCTTCCGCCACCAGAATCATGGACTTCTTCTCGCCCTCAGCCCTCAGAATAGATTCACGGCGCTCGCGCTCTGCCTTCATCTGTTTCTCCATGGCCTCCTGGATAGCTGCCGGAGGAATGATGTTCTTAAGCTCTACCCTGGTCACCTTGATGCCCCACGGGTCCGTAGCAATATCCAGCGACTCCTGCATCTTGGCATTGATGGTTTCCCTGGAGGTCAGCGTTTCATCCAGCTCCAGGTCACCGATAATATTACGCAGGGTGGTGGCTGTCAGGTTCTCAATGGCAAGCAGCGGACGCTCCACGCCGTAAGCATACAGCTTCGGGTCCGTGATGTAGAAGAATACCACCGTATCAATCTGCATGGTTACGTTATCCTTGGTGATAACCGGCTGGGGAGGGAAATCCTCCACCTGCTCCTTCAGATTCACCTTCTTGGCCACACGGTCGATGAAGGGAACCAGGAAATGAATGCCCACGCTGTATGTGCCGAGATAGGCACCCAGCCGTTCCACCACCAGAGCCTGAGCCTGGGGCACGATTCTGATACAGGTGGACAGAATGAATAAAATAATGACTGCAATGATGATGAACGTGATAAATCCTCCGATTGCTCCAAACATATGAATCCTCCTTATGTTTCTTTATACTTTTTCCACTTCATGTTCCTGCTTTGCCGCAGCTACCAGCAGCTTAGCCCCGCTGACAGCGGATATAATCACTACATCACCCGCTTCAAAGGTATCCCCCTCCTGCGCCGCCCTGGCAAGCCAGGTTTCACCGGCCAGGATGGCAGTCCCTGTACCCGCCACATTATCAATACGTTCCTTGACCACGGCCTTACGGCCTGTCAGACTGTCAACATTGGTATTTGTCCGCTTGCTGTACAGGTACTTGTACGCAAAGGGACGGACCATGAGAAACAGCATGAAGGACACCGCCACAAACACTGCCAGCTGGGGATACAGACCGCCTCCACACACCTGCACCACCAGAGCCGCCAGGGCCCCCCCGGCAAACCAGATACTGGTCAGGGATGTAGTAACTCCTTCCACTACCAAAAAAACCACAAACGCGATAAGCCAAATAAGGGACATGTAAATCTCCTTTCATCTGCACAGAATATGGAGAAAATTGGTTACTTATTCTTATTGTATCATAGTCAGACTTAAAATCAATCAAGGGATTGTAAATTTATCATATTCTTAATATAATTGTAAGCAGTACGAAAGGTTATGCGTCAGTTAAGGACGCCGCTGCTGTTATTATATGTTTTTGCAAACAGGTTATACTTAACATAAACTTAAATACACATGATCAGGGGGTACAACATGAAACGCATACTCTTACTCGGAACAGGCGGCACCATTGCCTGCAAGCGCACGGATAAAGGGCTTAAGCCCGTCATTACATCGGATGAAATCCTGTCCTATGTGCCCGACAGCCGAAGCTACTGTGAAATCCACTCCATCCAGCTGATGAACATAGACAGCACCAACATACAGCCCTGCCACTGGCTGGCAGTCGAAAAGGCAATCGAGGAAAACTACGGCCAATACGACGGCTTTGTCATCACCCACGGCACGGACACCATGGCTTATACGGCCGCGGCCCTGTCCTACCTGATTCAGCATTCGCCAAAGCCCATCATCATCACCGGGGCCCAGAAGCCTATTGACATGGAAAATACGGACGCCAGGACCAACCTGGCCGACAGCCTTCTCTTTGCCTCCTGTCCCGGCGCCCACGACGTGAACCTTGTCTTTGACGGCAAGGTCATTGCAGGCACCAGGGGAAAGAAGGAGTGGACAAAAAGCTATCACGCGTTTTCCAGCATCAACTATCCTTATGTGGCCATCATCCAGGACGGCCAGATTATATTTTATCTGGACGACAAGGACAGGGACAAAAAGCCGGTCTGCTTCTACCGCCAAATGGACGGGGATGTGGGGCTCATGAAGCTGATTCCCTCCATGGACGCTTCCCTGCTGGATTACATGGCGGAGCATTACGACGCCGTCATCATAGAATCCTTTGGAGTGGGCGGCCTGCCGTCCTACCAGGACGGGGATTACCACGGCGCCATCGCCCGTTGGACAGGCCTTGGAAAGACCGTCATCATGACAACCCAGGTCACCAACGAGGGCAGCGACATGTCCGTCTATGAGGTGGGCCGGAGCATCAAACAGGAATTCGGCCTTCTGGAAGCCTATGACATGACCCTGGAGGCAGTAGTTACTAAAATCATGTGGATACTCGGTCAGACAAAGGACCCTGTCCGGATACGCAGGATGTTCTACGAGACCGTGAACCGGGACATACTCTGGAAATGGAGTGAAAACTAATACCCTTTCTCTGACCCGTTTTTAGAGAACTGTGCGGAGTTCTATTTTAAGCCCCTTTCCCTTGACTGTGATTTATCTTATTTTATCTACAATGCTTTTGCCCATGCGGGGGAATTATATCTTGAGCTAGAGAAATCCCACGACAGCTTCCCGGCCAGCGGACCTGCTCCCAGGGCCGCCGTCTGCCGCAGGGTTTCCGGTTGGAGTACACAAAAGGGAAATGGCGGGGGCAGTTCGGAGAGAATAAGTCCCGCTGCGGAAACGGTCACCGCCCGGGCTGCGTTCCCGCCTCTCACGGACGCGATCCACCATGCACGTCCGCGTCCCCTCCCCCCGCCTCATTCACAACCGTAAACCCAAGTATCATTCCCCCTCCCACTGCCTGAAACACAGTGATGGACTCATGCAGGATAGCCACCGATACCAGGATGGCCACAAGGGGGTCTATGTAGCTGAGAATAGAAGCTTCCTGGCCTTTCAGATAACGAAGGGATCCTCCTGTCAGGCACACATAGGGAGTGAGAACCAGAATGGCTTCCAGGAACTGGTAAAATGTCCGGTTAATGCCCGACACATGACGTATGCTTTTATTGAACAATACCACCGACGCATAAAACACAGCGGCCCCCAGGCCGAATAAAATCCCAATCAAATCACGGCTTCCTCCTCCTCTGCTGACACCTATCACCAGCACCAGTCCCAGTGTGGACATAACGAAACAGAACACCTGGCGGGCGGTAAGCTTCTCCTTAAACAGGAAGGGGCTCGCCGCTGTCACGATGACAGGGGCAAAATAGCAGCTGAGAGCAGCTATTGCAACCGTGGTATAGCGGTATGCCTCAAAAAACAGTATCCAGTTGATTCCAATGGCCGCGCCTGACAGAATCAAAAGGTACAGCTCCGCCTTTACATTCTTTATCCCCAGCCCCCGACCGGTACAAAGCTGCCAGAGGAAAATGGCTCCCGCGGCAATCAGAGCCCGGTACAGGGCCAGCTCCCCTGACGGCAGGGGAATATGTCTCACAAAGGCTCCTATGGTGCCAAAGGCCGCCATGTAGAGACAAAGCAGAACAGCACAAACCTGGTATCCCACACCTTCAAAAAATCCGAATCGGACAGGTCCTCAAACAGCAGTACGGGGAGGGCCACCTTAAACACAAACTGATTGACCCTGTCCACAAAGACTCCTTCCATGATTCCTGCTTTTCTGAAACACGCCCCCAATACCATAAGGAAAAAGATGGGCATGGTCGCATTGAGACTGAATATGAGATGTTCCATCGCGGTCTGCCTCCTGTCTTTTTTTGCACATTTTCCCTGTAACAATATACGCTGGCCGTTTCTTTGTCAAGTCTTTCAAGATTTTCTTATTGACATTTCCTCTGTCTCGTGATTAAATAGAATCAACTTATTAATATAATTTTAAAAAGCACGTTAATAATTGTATGAATTGTATGAAAGGAGGGGTATTCCCATGGCCCAGGAAGAACCGGTCACTGTAAAACAGCTGAATAAAGAGCGCATACGAGCTTACATGGGTAAACATGAGTCTGCTTCCAAAAGCCAGATTGCCAGGGAGCTGGGATTAAGTTTCCCTACGGTCGGACGCCTGATTGATGAACTGTGCTCCGATGGGGAACTGACTGAACAAGGGGCCGGCTTATCCACCGGAGGCAGGTGCGCCTGCCTTTATGAACTGAATCCTCTTTTCAGCCTGTATCTCCTGGTACAGGTTGAGTCGGACCGGGTATGCTGGAATCTGAAGGATATGAGAGAGAACACCGTAGAGCAGGGATGTCTGCCCTTTGAAATTCTGTCCCTGGAACAGCTGGATGCCCTGATTCTCGATATCCACAACCGGTATCCCCGCCTGAAAGCAGCCGCCGCGGGGATTGCCGCCCTGGTAAATCACGGTGTGGTGGAAGAGACCAATCAGTACAGCGGACTCAAAGGCATGAACCTGGAGGAGCATTTCCGGCGTCTGGTTCCCATCCCCATGACAGTGGGAAATGATATGAATTTTCTGACCATGGGCTGCTGGGCCCAGAAGCACCCTGCTACAGGCTCCCTGGTCACGCTCTTCATGGGAGGAAACGGTATAGGAGGCGGAATGGTCATTGACGGTCATCTGTGGACCGGGGCCTCAGGCTATTGCAGCGAGGTCAGCTTCCTGCCTGTCTATAAACAGTTAAACAGCGGCGGCCCTGGTCTGCCTCCCGCGGAGAACATAAGCGAGCTATATGCACGCCTGATACAAATTTATGCCGTGACGGTAAATCCTCACATGATAGTGCTCTACCGCCACCCCCTGCTGGAGGGAAAAGCAGACGAGATCCGCCGTCTCTGTGTTTCCTATCTGCCGTCCAAGGCAATCCCGTCTATAGAGCTGTCCTATGATTACCAGCAGGATTATGAAAAGGGCCTGTTTGCCGTGGCAAAGTCCCTGGAACAGGCTGCCAGTGAAGGAGGTTCATAATGCGCTACACCCATGTTGTGTTTGATATTGACAACACGCTGATTAATACCACCGGGGCCGTGCTCCACGGACTGCAGAGAGCTCTCAGGGATATAACCGGGGAACACTGGGACATAAGCCGGCTTCTGCCGGTTCTGGGCATACCAGGTCTGGATGCATTTGAACGTCTGGGCATACATTCCCCCGACCAGATATTCCGGATTTATCCCCGGTGGGAACAGTATGAACAGGAGTATCAGTACACCGCCTATCTGTATGAGGGCATTGTACCCCTGTTGGATTTTCTGAAAAAAAAGGGCTGCAGCCTGGGCATCATCACTTCCAAGACAATGCCTCAGTACACCTGCAGTTTCCTTCCCTTTCAGATATCCGGATATTTTCAGACCGTCATAACGGCCGATGACACAGTCCGCCACAAACCGGAGCCGGAACCCATGCTTGAATATATGAAACGCACTGATGCCTGTCCCCGGCAGATTCTCTACATCGGGGACAGCATCTACGACATGCAGTGCGCATCCCGGGCCGGAGTTGACTCCTGTCTGGCTTTGTGGGGCTGCCACTGTCCGGACGACATCTCATCCACCTATCGTTTTGAGGATCCGGCTGCCATCATACGCTGGCTTGAATGATACGCCAGAATGAGACACCGGCTTCCACGCTTCACCGCCCCGCGTCTGATTTCTCCCTCAGCAGCCAGCCCAGTCTGGACTGGTCAAATATTACCAAACTGGATATTTTGCTCAGTCCACTTTTCCGTTATAGTAGGTATCAGCATTTAAGTACTTCAATTTAAGGAGGTATACCTATGACGGAACGTTTCTCTACTAAAAAACTGGTGTTGTCTGCCCTGTTCGCAGCTCTGGCCTGCGTGGCCACCATGTCCATCCGCATCCCCACCCCCGGTACAGGCGGTTACATCCACCCGGGCGACGCCATCGTGATTCTCTGCGGCGTGTTTTTGGACCCGGTATCCGCATTCCTGGCAGCCGGTATCGGCTCCTGCATGGCAGACCTGCTGGGAGGTTATTTCATCTATGTCCCCATCACCTTTGCCATCAAGGGCCTGGTGGCATTTTCGGCAAGCCATGTCTGCCGCAGTTTAAGGGGCAGAGGGATGAATCCATATGCCGCCGTAGCCGGCTGCGGTGTGATTGACATTGTTCTGGTGGCCGGAGGATACTGCATGTGCGAAGTCTTTCTATACGGATTAGGTGCTGCCCTGGCCAGTGTTCCCAGCAACATCATCCAGGGAATCAGCGGCCTGATTATCTCCAGCGCCCTGTATCCGGTCCTCCAAAAGCCTCTTTCCATGGCGTTAAAGGCTTAAAGGGTGTGAGAAAGCATTGTAAGACACTCCTAAAACGAATCCGGCATTTCAGCCACGGTCTCTCCATAAATGGGATGGCGCTTATAGGGCGCTATCTCAGCCAGAGGCTTCAGGACAAAATCACGCTTGTGCATCTGTGTGTGAGGTATGCTAAACTGTTCCGATACATACACCAAATCGTAATAGAAAATAATGTCCGGGTCCAGCGTCCTGGGGCCCAGTGTATGATTCGCTTCCTTCCCGCTGCCGCCTCGATTTCATGTAGGCCGTCTAACAGTTCCTCCGGTGTAAAGAGGGTTTTTATTTCCATACATCCGTTGATGAAATCAGCCTGGTCCGTCACTCCGTATTTGCCGCCGCGGTGGCCATCTCCCCGATCATGTCCGTGGCCCTGGCGCACATCATCTGGGCTCCCAGCACCACCTTGGTGTCGGCTTCTGCAATGATTTTGATGAAGCCTCTCTCCTCCCTAAATATCTGGGATTTCCCATTAGCGGACATCAGGAATTTCCCCACTGACACAGGTATCCCAGCCTGGGCCGCCTCGTCCTCCGTAAGTCCCACGGAGGCAATCTCAGGACTGGTGTACACGCAGTTGGGAACAATGGATAAATCAATGGAGTGGCCTGTTCCCGCCAGGTGTTCCGCCACCCATACTCCCTGGGCGCTGGCCACATGAGCCAGCTGGATTCCCTTAATCACGTCTCCGATGGCGTATACACCCTCCATGGATGTCTCAAAGTTGGAATCCACCACAATTCTTCCCCGCTCCATGGCAAGCTCTGTCCCCGGTCCCAGCAGCTTTTCCGTTTCCGGCACTCTGCCGGCGGCCGACAGCACATAATCCGCTTCCTCCCGCTTCTCCTCACCCTTTTCCTCGAAGACGCAGGCCAGACCATGTTTCGTCTCTTCAATCCTCTTTACCGTGGCTCCTGTATAGATTATGATTCAACGCTTTTTGAGAATTATTTTCAGGTTCTGGGAAATGTCCTTATCCAGGTCTGCCAGGAGCCTTGGAAGTGCCACCGCTATGGTCACCCGGATGCCAAGGGATGAAAATACAGCGGCAAATTCAGCTCCGATCACGCCTCCACTGATAATCAGCAGGCTTTCCGGCGCACGCTTCAGTTCAAACAGCCTGTCGCTGGTAAGCACCCCGGGCAGGTCCAGTCCCTGGATGGGCAGGTTCATTGGCTTTGAGCCTGAGGCCAGCAGCACATGCTTTCCTTTTAACACCCGGCTTTCCTCTTCTCCTTCACACCCAGTCACCAGCACGGTTTTGTCCGCCTGCAGAGCGCCGGTTCCCTTAACCAGAGTCACGCCGTTTGCCTTAAAGAGCTGCTCCACTCCCTGTCTTAAGCTTCCTGACGTTCCCTCCTTGTATTCCAGAATCTTATCATACTCATACCGGACATTCTCCGCAAAAGTGCCGAACTGTCCGCCCTCCTTCATCTCCCTGTAAAAATGGGGCGCATGAATCATGGCCTTGGCCGGAATACAGCCACGGTTCAGGCAGGTTCCCCCTACCTCCCTGTTTTCCACCACTGCCACCGTAAGCCCCAGCTTGGCGCCCTTGATTGCCGCCACATAACCCCCGGGCCCCGCTCCTATGATAACCAAGTCAAATCTATCTGCCATTTTTCCTCCTATTGCCGCCGGAGCGCGCCGGAATCCCTTCCGACACGCTCCTGAGCACTGCCTGTATTGTTCTGCAAATCAATTGCCTGCTCTTACTCCCCCATATAGCGCAGCACCGGCTTTCTGGCCGCGGTCACCTCGTCCAGCCGGCGGACCGGAGTCTTGACCGGAGCCTGGTGAAGGCTCTCCGGGTCTGCCTTTGCCGCCTTATAAATGTTCCGGAATACCTCAATGGCTTGGTCCAGCGTCTCCCTTGACTCTGTCTCGGTGGGCTCCACCATCAGGGCCTCATGGACAATCAGCGGGAAGTACATGGTGGGCGGATGGATACCGTAATCCAGAAGCGCCTTGGCAATATCCATGGCCGACACATTGATATCGTGTTTCAAATCCTCCAGCGTCATGACAAATTCATGCATACAAGTCTCATTGTAATCCATCTTATACAGGTCTGACAGCTTATTCATCATATAGTTGGCATTCAGCACTGCATTAGAGGATGCCTCGGGAATCCCTCCCCTGCCCAGGGTCATGATGTAGGACAGCGCCTTTACCACCACCCGAAGTTTCCATAGAACATCTTTACCCTCCAATGGATTCCGGCTCCTTCACAAAGCTTAAAGCCCCGCATCCTTCCTCTTCTCCCGGCGCCTTAACCATAAATCCCGGAAGGAAGGGCCGCAGGAATTCCTTGCAGCCCACAGGGCCGCTTCCCGGACCGCCTCCTCCGTGAGGCGTGGAAAATGTCTTGTGAAGGTTCAGGTGGATTACGTCAAATCCCATATCTCCCGGTCTCACGATGCCCATGACCGCGTTGAGGCTGGCTCCGTCGTAATAGCACAGCCCTCCCGCCTCATATAATTCGCTTCAATCAATACCGTATGTACGTTGCTTTATATCAAAACTCCCCTAATGATATAATGACTTCCAGCAGACATTCTTTTAACACTGCCGCACATTCTTTTCAAAATTAAAATATCTGAATATCATCCATATCGATTTCTTCCTCTTCTTCCGCCTCTTCTGTAACAGCCCCAGCTACTTTATTTTTAGCGATTACTGCATACAGACATCCGGTGACAATCACATTTACCACAATCGCCAATAGTCCTGTCCATGGCCGGGTCATAGTTGGAAGCATCAGAAATCCACCGAACGGAACCGTAGAATCAGCTCCCAGAACCATGGCAACAGCTCCGCCACAGGCACCGCCTACCGCTGCCGCAATGAGTGCGCGTACCAGATCGCTCATAACGATGGGAATGACACCTTCCACAATATTTAAAACACCCATTGGGACCGCAGATTTCAGGTTTTCAACCTGTTCCAGCTTATAAATATTTTTATGTAATGCTTTCGCAACCAAATATGCCAGACCAAATCCGATAGGTGTTGCCGTATTTACAAGCTGAAGGGCGGTTACAGGCTCCCGGATTCCGGAGGCAAGAAGTGTCAGCGTAAACGCATACACAGTCTTATTAATTGGTCCGCCAAAATCAATGATACACAAACTGCCGATTACAAGACCCAGCACTAATTTTGATGACGTACCAAGCCCCAGCAATACATTGGTCAGCCAGTCGGTAAATGCCGCAATCGGCACGCCACAAACATAAATCAAAGCCAATCCCACAAGGAACGAAGAAATCAACGGCACAATAACAGTGGGCATCAGTCCCTTTGCCCATGCAGGTAGCTTCAAGTTCTTAATAATAAACAATGCAAGATAACCAGCAATATATCCGCCTAATATTCCTCCGATAAAACCGGCGCTAATGGTAATCGCTGATAAACCGGCTACAAATCCAGGGGCGATTCCCGGCTTTCCTGCAATAGAGAAGGAAATCCCCACCGCAATAATGAGTGGAAGAAGCCCCAGCGCGGCTCCGCCCATGGTGGCAAGTGCATCCCAGAATGTAAATTGCCACTGCACAAGTCCCCCTGCATACATATTTGTTCCACCAAGCGCCATTCCAATAGCGACTAAAAAACCGCCTCCGCACACAATCGGCAGCATATAGGATATTGCTGTCAGCAAATGGCTTTTTAGATTGAGACTTTTTAACTTATCCATTTTTCCCTCCATCAGACTACTTTCCCCAGCAGACTCTCTTTGTACTCCAGTTCCATCTTCCGGCATGCGGTATCCAAATCCTGGTCCAAGCCAAATAACCCCGCATTTCCAACAATCAGCACATCGGCTCCGGCCTCTGTCAGCTGCTTATAGTTTTCTTTATTGCAGTGCCCGTCAATCTGTATCTTATAATGATAGCCATTTTTTTCCCGTAGCTCTTTCGCCTGTGAGATTTTGGCATACATCTGATCAATAAATTTCTGTCCGGCGAAGCCAATATCTACCGTCATAATCGTCAACATATCAATGTACTCCAGATAGGATTCCACATAACTCAAAGGAGTTGCCGGATTTAAAACAACACCGCATTTACAGCCCAGATTCTGAATCAACTGCATGGTTCGGAATGCATCAGTATTGATTGTTTCCGCGTGTGGGCTGATATAAGTTGCTCCTGCCTTTGCACACATTTCAATCCAGTCAGAGGGATTGGTTGTCATAAAATGAACATCGATATCGGTATTCGTCATTTCCCGGAAGCTCTTGAGAATCCCCGGAGTAAGCGCCATATTTTTACAAAAATGACCATCCATGATATCGACATGATAGAGTTTCACATACCGGTCCATAATTGCAAACTGTTCTTTCATTTTTCCTAAATCCATACACATAAGCGATGGTGCAAATGTTACCATAATTTTAATCTTCCTTTCACATTATTGATAGTTCATCAAGATTCAGTTCCGCTTCTTCCTCTGGTGTTTCTAAAACCGCAGGTGTTTCATCTGTAAATGCGCGCAGGACATCGTCCACTGTGTCCGCTTCGATCAACCCACTTACCACCGCGTCGTCTCCCAGACGTTTTGAAAACATCGTCAGCAGTCTTAAATGTTCATCTGCCGCCTTGTGATCCGCGCCTACCGCAAACAAAATGATGACCTTAGCACCAGTGCCATCCAGGCTCTCCCACTGAATTTCATGGTCAAGGACTGCGATTGCAACTCCCGGTGTGATGACGGACTCACTCTTTCCATGGGGAATTGCAATATAATTACCAATCCCTGTCGCCCCCAGTTCCTCGCGTTCGTAAACATCTTTTATAAATGCTCCTTTGTCAGTTATGACCTCTGCCGCGGCGAACAGTGCGGCCAAGGCTTCCAGCGCTTCCGCTTTGCTGTTTACCTTCAAATGTGTAGCAATTGTCTTTGGATTCAGCACCTCTGTAAATCCCATACTCTTTTCCTCCTCGCTATTTCGGTGTATCAACCACCTGCTTTGCCTTTTCCATCAGCTTGTTTGGCGATTTAATTGCCACATCGGTAGAGACCTGTATGGTTTTCTTGCCCTCAAACCGATCACGGTCAGCAATTTTTACGTCAATTGCCAGAATGACAATATCTGCGGCCGCAATGTCCTCCGGTGTCAGCTCATTTTCTTTTCCGATACTCCCCTGCGTCTCAAACTTTGCCTCAATGCCTGCTTTCTCCGCTGCCTTTTCCAGTTTCTCCTGCGCAATATAAGTGTGTGCAATTCCTACGGTACACGAGCAAACGCCTACAACCTTCATACAATTTACCTCCTTAAAGTTCATATCATTCTTTGTTTTCTGTGATTTCACTATATCATTCCTTAGACTCAAACAGAAGTCCAGAAGACTTCAACTTATTTTGAAACGTGCTGTACTGATTTCTTAATGAAAAGAATTTCAGGGCAAAAAAATGACAGGCATTATGAAACGCCTGTCAGTCAATGAATATCATCCTTTAATCGGTTTTCAAAGATTTTCGATACTTAACGGTCTGTTCCCATATGATAGGAACGATAAATCCCAGAACACACAGCAAAAATAATCCCTGGTTTGATAAAACAGAAGCAAGATTTCCAAACAAGATGCCAGCTATACAAAAATCCGCATCAGAAAAAGTAGTCCCCGATAAATTCAGGGTTCCAAGCACAGGCATCACAGTCAATGCCAGTACCGAAATCAAAATCCCATGGACAAAGGAACCCGCGATACACCCTTTGACCCCTCCTTCTGTATTCGCAAAAACTCCGGCTGAGCCTCCGCAAAAAAAGTGGGCAACGACTCCTGGCACAATAACGGGAACAATCAGCGTTCCATACCAGGTATTAATTCCAATCAGAAGCACCATGGTCATGATTCCACCCAAAAAAGACATGAAAAAACCAATCATAGCCGCATTGGACGCATAAGAAAAAAGAACCGGACAGTCAACCGCAGGTCTTGCGTGGGGAACGATTTTTTTCGCAATTCCCTTAAAGGCCGGTACAATTTCAGCAATAACAAGCCGCACGCCTGACAGTATGATATAGATAGCAGCCGAAAACTGGGCGCCCTGAATCAGGGCATAGATAATCCAGTTTTGGAAACCTCCCGCCTTATAAGATAGATCCAGCACCGCTAAATCCGTCCTCGAAGCCGCAATTCCACTAAGTAGCAAAAATATACTTGTCATCACAATAAAAATTCCAACGGTAGAATCCCGCATAAAAGATAATTTGGTTGGGAAATGAATATCCTCCGTTGATTTGATTTTTTCCGGTCTCCGGGCTGTTGGCATCTTTTGCCACTCTTTTGCTGTTACAAACTGTGCAGTCTTTGCGGCTATCATATACCCGCATGTAGAAAAATGCCCCAGCGCAATCCCATTTCCTCCGGTTACCTTTTTCATTTCTCCTTGTGCCAGAGCTGGCAAAAGCGCCATAAAAAGTCCCAGCATAAGGGCACCCGACACAATAATCTGCCACTCTGTCATACTGCTTTTATTTAATACCACGGTCAAAAGGCAGGCCATATAAAGGGTATGATGTCCCGTCAAAAAAATGTAATGGAATGGTCCAAACCTTGCCATCATGATATTTGCAACCATCCCCAGGAACATAACCATGGACACTTCCATGGCATACTGTGCAATCCCCAGCGAAGCAATCGCTTCCATATTCGGAATAACCCCCTGAATATGAAAATCGTAATTAAATAAGATACCAAAATCTTTTAATGCTCCATTCTGAAGAAAATCAGACCCCGCCGAAAGCAGGACAAAACCGACAATCGCTGTAACCGTTCCCTTAATTACATGCTCAACAGGTTTTTTCTGCAGGAGAAGGCCAAATAATGTTACCAGACCCACAAGGAATGCAGGGGTTGCCAATATTTGCCGTATAACGGTAAAAATATGCATATCGTTCCTTCCTTCTTAGAAATCAGTCAACTTGGAGCGAAGTATCCCGCATACTTCATAAGCATTTTTTGCACAGACCAGCTCATCAATCTGCTGCGATTTTGCAAGGGTCTTTCGGATATCCTGGAGGATTCCCATGTGTTTTTGCTGATCTTCCACTACCAGCAAAAACACGATTCTTGCCCTTTTTTTGCATTCAAATTCAATCCCATCCGCTGCTATGCCAATGGAAATATCCAAATGTTTTACACCGTTATTCGGCCGTGCATGAGCAAGAATCAAATCCCTGGTAATAAACATATATGGACCAGCTTCTACCATCCTGTCTATGATACATCTTACATACTCTTCGCTCATGCTGCCCCTGGCTAAAAGCGGAGAGGCAACCGTATATAACGCTCTCTGCCATCCATTCAAATGGTTTTCTCCAGGCACACCTGTTTTCTCTTCCCCGATTCTTCTTCCATTACTGTCAAGAAACAGGATTCTGTCTTCCGTCAAAAAGTCTGTCAGTCTCCAGACATCAGGCTTCAATATTGGCTGTTTATCTTCCTTCTGCCGGGCAAAGAAATTATCCAGTTCGCGTCTCAATTCCATATGTTTTTCAGGTGCAACATATTTTTTTACTGCCAAAAACAATGCATCTGTATCAATAAAACCATATTTTCCGCGGATCAGCGGATGATTCAGTATATTTTTACGGTCAAAATCATTCAAAATCGGATTTACCACAATGACCGGGACGATTGCTTGTACACGAACAGAAGCGATAATGATATCGCATATATTCTGTGGATTTGTAATTTCAGAGGCCGCCATAACACCCACGATCTTTGCCTGTGGTAAAATCCGTTTCAGTTCATGGCTGATCATGTTCCCTGTTGCCACTCCACTCACACATACAATAAGAATTCGCAGCTCTTTCTCGTCATGTTCTGCATACTCCAGCATTGCTCCAAAATGAAGTGCAAGATAAGCCACTTCACTGTCAGAGATATCCACACGGATCTGCTGCTCAAGATATTTTACCACTGCGCGCGTAGTATCAAAAATATATGGATATTCCCTCCGGATATCTTCCGCCATGGGATTTCCAATCTGGATGCCAAATCGGTAACGGTATATGGACGCCGCGATATGGCGGTACAGATTTCGGATTAAAGCCTCTTTCCGGCTGAATATAACACAAGCCTCCCGTTCAAATTCTGTTACCAGGTTCTTTGTGATTTCCAGGACGAACTCACTTTCACCTGTCTCAGACTCTGCTCTGGAATAGGATTCCAGCCTTCCTCCAAGAAAATGCAGTGTCAGATATTCCTGTTCCGCTTCAGGCAGTTTGGGGAAATATTCTCTGACTATCTGATATTCTTTTGAATCCTTTACTTTTTCAATACTTACGTCTGTAAAATATAATTTGTCTTTTCCCTCCTCCATAACCGGGAGCATGGCTGCAAGCGCAAGCATATCATTTCGGACATAACTTACCCCCAATCTTTTTTCCACCTGTTCAAGCTGTTGCAAATAATGTTCAAGCTCATCCATACGCAGAAAACTAAGCTTGCCCGATGTCAAAAGAGGCTCCAGCATATTAAAATACAGAAAAAAGATAGCTCGTATACGAATGGAGTCTCCATCTATCCAATACCCTCTTTTCTTTTCATACCCAAGTCCCAGCTGAAAGGTGTTAAGCTGGGAAATGACTGCCTGAAGATCCACAAATATTGTATTGCGGCTCACAAGGCAGATATTCATTAAATTCTCCACATAAACCGGCTCTCTGGAGACTATAATCTGGCATACAATCATCCGTGTCCGCTCGCTTGGCGTAAATATATAGTCATCCCGCGGCTGTTCTGTCTGCATTGCCGCCTCAAATACAAGTTTTTCTTCTTCCGTAAAAGGCTGAATTTTTCCTCGTACAATCTGAATATCCGGCAATTTCTTCATTCGCAGCCAATCGTTGGCTCTGTCAAGTTCATTGTAGATTGTGCGGGTAGACACGGATAATTCCTGCCAACTCTGAATCCATTAGGTCGTCGAGCCCAATTGCCGGCAGTCCCCCAAGGCATCCCAGCAATTCCTGAGATACAACAAATAAATCCGCTTTATCTGAAGAAATTTCCGACAATGGACCAAAAATAACCTCGATATCCTGGATTCCCAGGATGTCCAAAGCTTCCTCTATTGTCATCTGCATAACAAGTGAAGTTCCAACTCCATTACCACAACAGCACATTATTTTTTGAATCTTTTGTTTTATCATGTCAATTCTTTCCCTGAATTTTTATCACAACACTCGTGTTCCATATATCTGATTATATCAGTACGCAGCCCAAAAAACAATTACAACTAGGCAGCTAACATAGTTGCAGCTTACTAAAAAGGCATATATCTCATACTCCAGCCGCTCCTTGCATGTATTCAAATGAACTATCGAATGATTTTCTGAATATTGCTTTCCCATTTCATGTCCAATCTTAGTGACCAGAGCGCTTGCAATCAGCTGATGGTGGACTGTCTGGTATAAAGGGCTCTGGTCAACCTCCTCTGCTGTTTCCCGGATGTGGCTTTACAAGCCAAAAACCCTGGAAGACTCATCTTCCAGGGCCAAGGCATCTATTTCCCACGCCCTGAAAAACACCCATTTCCAGGCCGCAAATCCATTCAATTTTCCCTCAAAAGCCACTATATCTTGTGGTTCAATCCACCATTTCTCTTCAAAAACCACAAGTGGCATCTAAACTACCGTAGCTTAATGTGGTGCTGCGGTGGAATAGATGCCTGCATCTACATTATTTTATTGATACATTGGAATACTATCTATCCCTTAACTATCCACTCACCTGAACGGTTATTTCCCCTTCTAACAATATATCCCTTATCCTGCAATTCTGCAATCATCCGTTTTATAGTGCGCAATGAAACTCCTAACTCCTTTTGTAATTCCTTTTGTGTGACTCTTGTATTCTGCTTCATAATGGTCAACACTCTTTCTTCAGGAGACGTTACCTTAATTCCAATAATGGTGCCAATAGTGCCAGAATTAGTGACAATGGTGCCAGCTTGGATTAATGACGGCTGCCTGTACATATTTATACGGAAATCCCCGTCAAAATCAATTAGCTCTGGTTCTGGAAGACCATATTCCTGGCATTCACGTATTATTCGAGGAATACCGCTGCCCCATTTTTCAATGATTTTCATATAAGAGAATGCGTTGGCTATTGCACGATTCCTGATTTTAGAGTATCCTTCCTTCATTTTTTCAATCGTCACACCATTCATTAGCATACCCGGAGAAGTAATCTCCAATCGGTTATCATAAAGCGCTACCTGGATATTGCCCGGGTCCAAATAACTGCGATGAGCTACAGCATTGGCAATCAACTCACGGACGCTGTCTATCGGAAGCTCATAAACATCCTGCCTGTAAATACCATCTATCTTCATTCCCCGGTTAATTTTCTCCAGCACATATTGGTATGCAGCCTCCATCTGTTCCTGAACAGGACCGTTAAATTCCCGCCTGTCTACAAAGTACGCACGGTCATTACCTTTAAAAATAGCGCACTGTATGTTTTGCCGCATGGTATTCTTCCCTGTAAGCAAAGCATATGCATTCGTCGGAACAATTTCTCCATCTTTTTCCCATAAAATCCCCCAGGATAACAGTACATTCTCTGTTACATCTTTAATCTCAGCTTTGGCTGCATCGGTCAATGCATGTTCGAGGGCGACTTTTTTTAAATCGTGACATAGTTTTTTAATGTCGTCTTTTGTAACTGTCAAGCCATCACACGGCTCACTGTCATAATAGCGGTTCTGTCCTTCCAGTATCAATTCCTTTAACATAAAATCAGGTGCAAGACGGGTCGTTCCTGCAACCCGGAGAAATGTTCCGTCTACTATTCCCTTTGATTTTAAGTAATACGGGCGCATTTTACCAGAACTGATTTCTACAGCAATAACGGTCTTTTCTCCAACTGTCTGTAACGTCACGTCCGGGATAATCCTCGGCTCACAACTATCTGATATAGCATTGGTGATAGAGTCTATTGTCTGGAAAATTGTATCCGGATTCATGCCTGTTACATCTAATGTTGAATCATCAATACAAAATACAATCCTTCCGCCACGTCCATTGGCAAAGGCAACTACCGTTTTCATATACTTTTCACTTTTTCCCGGTACATCTACTTTATATTCGATGCTCTTTGATTCACCTGAAAACAGTTTGTCTATTGCCATATTCTCCCCCCCTCAAGCTCTCTTTTATATAATAGCACATTTCTTTATGAATATTATTACCCTTAAATCTTTACTATATTATATAAAGGAAATATTGTAATTGCAATAGACGCAGAAGTTTTGTCAGCGATTTTTGAGCTGCAAGAGTTACTATTGGGGTGAGAAGTATGTCGGTTAGTTATAATAAGCTTTGGAAGCTATTAATTGATAGAAATATGAAGAAGAAAGACCTGTGTGCTGCATAGGTATTAGTCATGCTTTAGTGGGTTATAGATGGCTGTTGTCTATTATGTTGGAGCTTGAAGAGTGTACAGGTTCCTCCGAATTGAGAAGAAATAAAATTACCCTGTGGGGACACACCACCAATCCCAACTATAATTTAGCAGAAAGGGGTGACAACATTCTTGAGCTGAGACAGCCTAGTACAGCATTGCTAAATATCAGTGATTAAATTACTAATGGTATCCCGGCATATGTCCACTTAAATGAGTGTGCTGTAAGATTGTATTGTTCAATAAAGCGCAGGATGCTTGCTTCCAGTTCTTCTATTGACAGGCAGCTT
>Ga0137302_10433_pt1 | contig 21035 bp, 25 predicted proteins | sample Ramsor2O_GlcNAcB_FD_97184 | JGI IMG/M metagenome (GOLD analysis project Ga0137302, IMG submission 97184) | Mouse cecal microbial communities from Vienna, Austria - N-Acetylglucosamine amended with D2O_GlcNAcB | ecosystem: Host-associated > Mammals > Digestive system > Large intestine > Cecum... | reverse complement strand
CAGGTTTTTGTCCGCTATATTTCAGGGGTAAATTATTGGCTGTATGAGGAGGATTTAACATTACGCTGGACTAATGTGGAGGACCCACAGGATTTTGAGGAAGTAAAAATTCATGCGATTGGGACCAATGATATGCCGGACAAAGCGAAAGGAAGCGCCCTCACGTACTCACTCAAGTATTATTTCTTTAATAAATTTACGATTGACCAGGGCGGTGATGATCCTGACATACAGGCCGCTGGCGATGATGAGCGGAGCGGGGATGACGGGAATCACGAGGCGGAAAGAGAGCCTTCTTCGGTACCGGAGACACAGGCGCCTGCGCCTTCCCGTAATATAAAACCGGAAAGCGGAGTCCCGGTTCAGCTGCCGGAACATGCAAAAAAGGCACAGCAGGAGGAAAAGCAAACGGCACCGCCTTCTTCTAATGCGCCGGAACCTGGTGGGTTTACCGTGGATGAGGCTAAAAAAGTGGTTTGCAATTTTGGCGTGGCAAACAGAGGACGGACCTTGGGAGAGATCGCGCTTGACGGTGCAAAGGGGATTGGTGATTTAGAGTTTTTTGCATATAAATACAAAGGCCCTAACGATAATGTCCGGCAGGCTGCAAGAGTTTTATTGCAGGCTGCGTCTTAATTATAATCGTTTCAACACAGGGGTCTAATCGTAAAAGGAGATGGGAAAATCGAAAATTTTATACCTCCTTTTAGTATCGCTGATGTTGTAAATCTTCTGGATTTAACCCGTCTGACGGGTGGTGAGGATTCGTTTAATCTGATCTGTCCGTTCTGCGGGGATGAGCGGGGAAAAATGAACGCCTGCATCTGGAAGGGTAACCGGATTAAAAACGTCTATCATTGCTACAACTGCGGTGCTGAAGGAAATATGCTGACGCTGTACTGTGAACTCAAGGGGATTACCGGACCGGACTGCTATAAAATTGCGTATCGGGAAATCCGTGAACGGCTGGCGCGTGGCGGATACTCTTCAAACCAGGCATATAATATCCGAAAACCATTGGTGGCGGAAGCAGACCCTGCGGACAGTATAAAACGGAATCAGGTTTACAGCGAACTTCTCAAGCTGCTGCAGTTAACAGAACAGCACCGCCTTTTGTTAAGGGAACGGGGACTGTCGGAGGAGGCGATTGAACGGTTCCGTTTTTGCAGTACGCCTATTTATGGAACGGAGGCCCTTTCCAGAAAACTTTTATTAAAAGATTTAAGCCTGTCGGGTGTACCGGGATTTTACCTCAATAGCCGGGGAAACTGGGATATCGCTTTTGGAAAGAAATATTCAGGATATCTTTGCCCGGTTCCGGATATTGAAGGAAATTTAATCGGTTTTCAAATCCGCCTTGATGTGCCAGTCCATGAGCGGAAGTATGTCTGGCTGTCGAGCGCAGGAAGGGAAAAAGGGGTTAGCAGCAACAGCCCAGCCGCATTTTTCGGGAATCCGTATGATACAAGCGTATGCGTGACGGACGGTGTGTTAAAGGGCCTGATTGCCCACGAGTTTTCCGGGCGTACCTTCATTGGGAATCCGGGGGTCAATAACTATAAGGGGTTGGAATTGCTGTTGGCTGCCCTGGCAAAAAACGGCGTGAAAGAAGTGATTGATTATTATGATATGGACCGCCAGATGAAGATAATTTGCGACCACAATGACAAATCCTGTGATAAATGCGATTTAGAGGAAAAGGTAGGCGCAGTTTGCCCAAATAAGAAGAGAAAACGGACCGAAATCCGGAAGGGGAGCAATCGGCTTTATGCACTGTGTCAGGAGCAGTCAATCCGCTATTTGCGAAAACAATGGGATTTAGATATAGATGGGAGCTGGGCAGGAAATTTCAAGGGAATAGACGATTATTGGAAACCGTATGTAGAGCGGCAGAGGAGAGAATTGAAATATTTATGAGAGCAGAAATGGAGGTACATATGATAAAGCAGGAGAACGGTGAAAATAACTACATCCAGATAACAGGCGAGGTAGGACAGGAAATTCGTTACAGCCACACTAGCTTCGGTGAGCGGTTTTTTGAGGTGGAGGTTATAGTAAAACGGCTTAGTGACGCGGTTGACAAAGTGCTTGCTACGCTACCGGAACGTTATTGCAGCCAGTTAAAAGCAGGGAGCTGTATTGGAATCAGAGGACAGCTTCGGACCTATTCAAAAGACGTTGGGAACCATAAGCAGGTATTGCTGTGCGTTTTTGTAAGGGAGGTATGGGATGCACAGGCCTGTGTAGAAGGAATAAACCAGGTGGAACTGATTGGATTCCTGTGTAAGGAACCTATTTACCGGCGGACACCGTTAAACCGGGAAATCACAGACTTAATTGTTGCAGTCAACCGGCCCTATGGAAAAACCGATTACATTCCATGTATATGCTGGGGAAAGGATGCCCGTGAAGCAGCCGGGAAACAGGTTGGTGAGCCAATCCATATATTGGGAAGAATGCAGAGCCGGAAATACGTGAAGCTGTTGCCAATGGGTGAGCAGGAGGAGAGGGTTGCATATGAAATCTCCGTTATGAGACTGTTAAGTAACTATGAAAAAATGATATTAGGATAAAAGAGGGAAGAATGGCAAGTTTCAATGGAATTACAGTGAAAGGGCTGAAGTCAATAGACGGTCCGGAAGGTATTGTGTGGTCAGGTGAATTATACTTAAATGATGTGATGATAGGGGTATGGTTCAATGATTATTATGATGGCCCGGATCACTTTGAACTACTTCCGGGTTATGATGAGGGAAAGCTGAAGGCCCAGATTGGTGAAGAGTATCCGGAATGGAATTTAATACCGGAGGAAATTTTCATGGGACGCTTAGTTGATCTTACCATAGAGGAACAGCTTTTTTGTAAGGTAATAGGGAACAGCGGTAGACTGCTGCTCTCCATCAGTGACGGTTATCATGGGATACACATAGAACTGCCCAAAGAATACGAGAAACTTACTGACGAAGAGATACTGAAAAAGGATGCGGGACTGATTCAGGTATCCAGCAGAAGCCTGCTTCCGGAAGGCGGCGAAATAACTCATGAAATTAAAATTTACAGAAATGCTGAGGAGTTTTGTGTGGGTTCCCCCATCATGCATGAGGCAATTCGGGAGGGTTAGAAATAGTAAAGATTTGAGATGTATGTAGAATGGCAGGCAGGGAACTGGTTTTATCACAGGCTCCCTGCCTTAACTTTTATATTTGTATTTTAAATACTTGATGAATTCCCGCAATTCCGCTTTGGCTTCCGGAGGGAAATTTTCAGGTAAAGGTAAAATTGGTCTGGTAGAATAGGGCGCTGGAATGTCAGTCAGACCGAGTAAGTAATCAATGGATACATGAAAGTGCTTTGCAATCAGAATTTTCATGCTGTCGGGCGGCTCCGATTGTTCGCACTCATATTTTGATATGTTATGCTTCGTGGTATTTAATATATTAGCTAAGGCTTCCTGCGTTAAATCAGCGTCTTTCCGTAAATCATATAATCGTTCACCTATCATTAGAGTCTCCCTATATGTCTTTATTACGTCTTATACTTCAATTATAAAGAAAGAATGAAATAAAACACAAAAGTAGCGTATTATTCTATTTAATTGTAAAATAGAATAATAAGTTATAATATTGTGAGAAGGCGGAGGAAAAAAATACATGAAGATATAGAAAATCATTGTTATCATCGTATCAGCGCTGCTCTTTGGATTATGGTTCGGTTTTCAGATAAACAGGTACCGGGAAATCAAGGAGAATATGGAAATGGCGGAATTATTGATTGATAAACAGAGAAACTATTTTAGGGAGTGCTATAAGCACATTGAAAATCCGGAATATGATCCGAAATTGGGGTCCAGTACCGTTTACAATTTTCACAACGGTGTTTTAATGGTAGAGGAACAGGATATAAAATACCGTTTTGAAGCTGACAATATGACAATCCGGTTCTGGGTGGAGGACTACATTAAGCTTCCCTGGTTTTTTAAATTGAATAAAAGAAACAAAAAGATTTATGAAAAGTATCAGCTCTATGAATCGGAATATCGTGATCTCATGGAAAAGTTATAGGGGTTCAACAAATGAAATGCCATATATAGATATAAAATATTAACTAAATCTATATATTGTGTTATCCTTGACATGATATTTGATTTATGTCTGGTTCAAAGAGCCGGATAGTTTATTTTGTCCCAGCTTCTTACTGGGAGTTAAGATTTCAGGGAACACCCTAAAACGAAAAGGCACAGCAGGATTCACCTGCTTTAAAGACACTTAGAATGAAAATTCTTTGTGTCTTATTTTTTTGCCTGAAAATGAGGGAAAGGAGGAAAAGAAATTTATTAATCTTTGTTTAAGAAAAGCAGGAGGGCAATATGAAAGAAACAACAATGGCATTATCATTAACCGTGGCCGAAGCATACGACTGTCTGCTGGTGAAGGAAGATGGAACGGTACACAGCTATGTAACAGGGCTTCCAGGGCATTTTTTCGGGGCGGCACTTACTAATGAACGGGTTAGAGAACTTTTAAGCCGGGCGAAAGACAGGAACAGACTGTTTCTGGTTGAAGAAGGTGTTTTGGACCATAACATCAAAGCCTGGGACGAAAAGACAGAAGAGTGGATTTATTTAGAGTGCAGAGAAGGAAAAATAACAAATGCAGAAGGAGAGAGAGCATGAATAAATGTATTTTTTTAGGCAGAATGACGGATGATCCGGAAATTTCCTATACACAGGGCGAGACTGCAATGGCGATTGCGCGTTTTGATTTTGCGGTAGACAGGCGGGGGGCACGTGAAGGGGAGCCTACGGCGGACTTCTTCCGATGTACGGCATTTGACCGCAAGGCAGAACTGCTGGAGCGTTTTGGCAGGAAAGGTCTGAAGCTGCTGTTGACTGGGAAAATGCAGAACAATAACTATATCAACAGAGAAGGCGTAAAAGTCTGTTCCATGCAGTATGTTGTGGATGACCTGGAATTTGCGGAGAGCAAGAAGAATAGCAGCGAAGATGGGGGTGTTCAGGAGGCGCCTCCGGCAAATCAGCCAAGTCAGTCAGCGCAGCCGAGCCAGGCCGCACAGTCAAGACAGCCGGCGCAGCAGAGTCGGGCGGCACAGCCGAACCAGGCTTCATCAAGGCAGCCATCCAGGCAACCGGCACGACAGGCCGCAAGGCCAGCCCCCAGAGGTACCCGGCAGAATGCACCCGCGAGTAACAAGGATGACTTTATGAATATTGATGCCGGAATGGATGACGGGGATTTACCATTTAATTAAGTGATGTGTGCAGGAGGAAATGAATATCCTTTGGAACCGATTGGTGAAAGGATTGCATTTTCCCTTTTTATTATGGAGGATAAGACGATGGAGCAGAAAAATATCAGAAAGATTATTCAACTTGTAATTGCAGGAATCGGATGCAGTATTTTATTGCCGTTTCTGCTCCCGTTTGCTCTTGGAATTGCAGTCAATGTTATCTCCCTTGGAATCCCATTTTTTGTTATCCTGTGTGCTCTTAAAAATCCATGGGCATTGGGAATCTTAAAAAGCGCGCGGAAACATCTGGTTTCCCTGTTGGGCGGGACCCTTCCGGAAGTATTCCAGGAGGAAAACGAAACTGTTGAAACGGAGCCGGCACAATCAGAAACAGCAGCAGCCTACGAAGCAAACATGAATCCCGAAGATGAAATAAATTCCCAGAACGTGATTTCCTGGTATGGAAGCATTGGAAAAGGGCGCCTAAACCAGATTATTGCCAGACTCAATACAAAAGGCGTATATGAATGCTGGCTGCGAAAGGATGGAATCTGTAATATCAGAACACCCAAGGGGTATCGGCGTGTTGGCAGCCTGCCGGAATATCCGGGAGAGGAGGCAGAGGATATCTGCCGCCTTTTAACCAGGGATGGCGGAGTGGAGGCGTCTGTAAAGGGAAGGTATGTTTATCTATCGTGGAATGGCTGATAAGCGGAGGTATCAAATGTGATCCAGTGTACACCACATCGTAAGATTTTTTATAACGATGAAAACGGATATACCATAGCCTCTTATCGAACCAGCCAGACGATTCCGGAGTCGGCTGTAAACCAGTCTTTCAAAAATGGAGAGAGTGTTTTTACGGCCTTTGGAACTGCAATCCCCTTTATTGAGGGAATAGAAACAGGACTGGAAGGAAAATGGGTAAAAACAGGCTATGGATTGCAATTGTCGGTGGCGGAAAGCCAGATATTTATGCCGACAACCAGAGAGGGGATTGAATGTTATCTGGCATCAGGGCTGATTAAAGGAATTGGGCCGGTAACTGCAAACAGGATAGTGAGCCGGTTTGGGGAAGCGACCCTGAAGATTTTGGATACACAGCCGGAAAGGCTGCTTGAAGTAAAAGGCATTACGAAAAGTAAACTGGAGACAATCCTTAAATCATACTCAGAAAGCCGCTCTTTACGGGAACTGATGCAGTATCTTTCACCCCTAAAGGTGGGACCGAAACGGGTATCCGATATTCGTGACTACTTTGGAACAAACGCTTTGCAGATTGTGAAGGAAAAACCATTCAGGCTATGTGAGTTAAGCGGTTTCGGGTTTGAGAATGTGGATACCATTGCAAGAAAGAATAAAAATTTCCGGCCCAATGACACGCTGCGGGTTAAGGCAGCCATTCTCCAGGTTCTGAAAAATGCAGAGAGCGATGGTCATTTGTATTTAGACAGCAGGGAGATTGTAAAACAGGCGGCGGAACTTTTAAATTACGGTATGTACCGGCAGGCAGTGGAAATCCGTCTGATTAAGGATATTGGAAATGAAATGGTCTTTTCCGATGAACTTCTGGCAGCGGAGGGGCATGCACTGTACTCCATGAAGAATTATATGGCAGAGAAAATGGCAGCGGAGCATATCCTTCGGGTGATGAATAACAGGCAGACTTCCTATGACATTGAACGGGAGCTGGACGAGGTGCAGGGAACCGCGCACATGGTTCTGGCCAAACAGCAGAAGGAAGCGGTAAGAGCTGTATTTGCCAACAGCCTGTCGATCATAACGGGAAGCCCCGGAACTGGAAAAACTACAGTCGAGCGGATTATTTTAAAGATATTTGAGAAGAAAGAGCGGGAAAAGACCGCTCTTTTGTGCGCTCCAACCGGACGTGCCAGCCGTAACATGGTAATCAGCACGGGATACCCGGCAATGACCATTCATAAGGCGCTCTACATCACTGGTGAGGAAGAAGAAGTCAATCTGGATTTGACGGAAGAACTGGACGAGGATCTGATTATCATTGATGAGATGTCTATGGTGGATATGTGGCTTTTTTTCGTTTTGATTTCAAAAGTAAAAAACGGCGCCAGGGTAGTATTTATTGGAGACCCGGACCAGATTCCATCAGTTGGACCGGGGAGTGTGTTTAAAGAAATGATTGATTCCGGAGTCATTCCGGTCACGGTTCTTGACGTACAGTTCCGCCAGGCTGAAGGGTCCCGCATTATCATCAATGCTTTGAAAATGAACAATGGAGATACGGACTTGTTATTCGGTGACGATTTTCAGTTTATATCCGTTGACAGTGATGAGGTGGCAGCCGAGGTGGTTGCTGACCTGTATCAGAAAAAGCTGGAGGCCGGTCATGGTGATACCGATGTGGTACAGGTACTTACGCCCTTCAGGTAAGATACGCCGGTGGGGTCCAATGCGCTCAATAGAAAGCTTAGGGAACTGGTAAATCCGCAGTTTCCGGGGTGCCTGGAAATGAAACTTGGCAGCTCCGTATTCCGTTTGAGGGATAAGGTGATGCAGTTAAAGAACACAGATGAGGTATCCAACGGAGATATGGGGATTGTCACTGATATTTATCAGAATGAGGACGGAAGCTCCACATTAGTTGTCCGGTTTGAAGATGGAAGAATTGGGGAGTATGGCTCGGAAGACTATGGCATATTGATGCACGCCTACGCTGCTACCATACATAAAAGCCAGGGGTCCCAGTATCCAGCGGTCATCATTCCGGTGCTTCCGTGCTTCAAGCGAATGCTAAAGCGCAACATCTACTATACCGCAGTGACACGCGCCAGGTGTGAAGTGTTTTTGGTGGGAAACTGGGTTGCTTTTTGTGAAGCGGTTATGACGGATGACAAAGAAAAGAGAAATACAAAACTGGCATATCGGATTCAGACGGTACCGGGAACACGCGGAACATGCAGAACGTGAGTCTGCCGCCCGTTATCAGCGGTCAAATGAGATTGTAAAGGCATTCGAGGGTGGACAGCCAATACTTGTGGGTCATCACAGTGAGGCGCGGGCCCGCCGGGACCAGAAAAAGATCTGGGATAACATGGAAAAGTCGGTCGAAGCTGGAAAAAAGGCAGCGTATTACGAGGCGAAGGCGGAAGCGGCGGAAAACAATCAGGCAATCTCTTCCGATGATCCGGAGGCAATTAAAAAGCTGTCGGGAAAGCTGGAGAAATTAACTGAGGAACGGAACTATAAAAAGCGAGTGAACGCCTATTACAGAAAGCATAAAACCTGTAAAGGCTGTGAAGGTGTTTCCGATGAGTGTGCGGCATTGCTGGACAATCAGGCAGACGGTTCTTTTGATAAGACCCCGTTCCACCGGTATAAGTTTACCAATTTAAGCGGAAACATCAATCGGATTAAGAAACGGATTGCGGTTTTGGAAGAAAGGAAGGAAAATCCGCCGGAAGACTGGGATTTTACAGGCGGCCGGGTTTATATGAACCTGGAAGAAAACCGTGTCCAAATCTTTTTTGACAGTATTCCGTCCCAGGAGTTCCGGCGATTTCTGCACAGGAACTTAGGTTTCCGCTGGTCAAGATACCACGGGGCTTGGCAGCGCCAGATTTCAGGCGCGGCGATACGGGCAGCTCACACGGCAACAGAGCGATTCTTGGAGGAGGAGGTATGATGTCAAATAAGATTGATTCGGAAGAAACGAGACGGTACAAGGCAAGACAGCTTCGGTATCGGAAAGCTATCGTAAAGAACCTCAACCTGGATTTCATAAGGGAGGAACTGTACGAGATTGAGGAGGAATGCAACAATGTCAAATGGTACTTTGACTCGGAGGACGGCTCCGATTCGCTGCTAAATGCGCTGGACGGGGATTCAGATGAGGAATTTGAGTTTAAAATGATGTTTTGCGATTTATGCGCGGAGTGTGAACAGATGCAGGAGGATTTACAGAATGCTTATGTTCCAGAGTGCTTCGACGATTTATTTGTTGCCATCGGCGCAAGCGGATATGGCGGAGGATTGTTGGGCTGGGACGCCTATGAGCAGGATTATTTCGGCATAGAGCTTGACGACTGTGTGGCAGAGTCGGAGAGCAGGAAACGGCTGAAGCGGCTGACAAAAGGTCAGTTCATAAAATGTGCGCAGGCATGTTTTAAAGTGCTGTATGCTTATCTTGGCGTGCGGCACAGATATGACTGCCTAAAGGCGTCTTTTGACATTCTCCGGGACCAGAATACGGGATTCCTTCAATTAGTACAGCAGATTGAAGAAGCTTACGAGAGGGCAAATGACGATAGGTTTTATAGCTGGTATAAATCTACAAAGACATTGAATCGTTTAATCAGCAATATGCCAAGCGAGGCATGGTTACAGTAGAGAGCTAAGTAATACGAGACAGATAGAAAGAGGGATAAAATGGCATCTTCAAAGATATTTGAAAGCTGGACATTCAGTTTACCCATACCGGAGCCGTTTTTACAGACGCTGATTGATAAGGGTTTAAACAAAGCATCATCAGAGGAGGAGTATACATCCAGATACAATCTGATGCAGCAGGGGAAACAGTCTACACTTCACGGCCCTGTTTTACGGGCGATTCTTATGCTGGTGGAATTAATGGAGACAGATACGGACGGCGCGTTGGGGGTACAGAAAAATGATACGGGAGAACTTCAGTTCTACTGCGGCGAATTTAAGAAAAAAAATAATGAGGACAGAATGGTTGTTGTATATAATTCCAAAAACGGAAAGTTTAAAGTCTGCGAGAGTGGAACAGGAATACACCGTCATATGCCGGCCCTGCGGTCGGGACAGAGCGACGGGAAGTATTTAATATGTATGCTTGAATATGCCAGCTTAAATATGGATGGCCCGCTGTTTGACACCGAATTTTTTGATAACTTTACGATTCTGAGAGCGCAGTACAAAAACAACTGGCCCGATATGGACTTAGCGCTTAAAGCCGCATTTATCTGCTGTGATAATATTTACCGGAGAGTGGAAAATGCCAATGCGCTGGGAACGGACGGCTTGCCAGTTGACAGGAACTCCTTTGCCTCCGGAAACGCGCCTATTTTGACGCCGCAGGCGATTGCGGGGGGAGAATATGCGCCGACCGAGGTTACGTCAGGACGGTTTGAAATCCTGAGCGTGAACCGGATTACGGCAAATTCAAAGCCAATCGGGTCATTGGGCAGTAAATACTGTATGAATGTAGAGTTGACAGAGGAAGAAAAGGCTCGCGTGCCGCAGATTTCCCCCAATTATCATGTATCGGAGGAGGTACAGGACATCCTGGAGATGATTCATAATACTCCCATGCGCACATTCATGACAAGGGGAGATTCCGGGACCGGAAAGACCATTGACGTAGCGATTCTTGCCAAGGCGCTGGGGCTTCCGTATTACTTTTTAACCTGCTCAGAGGGGACGGACGAGATGGATCTTGTATCAACCATGATTCCCAATACCAATGACAAGGTAAAATCAGAGCCTCCGCCATTTCCTGATTACGAGGAATTTATGATGGACCCCTCCACGGTGCTGAGTGAATATACAGGTACTTATGAGGAGGACGTGGATATCAATCATGCATTTGAAAAGCTGATGCGGCAAATCTATAAAATCGGTTATCAGAACTGCAAAGACCAGAAGGACTTTGTGCTGGTGGAATCGGATTTAATCAAAGCGTGCCGCAGGCCAGCCGTGTTCGAGTTACAGGAGCCCGCGGTGATAGGAAAGCCGGGAACTCTGGTAAAGCTGAATGGCTTATTGGATGACTGTGCTTCTATCACCCTTGCGGATGGCGAGATTGTCCACAGAAACCCCGATACCGTGATTGTCTTAACAACCAACACGGATTATAAGGGCTGTAAGGATATGAATGAGTCAATCCTGTCCCGTATGTGTATGGTCTTTGACAAAAAGGAGTTGACGCCTGAACAGATGAAGAAACGGGCCATGGTGAAGACTGGTTGCAAAGATGAGATCATGCTTTTGAAAATGGCGGAGACCGTGGAAAAAATCAGAAAGTATTGCAGGAATGAGCGGATTCGCGGCGGTGTGTGCGGATACCGGGAATATGAGTCCTGGGTTTGGGCATACAAGGTGACCGGCGACGTGTTAAAAGCGGCAAAGTCCACTATTTTAAGCAAAGCGGCTTCCGATCGGGAATATAGGGATGAAATTTATGATAACTGCATTAAGGTAAGCTACTCTGAAGTTCTGGAGGCGGCATAAGGTGAAGGAGATTTTATGAGTGAGAAAGGATATGACCGATTAAGAATCCGGGAGATTAAAAATAAGATCAGTAATAGGCAGGTTTTTACATCCAAGCCGTTTATCCGTAACATGGAGAAGCTGGCAAATTCATTGGTCTGGAAACCGGGAAGGAAACTAAGGGTTTCAATGGGATGGAATACCAGCCCGTCAGCAGCGATTGCCTTTACGAGTGGAAAAAGTGTGTATATCAATGCGGCAAATCCTATTACAAGAAGCTTCCCCACAAAGGAATTAAAGACAGACAGTCTGGTGGGATTTCTGGGGCATGAATGCGGCCACCAGAAATATACTGCCATGTATTTACGAAAATTATATGGAAAGGGGTTTGAAGAAGGGAAGATATATCCCCGGCCGCCAGTGCCGGGGAATGAAAAAGAGAGAGAGGCCCTGGAGGAAATAAGGCAATTCCTCCAGGCAGGAGATAAGGCGGCGGTATCTGTGATTGCAGATACCGCTTTGCGTATCAATAACACGTTGGAGGATATTTATGTGGAAATGCGCATGTGTGATGAGTACCCAGGCAGTATCCGGAGAGGCATTTTAATGAATGCAAACCGGCATATAGAGAAGCTGCCCACCGTCACCCAGGAGATACAGAGGCAGGATCATGGGCTGGCGATTATCTTAAATCTGATTTTAGGATATGCCAGAGCCGGTGAAATCAACAACTGGGAAGGTTATGACGGCGAGTATCTGGACTGTCTGTATGACTGCATGGAGCTTATTGATGATGCGGTGGTGGACGTGGATAAAGTGGAACGCTTCCGCGCCGCCAATCAGGTGATATTAAAAATCTGGGATTATATGAAGGATTTGATTCAGCGGATCCATGAACAGGAGGACAAAAAGAAATCCGCGGCTAATGAACCGGTAAACGGTGAGGAGTCTGACCGTCAGGAGGAACCTGACAGTGATGACAGCTCTGGCAGTGAGGACAATTCTGAAAGCGAAGCCGGTTCCGTCAGTAAAGCTGATGCCGGCTGCCAGAATGATGGTGAGGAAGAAGATATTTTAGAAAGCGTATTCAGCAATGTGGCTGCTCCTGCGCCGGATTTGGAAGAGGAATGTGAGGAGACCGGGGAAACCCCGGAGGGCTGGGATGGCACATGGGAAGATGAGGAGGAACATGCAGATGAAGAGAAGAAGGAAGATGACCAGGATGACGAGAATAAAGAGGAATCAGATGTGGAAGGAAGCGGGTATTTTAATGCCGCGGAGGATATGAACCGGGTACTGTATGATTTGGCCGAGGAGAAGTTTGAACAGGAACAGGAAAAGAAACTGGTCAGCTCTATAAAAAACCAGGCAGAACACATGGATTTTGGGTATGCCCATGCAGACTGCAACATTGAGGTCCATCGGCTTGCAAATGTTCCGGTTTCATGCAGACAGATGTACGACAGTTTGTCACCGGATATTTTGAAAACTGCGAAACGGCTGAAGGAAGAGATGTGGGAGATTATCTATCCCGAAAAAGATGGGATGGAAAAGAACCTGTCCATGGGGAAAAAGATAGACAGTTCCCGGCTTTACCGCCAGGATAGAAAAATCTTCATGAGCCGAAGGGCATATGAGGAGGAACGGCAGGCCGCAATCGCGGTGCTGATTGATGAGTCTTTATCCATGGCATATGAGGACCGGATTATTTTCGGACGGCTGACGGCTCTGATTCTCTATGATGTCTGTGTGAACCTGGGAATCCCGGTGATTGTCTACGGGCATTCCACCAGCTATGACGGCCTTTATACAACGGAAACCGTAGACCTGTATGCCTATGCTGAATTTGATTCCGTAGATGGGAAGGACCGGTACCGGATTATGGATATGTCTCCGAGATGCAGTAACCGGGATGGAGCGGCAATCCGCTTTGTGGCAGAGCGCTTAAAAACCAGACCGGAAGAATTAAAAATGCTGTTCCTGGTATCTGACGGCCAGCCGGCTGCGCTTAACTACAGCGGGGATTTGGCAAAGGAGGATTTAAAAGCCTTGAAAGGAGATTTGAAGCGGCAGGGGATACTGCTTTTTGCTGCTGCGATTGGAGATGACCGGGAAGTGATTGAGGACATCTATCAGGACGGATTTTTAAATATTTCGGACTTGTCCAGGCTTCCTCTCAGCATTACGAAGAAGATATTAAGTTATATAAGATAGAGGAGAAAAAATGGCACAAAATGAACAGAGGGACTGGAAGAACGAAGTATCGAGACAGATTGCGGTCTATAAGACAGATAAAAAACTTCTGGAATTGAATGATAAATTAAAACCGGCGTCCAAACTTTTCCCGGCCCATATTCACGCCATGGGAGAGGAAGCGGAGGAGGGCGCCCGATCTCTGATACAACTGATTATGCTGGATTACAGCAAGGGGACGGGGGACCGTACCGTCAGTGTCAGCGCTCATATCAATCCGGAGGAAGTGAAGTTTATCTATTCTAAAAATTTTTGCGGAGCTTTATATGTGGACTTTTCACAGGAGAAGATTTTTGGAGTGCCGGACGCGGATGGGCTTAGTATTGTAACAAAGCTGTCCATTAAGCGGTTTGACACAGACACAAAGGGAGAGAAACGCCGGTATCCGTGGATTGCAGAGATTGAAAACGGAAGGGGAATCGCTGTCCGTAATTCCAATGGCGGAACCTACTGCCAGAAGAATTCCTACATCTGTGACGCCCAGGTATCTGTTAATGTAAACGATTTGGATATGTTCCGGCTGTTTGCCAAGGCAGAAGCATGGATTCGGGCTTTTGAACAGGAATATGCGTTCCGCTCCTATTTGCTTAATCTTTTTAATAAGCTGTATTTGCTGATTAAAAAGGAGATATCAGGCCAGACCGAAGTGATTATCCGTCACATTGACCAGGCGGACGAATGGGAAGACGATTCAAAAAACAGAAAAGCAAGTTAAAGTACAGCTATTTTACAAAAAAAGCATTGTGCCGGATAAGTAATGGATAAAGGAGGGCATAGCCATGACAAACCAGGAAATCCGGGAAGAAATGATGCTGCAGATTGAGTATCTGAAAACCATTAATATCCTCAACCGCTTAGGAATGCACAACAGGGATGAGGAGCAGACAAAAGCAGAGATAAAGAGCCGGATTGAGGCTCTTTATCAGCAGTTATTGGAAGAAGAACCGTAACATACGCAGGACAGGAGGAAATAGAATGTCGATAGTAGGAAAAATCATAAAAGTCAGAGATCGTTTTGCTTGGAGGGGATAAAGGCGGAGCGGGGGCGTCTGCTTAAAGTAGAACGCCAGGCGGACGAACTCTATGGATATTATAAACAGGGATACTACAAGGGCAGGTTTGCAGATTTAAAGCCGGTTTTTGAAACTATCTTCACGGAAAATGTCTTTTATACCTGGAGTTTACTTGATGACTGGCTTTGGAAGCTGTATGATGGAGCGCCTGACGTGGAGCATTTTGCTTACGGCCTCATTCAGTTTTATACCGGACGTGTTGCAAACAGTCAGATATGCCGTCATTTATGCAGAACGGAAAAAAGTCTGGAGCGGAAGCTGGAATATCTTGAAGCCACTCTGGAAGAGAACGGAAAAACAGGAGATCTCTGTATGGTCCGGCTGATGAGAGAAACTGGAATCCGATTGGGAGATTTAGAAAATGTCCTGTGGGATAATATTCAGTTTCCATATGTTTCAGGTGTTATGACAAAGAAAACAAGGTCTCTCTATCCGGTTTCCCAGATAAGCGAAAAAACGTACGATCTGTTAAAACAGCTAAAAAAGAAAGAGGAGATGGTTTTCCACAGAATCCCGGCGGCATTCCAGGCAACGGTCAGGAAAGCAGTCGGAGGAGAATTCGAGTTCAATATTTATAGTATCCGCTGGTACTGGCTCAAGGCAGTAGCAAAAGTCAAGATTCCTGAAGCGGACCATGGATATGTGAATCTGAATCCTACAGAGGAGTAATACCTGCATATGCCTGTATATAGAAAAAGAAATGTTGACACATACTATATATAGCGTTAAACTGTACTTGAATTTGATTTTTACAGTGTTCAGTCATTGTAAATAACCTTTGTTCCGGTAGTTGACCGGAAGTAAAAACATTAGGCTTTAGCCTTACTGATTTGGAAGAGAGACGTCAAAATTGGAAGATATTATGGCGTCTTTTTTTATTTCTATGAAACCGCGGAAGAATGTCATACCGGCAGTCTGTGGTTGACCTATAAAAGAGAGGAGGGCAGTCATAAATTAAAAAGACCGCAGTAAGCGGCAAAGCAAAATAACAAAATGAAATCCTTTGACGGATAAAATTGGACCATTGGCCGCCGCCGGTGGTTTTTTTGATGGAAAAAAACAGCCATCAACACAGAAATCCGTCTGGGATACCTGTGCATTTATCCGCAAAGAGGAAAGGAGTTACGGATGAAAGATTTGTTTGAGGGTATCCCGGAGGAAACCATAGAGACCACGCTGGATATGATACAGAGAAACTTAGACCAGGTTGGTCTTTACGGCGGACATACAATCAGGAAACACACCGATATTCAGGTGCTTGCACTGAAAACCCGACTGAATGCAGAAGACATTATTTATGCCACATCTTTTTGGGATATGGAAGTGGCGGTAGCGGTTGTAAAGAGTCTGATGAAACGGTTTTACAATCCCTTAATCCGGGAATGGCTCTTAGACACCACCAGGGATGTAATATCTTTGCATGGTGAATTTTCAAAGCCTGTGGGCTATGGAGTTAAAAAGGGGATAGACATGCTGAATGAAGATCTAAAAAAAGCCTGCGTGGTCTTATTAATGGACGGTGAGGCTGACTGGGGATTCCGAATTTTGACATGCTACCCTAAATTCTAACGGAGGAAAATTTGTGAAACGAACATCAATCAGCCTGCAGGTAATTATGGCAGGAAAATATGACTTTGAAGTAGGAAAGAAAGTAAATTTCCGTCTTGATCCGGAAACAAAGCTTTATATGGTGTCCAGTGAGCAGCTGGAATTCGGTCTTGCCAAATCGCTGGTTCGCGGGAAGCGGGAGGAGCTTAAATCACTGGGAAATGATTTTTCTGGAATTGTTATTCAGTCCTCACCGGAAACCATGCGTATGATGGTAAAAGTATTTACAGGGAACGGTCATGACGGGCTGAAGGAGGGAATATATGACACAGGACGATCTTTACTTGGCAGAACACCTGTTAAAAAAAGAGTTTGGAGGGAACTGGAAGGAGATTGTGCAGCACTTGGGAACCCAGGAGCTGACAAGCTGTGTTGGACGTAATCTGACCTCGTTTATGGCGTTCCCGGAACGGAAACAGGGAGGCAGCAACCGCTGGCGGGGAAACTGTTCCCCCGAAGTGGTGCGGGCGGTATTAAAGCATGTCCTGCAGTGCAGGGCCTATGAGGGGAAACAGAATCAGGATTTCGTGCTGTTGGACCCCATGTCCGGCTCCGGCACCAGTGGAGATGTGGGGGTCGGCGAGGGGGTGCGCTCTGTTCTTTATGACTTAAATCCGAAACCGGCAAAGGGGAAGGGAAACTGGGATGCATTAAAGGACGAGGTGGAGGAATGCGCCTCTATGATTTTTCTGCATCCGCCCTATCACTCCATTATTCCGTATACCGGCAGTGTATGGGGAGAACCGCACCCTGACGATTTAAGCCACTGCAGCAGCTACAAGGACTATATCGACAAACTGAATTTCAAAATAAAAAAGCTTTTCATCAGTCTGAGGCATGGAGGATATTTAGCGGTTTTGGTGGGGGATATCCGGACACAGGGCACCTTCCATTCCATTGGCAATGATATGATGACCATTGGAACGCTGGTTTCCTGGATTGTCAAGGGGCAGTATAACTGCCGCTCCAGCAGCCGGACATACAGCAGTAAGCCGTTTATTCCCATTGTTACAGAACATTTGCTGCTGTTTAAGAAGGAAGAGTGGCTGCTGGTTCCGTTCAGCTATCGGGTAAGCGGCACCTGCGACCTGGAATCGAATGATTCCGCAGCGCTGACCTGGTTTCATCTGGTAAGGGGAATCATGGAAAAGAACGGCGGCACAATGTCTTTGAAAATTCTTTATGAACATCTCGAACAACATCCCAAAGCAAAGAAAAACCAATATTACAAGGAACGTATCCGCGCCTGTATTTATGAACACCGCTCTCAATTTCAGACCGATGGAAAAGGGACTTACCGTCTGGCATATGCGGTGGAATAAGAGGTGCGCATGGGATATGAAGGAGAGGAAATCAAGGGCTATTACTGCCTTTTGATTGCCATTCTGGGAAATTTTGATGCCAGTGAGGCCAGGTTTCTTTATGAATACGGCCCGGATTATCCGGTCTGCCGGAAGATACTGAAAAAGAGGCCGCCCCCGGTCAATTTTGCCAAAATGAGCAAAGATGAGATGAACCAGTGTATGTGCCGGCTGTTTGAGGAGGGGTACAGCAAACGCAGTATTGCGGATTTGTTTGGCTGTTATCCTTCTACGGTTAACCGGAGAGTTGCCCTTGGAAAGAAACAGGCGGAAGAAAAGAAAACAGAAGAACGGAGGAATCAGAATGATGCACAAGCTGACAGAATACCAGAGGAGCTTTGCAGAGGAAAACCATAACCTCGTCATGGATTTTTTATATTACAACCAGTTGGAAATGGCAGAATACTATGATGTGGTTGCACTAGGCTATTTGGAAGCGGTACAGTCCTATGATGAAAATAGCAGAACCAGACAGTATGAGTTTCAGACAATCGCATCAAGAAAAATGTGTGACTGTCTATTTAAGTATTGGCGTTACAACAGCCGGCTAAAACGCAGAGCCTGCCTGATAAGCTTTGACGGAACCATATATGAAGATTCCAGTTTTACGCTTGCAGAGACCATTGAGGCAAAAAATGCAACGTGCGAGGACTTGGTTTTTCAGAGAATGATGATTGAGGAGGTCATGGTGCATATGACAGAAAAGGAGAAAACAGTGGTCCAGATGAGGGCGGCGGGATTTACCGGGCGTGAGATTGGAACGGCATGCGGTGTTACGGCATCGGGAGTCTATGGCAGATTATACCGGATGAGGAAACGTTTAAGACGTCTTTTATCGGTGCAGGAGAGTGAAGCGTATGCATATACATAAGTTTTCGGATATGGTGACATTTGATGAGATCGCCATCGGCGGCACACTTCCGGCCACGGAAGAATACCGGAGCTTTTTCAAAAATCTACACCCCAGACAGATACTCACCTCCAGGATTACGGCTCCTATTTATGAAGTGACATACCGTTATGATACCTGCAGGAATAACCAGAGAGAGGGCAAGAAGTATGTGATTTTACGGTCCGCCCATGATGATGAAGAGTTTGAAATAGACATGCTCTTTCGTGACTGGGTAGAGGAAGAAAACCGGCGCAGGCCGTATCGGAAGATTTCCAATGTTCAAATTCTGGAAATCAGGCCGAGGGCATATGCAACTCTTTCCCTTACGTCTTAAATACGTTTCGTTTCTTCATTCCCTGTATAAAAATACGGGTTGCTGTTAGGAATCAGGCGATTGCGCGTTGAAGTTCCGGACTGTACTCGGTTAGCAGCGTAAAAAGACACACCGTTAAGAATGGCTTTTCCGTCCATAGCAAAATGTATGTGAAGGACGGGAAGGAATGGAACAGCTATATCTGTTTGAAATAGAGAAAAAAATGAAAGATGCAGTTGAACTGCTAAACATGTGTGAACCGGCCGCATTGGCCATGAACCCTGCCGGCTTTTATTTAGCTTTCAGCGGAGGCAAGGACAGCCTGGTGATTTACCATCTGGCAAAAATGGCCGGCGTCCGGTTCGAGGCACATTACCATTTAACCACAGTAGATCCGCCGGAGCTGGTGCATTTTATTCGGCGGATTTATCCTGATGTGATTATAGACTATCCGCCAATTACCATGTGGAACCTGATTATCAAAAAGCAGCTTCCCCCCTACCGGAACGCCAGGTATTGCTGCAGCGTGCTAAAAGAGACAGGAGGGGAAGGCCGCTTTGTGATTACCGGGGTAAGATGGCAGGAGAGCCGTAAGCGGGAAAACCGTGGAGCAGTTGAGGTTTTGGGAAACCGGAAACCGGATTTAATACTTAATAATGATAGTGAAGAAAGCCGCAGGATGATTGAAAACTGCCAGTTAAAGGGGAAACGGATAATCAATCCCATCATCAGCTGGACAGAGAATGAGGTGTGGCTTTTTATTTATTCTCTAAAGATTTCTTACTGTGAGCTTTACGACTGCGGATTTCGCCGGATCGGCTGTATCGGCTGCCCTTTGGCGTCGGTAAAAAACAGGGAGTGGGAATTTAAGCGTTATCCGAAGTACCGGGAAGCGTATATCAGAACCTTTGACCGTAAGGTAGAGGCCAGGAGAGCTGCTGGAAAAACAGATGGGAATTGGAGTAATGGAGAAGCGGTATTCAACTGGTGGATGTACGGGAATCCCAAACAGGAAAAACAGTTGGAGGGACAGATGGAACTTGACTATGATGTGGAAGCTTTTGATGAAGCTGTATAAAAACGGGACAAAGGGGTCTGTCCTCATTTGAGAAAGGAACGATTTTATGGTTATCATTGATGGAAAAATTGCTGTAAGCGTTTGTGAATTGGGAGAAAGCAATGCGTATTCGTATGTCCTTGTGGTAAGGCCGGATACAATCCTTGCGCGGGAACAGGACTGCTACTATTACGATGCACACGGACATGCAGTGCTGTTTGATAAGCTGGAGGATGGATGCAGCTATGCGCAAAATGAGTCCCTGGTGTTATTACCGTATACGATGCTGGAGGCATTGTATGAGGAAGTGGAGGGAACCGGCTGGGTTGAGGCGGAAGATTCCCCATTTACAGAGGTTTATAGTGAGCTGGAGGCAAAGATTGCCTGAGAGGAGCGGTTACATGATTGGTAAGGCGTGTTGCAATACCTGTGTGTCATTGAAACGGGAACAGAAGGAAACAAAACCGGGAGAGAACCGATATTACTATGGCTGCTGTGTACATGGACTGATTCGCAAAGCCATTGTATCTGACTCTGGGTTGGAACATCAGTCCTGTGATGAGTGGGAAGCTGGGGACGAACAGAAAATAGAAAACCGGGCAATGGCGGAAACGCTGGGGAAGGAACTCCAAGCGCTGCATGATTTGTGGAAGCAGATATATGCGTGCGGGGGAACGGATTTCAACTGCCCGGACGGAGTTGAACTAAATCTTCTCAGAAGCCGCATTATATCCCAGCGGCGCCGGATTAGAAGCTGTCTGTTTGAAGCAGACTATCCAGCCAGTTATGAGTTGGAGATACCGGACATGATTAGCAGCCAGTACATGGCGCGGAGAGAGGAGATTGAGGCGGCGGCAAAAAGGGCGCTGCAAATCTACAGGGAAAATAAGGACTATCAGTGGCTTGCTGAAAAAAATCTGGAATTAAGTGAGAAAGAGCGAAAGATGTCTGGTATATACTATGCGCTTGGCTATGTAGAACAGTTAGAAAAAGCCATGGAACAGGACGATTTTGTTCTGATGCG
>Ga0137302_10424_pt1 | contig 21611 bp, 32 predicted proteins | sample Ramsor2O_GlcNAcB_FD_97184 | JGI IMG/M metagenome (GOLD analysis project Ga0137302, IMG submission 97184) | Mouse cecal microbial communities from Vienna, Austria - N-Acetylglucosamine amended with D2O_GlcNAcB | ecosystem: Host-associated > Mammals > Digestive system > Large intestine > Cecum... | reverse complement strand
AACGAAGTGATGAAGGAAACAGACCTTATCCATTATCTTGATGTAGGATACATGAGAGCCGGGGGGACAACCAGTCCGATCCGGTAAGACGCCTCTACAGGGATATTGGAGACAGGGAAAAGCGTCAGGACATCATTGACTATTTAGAGATTATTTTGGAAAAAGGTCACAGTGAAAAGATTATGGCTCTTATTTCTTCTTTAGAGAATATCACGGATAAGGTTCCGCCCCGGTCAGGAATGGTGCGGTAGGGGATTGCTTGATATATAGGAGTATCCGGCTGGTGGATGATCCCCCCATCTACAGCGAGGAAAAGATCCAAAATCCGAATGATGCGGTTCGGCTTTTATTAAAAGAATTTGATTCTGTTGACCGGGAATTATTCTTCGTCCTTAACCTGCAGACCAAAGGATGGGTTATCAATGTGAATATTGCCAGCATGGGGACTTTAAATAACTGTTTACTCTCCCCGAGAGAGATTTTTAAATCCAGTATCCTTTCCAATGCGGCCAATGTTGTATTAATGCATAATCATCCATTAGGGGACTGTACCCCTTCCAAAGAGGATTTTTTGGTGACAAAAAGACTTGTGGCTTGTGGAGAACTGATTGATATCCCTGTGTTGGATCACATTATATTTAGGAAGGGGAACCTATTTAAGTATGAAGGAGGCGGATATGATGCCCGATGGAAAAAATATCTATAGTCAGATAGCAGCAGAAACCAGGTCTGAATATGGGAAAAAGACGATTCCCACAATATCATTTTACGTGGCGGAATGTATGGAATTCCCCTCGTTAGGGAATGTGTATCGGTGCCGGAACCTGGAACAGGCTGTGAAACGATACAGGAATCTCCCAGAGGAATTGGGATGCATGGGAAATGGGATTGGTTTTACAATCAAGGATGATGATTCCATCTATTCCGGTGATTTTGAACTGGTGTTAGGAAACCGGCTGGATGTGGATATTATCAACTCCATCCCATACTATCGTGATAACCCATTGGTGCAGAAAGCAATTGAGGATATCAAACGGCTGATGCCGGAAGTGAAGATTATTGACTCTGTACAGCACGAGAGAGAAAATCCCAAGGAGCGAAAACTGGCCAGATAACAGTCTTTCACATATACATTGAATAAAATCAAAAAATACAGTACAATATTCATATAAAAAATAAGACAGGAGGGAATCGGCGTGGATAAGAATAAGGAAATGTTTGACAGGCTGGTAAAGGGCCTGCGTGATATTTACGGTGATAAATTGGTAAGTATTTTACTATATGGTTCATTTGCCCGTAAAACCAATACAAAGGAATCGGATATTGATATAGCAGTTTTATTGAACGGAAAAGAAACAAAAGAGATGCATGACCGTATGGTGGACCTGGCGGTGGATATGGATTTGGAATATGATCAGGTTTTTTCCATTCTTTATATTGACTATAAAAACTTTTTGGAGTGGGAGGATACTTTGCCATTCTATAAGAATGTGAAGGAAGAAGGGGTGGTCCTGTGGGCAGCTTAGAGACATTAGCAAAGTACCGTTACCAGCGGGCGTTGGAGGATTTAGCTGCAGCAAAAGAAATGCTGTCAGGCGGTATGTATAAACCATCGCTGAACCGTTCCTACTATTCTATTTTTCATGCCATGCGTGCCATTACAGCACTGGAAGGATTTGATTCCAGTAAACATAGCGGCGTGATTGCGTATTTTAACCAGAATTTTGTGAAGACTGGGATTTTTGCGAAGGAGACTTCTAAAATAATCAAAAATGCCTCTATCATGCGTGAGCAATCGGATTACTCGGATTTTTTCATTGCCTCAAGGCAAGACGCAGAGGACCAGATTGAAAAGGCAAAGGAATTTATCGCAGAGATTGAAAGATATTTAAAGGATAAAAATGTCTTATAGGATATAAAATACAGGCGCACCAGTACGGTGTGGCTGTTTGGAAAAATGTCTGTGGATAAATAAAAATTTAAGAATGTATTACAGGAAAAGTGGTTGCTTCTAGTGACCACCTTTTTTAATGGAAAAACGGCTGCGAAAATTTGCGGCCGTTTTTTGGCAGAAAGGTGGGTTGAGAATATGAGACTGGGATTCAGTTTTGGATTTCAACTGAATGAGTGGGAAGTTGAAATCGAAATACCGAGAGAATACCGGTTCCGTTCCGATAGGGAAGCACGGATAGCCTGCAGGGAAATGAATGTGGAGGCCATTGTGTTTCCAAATCAGATTGCCGTCCTGTTTGAACGGGATTATATGATGCTGGAAGACAGGGAACTATACCATTTTCGGAAACTCAAGGATGAGGTGTATGAGAAGTGTGGAGCTTTACTGACTCCGGAAGAGGTTAGTGAACTGATTGAAAAGGGAACCTTGGAAGAAGTCCTTTTCAGCGATAAGTATATGCCTGACGGAACAGAATACCTGGAACTGGACGTGTCAGCAGAGGAGGCATATAAAATGTTGCGAGAAAAATATGAACCACGTTATGAGCTTCCTTTTGGTTTTTGCTGTCCTGCACTAAAGGGTGTGAAAGGGTTCCACTTTGAAAGCCTCTATTATGAGATAAAAAGGATATGAGGAATAGCTAGGAGGAAAATGATATGGTTAGAATACAGGATAATACAGTCCGTGATGGTATGCGGCAGAGAAATACAATAAGAATTTCAGGACAAAGCTTCAGGCATTTGAGTTGATCGGAGAATCCGACATTGATTCAGTTGAGATTGGTATGTGTGCATCCGACGAAGACTATGTAATGCTTTGTAAAGAGGCGAAACGTTTGAAGGAAACCCAGGAGGCAGTAGTTTTGACCAGATTAGTAAAAACTGATATTGATCTCGCATTAAGGCTTTTTAGGAAATTCCCAAACCTTGTTATAAAATTGCTAGTTCCAATATCGGACCTGCATATAGAAAAGAGGCTGGGATTTACCAGAGGGGTTAGGAAATATAAATTGGAGGAGTGTCTTAAATATCTACAGCAGTCGTCAATAAAGACAGATGTTTGTTTTGAAGACGCAACGAGGGCTGACATATGCTATTTATTAGATATTATGGATATGTGCAGCCATTATGAGATCAACTTTATAACTATTGCGGATACCGTTGGCTGTATGGTTCCGGAAGAGTTTGGAAACCTCATAAAAAAGATAAAAAACAGGGCCTACCCATTTAAAATCAGTGTCCACTGCCATAATGATATGGGGCTGGCAACAGCCAATAGCATTGCAGGAATCGTAAATGGTGCAGAGCAGGTGGAAACTACTTTTTTGGAAATAGGAGAGAGAGCCGGTAATACTTCTGTGGAAGAAGTTACGTATATTCTGCAGAAAAAGTATAATCTGGCCAACCATATAAAATTGGACCAGATTTATAGAATTAGCAATCAGATTTCAACATGTATTCATTTTAATCCAGATTCGATAAGTCCGATTATTGGAGAAAATGTCTTTGTACATGAGTCAGGTATCCACCAGGACGGGATGCTAAAAGATTCGCAAATGTACCAGTTTGTTAGCCCGCAGGAGTTTGGAATTGTACCAATGCCACTAGGGTCTTCAATAAGCGGCATATCAAGTTCAAAGCTTATCTTCGGTCAGGTGACCAGGGAATTTGGAAGAATTGAAGACGTAACAGATGTCATTAGTTTTTATCGAACGGCAGCAAAGGTTATTGATGGAATTACGGTTGAGGAAGCTTGTGATTTGTATAAAGTTTTAAAGTTTGCATCGTGAAGGAGAAAGAATACATATGGAAATAATTAATGATATTGAACGATTAAGTGAATTGGATAAGATAGCATAGTGTATGGAAGAGGGAAAACCTGTGATTATTCCCACAGATACTAATTATAATCTCGCATGTCTTCCAGAATCTTCTGAGGCCATAGACAAGATTTTTCTCTACAAGAAACGCCCTAAGAATAAGCCGCTGTCTCTTTTCTTTTTAAAGCCAGAAGACTGGACAAAATATGGTTTCTGTGAGAATGAGGAAATAATGCAGCTTTTAGTAGGGAAATTTTGGCCGGGTCCCCTCAATATTATTGTCAAAAAAAAGGATAATAAATATGATTATATGTTGAACGGCATGGATTCCATTGCGTTGGGCTGTATCAGCAAATATTTCTGGAACTGTGGATGATATGCTAGTGACAGAAGAGATTGCCATTGAACAGATGGGAACATCAGTTGAATATTTTATTAAATCTCAAAAGCCGATCACTACATCAAAATCAAGCACAATTGTTATTGTTACGAAAAAAGGTGTCAAGATTTTGCGTGAGGGTGATATTGATCGAACAATGTTGGATGGAGTATTGAAAGAGAGGGGGTATTACGTTGAATAATAGAGTGAAATTAGGGATTGGATTATACCGTGTTTTTTCCAGAGCATATTTTCATCTTCCTTTTTTGGTTATTTATTTACACAAATTAGGTTTTCGCATCAGCGTGATTGAGGTGATTATGGCGATATATGGTCTTGCCGTATTTGCCTATACCAGGGTTCCCACAGGGGCAAGAGCTACGGCACGCTTATCGAGTCGTGGTGTGATGATGCTGAGTGAAGGATTTAAATGTATTGGCCTGATTGTTATAATCCTATTGCAAAATTTTATCGGTATTTGTATTGCACAGGTTATTTTGGGATTGTGATATGGGATTGCTGCTGGGGCAGATACCAGAATCATTAATACCTATATTGATGATGGAGGAAGATTTCAGGCAAGGAGTAACAGTTTTATGTTTGCGTCTCTGCTCAATGCTGGACTTTTGGGCAGTGTTCTATTCAATATCGACATAAGGCTGCCTTTTGCAGCAAGCGCAGCAGCCGGTATAATTACAATTGTGATTTGTTTTGTTCTGCCGAAAGAACCCGGAAAATTAGCTGTAGAGAATAAAAAAATGGGCAGGTAAAACTGTCATGGTATGAGAAACAGATGATAGGAGTATATTGCCTGACTAGAGGAATTATATTGACATATTTTACTGGATTTTTACCATACCATCTGTTTATCGATCAGGAGATTCCGGTATTTGGGTTTATCGCTATCTTGACCAGCTATACACTTTTGGGTAATATATCTTCCAACTTTATTGTAGGCAGATTAAAACCAGAAACCGCAGGAAAATTGGTGAATATCAGCTTGCTGCTGGCGCTTCTCTGTTACCTTTCAAATAATCTGATTTTTATTACCGAAGCTACGATCCTGCTGGGGCTGACTTCCGGGGCTACGAGGCCAATCTGTATAAATGGATTGAAAAGAAACGGTTCCAATATACCGGTTATTTCTAACCTTATGGAGAGCATCTACTCTATCATAAATATCGTTCTGTTACTTGCAGGAGGTTTATTATATGAAGTACATGGGTTTACCGCGGTTCTATCCCTATTCATGATAATGTTTGTTTTTTACATTATATTCTATACTATATCAAACAGGAGGATTTATTGTAATGAAAATTCATGTGGTTAAAGAAAATGGATATTTACCCAAAAAGTATTCTAAGTATGCAGAGGAGAAGGATCGGCGCAATGGCAATCCCATCGTTTCCTTTCCAATTGAATTGTCAGAGGTTCCGGAACAGGCAAAAACATATGCATTGACACTCATTGATTTTGATGCTGTTCCTGTCTGCGGTTATCCTTGGATACATTGGAATGCATGTAATGTGCCATCAACATCAACTAAGATACCAGAGAATATTAGTGCAGGCAATATGTTAGGTATTATCCAGGGACAAAATAGCTTTGCGTCACCCTTTGTTGGTGAGACGGATACGGCAATTATTCACCGATATGCAGGTCCGACTCCACCAGATAGGGACCAACTAGAGTCTGGAAAAAGATTCCCAGCATGCCACTTCTTATTCGTATGTGTGAAATATTAGAAACATCGCCAAATTATTTAATGGATTTTGTGGAGGATAATGACAACAAGGAATTTCTGAAACGGGCATATAAGTTGTCACCAGACCAAAAAAGGGCAATGCTGTGTATATTGGACGCATACATAACATATCAGGAAAAAGAAAATAAGTAAATTGGAAGAAAATGCAGTCCCAGAGGAAAGAGTGGAACTGCATTTTTTGTTGTTGTTTCATTCTGTTTTCTCAAAGTACAATCGGATCAACTGCGAATCTTTTTGTGTGTCGGCACTTATTTTGTATGGAGTAAGTTCCAAATACATATCTTTGGTGAGCGGATAAATGGAACCTGATGAGGCGTCCATGAGTATTATGCTATTTTCCATTGTACTATATTTATCAACACAATCCTGATATTTTGACATGATTTTTTTCTGGGGGCGGGAATCTTCGCTCAAGTTTACATCCGCCCGATAGCGGTCAGTGATATCAGGAGACAGTATAATAACATTCACGTTTCCTGAACTATTTATAGTGGTGCTGCAGTCACTAGACCAATCCCTTTGGGAATCGTGCTGGGATTGCGGGTATTCAGATCAATTAGTCAAAAAGCAGCATCATAGGATATCAAAGACTGGAATCTACCAGAACATATATAACATTCTGATTTGGGGCATGGCTTATCAATTAAGTATAATAATGAAGTAATAGCAATGAGAAAAAGAATTATGGAGACAAAACGTTTTGGTTTCAATGGAGGCTCCAATCTTGAAGCTTCTGGCGAGAGGCGGCCGCAAGACGGCTCCAAAGCTGTTCATAGTCCTTATTTATAGTAAGAAATGTCTGAGGTAAAAATTCCTGGCATACATCCAGTAAATCATAAATATCCTCATCACTCGATATCTTTTGTGATAGAAAGAGCTGGTTGGTTTCCTCAAAGGCCCTTCTTATATCGTCTGGCTCAAAATGTGATTCCAATGATGTCATAAATTTAGTTGCTAATTTCATTTGTATATCCTCCTTATGTTATCTAATAGATTAAAAATACAACTATAAGATAACGTTTTGTGCCCAAAATGTCTTTGAAAAATGTTCGACAAGATATTCCAAATATAGACAATTTTATAGAGGTTAAAAATGAACCAATAGATAACGTGTGTTATAAAATAGTGGACTACTGGAAAAAATAAATAAAAAGTATATTGATAGATAACAAATATATTTATATGTTGCAAAGATTGGTGGAAACTATCATGGATATGAAACTGTTTGACAATAAATTAAGAGAAAAGAGAAAAGCCCACGGGATGACGTACCAGGAGTTGGCAGATCTGTGCCATATTAACCACGGTTATGTTAGACAATTGGAAGCTGGCAGTAAATTACCTAGCATGCAGCTTCTTTTTTTACTATGTGATATTCTGGAAACTTCCCCCAACTATTTGCTTGAATATGCAGAAGATGCTGATGATAAAGAACTTTTGAAACGGATATATCAATTAACACCAGTTCAAAAAAATGCAATGATCTGTATGTTGGATGCGTATATAAAATTTCAAAAAGAATCTTAGAATTTATTTCAAATTTAGTGGAAACTTTAACCGTTGTGATGAGAGCAATATGTTTGTATGTGAAAGACTGAGTAGGTGGCATTGTAGAGTTTATGGCTTCTGTTCCTTTGGAAACAGGAGTCTTTTTGTTTTTAAAGGGATTTTAACTGCGAAAAAAAAGATATGATTAAGCTAAGGAATATCTAAAATATGTTTTAGTGCAGAATCTGGTGAAAAAAAGAAACAGGCACAGATCTACGCAAGACCAACCGTATCTCTGATGCGCTAGATATGGAAGAGTAGGCAATTAAAAATGACATGTAACTACGAATTTATTACATAAAACAATATTTATGTTGGAGTTAGTGTATAATCAGGAAGAGGTATGATTAATTCCTATATTGGTTATACTTATTTATAGTTATTAATAAGGGGGGCTGGAAAGAATAGATTGAGTCATATATATGGCGCACTAGGATGCGTTAGTCATACCGGAAATTTTTTTCAGCGTTGCTTTAGTACGGTGATTTGATAATACGGAATATCGACATGCAAAGGAACATTATTATCCAATCGGTATTTAGTTAAAAGAGGGCAAAAAGAAATGCATTTTGGAAAGGTGAATTTAAAACAGTGTGATGTGATTAAATTGCATAAGAGACATATAAGGAAAGGTAAATAATACCTTTCCTTTTTTACTTGAAATAAGAATAAAGCAATACTCCATATAAGAATGATAAGAAATGTTACTATCGAGTATTATAGTAATAAATTATGGCGAATAGGAGTATTGAAAAATGCAGAACAGATTAAAAGAACTAAGAAAAGGTAGACATTTAACCCAGGAAGAGCTTGGAGAGAATATATCTGTAACACAGCAGAATATTAGCAAATATGAAAATGATGTATATGAAATGCCGGTGGACGTACTGGTAAAAGTGTCACGCTGTTTTAATGTAACAATAGAATATCTGCTGGGTTTGACCGAAATCAAGCGTGATATAGCTGGACAGGTAGTAGTTAATGAGGCTGTGGACGAATACTATGATTTCATTGAAGCCTTCAAATCTCTGAGTGATGAAGACAAGGAACTAATCTGGTCAATCATTGAAAAAATGAAGCAGATAAGACGAAGAAGGGAATGTACAAACGATGATGAAAGTTGCAATTTGTGATGATGATATAGGATTTACTGGAAAATTCGAGCAGATGTTGATAACTATAAAAAACATGGAACATATTGAATTGGAGCCGGAGGTTTATTTTGATGGGAAGGAGCTGATTGAAGATATATATGAGAGGGGTAAAAGATACGATTTAATATTCCTTGATATAGAAATGAAGGGGATGGACGGTCTTACTGCAGCAAGGGAAATAAGGAAAAAAGACGATCTGACAATGCTGATATATGTGACAAGCCATGAGAGTTATGCTGTTGAGGCTTATGAGGTACAACCGTTTCAATTTATTGTAAAACCAGTTGACTTTGATGATCTGCATCGGCATTTTATGAAAGCGTATGAAAAACTGACAAAGGGCCCCGATTATTTTCTTTGTGACTTCAAATGGAAAACTCATATTTTACGAATGAGTGAAATTATGTATTTTAAGAGCAATAGGCGTGTTATCCAGGCTTACATGGTCGATGAGAATATATATAGGTTTTATGGCAAGATGGATGACCTTGAAGAACGGTTGAAACAGGAAAAGGCAGATTTCTGGAGGATACACCAATCTTATTTGGTGAATGTCAGATATATCGATGTCATTTCACATGACCATATTATCTTAAAAAATAAAAAGGCATTGTCCATCAGTGAAGAAAAAAGAAAATCAATTGGCGAAGAGTATTGTAATTACATAAAGGGGAACATCATTGAATAAAGTAGTATGGGATTTTATAATGGGACTGTTAATGTCTTGTTTATCATCATGGATTTTAAAAGAGTATCTGGGTACTTTTCTGATAAAAACAAAAGTAAACTGGAGAAATAGCGTAAGATGGGGATTTTTCATTTTATGGCAAATCTGTTCTATTTTGAATCTTATTAAATTACCAGATTATGGAATTTTAGTGATAAGCGTGTTTGGTGTATTGCTTGTATCAATTAATTACGAGGGGCATATATTCAAAAAGATTGTATTTACGCTTATTTATAATTCAATTTGGATGCTTACTGAAATATTGTTAGTTTTTATTTTTATAGCAATACGATTGAATTATGGTGCCGAAGAATTACTTGGTTCGCTTCTTTCAAAAGTGTTTTTGCTTGTAATTGTAGAAGCATTTAAGCGCTTTTTTGGGAATGAAAATATAAAAGAGCTGCCACATTCCTATAATATGATCTTGGTATTGATCCCTCTAGGAAGTATGTTTGTGGTCTACACTTCTTTTTTTATGAGTGCCAATAGCCAGAGGTCGTTTAGCGTTCTATGGTCATTTGCGTCTCTGGTGATTATGCTTTTTATAAATGTGTTGATATTTACCATCTACATAAAATTATCAGAGGATATGGAATTAAGACAGAAGAATGTGGTATATAAGCAGGAGATTGACTTATACAATAAGCATATTGAGGAAAAAGAAAATTCTATGCTGGAATTCCGTAAGGCCAGACATGATCTGAAGAATCAACTGATTTTTCTGTTGGAACGGTGTGAAAAAAAGGAATATATAGAAGTTGAACAGTTTCTGGAACAATTAATTGAAAAGGCACCTTTTGATAGTCTGATGATATCTAAAACTGAAAATTCAGTTGTAGACGCTCTGGTTAACTACAAGTATACCATAGCCAAACGCTTTGGAATAGAATTTATTGTAAAATTAGAAATTCCCATGAGCTTGCCGTTCGACAATGCGGATATGTGTATTATTCTTGGTAATGCATTAGATAATGCACTGGAAGCTAACATTAGGGCTGATATTGAAAAACGTTATGTTAAATTGAATATGCGTATGGATATGAATAACCTAGCAGTTATTATTGAAAATTCATTCGATGGGCATATAAGTAAGAATAAAATAGGAAAAATATTGACGGTAAAATCAAACAAAATAGATCACGGACTTGGACTGGATTCTATTCAGAAGGCAGTAAATAAATATCATGGATTTATGAAGACAAGTTATACAAAAAGTGTGTTTGTTTTAGAAATACTGCTATATAGTGAACAGAAATAGTTACAAGAAGTACCGAAATAATAACATTTTAGGCATACATTCCGTTTTTTTATGCTAAAATAGGAGAAAAATTAAGGAGGTCATTACCATGAAGAGATTTAAGGAATTTGTATTACATCACATGAAAGCTTCAAATACCCTCGCATGTATGGCTTTAGCATTTGCTTTCATTGCGGCCAACAGCCCTTGTTGCTGCGTTTACCATCAGCCGGATAAGCCAAACCTCAAAAGTTTAAGGAAATTTTGATGGAATGGCTGGCAGATAAACTTACTGATTATATTATTAAGAAGAATATAATTAGTAGAGAAAGTTATGAGATATACCGGTATGGAATGCTTACTGGGCTGGAAATTACTTTATGTATGGTTATATGTTCTGTTATAGCCATACATTTAAAGTCATTTTTAGAATTTGTGGTTTTGATTGCAGTCTTTTTTTCTCTTCGCGCGTATGTTGGCGGCATACATCTGAAACATTATCTGGCATGTCTCATATGTTCCTGTCTGATAATTACATTTCTATTGATTGCTGCTCATACCTGGAATCCTGATTTGTGGATAACTGTGATTGTTACAGTCACCGCATTTTTCCTGATCGACTGGCTGGCTCCGGCGGCAACAAAAGATAGAGTAAACGATCATGAGGAGGCGGTATTTTATAATAAGCAGCGGAAGCGTATTCTGTTTGGAATTGCTGTGTTGGATATTGTTTTCATATTATTAGGGCTTAAAGTGTTTTGGTCTATGATGATGTATACCATGCTTGTTGTGTTGGTTTCTATGATCATAGGAATAAGTAAAATTAAATGGAGGTGAAAGGCTGCAATGTATGGAATTGTACTTTGGGGTATGATTTTTTGCAGAAATAATGAAGATATTATTCATGGGTGAAACGGAGAGTACAGCTCGGCAAATTGGAGAAATTTTACGAGATGACGAATGCATGTGCTGGCATACTTTTAGTGAGTTGGATGATGGTTTTGAAATGGAAGCGTTTGATGTAGCCATCTTAGACGGAACAACTGGGCAATCTTCTGCATTGAGCATTCTGATTAAACTCAACTGTCATAAATTAAAACCAGTTCTGGTTCTTGTGGGAAATATTAGTGCCAGAGAAGAAAACTGTATATGGGGCATGGGGGTCACAGATGTGATGAAAGTACCTTTTACCAAAGATGAATGTAGGAAAAAAATTGATAGTACCTATAGATGGAAATGGTATTATGGCAGACATGAATGCCATAATACGGAATACACTCATTGAATGACTAAAAGGAGAATGACTTATGAAAGATTATATTCGTTCTATTGCAGAAAACATTAGAAAATTACGTGAGCAAAGAGGTATGACACAAGAGGAACTGGCAGGATTGGCAGAAATATCTCAAAGCTATCTAAGTAAGATCGAAGCTGGTTCCAGAAACATTGGAATGAAAACATATGCAAGGATTCTGGAAACACTAGGAGCAGTTCCCATTTTGTTATCAGAAGTAGAACGAATTGAGAGACATGTGAAGTTGCTGGAGCGTTTTGTGTTTATAATAAAAGAGTGTTCCGAGACTGAATTAATATTTTTCATGGACACGTTGGAATCCATGAAGGATAATATGAACAAAATAAAATCAGAAGAAGAAAAGAAAAAAGTCAGATTTACACGAATGTCACGTAATACCTGTTCAAATGATAATTTGGACGGAAAATGGGCTTCATGATGTTATATCGCTAAAGGAGGGCCGCCATATGGCGGCCCTCAGACTGTAGACAACTAGCCTCCTAATAGGAGGCGGTTGTCTTTTTTTTTTCACTCAGGATTTCGATGTAGTATAATAGTACTATACGAAAGTGAGGTTTTTCTTATGATGGGGAAAAAGATTATTCAGAACGTTCTCAGGTACAGATTGCAAGCCTGGATGACCTCGTCCCTTCCGGTCATCTGGTTCGAAAGCTGGAGGAAGCCATTGATTTAAGCTTTATTTATGACGAGGTTAAAGATCTCTACAAACCTTATGGTAGGGAAAGCATTGATCCCGTTGTATTAATGAAAATCGTGATTCTCCAATACGTGTTTGGCATCCCTTCCATGCGCAAAACAATCAAAGAGATTGAAGTGAATCTTGCTTACCGCTGGTATCTGGGATACGGCCTGTATGAGGATAGCCCTCATTTCTCTACCTTTGGAAAGAACTATACCAGACGATTTAAGGATACGGATCTTTTTCAAAAGATATTCTTCCGGATTTTAATGGAGGTGGATGCCTGTGGTTTCCTGGATACGGAAAGTCTTTTTATTGATGGTACCCACATCAAATCCAGTGCAAACCCTCATAAATATCAGAATGAAACCATGGAAAAAGAAGCCCGGTGTTACGAAAAGGAGCTGCAGGAGGAAATAGAGAAGGACAGGCTGGAACACGGGAAAAAGCCATTGAAAGAAAAAGAGTCCACGCCAGCGTATCCTTTTGGGAACTGTACCGGAAAGTAAGCGGACGGGTAAAATATCCGAAATACTATGTAATGGATGCAGGCTATAAGATACCAGCAATCGCAAGAACGCTAATTGAGGATGGAAAGGTTCCGGTTATGCCCTATAAACGTCCAATGACAAAGAAGGGGTATTTTCGAAAAAGCGATTATGTATATGATGAATACTTTGACTGTTATTTATGCCCGAATAATCAGATCCTAAACTACAGCACAACAAACCGTGATGGATACCGAGAATACAAAAGCGATGGAAAAAAGTGTAAGGATTGTCCGTACCAAAACCAATGTACAGGAAGCAAAGACCATGTAAAGGTGGTATGCCGCCATGTATGGGAGGGGTACATGGAAGAAGTGGAGGAGATACGTCATCAGACAGAGATGAAAGAAATCTATCAGAAACGGAAAGAAACCATCGAACGAGTCTTTGCAGACGGAAAAGAAAAACATGGAATGAGATATACACAGTACAGAGGATTGGCAAAAGTGACAATGGAGCTGACCCTTTTATTTGTATGTATGAATCTAAAGAAACTGGCAATCTGGAAATGGAGAAAGGGTGGGCTAAGGAAAGCCTGTTCTTTTGTCTGGATATTCGAACCAATATATCTCTATATAAAATTCAAAATGGTTCCGGGTGCATCGCACCAGGAACCATTTTGTCTACAGTCTGAGGAAATTTGTAAGAAAAGATAAAATATCTTTTATATTCATTTTAACGCCTGCATGCTTTAAGATAACTGTTCTACAAATCAAGATATTTGCAGAGCGTTTTTTTTGCGCCAATTGGTCAAGGCTTATTCTCAAAGGTTAAGCTGCCTTCGTCATATTGCCGGAAGATTATGGCCTCCATCGTGGCAATCGTTCCGTGAGCCATTTCCCACATACTATCCCAAGAAACAATTGGTAATATCAAATCAATAGATTGATGGGATGAACGGATATTTTTGCGTGGGAAAAGTGTCGATAAATAGCAAAAAAACTGAAATGGATATTTATAGGGAAAATTCATACAAAATTATTCCAGCCAGTCCGTTTAAAAATTAACATTCATACTGTAAAATACTACCAAACGAAAAGGAGGAGTAGAGGGATATGATATTTAACAGTTTTGACATTGTCCAGAATATCCGGTTAGTGAGAGAGACAAAAGGACTTACAATAGAAAAACTTGCAGAGTTGACAGGCGTTTCGGCAAATCATATGAGTAAAGTGGAGAATGGTCTTAGAAATTTAAGTATGGAGTCATATCTAAATGTATTACAGGCATTAGATGTATACCCAGTTTTTATTGCAGGGTCGGATGATGGAGAAGAAACGAAAAAATATATTTCGGATTTTATGGAAATCATTAAAGACTGCTCCGGAAGGGAAGTGACTTTTTTATTGAACATGGCGGTAAGTATCAAAGAAAATATGATAAAAACTGGACTTACTGTAAGTGGGTAAAAATAATTGGATACTAATATGTTATGAACATGACATTTTTGGCATTAATGGAGAACAAGATGAAAGAATACATAAATTGGTGGCGCATTCTTATTCTAATTGACCTGGTATTGATGTTTATTGCAATTATTGTCTTTGTAATTGCGTTTGTGATAATTTGATAGGAGATAAAAATGTTGACAGTTGAAGAATTAGAAAAATTACAAAATGTAGGTTTAGATCAGATCGATTCAAATACATTAGTGGATTTGAACAGCATAAGTGTTGATACTTCCCAGCCAAAAGAAAAGCGAATTGAAAAGCTGTTGTCAAGCGGTATTAATCCTTATTTTTTCCGGGTGGGGAATATGAAAATAAAAGTTGTTTATTCAAATACAGGGAGAACACTATCTGATATTATTGAAAACTTAGTGGAAAAAGCAGAGATTTGTATAGCCGTCCGTTTCAGGAGGGTTCATACAGCTAACTAATAAGTGGTTAGGAGCTGTTTTTATGTTAAAAAAGTATAATCATATCTTTCGAACGTATTCTTATCTGCGTCTATCGGTAGAAGATGGCGATCAGATCGAGAGTGACAGTATCAAAAATCAAAGAGTTATAGTTAACCGTTTTAAGGAAAATCATCCAGAAATTCAATTGGTCGGTGAGGAGATTGATGATGGATATACTGGTACTAATTTTGAACGTCCTGATTTCCAGAAAATGATGGAAAGAATCAGAAGTTTATATGGTAATAAGATCGTAGTAGTAACTAAAGATTTTTCACGTTTGGGACGTGACACTATTGACACGGTGAATTATTTGGAGAAAATATTTCCATTTTTGGAAGTGCGCTATATTGCAGTGAATGATGATTACGATAGTAATGATTATCCGTATGGTTTGGACTTTGAAAATAAATTCAAAAATTTGATCAATGGAATATATCCCATGCAACTCTCATATGCGAATAAAAAAATCAAGATGGAAGAGGCCCAGCAGGGAAAGCATAATGGACCGATACCAACTTATGGTATCGGTATACCAAGAAACGCGAATATGAAGTGGATTGGGAAGATGCTACGGTTGTTCAGATGATAATGGATTTTTTGGAACAGAGAAAAAGTTATAAAGACATCATCAGCTTCCTGGCAGAAAAGAAGATAGAGCCCCCCAGTATTTATTTAACGCGTAAGTATGGCGTGAAGTTGAATAAGGTTAGCAAAAAATCTGTATGGAATAGAGTAACGCTCCTTATAATCGCAAGAAATAAAACCTATTTGGGATATTATGTGCGTCATACAGTGGAGAGCTGTTCTCTGGGTACAAAGAAGACTCGTGTTATCAAACGGAATCAGCAAGTTTTGGTTCCGAATATGCAGCCAGCCATTATCAGGACAGAGCAGTTTAATAATGTAAATGACTGACTTGATGATAGAGCTGAAAAGGCAAACCATAAAAATAACAAACGGCAAAGGGTTTCTGCACTATATAAAAAGGTTTATTGTACAGAATGTGGCTGTGGCATGACCAGAAGAATAGACGGCAATTATGATGTTTACATTTGTTTGGACAAAAGGGAAAATCCCCTTTCAATCTGTACTATGGAACCTATTCAGACATCAGTTTTAGAGGCAGCGGTTTTTAAAACATTACATTTTAATATATGCTTATTTTTGGAAAATGAAAGAAAAGTGAAAAAGCTTTTAGAGGGTAATATAACTAATCAGCATGAAGAAGTGGCATGTCTTTATGAATCTGTTGAATCAATAAGCCGTCAAAAGATGGAATTGTATGAGGTATATAAATCTGAGCAGCTTACAAAAAAGGAATACATGAAAAAAAAGAAGGTTTGACAAAGCAAATCGGTGTATTGGATAAATGTATTGCTGAAATAGAGGAGAAAATTAACAGGCATAATGAAGATAATTTTATTTGTAATTCCGAATATGCTGGATTAGTTGGAAAATTCAAAGGGGAGACAGCTCTTTCAGCAGATATGGCTGATGCTTTTATTGAAAAAGTGTTGGTAGATAACAATCACAATATTGAGGTTATTTTTAAATTTCAGAACGAGATTAACAAACTTAATAAAAGAATAGTATGATATGCCCCTTGTCTGCGGTTTTTTTGTCTTTAATAACATACTGAGAAATAGTTACTTAAATAAGTGAAATAGTTACAATACTTCAGAATCCATTTTGGGGGTGTGTTATAATCATGACCATAGAACAGTACAAAATGCTTTGGAAAATGAAAGTGTTAAATCACAAACACTATTGGAGGGCGTTAAAATGAGAGCATTAAATGATTACAAAAAGTATTTCGACACATTGCAAGGAGAACAATATTTTGGAAGATTTGGAAAAACCTTTAAATCAGATGATAAATATTATTTTTTGGATATGGGGACTGGCAAGATAGCTGAAATTAATAAAGATGTTTTTTGTATATTAAATGCTTTATTAGAAAATAATGGATTCGATGGTGTATTAATGCTAAATATGTCAGATGAGGAAAAAATCAATGCTTTGCAGGAAATTGTAGATGCAGTAGAAAAAGAACATATACTATCTGCACCACCACTGAAAACTTTGTCTGGTGAACCGGTTTCAAATTTAGAAAAGACTTATAATGGTTTGATTTCTAACCTTACTCTTGAGGTGACAGATCGCTGTAATCTTCGGTGCAAATATTGTATTTATAATCCAGATAACCCTAGCTTTCGAGGATTTGGCAAAAAAGATATGGATTTTGAAACCGCTAAATTAGCAATGGATTTTTTTGAAAAGCATTCCAGAGAAAGAAAGAAAGTGTATTTAGGATTCTATGGTGGTGAACCATTATTAAATTTTACACTAATAGAGGAAAGTGTTAATTATGCAAAAGAGCTCATTAGAGATAAAGAAATTAGTTTTTCTCTGACAACTAATGCCACTATGGTAACGCCCCAAATTGCAAAGTTTTTAGTGGAAAATGAATTTGAAATTTTAATTAGTCTCGACGGTCCAGAAGATATACATAATGAAAATCGCATTTTCATAAATGGGAAAGGTAGTTTTAATTCAACAATAGCAGGAATAAAAACAATACTAGAGTGTTACAGACAGTTAGATAAAGAACCCAAAATAGGATTTAGCATGGTTGCGGCAGGTCCAAATTATGATGAGAAGTATTCTAAAATACAAGATTTTTTTGAAAAAGCCGAGTGGCTTCCCCAGAATTATATCCTATTGTCAAGCACTGTAAGCCACACTCCTGTTGATAGTGAATATATTTTACCGCAGAGTGTTGCAGAAAGAAATATACATAGAGATGTGTGGATGCCTTTACTGAAATGGAGTAATAATCAGGAAATAAAAAATAATTTATTCTCAATGCCATATATTAATAAAAATCTTGCCATCGTTCATCAGCGATTATTGTTAGATAAGCCGGTAACAGATTATGGTATGAATGGTTGTTGTGTACCAGGGGGGAGAAGAATTTATATTGCCGTTAATGGTGATATGTATCCGTGCGAAAGGATTGGAGATGTTCCTACTTTGGGAAATGTAAAAACTGGTCTTGAAATAGAAAAAATCAAGAAGGTATACGTAAATGATTTTATTAATGAAGCAAAGGAATATTGTAAAAATTGTTGGGCTGTAAATCTTTGTACCTTATGCTACGTCAATTGCTATGATAAGAATGGAGTTCATTTTAATTATAGACATAGAGCCTGCGTAAGCGAACGGAAACTTTTAGAAGATACATTAAGTACATATCATTATTTGTTGAACCATAACCCTAAGATAATAGAGGAATTGAATCAAATTGAATTTGAATAGTTTTGAAGAGGTTCCTTTATTAAATATATGAAAGGAGGACGCAGTATGAATTTTGTAAATCCACTTGGTAGAAGTGCTAGCGATGGCCCTACACCGAGAGCGTGTATGTGCCCTGTTGAAGGTGGTTTTGCCGCAGCGAGAAATGACAATGATAATTGTATCCATTGTGGTTGTCATTGTGCTGAAGGCGGCGCATATCGTACCGGAAATAATGTCGCAGCGGTAACAACTTGGCGGGAAAGCTAAGTAAGCGGTAGAGGGATAGTATGATTTTTATGCTATCCCTCTATTCGTTGTACTTGAAATATATTTACAAAATGACTGCGCTAAAATGAAGAAGCTAAAAACACAGTTACATTTACTTTTATATACGGTTAAGCTGCTTTGGAAATTTAACAAAAAAGATTTACTTCTAGTGTTTATTATATCTGGTTTAAATGGTATTTATCCTATTGTAACATTAGTTATAACACAAAACATAATGAATACTATACAAGAAATGATTAAACCCTTTTCCGAATTAGTGAGTTTAATGATACTATACAGTGTAATAATGTTTGTGGGTATTTTGGTTACAGGTTTGAATACATATTATATGAATCAATTAAGTATTAAACTCACATATCATATGAATTATTTACTGATGAATAAGTGTTCTGAATTAACATTAGAGGATTTGGAAAAGACTGAAACTTATGATAAAATATCGCGTCTCGAAAATGATATAGCAGTGAAGCCATATCAAGCATTACAGTCAATTGTTGGAATGATATCTGCGGTAATTACATTCTGTTCGGCAGCAGGAATTATTTTTGGCTGGAGAAAAATCTTATTTATGCTTATATTGATTGTTTCTTTTGTTATCTTATTACTAAATATTAAAGTAGGTGATAGTGAATTTTTAATGCGATTTAAAAGAAGTGATAGTGAAAGAAAATCATGGTATTGTTCATTTTTATTAACACATGATGTAGCATTTAAAGAAATAAAATCGTATAACTTAAATTTGTTTTTACTTGATAAATATAAGGCACTATGCGGACGATTTATTAAGGAAGAAAATAGAATAGTAAAATATAAAATTTTATTAAATATATTTTTGGCTTTGACGCAAGATATTTTATCAGTAATAGTAATGTATTTTGCAATCAAGGAGGCATATACAGGTGTAATTTTAATAGGAACAGCTATGACTTACATGAATGCAAGTTCTATGATTCAATCAAATATGTCTTCACTATCCACGTATGTTTATAATATATATAACAGCAATTTATATATGCAATTATTAGAAGAATTTATGGCAATAGATACTCTATGTATAAATACAGGAAAGAACATTGGAAAAATAAATGAAATTATATTTAATAATGTATCCTATGATTATATAAATAAAAAGTATGCTTTAAAAAATATAAATTTTCAATTAAAAACAGGACAAAGTATTGCAATTGTCGGGAGGAATGGTTCTGGTAAAACAACTTTATTAAAGCTTTTAGGAGGATTATATGAGGCAAAAAGAGGTACAATAAAATATAATGGTATTGATGGACGTTATTTAAATAAAAGTGCGCTTAGAAATCAGATTGCAATACTTTTTCAGGACTATTTAAAATACGAAGGAACAATCACAGAAAATATTACTTTGGGAGATATATCAAAACCAGAAGATAGGGAACGGATTAATAAAGTATTAAAAAGAGCTGGGGTGGATTTTGGCAAAACAGAAGATAAATATAATTTAGATATGAATTTGGGAACTTGGTTTGAAAATGGCTCTCAATTATCGGGAGGACAATGGCAAAAAATTGCACTGGCTCGATCCTTTTATAAAAATGCTTCAGTTTATATATTTGATGAGCCTAGTGCAGCATTGGATGCGAGATCTGAAAAACACATTTTTAAAGAGTTATTAAAATATAAAAGTGATGGGATTTTAATTTATATAACCCATAATGTTCAATTAGCAAAAAAAGCTGATATCATAATAGTTTTAAATGAAGGGGAAATCATAGGTGTTGGTGACCATAATAAACTTAGCGAAACATGTGTTCTTTACAAAGAAATGCTAGATGCACAAAAAGGTGAAGTGGAGAAAAGACTTGTGTAAGGGGCAGGAGATGAAAATACCCTAAAAAAGAATAAAATAATACTTGAATATAAAGTGAAAAAGAGGTAATATATACTAAAACCTTTTTTGCTAAGTCAAATAAGGCAGGTTTAAAATCTACAGATTCAACTTATCTAGGGCAACTCTTGAACGTTACACTTACACAATAGGCACGGCAGAACTACACAGAGAATAAAGGAGCTAGTGTGAAAGAAATTAAATTAAGCCAAAGTCGTGATACAGACACAAAAAGAAGGCTCACATTGTGAACCTGATTAAGGGTATTCCCACCTTTGCAAAACGAGGCGCACCTGCACGTCAATAGCAAACGGGCGGGTGCATCTGATATTGATGTCGGGATGCCTTATAATTAAGTCTATTGAAGCACAAAAACTAAAAAGTGGAAACACTTTCATTACTACTTGTGCCGCGCCCGAAGGCGCGCGGAATGGAGATTATTATGAAAAAATATTTGGATATTGGATTGAAAATACTGTTTGTTATTTATTTGGGAGCACTTGTTTGGATCATTGTTTTTAAATTGCAGTTTTCCTTAAGCAATATTGATAAGGCACGAAGTATAAATTTTATTCCGTTTAAAGGGTCAGGTATTGTGAATCGTAAAATTAACATTTCAGAGATAATTAATAATGCCATTATATTTATACCTTTTGGCATATATTTGCAAATGCTAAAAAGAGATTGGAATTTTTTGAAATGTTTTTTAACTTTTTTTGGTGTAAGCTTTATTTTTGAAGTGATTCAATATGTTTTTGCGATTGGTCGTTCTGATATAACTGATATTATAGAAAATACTTTGGGAGGGTGTATAGGTATTCTTATATACTATATCTGCAAATGGATATTTAAAGAAAAGATAGATAAAGTATTTTATATATTGGCAACTATTGGAACAATATTTATGATTATGCTACTTACTATTACTTTTTTATCAAATTAAATACATTAGATAAATTGTTTCGCTTATATGAAATATATTTTGACACAGATGATATACAAGCGGATCTAAGCAGTAGTGAAAAGAAAGGGGTATAAAAAGTGCGTTTATAAGACGCAATTTTTATATTTAATAGTATACACTTTTATTAATGTTTTCTTTCTCAAATAAGTAGTGCCGAGTGTCCTGGTAAAATAAAA
>Ga0137302_10418_pt1 | contig 21966 bp, 33 predicted proteins | sample Ramsor2O_GlcNAcB_FD_97184 | JGI IMG/M metagenome (GOLD analysis project Ga0137302, IMG submission 97184) | Mouse cecal microbial communities from Vienna, Austria - N-Acetylglucosamine amended with D2O_GlcNAcB | ecosystem: Host-associated > Mammals > Digestive system > Large intestine > Cecum... | reverse complement strand
GCAGGAACCATCAGCACAGCATGGAAAGAAATCTGCAGCCTGTACCGGCCTGAATGGCTGTTGCGGCTTGAAATCATCAATACAGCTCTGGAAATCCACCGTCAGGCATGCGAGGAACTGACTGAATTTGCAAACAATTTATATTCTCTGCGTTCCGAGATTCAGCGTATCGGCCGGGAGAATGGCTCTCCAGACGAAATCGAAAAGTATAATCAGCTGATTAGTGCAGGTACCAGCATGACAGAGATAAATCAGACTAAGCGTGACGAGTATGAACGGTTGTACCGGATTGTCTATCACTACAAAGATAAACTGCTGTAAAGGGTAGGCCATGAAAAAATTTAACGATTATGTAACCAGAAAAGGCATTAGGAAGGGAGCCGTCCGGAAAGCCGTATTCGGACGGTACCGGATATGCAAAAGAGACACGGCGGCACATAGGATATTCGGATTTGCCATCACAGGTACCGAAAGCGGAATTGAGAACCCACAGGGCTATTCGGTCACGGTAAAGGATATGGAATTGGCAATCTATGAATTTATGCTTGCGCTGCCAGTGTCGGCAATCGGCCAGCCCGCAAGCGTTATAGAGTCTTGTGTGTTCACGGAAGAGAAACAGCGGGCAATCGGCATCCCTCCCGGCATCCTTCCGCCGTTTGCATACTGGATTGGGTTTGAGATACATGATCCTGGAATTTGGGAAATGATCCTGCAGAGTGACTTCCCTGTATTCACAATCGAAATCACAGGGAACGCAGAACAGGGATAGAAAAGGCGGCTCATATCGGAGTTTTAGGGCATGCCCCTATAAATTATCAATGGCACAGCTTAAAACGCTGCACGAGCCTATGACAGCTTTGCAGGTATAAGAAAACCGCTCCGGAAACCTCGCTTTGATTTGCCGGAACGGTTTAGCCCCTCGGTGGGACGACTCTTGACCTATGGAAACTATACGCCCAGCTCTGGCAGATGTCAAGAGCGACAGCGAGAAAGGAGAAAAGTGGAATGAGCATAGAGGGAATACTTGCACCGGTTAATCTGGTATTGCTTATGGTATTGCTAATACTCATGGTTCGAAACGGCAGGAAAAAGAAATGATGGCAGCAGGGCATGGAGGAATGGACCAGGGGCTTTGTAAGAAATCAGAGCGTGAGCATATATATTTATATCTCTAATCTCTTTATCTCTTATCTCTGGTAAAGAAACCTACCAGAAACCATGTAAGAAACCTTACAAAAAAGCAGGGTTTTAGCGCATATATACGCATAAAGGTACATAATAAACTTTTGCCTTTTTGGTGTTCCTGCAAGGATGATCTGGCTCATTTGCCCCCGCCCTGGTATTTTGTAACATGAGACACCACCAACCAGAACGGAAAGGAAGTAAAAGATGGAGAATATTCAGAAAGCTATTGAACAGGTAAAAAAGGAACTTGAACAGGCAGAACAGAAAAGGCGGGAGCCGGGCAATAATGACGCTGCCAGAATGGACAGAGATATTGTGTGCTTAAATCTTCGCTTGCAGAGATTGGAGGATGCAGCAGGAACACGGGAGGGAACGGAACCGCCTGCAGACGTCCCAGCTTATGGAAAGCATTTCATGCCGGAAGAATACCTTGCCATTGCAAAGTATCACGAATCGGAAATGATAGGCCGGGTGATGAGTGCCGGAGGAAATGCTGACAGCAGTATGAGCGTATCGGCTGCTGCCAGGCTGGCGGATATGATAGACCGGACGGAATTGCTGAGAATGGCATCAGAAAGCCTGCAGGGCATTCCTGCACTTCCGGGAGATAAAGAGATTGCAGATTTAGTGAATGCGTTGACGGATCAAAACGGAGTCATTCCACCTGGCGAATTGGAAAAAGCCTGGTCGGGGATATGCGATTTATACCGTGACGAGTGGCGTCTGCGGCTCAAATTCATAGATGCAGCACGGTTACTGGCACACGCTGCCTGTGATGATTTAATTTCCATGACCCGACAGCTGAAGGCTGTGCGTGGAGATATGCAGCGGATAGGGAGAGAGAACGGATCCCAGGATGAAATCGAAAAGGGAAACCGCCAGATTACAACATGGCTGGAAATCCACCAGATACCCCGGCATGACAATGACAGATTATCCCATGAACTTTATAGGCCGGAGGGGGAGGAACTGTAAGCAAATAGCAAGAAAGTGTATCTGAACAGCTGTAAAGCGTTAGTGAAAGCCGGGAAAGCGTAACGGAATTGCCCCAAAACATATCAAGAGGGGCAGAAAAGACATCCGGGGAATCAGCGCCCCGGATATTTTTCGGCTCCGTCCTATGATTGAGCAGGAAAAGCACAGTCTGCCCCTGCATCCGGCTATGGGAATATCCGGTCAGACCGATACCAGACAGGAAAAAGCGTCTGACAGCCCCACAGACAGCCCAGGCACCGCCACCCTCATAAATCTACACTGAGAGACAAATAACCGCCCCCTGCCCCTATAAACGAACCACAGACCAGTGACAGCAACCGGAACCATGCCCCGGCATCGAATAGGAAAAGAAAATCCCGAAAGGGTAAGCACCCCTCCGGGATAAGTAAATTTAAGTTACGACTGCTGCCCTGCAGAAAAAAGAAACAGATCATGTTTTTAGAAATCCAGACTGGCGAAGTCAATCTGTAAATCTGCATAAATGCCTACCGGAATACGGTCATGGAATGTGTATGTTTCCACTTCAAAATGCTCCTGCTCCAGACGGTAAACAAAAATGCGTTCCTTGTAAGGGTCTACAATCCAGTATTCCCGGACACCTGCGTTTGCGTACAGATTCAGCTTTAGGATATAGTCATGGCTGGAATTGCTGGGAGAGACAATTTCGATAATCCAGTCGGGGGCTCCGGTACAGCCACGGTCTGTAAGTTTGTTCTTGTCACAGATAACGCTTATGTCCGGCTCTACTATGGTTTTGCGGTTCTCCCTCAGCTTGACGGCGAATGGTGCGGGATAGACACGACAGGAACCGCCCTTTGACTTGATATAATTGTTTATGACTGTGTGCAATTCACTGAGTATTGTCTGGTGGATTCTGGACGGCGCCGCTTGGTTATAAATCAGGTTTCCTTCGATCAGCTCTGCCCGGACATTCTCCGGCAGGTTATAATAATCTTCCTCAGTGTAAATTTTGGCTTGTGCTAATGGCATGTTAGACCTCCTTCTGAAATTGGGTTGATAAGTTACGGATTCAGCAATTTTGCTTTCTGTGCGTTATATTCGTCCTCGGTTATGGCTCCGGCATCCAGCAAGGATTTGAATTTCAACAATTCATCAGCCACCGACTGCACCGGTACCGACTGAGCCACATTTTCCGCCCCGCCCTGCTCACGGACATTGGAAAAGGCAATCTTCCATTCCTCCAGCTTGGTAAAGAAAAAACGGTATTCGGCATCCTGCGTCCGGATCACCAGCACTTTGCTCATGAGCCTTTTGGTTTCCTCAATGTCCGTAATGTCAGCTATGGGAATGTCAAAGTCAAAATCGCCCTTCGTGAGATTTACGAGAGCGCCCATCACCGCAATTTTGGCAAAGGAATGTTTCGAGTAAATGAACCTCTGGTTTGTCAGCATAGCGTGACCGTTCTCCACGAAAGCGCCCTTGATACGGTTACATACACCCTGCAATATGATTGTTTCCTGCATTTTTAATTTTCCCCCTGTTCAATGTCATCAATCGTAAAAGTGATTGTTTGCCCGCCTTTGGTGTGAATTGACATTTCACAATCCAAGAAAGCACAGATTTTTAACAAGTCAGAGATGGAAAAGCTGCCACGGCTGAATTTATTGCGTACCGCCTGTACGGATATACCAAGACACTCTGACAGATCAGCAGGTTTACGTTCGGTTAGGTTTAAAAGTGCTCTGGTTTTATTTGCTACTGACATAATCAATACCTCCTGTTTTGGATTATGCAACAACTATACCACATTCCATTATATATGTCAATATTGATTATAAAAGTAACCAATAACGAAAAAATATTTCAAAAAACATTATAAAAACTCTTGACATATATAATCAAAAGTGGTATGATATAACCATAAACAAAATATAAAACACAAAAATGAAACAAACGCAAGCGAAGGTAGACGGGAGTACCGAAAGGGAAAGCAAGAATACCACATAACACCGGGAAACAGGATAAGGGGATAGTGAGACGGACGGAGTCCTAAGATACTTTAAAGCCTGCCGGGGCTTGCAAGAAAGGAGATATAAGCCATGACAGAGAGACAGACCGAGAACAGGGTAAAGAAACTGAGGGAGATTGAAAGCCAGCGCAAGGCTCTGGAAGAGCAGGAGAAAGCGCTGAAGGAAGAAATCAAGGCCGACATGGAAAGCAAGGGCTTGGAAGAAATCCGGACAAAGAATTTCATCATCCGCTGGAAAGAGATCATCAGCAACACGCTTGACAGCAAGGCACTGAGAGCGACATTCCCGGATATCTGCGAACAGTTCACGAAACAGTCCGCAAGCAAACGGTTCACGATAGCATAGGCAAGCGGCTCCGCCCGAAAGGGCGGGCCAGCACCCGGCACCGGGGGATTTGCCAGAGCGTGAGTCCTCCGCACTAGAAGCACAGCGAGTAAAGGAGGGTCACACCATGAGAAAGGCAATCAACGGCACAGGGACAATCGAACAGCTCTTTGAGAGCTACAAGGCAAGGTACAACGAGGAAACGCCACTGAGCGAAGGACAGGACACGGCAATGAACGAACTGGAAAAGGCAACGCTTACCGGCACGGCATCCGGCCAGACCGCATTTGACAAAGCGATAGCGTTATCCAGGGAATCCGAAAAGGCCGGCTTTATCCTCGGATTCAGAATGGCAATGAATTTAATGAGCGAGTGCCTGGGCTAACTGCCCGGCACCGCCCGGAAAGGACAGGGCAGCATGGCAGGAAAGAACAGGAAGGATCACCGGGGGCGGGTACTGCCCCCAAATGTAAGCCAGAAATCAGATCAGCGGTACATCTGGAGGAAAATGATTGACGGGCGCCAGTATGTGCTTACTGACAATGACTTGAACGAACTGAAAAAGAAGATAGTCCGCAAGGAATCGGAGATACAGAACGGCATCTACAGCAACGCTCCGAAAGTGACGCTCAATGAATGGTTTTATAAGTGGATGGAGGTCTACAAGGGTAATCTGAAAACCACGACCAGGGAGAACTATTTTACCGGCTGGAAGAATTATGTGCAGGACAGCCCGCTCGGCAGTATGCAGATCAGCAAGATAAAGAGGATGCACCTGGTAGAACTGTATAAAGAACTGAGCGAGGGAAGAGAACTTGCCACCGCAACGGTACATAATGTGCATATCACGATATACGGCTGTCTGGCGGACGCTGCGGAAGATGGGCTTATCGCAGAGAATCCGGCCACGAACGCTTTCAAGAAAATTAAGCACAAGGAACCTCAGCGCCGCCAGGCATTGAGCGTCAGAGAGCAGGAACTTTTCATTGACTTTGTATCCGGCAATGACATTTTCAAAGTGCATCTGCCTATGTTCGCTTTCTTCCTGGGTACCGGGGCAAGGTTCGGAGAGATGGCGGGGATCACATGGAAAGACATTGACCTGCAGAGGAATGTTATCAGCATCAGCCACACCATGCACTATACGAGGGTAGACGGCAAAATGAAATTCCATGTCAGCACACCGAAAACAAAAAGCGGTGTCCGGGAAATCCCAATCATGCCGGAACTGAAAAAGCAGCTGATCCGGCAAAAGCAATATGATTTCATGTCCGGCATCCGGGGAACGGCAGAGATAGACGGATATACAGATTTTGTGTTTCATTCCGCTGCCGGAAATCCTTATACAGAGGCGGGAGTAAATGCTATCATCACAAGAATTGTGAACGCATACAACAGCCAGGAAACGGATAAAGCAAAGAATGAGGGCAGGGAGCCGGAACTGCTGCCAGACTTTTCCCCTCATGTCCTCCGGCATACATTCTGTACCAGGTTCTGCGAGAATGAGAGCAATGTGAAAGTGATACAGACCATCATGGGGCATGGGGATATTAAGACCACCATGAATATATACGCACATGCGACCGAGGATAAGGTACAGGAAACCATGCAGGAATTAAGCAGCAAAATTAAAATCTGTTAGGCTTTTGATAGAGTCGGCAGCTTGGAGAGGACAGCCAGGCACCGGCTCTTTTTTAGTGCGGATTTTGGTACAAATTTAGGTACAGATAAAGGATTGAGATAAACAAAGATAAATTTGCCATAGTCAGGAAAGCCCCTGTTTCTGCACTGTATGGAGCATAAAGGGAAATGATAAAATGTCGGTTCGAGTAATGGCGGACTTATACAACGCTCCGGAACTGATTACAGGGTATTGCATGGGAGAGTGTCCGGTACATGGTTTTCTTCCGCTGGCTACAGAGGAAAAGAGCATACAGGGAATTACCTTGCGTCTTTTGCGAGGGTTCAACGAGGACGGATTAAGGGCTATGAAGGAGGATTTAATCGAGATAACAGAGGACGGAATCATCAGCAAAGAGGAACTTCCGAAACTGAAAGCAATTCTGGAAAAGCTAGAGAAGATCGCGGAGATTATAAGCGAAATGAAGATTGCCGGAGAGAAGTACATCAAGGGAGAGTAATTAGCTGAGGACAGGAAAGGAGATCTGATTGTGAGTAGAAAAAGCAGGCGAAAGCTATTGTTTGGGATAAAGGTCCTGGCGATATGCGGAGCTGCTGTATTTACGGTTAAAGGTATTGATAATTTGTTTGCGAGTGCCGGAGGCAGCACCGGCAAGAAGGAGGATGCAGATAGGACAATAGAAGTTTGTGAAATCATTACCACGGATATAGCGGCAGAAACGCAGCCGGAGGAAAAGGAAGAAATTAAAGAAATGGATGCACCGGAAGAGAGCCAGGGGATGATATGGAGCATGGATTGGGATTCTGAGGACGCATACCTGTTGGCAAAAATCGCAATGGCAGAGGCCGAAGGCGAGGATGTTGAAGGGAAAGCGCTGGTAATCCTGGTGGTACTCAACCGTGTATGGAGCGACAAGTTCCCGGACAGCATACCGGAGGTCATATTCCAGGAAAGGCAATTCAGTCCGGTTGGAAATGGGAGGTTTGACAGAGTAGAACCTAACAGAGAATGTTACGAGGCACTGGAACTGATCCAGCTGAACAAATGGGATGAAAGCCAGGGAGCATTATACTTCGAGAGTGAGGGAGAGTCAAGCTGGCACAGGGATAACCTGTACTTCCTTTTTCAGCATGGAAACCATTATTTTTATACAGATAAGGAGCTGGCAGAATGAGGAAAGTGAAAATGTATGTATCAAGAAACTGGCTATGGATTGTAGTCGGCCTGATTCTGACAGAGGTATTTGTCAAAATGGCGTATGCAGAGAGAGGATATGTTGCCTACGGCGGGGAATGGCTGACCTTACCGCTGGTACTTATGCTGGTGGAGGTATCAAGGTGCGTGGGTGATGTCGTAAGGTATCTGTTCGGAACGGAGGGCGGCTATGGATCAAACGAAGATTGATGAAATTGTGAGTGAATGGGTAAGAGCTGGAATCCACATATCCCAGGAAACGGTAGAGTATCTGATTTGGTATTGTAACAGGAAGATGGATGTATGTGGGATTGAGAACAGAGAGGAATATCTGCCGCTGCTGTTCAAGGACGAGCTGAAAAATTATCTGTTCAGAGAATATGTGAATGTTACGACACTTTTGAGGATGCAGAAAGGGGAGTACGAAGGATGTGCAGCGTTTGTATGAGCGCAGGGGAATTTATGGAGCTGATTGGAGAAACATTCTCCGCAGCGGAAAAGGAGGAATGATTATATGGCAGGACAGCAACCAGCAGTACAGCAGCAGGCCGGACAGGGCCAGCAGCAGACTGGCGTAAGCGTGGCGGTGCAGGTAAAGCAGATGGTATCATCAGATGCGGTAAAGAAGAAATTTACGGAAGTGTTGGGGCAGAAAGCTCCACAGTTTCTCGCATCAATCACTAATGTAGTGGCCGGGAGCGCACAGCTGAAAAAGTGTAGTGCAAACTCTATCATGAGTGCGGCATTTGTGGCGGCAACATATGATTTGCCGATTGACAGCAATCTGGGATTCAGTGCAATCGTTCCATATAACGAGAGCGTGTGGAATCCTCAGACGAAGGAGTATGATAAGGTACCCAGGGCGCAATTCCAGATGATGTATAAGGGATTTATTCAGCTGGCGATTCGCTCCGGGTATTATGAGAAGATGAATTATGCAGTTGTGTACGAGGATGAACTGAAAAAGTATAATCCGATCACCGGAGAGATTGAGTTTGTGACGGATTTTTCCCAATGCACGCAGCGGGATGCAGGGGATGAAAGCAAGGTGGTAGGTTATTACGCATGGTTCCGATTAAAGACAGGATTCAGCCAGGAATTATTTATGTCTAAGGCGGCGGTTGACAACCACGCAAAGAAGTATTCCCAGGCATACAGGTATGATATTAACAAGAATAAGAAGTCAAGCAAGTGGACTACGGATTTCGAGGCTATGGCGCTGAAAACGGTAATTAAGCTGTTGCTCAGCAAATGGGGTATCTTATCGGTTGATATGCAGAGAGCCATCCAGGACGATCAAAAGGTTTATGACGAGGACGGTAACGGCGGTTATGGTGACAACCAGCCGGATGTCGTAGAGGCGCAGGATGCTTTTGAAATGCAGGAAATGCAGGAAGAGCCGGAGAGCGATCAGATTGGCGGTCTGGAACTGGAAGAAGTATAAGAACAGGAGGAAAGAAGAAATGCAACTGACAGCAGAAAATTATTACAGCCAGGAGGCTAACAGGGAGTACATGAGTGTCTCCCAGTTCAAGGATTTTGCGGGTACATACGGACGATTGGCCTGCGAGTTTGCGGCGATGGAAAAACTGGAAGAGCGGTGGGAAGATGAAGAGACTACTGCTCTTCTGGTAGGCAGTTATGTGGATGCTTACTTTGAGGGAACACTGGAGTGGTTCAAGGCAGAGCACCCGGCATTGTTCAAGAAAGACGGTGGCTTGAAAGCAGAGTATGTAAAGGCGAATGAGATCATTGCCCGCATTGAACGTGACAAGTATTTCATGAAATATATGTCCGGGCAGAAGCAGGTCATTATGACTGGAGAACTGTTCGGGGCAAAGTGGAAAATCAAGATCGACAGCTACATCCCTAAGGTGGCAATCGTGGATTTGAAGGTCATGGCATCCATTACGGAGCTGAAATGGGTAAAGGATTTGGGTTATCTGGATTTCGTCCGGTATTGGGGCTATGACATCCAGGGCGCAGTCTACCAGGAAATCGTGAGGCAGAATACCGGGGATAAGCTGCCGTTTTATATTGCGGGTGCGACAAAGGAGAAAGAGCCGGACATCCGCATTATCCATGTGGCAGACAATTATCTGCAGGAGGCGCTGAGCGTGGTCGAGGCGAATATGCCGAGGATTCTGCGAATCAAGAGCGGTGAGTACCAGCCGGATAGATGCGAGCTGTGCGATTGCTGCAGGCATAACCGGGTGCTGACAAAGCCGATTTCGATTATGGATTTGACAGCCGGAATATAGTTACGATTGGCGGTGGACACATGGCAGACAATAGAAAGTATTATTACTTAAAGCTGAAGGAGGGGTTTTTCGAGTCGGAAGAGATCAAGATACTGGAGAGCATGAAAGACGGATATATGTATAGCAATATCCTCTTGAAACTCTATCTGAAAAGTCTGAGGAATGAGGGCCGGCTGATGTATAGAAATGTGATACCGTACACGCCGGAGATACTTGCCACCCTGGTAGGGCACCAGGTAGGTACCGTGGAAAAGGCACTGGAGATATTCCGAAAGCTGGAATTGATCGAGGTTCTGGATAACGGGGCTATCTACATGATGGATATTCAGAACTACATAGGGAAGTCCTCAACGGAGGCGGACCGGCAGAGGGAGTATTACAATCGCGTCAAAAATGAAAAAGCGCTTTTGGGAGAGCCGGAGGAAAACATCCCTGCTCTTCCAGAGGCTCAAAGCCCGGAGCCGAAGTCGAGAAAGGCAATCGGTAATTATTCAACGGATTTTGAAGAGTTCTGGAGCGTTTACCCCAGGAAAGCGGATAAGGCGCAGGCGTACAAGAAGTACAAGGCAAGGCTGGAGGATGGATTTTCTCATGAACAGCTGTTAGAGGCGGCGAAGAATTATGCGGATCAGTGCAGGAGGGATAGGACGGAAGAGAAGTATATCAAGCACGGTAAGACCTTTTTAGGGGAGGCAACTCCATTCCTTGATTATCTTCCTAAGAACACTCCACAGGCCAGTATGGAAGTCACAGATGACGAGAATCCGTTTCGGAAGGGGTGATGTATATGACTGGTAAACCGGTAAAGCTGGGGGAGATAGTGAAACTTCCGCAGGACATCATAGAGGTACAGGCGGATGAAGGAGACTACATAGGCGATGATGGACTCCTGCATTGCGGAAAGTGCAAGGGCAAAAAGCAGACCAGACTCCCAGCATCAGATTTTACGAATGGCAGGGAAATAGTCGTAAGATGCATCTGCAAATGCCAGGTTGAGGAAAACAAACGCAGGGAAGAGGCAGAGGAAAAGCGAAAGGCTATGGAACGCATAGAGCGTCTGAAAAACAGCAGTCTGATAGATGATAAATTGCGGGAAGTGCGCTTGTGCTCATTCCAGAAAGACAAGGATAACCAGAAAGTGTATGCTCTGGCAGAGAAGTATGTGGAACGGTTCGAGGAAATGTATAAGAAGAGGCAGGGCATATTGCTGTGGGGAACAGTCGGGACCGGGAAGAGTTTTACAGCTGCCTGCATAGCAAATGAGCTTATGGATCGGATGGTTCCGGTAATCATGACCTCGTTCGTGAAAATTCTGCAGAACATCCAGGGGAATCCGGAAGAAGAAAAGATTTTTATGAACCGGCTGAACGATGCCCGCCTGCTGATAATTGATGATTTGGGTACCGAGAGAAATACAGACTATGCCCTGGAAAAAGTCTACAACATCATTGACAGCAGGTATCGGGCTGGAAAGCCGCTGATCCTTACCACGAATATGACAGTAAAGGAAATGCAGGAGAATACGGACATCCGGTATAAGCGGATATACGACAGGATATTTGAAATGTGTTTCCCGGTAAGGGTGCCTGGCAGGTCCTGGAGAGAGAAAGAGGCGGCAAAGAGGTTTGATGAAATGAAAAAGTTAATGGAGGAATGACAATATGGCATTGGAAAAGGTGGCAGAACTCAGCATTTATAAGTTGGAGGACAGAAAAACGGTTACGGCAATTCTGCATGAGAATGGATATACTGTGGGGCCCGGCAAAAGAAAGGCGACACCTACAGGAAAACAGGTGGATTATTATTTGAAGATTTATCGCGACCCTGAGGCAGATAAGACCGCTGACAAAGAATAGGAGGAAGTATGGATAATATTGCGGAGGATGATACTATGCGGCAGATTAAGTTCTCAGTACCGGGCCAGCCATTCGGAAAGCAGAGGCCGAAGTTCTCCAGAGCAGGACAGTATGTAAAGACCTATACCCCGGATGAAACGGTAAGCTATGAAAATTTAGTCAAGCTGATGTATCAGCAGACGGCGAAAGGGAAAATGTTCAGCGAGGATGCGGCGCTGGACGTGAGGATTATTGCATACTATGAAGTCCCGAAGTCCATCAGCAAGAAAAAGCGCAAGGCTATGCTGGAGCATAAAATCCGGCCAACAAAAAAGCCGGATTGGGATAATATCGGAAAAGTTATCTGCGACAGCTTGAATAAGGTGGCATACCGTGATGATTCAGCGGTTGTGGATGCACAGGTAAGGAAGTTCTATTCGGAGAATCCGAGGGTGGATGTATCAATCCGGGTAATAGGACCAGAACAAATATAGGAGGCAGAGTATGTGGAGAAGTCCAAATTGGGCGGAAGGGCATTATATTGATATTCATACAAAATATAGCTGCCTGGATTGCGGAAAAGATTTTATTGTAGGAGAGAAACTTCTGGAGAACTGCCAGCCTGGTTATCCGGTTTGTCCGTATTGCGGCAGCAAATATGTGGAGGATGTGGTGGGAACTGAGGAAGATCAGTTGGAAGAGCTTGCGGATTCTATGGGATGCTTAGGAATTTATGCTGATTTAGACGAAGAATAGGAGGTAGACAGATGGCAGGAAGAAAGAAAGTGGCACCGGAGACGGTGGAGGCGGAGGTTGTGAACGAGGTAGCTGTGGCACAGCCGGAAAAGATGGAGTTCCGGTTAATCAATCCTACGGAGGATGGTTTTCTCCGGGTGATTAAGTGGAACAGGGAAGAACTGGAGGCGGCTGTAAGGAATAAGATAGCCGCATACCAGAATGTTGTTTACACAGAGGACAACATGAAACAGGCAAAGAGGATCGCTCCCACTATATCATCATTCTCCGACATTTCCCGGTAGACTTCTATTCCTCTTTTCCCTCTCAGTTCATGCAGGAACTCTTCATAGACGGTCCCGCCATACCGCCGCTGTCCTATGCGTCCAATTTCTTTACTGTTAGCCACCTGTTCTCACCTCACCTTCTCCAATAACTGCTCTTTCCTAAACTGCTGTCTGCAGGCGGAGCCGAATATGTTCCGCCATTTTCTATCTCGCTGAAGGCGGAGCTGCTCGCATCCACCATATCCTTGAATTTTGACTGAGGGAAATTCTCCATCTGATTAAAATACATTTCGTTCCAGTCAGCAATCAGCACATCCACATTCCCCTTATCCATTCCTTCCAGTCCAAGCCACTGTGCCGATAGCGGCTCTGCCCTTGTGACCTTATCTCCAGATTCTGGCACTATCTTTACCGTAAAGCCGGAGAGGAATTTCAAGAAACTCTGTGCCTGGTCTTTTCCTGCCTGGCCGGGGTCCTGCGGAAGTCGTGTAACCACTCTCCCATGCTTTGCCCTGTCCGTTATGCAGGTCATTTTGATTAACTCCCTTACCTCTGCGGAATCACTGCGGCGGTTTATGACATCTGCTATGATGTACCGGCCATTCTTCCGCTTGCCAATCAATACTCCCGCTGTGTATGCAGGATCGCCGTCCTCGTCCTCGGAGGTTGCCGCCAAATCCCATCCTCTCGCCCAGAGAATCACATCCGTAGGCAAAGTCTCCAGCATATTGACCTTTGTTCTCTTGAACATCAAGCCTGCTGCCGCCTTTATCTTCCAGTTGCCATATAGCAGCCGCTCCCTTTCTACAAGCGCCAGAGCCATAAGGTTCGCCATGTAGCCGGGATCGTTTTTCATCAGAATCTTGTTGTCCTGCAGGGTGCTGGCTATAAACGTGACGCTCTTTGCCATAATCACGGCTTTCTCATAGTCCATGCCGTTCTCTATCGCCGCATCAATGGCCTCCTGTCTGGTGTCAAACCAATAGATTGCCTCATTCAAGCGCACCATCCAGCGCACTTTCCCGGACCTTTCCGGAATCGGATAGCCTGTATCTGGATCTATCCACCAGCTGATAAACTCCGCAACCCATGAATCTGCGTCCGGATTACAAGTTGCCCTTACATACGGAGCCACGCCGGAATCCGTCCTGTTTCGGGAGAGCATATAAAAAAACTGATACTCGCTGAAATGTGTCAGTTCGTCAAATCCTATCATTGTGACCTGGGACCCTTGCCATGACAGGCAATCTTCATCACTTCCCAGGTGCGCAAAATTGACCGATGCACCGCTTTTGAAATTCCAGTGTAGTTTTGGTGTCTTTAGCGGATAGCAACCTTGCACGTAGCTATAAATCTTTTTACTGCTATCCCACAAGCCTCCTGGGGATGTCACCTGCGTATAATCTCTACGGAAGATAACAGAATTGAAATCTTTATTCTTCATGTGCCGGAGAGGTTCCAAAAGCAGGCCGAATGTTTTCCCTCCGCCTGCTGCACCGCCATAAATGCAAATGTCTGCAGGTGTTGCAAGGAATCTTTCCTGCGGACCTTTCTGCGGCGCCAGAATGATTTTCTCCCTCATGTATCATCCCTCCCGTTATCCGGAAGATAAATCGTGACTTCCGTATCATTATCTTTGCCGCCTTGTATATAGTCCTGCGGCCTATCCTGCCAGCGCTCCCTCTGCCTGTTTTTAAGCCAGAAACATTGAGCCGCCACATCCGGGGGAACGTGTTTCTTTGTGGTCTCAACCCTTACCGGCTTTACATTTCCATCCGCATCAACCTCGACAATCTTCTTTTCCTCGGTGTAATCGTAGCCGGTAGCCCTCTTGTACAGACTCCTTATGACTTTGGCATCCGATACGGCCTTTCCTTCTGCCAGTGCCTTACCAAATGATTCATGCTCTTTGGCCCAGCGGATAATTGTTCGTTTCGAGACACCTATTGCATCGGCAATCTCTTCGTTGGTGGCACCCATTGCGGCCATAGACCACGCCCAATCATCGTGGTATAGGGCATTGTACTTCGGCTGTGCCGCCATACAGAATATTACCTCCCGCTGAGATAATCAGCACAAAGGTACTCAATAAGCTGCCACCTATTTTTGCTCGTTACAGTACCCTCTTTCTCTGCCTTTTTGATGGCCTGCTGTATTACCTTTGCAGACTCTCCGGGAATTGCATTGCTGCCGAACAGTTTCGCCAGATAGGTCCATTCCTCTTCCTCGTTGAAACCGACTCCATCCATTTTCTCGTTGGCGTTCTGAATCATTGAATGAATGGCGGCGCCAACATTCCGAATGTCCGTAAACTTCTGATACCGGCTGAGGGTTTCCACAAATCCCTTGCACTGTTCGTATGATGCCACACCGATGATCTCCGATGCGGTAGTTTCCAGGCTCTTTATCAGAGCGTCCATATCCTGTACCTGGTGCGGCAGGAATGAAAATGTCACATTCTTAAAATCAAACTGGATGGCTGGCGACAGCATTTTCTCGTATGCCTCCAACGGCTCCTCCATGATGTCCTTTCCGACAAAGCTCTCAATCATATCATCCACATCGGTAATCATCTTTACGATTTCCCGCAGCGTGCTGTCGTCGTCAAATCCGGAGATTGCATTGTGGGCCAACTGCTTTGCCGCTATCTGGCTCCGGGAGAGTCCGGACACATCCACAATCACGACAATCTCTTTTAATCCCGCCGCCCTTGCGCTCTTGATCCGGTGATGCCCCGATACAATCTCCAGCTTTCCGTCTTTCAGAACCAAAAAAGGCAGGCTCTCCAACTGCCCTCTCTTTAAGATATTGGCTGTCAGCTGATCCTGCATTTCATTCTTCATCACTCTGGCGTTGATGTCCTGCTCCTTGACCTTATCAATCTGGACTTTCGCAATCACCAGACCGGAACCCATATCATAAATTACTGAGCATCCTTCGACCTGGATGCTTTCGCCCTGTTCGTTTGCCACTGCTTTTCCCTCCTTAGCCATTCGATCAATGTCTGCTGCTCTGATCTTCCTTTAACCAGTTTAGCCTCATACGTCAGCTTGTAACCGTTCTGCTTATCCTCTGCCCGGTTCACCAATTTCATAATCCCCCGGACCTCTTTATTCTCCGGGTATCTGGTAAGCATTGCGGTACGCATTTTCACAACCTTTTCCTGTTCGATATTATCCAGGAGAGTATCTACAAACGCCCGGTTCTGTGCAAGCATATAGCAGAGCCGCCCTAACCGGTACTTCTCATGCGGTACTTTCATCACATACCAGACAAAAACGGAATCTGCTGCCATCTTCGATATGCCGAACACTCCGGCCACATAGCCATCTATCAGCAATGCCCGGTTGTAGGTGGCTGAGGAACCCACGAAATTATGCGTCCATAGGACACGGTAATACTGGGCCTGTGCCGCCTTAATCGGGATCACCTGCACTTTGCTGTCCTCTTTGATTTCATAATCCCTCGGCAGCATACTGCAGTCCAGCGGCTCCAGCTTGCTTTCTGAAGGACGCTTTATCTTCTTACCGTTGGCAAGGGCTGTCGCCTCTTCCTCCCGGTTTGTTGTGATGTAGGCGTTCAAATCTGCCCTGGTGCCAGACCGGGCATATATCGTGTACCCTACAGCCTCACCTGCCCGCTTTTCCTGGTAGCAGAGAACCAGCGCTTTTGCCCCCATGCACATATCGTAGAACTGCTGGTGTCCGGCTTCCGGATCGAACAGCTGATACTCCGGCTCTTTCCATGTCATTTTACCCTGGGTATCGTAGAACTTCTCATATCCGGAAAAGTAAGTCGGCGGATTTGCAATAACCAGGGCATGAGGATCGCCCAGTACCTCTTTCAGATGCTCCCACATATCCAGCGGCCTATAACTCATGCCATGCAGGAGATTCCGCACGACCTCAATTTGCCGGTTGATACTCTCTATGTGATCTTTCCGTCTCAGCCGCAGGTCCGTAAGCATCTGATAGAAATAATCATTTCCTGCGTTCTTTGATGTTCTGAGGTACAGCTGTGCGTACAATGCCGTTGCCGGGTCGAGCAGCTCCGAATCCTCAAAGCCTTGTGCATGAATTTCCAGAGGCTCTAATGACTGGCCCGTGATGGCATACCCAAGCACCGTAGACATCATATTCACATCGCTGGTTTCAATCTGCTCCGGCTTGAACCCATTCTGCACCGCCAGATTTGCCATAGCGAATGTACCCGCACAAGGCTCTACGAACCTGGTATATCCGGATTGCGCTGCCGTCTCAATCAGCTTTACGAGGAATTTCTGTTCTGAGGTACCCAGGCACCCCAGGAACATTGCGCCCGGATTCATGAAAAATGCCATTTGCCTATCACTCCTTTCCTTGAATTGTGAAAACTATACAAAAAGCTGAGGCGGCTCCAAGTATAACCCCGGAGATTTTTGATACCCACCACAGCACATTGCACAAAAATAAAGCACCGTACTCATTGAATACGATGCCGTTGTTGTTGGACCGGAACCCTGCAATGAGCAGGAACTCTCCCCTGGGAGGGGAACGTGATACTTTCACCAGTTCCGGATATTATGTTAAATCCCTGCCATGCCACAGTCAAACAAACTCATTTGCTTACAGTCGCTATCTTCCTTTGTCGGCTCTTTGGCAGGTTTCTTACTGTCGTCCTTTGACTTTCCCTTTGCTTTCGGCGGTGTCGGATCGGGCAGCTCTTCTATGACTTCCCCTACATTCTCCGCCCACCATTCTGCGAAGATGGTTCTGTGGCACCAATCGCCCTCCACTCTCACATCTTCAAAGCAGAGAAGTATAAGCTCCTTGCCCTCACTTCTCGCCTTTTCATCCAGCTTTGTTACCATGCTGATGATTCTGTCTTTTCCAATGCCCTCCAGCTTGCCGTAATATGCTCTCTTGAACGCCTCAATATCCATGTTCAGCATATATCCTTTCGGTGCCAGGGAGTAACACTGCTCTCTCAGCTGGTACCCTAACCGGAATCTCGGTTGCCCGATGCTGATTCCTACCGGATAATGCTTGTCGTCTGATAACCCTTTATTGCTATACCTGCTGGTCCATATCGCCATTTCAAATCACTCCTTTTGGTCTGTTGTCCTTATGATAATTATACTATACAGACGGTTCTAAGTACACTTAAATAGCCTTATTTAACCGATTGTTTATATATCCTCCGGGCATTGCGGCAAGCCTTTCGGCCCGCCGCTCGCATCCGGGAAGAAAAACAACTGGCTATTTTTTAGGGGTGACATTTGATTGGCTGATACCAGAATAACACTCACGTTTTCTAATGTCTACCTACTCTTTTTCTACCTGCGCTTTATATGGCCGCAGGGAGCGTTCAAATCATATCCCAAGCAGGTAAATAGCCACTATTCCGCACGCTATCCCTAAATCCTTATAAACCGTCTTATCGCTTACTTTTTCTACCTGCGAAATTTCCTGTACCGAGTATTCTCTATCCTCCAGATACATCATGCTCAGCTCCCTATATCGGCGCTTTGCCTCTTCACTTCCGGACCTTTCGCACTCTTCCCGGTACATTTCAGTCGCTTTTTCTATGCGGTAGATGCAATATAAATCCTCCTGCCTCCGTTTCTCTTCGTCCTGGATTACCCTCTCAGACTTGCTTACTGCCTCCCTTGCGCTCTCCATGAGGTCCTGTATGAATTTCCACCTGAGTTCAGATTTCTCTTCTTCCGTAAACTCTGCCTCGTCTGACAGCGTAGCTTTCATCCTCCGGTACGAGCTGAGCATCTTTTTGGTTTTCTTGACCTTGTTCTCTTCCCTGGCCCTTTTCTTCTCTGCCTTTACCTGCTCTGCTCTAAATGCCTGCACCGCCTCTTTCCCTGCCACGGCAGCAATCTGGTTGATCTGCTCCTGCGTCAGAACATACAATGGTATCTTTTTATCCGTTGACATAATGTCGCCTCCTTGACTTTCTCGCATATGCGAGTTATAATGTACTCAGTCACGAGTCGTTCCGTAAAGGGGCGGCTTTTCTTTTTACCTGCGTCTTTTGGTGCAGGTGGCGAAGTGTGATATATAGCCGAATCCTTCCGCATCCCTGCCATCGGTTCTGTCCGCCGCTACTATTTCTCCCTGCGGTGTCACCAGCTTTTCCTCGGCTTTCTTCCCGGCCTCCGGCCTGCGGTAGTTTATCATCTGCGGATTGACCGGCATATTCTTACCCGCCTTTGTCCGAATCCACATAATCTGTTTTCCGCAATATGCACACGTTCCAAACGGATTACCTGACCTCATGGTTTCCTCATTCCTCCTTTCCTTCAATCAATCAAAGCCTTTCATCAATATCTCAAATGTTCCTTTGTGTTTATACTTCCGTATTCATTAACGTATTTCTCCTTATCCGGAATAAAGATACCGAAATGACCGTGAATATTTAGCCACTCAACAATGAACCAATATCCCAATCCAACTCCATTCGGTTGCCATTTCCCCATCTCATTAAATTCACCCCCTCTCAATACATAATCCGCTAACACGGGTTCTTGATCCATAAGTTTGGCAAGCCTGTATTTATCATTTCTTATTCCGAACAGACAAAAATGCACCCTGTTCTTTGACAGCAAGTTGTGCAATATCGCTCTGTCGAATTATTCTCCCCCCCCCCCTATCCTCACTACTTTTCCATATGGTTCTGCGATTGGCAGATGTTTTCTGTATATATATTCAAGAACATCTTGCTCAGTCCAAAAAGAAATAGGTGCGCTTTCTGGATGTTTTAGAGTGAACGCATTGCATCCATGTATTATCCACTTTGTTCTTCTCTGCCTGCTTTCATCTGCCATAGTTGCTATTATTGGCACCACATTATTTTGCTGATTGTATTTGCGTGCCGGCCTTTTTTTCATTATCTCGCAACACATATCTGATATATTGAATGGAGCATCCAGCAAAAACTGATAATGTTGGCAATTAAACTCGCTCAGTTCTCCATTCTTTTTTCGTTCAATCCCCATTAGTTGCCTATATCTAATTGTATTTGTATTGCCTTTTGCAATGCTCCTCCTCACTTCGTAGATTTTGCTTGCTATCTCTTTACTTATAACCGGATACCCATATTTTAGAATTACTTCCCTGAATGTCATTTCCGGTTTTACGATATCTACATTCTCATAGTTCTTTACAAACTCTCTTATTTTCGGATATTCCAACCCGGTATTAACAAAAAGTGCCTTAACTCTTGGATAATCTTGCCGTATCATATCCAAAAGCACTTCACTATCCTTGCCGCCCGAAAAGCTAACATATACTCCATCCTCTCCAAATTCTTCTATCCATGCCCGATATCTAAATTGGGACATTCGTATTTTTGAATCTAAAGACAGGCTTTGCATTTGGTAAAGATCTGAAATCGTATGTTTATTTTCCATCCATGCAATCCTCCTATCTTTTCTTTCCTAACTCAATATCCTTCAGCTGCTCCATGTTTATCAGCCTGCAGTCCGGCAGCATTATCAACGGTTCTCCCAACACTACCTCTGTGCCCTCAATGTGCATCTGAGGATAACTCACGATTACCTGGCACTCCTGTGCCACCTGGTAGTTGGAATCGCTGATTATGTTCCGAATACGCTTTACATCAGCGGCAGATGTCCTCTTTCCCTTAACCGGAATCTTCCGGAACTCTGCCTGCATGGCATTCTGCTCTTTATATATCCTCTCGTACACATACATATAATTCCGCGCCACTGTATCACCGCCTGTTCGCCTTTTTGACTTTCTCGATCTCCGTAAGCGGAGGGGCATTGACACATTTCTTCATGCCCTCATATAATTCTTTCGCTCCCGGATTGCCTCTCTCCACTTCATCCGCCAGGTGGCGCAGGACCAATACAATCAGCCCTGCGTCTGCCTTTGCGTATGGAGATATGGCATTGATGACCTTTTCCGAATAGTGCTGCAGACCTCTTTCCACCAACTTCATAGCCTCCTGCGTCTTGCCGTTGGCAATCAGTTCATTTCCCCGGTCCACATAACTACTCATACGCTCTTTCCTAAATGCCATGATTTCCTCCTATTCCTCTGAACCGTCCTCCGGCTCTTCGTAGCCGTAGCCATCGTCCTCTCCGTTTTCCGGCTCTTCTCCGCCCATGAGTTCATCCGTGATGTCCTCCAGGCCCTCTCCCGGCTCCGGTTCCGGATTGCTTTCGGGTTCTTCTGCCTCCACTTCCCTATACTGTCCGTCAATCACTTCTTCGGAATTATCCGGCCCCGGCAGTAACGGAACGCCCTTTCCCTCAACCGCATCGGAACCGGCAGGCTCTTCACCCTCGCTTTCCTTTCCTTTATTCTGCTGGAAATCCGAATCAAAGATACTCCGTTGTGCTGTATTGGCAATCGGTACCAGCTTGAATATCCCGGTATCTTCATCCATCACCAGCTCCATCTCATTGTTGAAAGAGCCGGATTTCTCGTCATTGATTTTTACAGCTGATGTCACCTTATGCTTAAACTGAGGTTTGCTGATTTCCCTTGATTCGCCCTTGATATCCGGATCGTAGTTCGGGATAAACTCCTTTACCATAGTGACATCAATTTTCAGTGTCATGCTGCCCTCGTTGGTGCCTTTCTCCTGCATATTGCCGATCAAGCGCTGGAGAACGAAATTCATATCCCTTTTCATTTCCTCAAAGGTATCGCTGTCAAAATCCAGCCTCTTTTCAAAATCTTCGCTCATTACTTAATCCTCCCGTATTCGATATTGTTCTCTTTCATAAAATCAATCAATTTCTGTAGCTGCGCCCTGGTACCTACTGCACAGAATTTTGTGCGATACCTCTTCTCTTCCTGCTTAGGCTCGAATGGATCAACCGCCACAGATGCCTGCTGCCCGGCGCTCTGGATAGTTTCCGCCACTGCAGGCTCCGATCCGCTTTCCCACGGAATCGTTCCGTTTTCTGCCCCGTTTGATACACTTTGGGCTGGTTCAGTTACACTTTCCCGGCTTTCGGTCACATTTTCCAGCTGTTCGGTTACGATTTCCGACTGTTTGCTTGCAGATTCCTGCTCTGCTCTCTTCTGAGCCTCCAGTGCTTTTCTCTGCTCTTCCTCGGCTTTGGCTTTTTCCTCTGCCGCCTTACGGCGTTCCTCGGCCAGACGTTTCCTTTCAGCCTCTTCCTCTGCCTTGCGCCTCTTTTCAGCCTCCAGCTTTTCCTCCAGGTCAGACAACCGCTTATTCTCTGCCAATGCTTTGCTGAGGTCCAGAGTCTTTATGTAGACATCCTTTGCGTTCAGCTTGTACTTGCTCTCCAGGCTGTCGATTGTCTCCAGGTCGGTGCGAACCTTTTCAACCTTTGCCTTTACCTCAGCCTGCGCCGTAGCCAGCTTATAGGTCTGATTGAGATACCGGATGTCGAACACCCTCTCAAAAGGCAGAACATCCGCCAGATCCCCGATTACTTCATCATAGGATTTCTGGATGCTCTTTTTCTTTTCCTCTTTCTGCTGGTCCTCAAACGCTTTTACCTGCCTGTCAATGATGCTT
>Ga0137302_10415_pt1 | contig 22041 bp, 22 predicted proteins | sample Ramsor2O_GlcNAcB_FD_97184 | JGI IMG/M metagenome (GOLD analysis project Ga0137302, IMG submission 97184) | Mouse cecal microbial communities from Vienna, Austria - N-Acetylglucosamine amended with D2O_GlcNAcB | ecosystem: Host-associated > Mammals > Digestive system > Large intestine > Cecum... | reverse complement strand
CGGCACTCATACGTGTGCTTGCATCAGCCCTTGTCTTATAGCCGGATTCAAATTCTGTGTTTATATCAACACAGTAAGCTGTTTCACCCTCCACAGTTAGAATGCCCTCATGGAATATCGCACCAATGCTGCCGTCATTCATGACCTGTTCTACATATCCGGCTTTTTCCTGTCCGTCTGTCCAATACTGTGTATCTGCTGCATGAACCGATGTAGCCGGAAATGCTGTCAATACGGTTGCAACGGTTAGAAATCCCGTACATAATCGTTTTAATATCTTTTTCATATTTTTAATGCTCCTTTCGTTTTTGGGTATAAAAATAGCCACTCATTTCTGAACGGCTGGTAATAGAAAAGGAACACCTTTTTATGGGTATTCCTATATCTATTTGAATCTATTCAATTTTCATACGAGTATCTATTTTCTTTTGATAAATGATTTTTAATTGCTGCTTTCTTGCTAACAGCCTGCTAACACTCTTCCGTTTACTACAGTGCAAGCAAGTCTATTAGATTCCAAGGTCAACTTCCGTTTCCCTTGAATAACAAGGTGTTAGATGCTGTTATAAGGTAATGGAAACGCTGTTACACTAGGATATGGGGCGAACTCCTAAGGATTAAGTGCAGGTTCGATTCCTGCAGGGGACGTTAAGTAAAAGTTTAAACAGAGGTTCCTGATATATAGGAATCTCTGTTTTTTTGTGTATTTGTAAGTGTGAAAAAATCAAATCTATTATTTATTGGAAGATAAATTTCCACATACTATATGTGGCAAAGGAAATAATATTGTTTTTTAATATATTTGATTTTTAATAAAGTCATTTATAAAAAGGAGGACATCTTGAGTTCAGATAGCCTGAACTGGACAAATGAAATTTATTTTGCTAAATCAAAAAAAATGCAACCTTTTTCTCACGCAAAGCATCTAATTAATGTGCACATAATTAAAAAAGTAAAAAATACAGTTAGACAATCAAGCGAAAATTTGTAAAAGGTAAAAAAGCTAAATTGTCATGGTAGGCAACCGAGCGAATTTTTGAAAGCAAAAAAGCTAAATTGACATGGTAGGCAACTAAGCAAATCTTTCATGAAAGGCAATAATGCTAATCTGTCTTGATAAGCAACTAAGCAAATTATTCATACAAGCAACAATAATAAAAATAATAATAAGAAACAATAAAATAGTCCGCCAATAACAGACATCCATCAACATACTGTTATAAAAAGGATGAAGCGAAAGGAATGAGATAAAAATGGAGAATATGCGGGCAGAAGATCTGGTGCTTGTCCGAAAGGCAAAAAAGGGCAATACTCAGGCTTATGGAGAGTTAATTAAATTTCATAAAGAATATCTTTACCGGACAGCATTTTCCTATGTGAAAAACCAGGATCTGGCATTGGATGTTCTTCAGGAGGCGACCGTTCAGGGATTGCTGGCTATTCATAATCTAAGAGAACCTCAGTATTTTAAGACCTGGATAACCAGAATACTATATAACTGTGCTATGCAAATGTATCGGAAATCATCCAAAATAATTTCTTATGCCCAGGATGAGATACCGGCGGTGGAGAATCAGATGGACAGCGGTATTTCCCAGGAAGAGAAAATGGATCTTCACGATGCGGTAAGACAGCTGGACGAGCCATACCGGACGCTGATTGTATTAAAGTATTTTGAAGGACTGACGATATCTGAAATCTCTAAGATGTCTTCAAAGCCTGAGGGGACTGTTAAATCAGAACTGTCAAAGGCAAAAAAGAAACTGCGCACAATTTTGAAAGAGGGGTATATCTATGCTTAATAAAAATGAGTTTGATAAGATTCCAATACCGGAAAATATAGATGATGTGATTGATAAAGGTGTACTAAGGGCTGTAAAAATAAAAAAAAGACAGCGGAGAAAGAAATTTATTACAACGACAACGGGCATTGCTGCCGCTGTAGCCGTATTTTCTTTGTTCTGCGTATCTAATCCTGCCCTGGCAGCTAAAATCCCTTTAATCGGGCATATATTTGAACGGGTGGAGTCTACGGTAAGCTATAAGGGTGATTTTAGTTCCACGGCACAGGTTTTGGTGACGGAAGGCACGGATGATACCTTAGCTGATACAGAAATTAATGAAACAGGAGCAGCAAAAGAGAAACAGGATGGAGTACAGGAACAGGCTGCTGAGGAAAGTAAATATGTAAAAACTTCAAATGGGCTAACGGTTACGGTTTCCGAGGTATATTATAGTACAAAGGCTTTATATCTGGCTATGAGTGTTAAAAATGAGGAAGAGTTCCCTCAGGATTTTATGAAAACAAAAAATATGGATGGCTATATTTTGGATTATGATATGTTAGCTTTGAACGGAACTGCAAGTTTTAGTTTCTCGGATATGGATGTGGGGCCTGAACTGTATATAGAGGGTCAGTTTATTGACAATCATACATTTGCGGGAATCTACCGCGTACCACTGGATCAATTTTCTTATTATCCTACAGATGAGGAAATTGCGGCTACAGGGCTTGATATTAATGATTACTTGAAAGATGATATGTCTACCGATGAAGCTGCGGCAAAAGTCGATGAGTATAATCTGAAATTAAAGGAGAAGTTCCCGGATATCGGCAAACCGATTCCGATTCCGGATAATTTTACTTATAGTTTAAATATCACCAGTATTTTCGGAGAATTATTCGAGACAGAAGAAAAAACAGTTACTTTCCCGGAAGGAGACAGCGGAGTAGTATATGAGAATCTGGTTAAGAAATATGAAGGAAATTGGGATTTCCAGTTTGACGTCGCCCTGGATACCTCCAGAACCAGGACCATAGAACTTAACGATACCAATGAGAATGGTCTTGGCATCTCCAAAATAGAAAAAACACCGTATGAAATAACAGCTGAGATGATCATTCCTTCAGATAAACTAAACTATGACTATTTTCTGGTTATGTTAGATAAAGATGGGGATTTGATGGATTATCAGGGTAGTACCACAGACACTTATCAGCTCTATGGCAGGGATACCAGCACAGTTCATATCTATATCTGTGACTATATACAGTATATGGACGAGATTAAGGGGTATTACTGGTCTCCTGATTATGAGGAAAAGAAAAAAAACAAGACTTTCATGCAATATCTGGATGAGAAATCATTGTATCATACAGAGGTTTCTTTTGAAGAATAATGTCATACATTTTTGTTAATGAAATGAATAAGAGGTTCCCTGCTTATGATGCGGCAGGGAGCCTTTTATTCATTAACATAGAAAGTTGGCTCAAGCGTGCTTTCTATTGTTTGTGACCAGATAAAAATCAGCTTTTACGAAAGTCTCCGGGTCTTTTTCCTGTGGTCTTTTTGAAAATGGTAAAGAAGTAGGTAATATTTGCAAACCCAACAGATTCTGCAATGGATGCTGTCTTGTGGGAGCTGCTTTTTAAAAGGTGGATTGCTTTGGCAATGCGAATACGGTTTAAGTAATCGGAAAAATACTCGCTGGTCTCTATTGCAAATTGGCGGCCCAAGTAGGCGGCGTTTACATTTAACTGTATTGCAAGAGTTTTCAGGGAAAGATTGATATCCTGATAGTTATTGCGTACATAGCTGAGAGCATTTTGAATCAGGAACGAATAGGTTGGGTTAGTGTTCTCGTCAAGCTGATCCATAAGGCTGGTAAATAAATGAAATAGTTTTTCTTCCAGTTCTGAAAGAGAGTGTGCCGATCCAATAATACGGAAGGCCTCTTTTTTTTGGATGTCAATATCTGCGCTGGAGAAAAGAGAAGACTTTAGTTCCTGCATGGAACAGATAATAAACTCAATCAGTTGATATTTGATATTTTCCAGGCTGTTGTTGTTGTCCTGTCGGAGCATTTCGGCAAAGTACTGGCGAAGCAGCTCCAGAAGAGAGGTACTGTCACGTGCTTCAATTATATTAGCGAGACTGGAATAGTCGAAGATATAGGGGGTATCTTTTTCAAGTTGTACAATGGTATCTTTCTGAAACAGATTCTGCATGATTTCTTTGCGTTCGGCAGATTGCAGGCAGTATATGTAGGAAGCAGACAGGTCATGCACCGTAGAGGCGTTTTCGCTTATAGAAGTTATAACAGGAAAGGAAATGCGGTCTTTCAACTGCCTGACACAGGTTTGAAGCAGGCGGTCGTAGTCGTCATTTGTTAAGGCGTATGCATAGTCCTTGAATATAAGAATAATATTGTCAGATGTATCAATTGCTGCATAGCAGTCGCAGGTATCCCGGCAGATCTTTTCACACAATCTGGCGGTGGAGAAATCTGCCCATTTTATAGACCGTTCTCCACTGTGAAACAGTGGTTTTAGAAGTCCAACCCGCATTTTATTGCAGCGGAAGGTAAGATTGACAATTTGGAATGCCAGTTCTTCGGCCAGCTGACAGAGTCCATATCAGTTTCCCACACCCATCTTTTCGTACACTACCTATATTCTAAAAGCGTCCTTAATCAGCAAAACCCCAATATAATACATTTATATAAAATACATATAAAGAGTTTGCTCTAAAGCGGATTCTCCAAATATCCAATACCGCTCATTATCATACTTTCAGCCATTCTGGCAATTTCTTCTGTAGGGAGAACCATTCCTTCCTCTATCCATTTTCGAATGAGACCGATACAGCCTGTACTGACAAAGGAATAAAAGTATTCAATCTGCTTAATTGTAGCGTTGGGAAAGAGGCTGTGATAGGTATTGATACAGAATTCCTTACCGGTATCTAACAGTTTTGCCATTAGTTCCTTATCGTTATAATCACCCACCATAAAGGTACACATATCCGAGTTTTTCTTAAGACAGTAAAAGATTCCATTACAGATATCTGCAAGGTTTCCCTTTTTCGTGCTGTCGTTCAGGAGCGGTTCCAGTGCCTGGGAAAATTCAATCAGCATATCATTTTCAATCTCTTCCAAAAGGGCATAGATATCCTGGTAATGGCTGTAAAATGTGCCCCGGTTAATTCCGGCACGGTCACTGAGTTCTTTTACGGAGATACTTTGTATGGGTTTTGTTTTCAGCAGATCCGTAAAAGATCTGCGTATTAAAAGCTTTGTAATCCTTACCCGGTGGTCATTGGATTCTTTTTTCATAGGGAGCCTCCTTTTCAAGGGAAAAAATTAGCGTTTCATTTCAAAGACATCAAATTCAGAATCTCCATAGGTACAGATATAATTGCTGCCTTTGTCATCTGTAAATAAAACAGCCTGATCGCTGCGCTTCTTTTTATCATCAAACCAGGATATACGGGAAGCTTTCCCAGTGGATAAGTCCAGGTCTGTCTCTTTCATACTCTGTAAAATTGCAGTATCATTGGATTTTAAATCATATACATACGGAGTGGTTTCGGTTACACCATAATTTTGAATACTGGGACCTTCATCATCATAGGAAAAGACAACATAGCCGTTTCTGTCAACCCCGTTGGAAAAAGTACAACTGTATAATAGCTGATCCGGGCGGATTTGCTGCATATCATGATTCCATATTTTATAATCGGTAAAGTTGTCGAATTTCCAGTTTGTATTTTCCATATCTCCTGTTGCAGCATCAACCCACATGGCCAGAAATTTTTGAATCCTTTTATGCTGGAAATATTCATATACCGGTGTATTCTGCGCCGAGTAATAGGAGTCCAATATATTGGAGGGCAGAGAATCACTGGTTTCGGATTCATTGACATTGGCATTGTCTTTGCTGTGCTCTCGATTCCTATCCGACTTCACATCAGTATCATTTGTGGTAACCGTAGATTCAGCCGGCGAATTTGATCCCGATTCTGATCCCGATACACGGCCGGAGAAGGTACGGCAGCCGGTTGAAGCAGTGATACAGAAGCACAACGTCAGTAAGACAGCATATTTCTTTTTCATTTGATGATCCCCTCGTTTCATATCACATATTTTTTCCTATCCAATGACCAGCACATCGTAAACTGCTGCGATGTACTTTTGTACACGTTTATTGTACAAATTTAAGCTTTTTTGTTCCAATCCAATATGCAGGTCAGGTGATCCCATTCCGTCAGTAAATTTGAAATATTCATTTAACTTTTATTATACACCTACCTGATGGTAACGTCTATGAAAGGGCGCCAGAGCCAGCTTAAAAATTTATTCCTGCACCTGTCCGCCCCATTTTTCGGTATTAAAGTTTTTTTAAATCTTTTTTAAAATCTTTGGATAGTCCAAAATAATCCAGATATCACAAAAAAGTACAAGAATTTATAAAAGTAACTTAAAATTTTGAAAATATATATAAAGTTAATACTATGGGTTCACAAATTTCATATGCTAAAATACTAACATAAACAAAGACAAAAAAACCAAATAAAATCAGGAGGATATGAAATGAAGAAGAAAGTTTTAGCAGCATTATTAGCAGGAACTATGGTACTCAGCCTGGCTGGATGTTCAGGAAGCGGAGCTGAGACAAAGGGAACGGAAGCCGGAACCACGGCAGCAGAGGAAACAACAGCAGAGACTTCAGCCGCAACTACAGAAGCAGCAAATGATACGGAGACTGCAGGTGAGACGGCAGGAGATACCCAGGCTGCATCAGGAGAAGAAAGCAAAATTACAATTTGGGCATGGGACGAGTCATTTAATATTGTGGCTGCCAATCAGGCAAAAGAAATTTACCAGAAGAGCCATCCGGATGCAGAAGTAGAAGTTGTAACTATGGCACAGGATGATATCGTAGCGCAGCTTAATACCAGCCTTTCAGCCGGAACTTATGACGGACTTCCTGATATTGTGCTGATTGAAGATTATAAGATTCAGGGTTATCTCACATCTTATCCGGATGAATTTGCTGATCTGACAGATGTTGCAAGCCCGGAAGACTTCGCGGCTTATAAAACAGGTGTGAACCAGATGGATGGAAAAATGCTGGGTATACCATTTGATTCCGGTGTGGCAGCTACTTTTTACCGTACAGACCTGATCGAGCAGGCAGGTTATACAAAGGAAGATATGCAGAATCTGACCTGGGATAAATATATTGAAATCGGTAAAGCAGTTAAAGAAAAATGCGGCGTAGATATGTGTACCATTGATCCAAGTGATATTGGACAGATCCGTATGATGATGCAGAGTGCCGGAACCTGGTATACAGATGCAGAAGGCAAAGTTGATTTCAAGGATAACCAAGGGTTAAAAGATGCAATTGGCGTTTACAAAAAGCTGGTTGAAGCCGGAATTACAAAACAGACTGCAGACTGGGATCAGTTCGTAGGATCCTTCAATAACGGTGAAGTAGCTTCCGTAGTAACCGGATGCTGGATTGCTCCTTCCATCCAGAAGGCAGAAGACCAGAGCAGCAAATGGGCAGTGGCACCATTCCCGAAAATGGATGCAAATGCAGAATCTGTAAATGCTTCTTCTATCGGAGGTGCAGGCTGGTATGTTCTGAAAAATGTAGGCAACGAGCAGGCAGCAAAAGATTTCTTGAAAGAAACATTTGCATCTAATGTTGACTTAATGAACCAGCTGGCAGCTGACATTACCCTGGTTAGTACTTTAGACGCTGCAGAGTCAGCAGAAAACTACTCCAAGGGAAGCGATTTCTTTGGCGGACAGGAAATATTCAAAGATTTCTCCAAATGGACACAGGAAGTACCATCTGTTAACTACGGTCTGCATACCTATGCACTGGAAGATATCATGACAGAAGCACTTCAGGCTATTGTATCAGGAGCAGATATAGATTCCACATTGTCTGATTACCAGACTCAGGCAGAAGCAGCAGTAGCACAATAATAAAGAAGGTAGAGTGGGGTGCTGCATTGTTCAGCACCCCATTTTCAGGAAGGTAGAAGGTCATGAAGAAAAAAATTGACAGAAGATCCTGGGCATTTATTATTCCCAGCGTAATTCTAATAGCGGCATTCGTATTCTATCCGATGGTGCAGGCATTTGTTACTTCTCTGCAGACCGGAATGGGAAACAATTTAAGATTTGCAGGAGCGGCGAACTACAAGCGGCTGCTGACAGACTCTACATTTGTCAAGGCATTGTGCAATACAGTGATGTATCTGGTCATTCAGGTGCCGGTTATGATTATTCTGGCCCTGGTGATTTCGTCAATGCTCAATGATAAAAAATTAAAAGGAAGAGGTTTTTTCAGAACTGCAATTTTCCTGCCCTGTGTTACTTCCCTGGTAGCATATTCCATTATATTTAAAAGTTTGTTTGCAACAGACGGCTTTGTCAATATCATGCTCATGAATCTGCATTTTATATCAGAACCCATATCCTGGATTACCCACCCGGTATTTGCCAAGGTCCTGATTATCATCGCCATTACCTGGAGATGGACCGGTTATAATATGGTATTCTATCTGTCTGGACTTCAGGGAATAGACGATTCGATTTATGAAGCGGCAGCAATTGATGGCGCAGGCGGATTCCAGAAATTTAAATCCATTACTTTACCGCTGTTAAAACCAATTATTTTATTTACAACGATTAACTCTACGATCGGTACACTGCAGCTCTTTGATGAGACGGTAAATATTACAAACGGCGGTCCGGCAAATGCCACCATTACCATTTCCCAGTATATTTACAACCTGTTATTTAAATATCAGCCAAACTTTGGATATGCAGCGGCAGTATCCTATGTAATCGTGTTATTAATTGTAATCTTGTCCATAATTCAGATGAAAGTAGGTGACGATAAAGAATGAGTAAAAGATCAAAGGTAATCAGAAGTATTGAATATGTAATTCTCAGCATTTTGTCTATTGTATCCATTTTCCCGTTTTTTTGGATGATAATAGCAGCAACTAATAAATCAGTGGATGTAACAAAAGGAACCTTAATGCCTGGCAGCTATTTTTTTGAAAATTTAAAAGCGGTCCTTCAATCGGATTTGAATTACTTAACATCTTTTAAAAATTCGCTCATTATTGCAGTTGTAACTACTGCAGTTGCAATGATTGTATCGTCTGCAGCGGGATATGCATTTGAGATATACAAGTCAAAAGTAAGAGACCGGATTTTTAATTTTATCCTCCTGTCCATGATGGTTCCTTTTGCAGCGCTTATGGTTCCGTTATTCCGTTTGTTTTCCAATTTTAAAAATATTCCGGTACTGAAATTTCTGGCACTTAATACATCGGGGTCGGTTATTATCATTGCAGTGGCAACGGCTTTCCTGATCTTCTTTTTCCGTCAGAATACCAAGACGTTTCCAAAGGAACTTGTGGAAGCAGCCAGAATTGACGGTTTGGGTGAAATGGGCATTTTCACAAAAATATATATGCCAACCATGAAATCTACTTATGCAGCTGCTGTAGTAGTAACCTTTATGACAAGCTGGAACAATTACCTGTGGCCGTTAATTGCTTTAAAAGGCGAGAACAGAACACTGCCGCTGATCATATCTGCAATGGGTTCTTCTTATACGCCTGATTATGGAATGATGATGACCGCAGTTGTCATAGCAACAATTCCAACCGCATTGATCTTCTTCCTGATGCAGAAGCAGTTTGTTGCAGGTATGACAGGCTCCGTAAAAGGATGATCAACTCTTAGACTCCATAAAATCAAATCAAATGATAAATACATATTCATTTTTATGGTTTTATATATTATACTGAAATAGTTTTAAATAAACATGATAGCGTCACCCTGTGTTAATGAATGGGAGGGCGCTTTCATTTACAGGGGGGAAAGTTGTGAATGATTACTGCAAAATCTTAATTATAGACGATGAATATATCATGCGTCAGGGTATTAAGCATATGCTGGACTGGGAGAGACAGGGCTTTCAGATCGTCGGGGAGGCCGCAAATGGTAAAGAGGGGCTGGAACTTCTGGCAAGCCTGCATCCCCATATTGTATTATGTGATATTGTTATGCCCCAGATGGATGGGGTTGATTTTTCCAAAGTAGTTCAGAAAATCTATCCGGAAATCCAGATTATTATCCTTAGCAGCTACGATAATTTTAATTATGTAAAGGGCGCTCTGCAAAACGGTGCTGTGGACTATGTTTTGAAGCCCACTTTAAATCCTCAGGAATTGCTTGGAGTTTTAAAGACAACGGCAATGAGAATACCAGGTATGATTCTGATGAAGGAAGAGGGCGTAAGTCTTGAGAAAAGCCTGGAGGATTACTTAATGGGCAATTCAGAAGAGTTTGCAGGACCTGAGATTGTGGAACGCTTTCCTTATACATTTTACCGGGTATTTGGCATGTGTATCCGCCAGAGAAATTTAAAAGGACAGGATATTTCATCTATCCTGTATGAAAAAGCAATGGATTATATGAAGGACTGCAAATATGCATATATTGCGGTGCTGCTTCGTGAGGAAACGCTCTGTGTCGTACTTAATTTCCGTGCGGGAGACAGGGATGACATCATACAATTCATGGACAGGCTGACCGGGCAGATGACTGTTTTCCACAGCCGGATCTACGGTGTGCTAAGCCATGAATTCTCCACACGTTCTATGATTAAGGAAATCTATGACGGAATAATTTTACCGGAGGCGGACAAAGCCTTTTATTACCAGGGTAAAAATCTCCGGATTATAGAAGAAAAAAAGACGGCAGTTCAAATGCCTAAATTTGATTTTAACTGGTTTTCCAAGTATCTGGATGAAAAAAGGTACCGGGAAGCACTGGATTTACTCTATGGATATGCCTGTGAGGGAATGAAGGCCTGCATGGAGGAATTCCGGTTTAAAAACCAGATTAAAAATATGATATTCAGCTTGATTGATGCAATGGATATGAGCCGCAACCGAAAAGAAGAGATGCGCTACCGTTATTTCAAACAGATTGACAGTACGGTATACGTGGAGGAATTCAGCAATGTTCTGGATGAGATTCGCAAGGAATTAAACCGGGAACTGGTGGAAGGCACGCCGGAAGATGATTACCGAATCCGGCAGATTCTCCAGTACATTGCCCAGAACTACACACAGGATCTGGACCTTGCGGAGATAGCAAAGGTATTTAATTTCAATTATTATTATCTTTCCGCATATTTTAACCAGCACATGGAAGCCGGTTTCAGTGAGTACGTCAACAGTATCCGTATCAAACAATCCTGCAGGCTGCTGCGGGAAAAAGACCTGAGTATCTCCCAGGTAAGCAACAAAGTTGGATATTCGGATCCAAGTTATTTCTGCAGGGTATTTAAAAAGGTTACGGGTGATACACCGTCCACATGGCGGCGGAGCCACAGACAGGAGAGGTGATTTCCAATGAAGAAGCTGCATCTGAATAGTACGGTGGTCAAAATATTATGTACGGTGATACTGGGCATTGTTTTTGTTTCCTTTGCGGTATCGGCATTTGTGATCCATCTGTCCGAAAATATATTTATTGATACATATGGGAAGTCCCAGGAGCGGGTTTTCCGGCAGGTAGAAAAAGAATTAAATGACTGTCATGAGAAATTTATGAAAGTGGCGGCGTCCATTGATTCCAGCTGGGCATTCCGCCGGTATTTTGATGATAAAGAGATGGACAAAAAGAGCGAATTCCAGACAGTCTACCAGATGCAGAGAGACTTAAAGCAGGCGCTGGGGTCTGATTTGTCGGATGCAAGCGTCATGATCGTCGGCATTACCGGGAAGAGCTATCTTAACCAACAGGAAAATTTAACCACACCCATAAGTGAGATTATGGAGAATGATTTGTCGAAACGGGCGTTGGAAAATCCAAAGACCATTCAGTACCAGTATTTTGAAAGAGGTCTCACGTCCACCTCAAAAGGAGGACAGGCGCTGATTGGGGCAAAAGCCCTCACCTATCTGGAAAGCAGCATGCCTTATGCTATTGTTTATTTTACAATGCGGGAACGGGATATTAAGGATTATTATGATTATTTTACCGGTGATACTACGGACTTTTATCTGACAGACCGGGATCACAGAGTCGTTTCTTCCAATAGAAGTGAATCCATCGGAAATATTCTGGATAAGGGATGGGTAACTGACAGGGATGACCAGTACCTGCGCAGCAATTTTAAGGACAACAAAAGGGTATATACCATATTGAAGACGAGTCTGCCCTATTTTGGCTACTCTATTTATGGCGTGATTGATAATGCAAAAGCCCTTGATAATCAGTACAATATTGGACAGATGGCATTGATTTGTCTTGGAATTGCATGCGTGGTTCTTATATTTATCATCATTATCACCAGACAGATTACCCGTCCCCTTTCTATTATGGCAGGGAAAATGTCGGAGATAAGAAAAGGTGATTTCGGGCAGTATATGGAGGTAAAGGGCACAGAAGAGATAAGGGAACTGGCAACTACCTATAATTTCATGCTGGATGACCTGAAACGGTATATTGATGAACTCATGCGAACCCAGGAGGAAAAGCGGCGTTCGGAGATCAAGGCACTGCAGATGCAGATTAATCCCCATTATATTTATAATACCCTTGCAAGCATTAAATGGCTGATCTGGCAGGGAGAAGCAGGAAAATCATCCCAGACCATTGATGCATTTATTAAGCTTCTTCGTAATACCATCAGCGATACTAGTGAATGTATTACCATAGAGCAGGAGATAGAGAATCTCAGGAATTACGTCCTCATTAACCAGACCCGGTATGGGGATCAGGTGCAGGTCGCATATGATGTTACCGAAGAATGCATGAATTGTATGATTCCTAAAATGCTCTTGCAGCCGTTTATCGAAAATGCTTTTTTCCACGCCTTTCCGTCGGGCAGAAATGGAAATATCAGGGTCTGTATACGGAGAGTGGAAAAGGATCTGAATATTGAAATCACAGACGACGGCGTAGGAATGAAGAAAAGCCGGGTACTGAGCCTGTCAAGCGGACACGATAAATCGGAACATTTTTCCGGCATTGGCATCAACAATGTAGATGACCGTCTAAAACTTCTGTACGGTGCAGATTATGGTTTGAATATTCTCAGCCAGGAAAAAGAAGGAACTACCGTCATTATCAAACTGCCGGTGCAAAATGATCTGGCAGCAGTTTAAAAAACATGTAAGCATGATTCGAAATTAAGGAGGATATTACAATGAAAGCAGATTTAGCATGGCTGGAAAACCCGGAAGTATTTCAGGTGAACCGTCAGCCGGCGCACTCAGATCATATATTTAATGTTAAGGGGGAAAGTACAAGGATTTCCCTAAACGGAACATGGAAATTTTGTTATGCGGAAAACCCATCACTGCGTCCGGTTGATTTTTATCGTTTGGATTATGACTGTTCCGGTTTTGGCGATATTCAGGTGCCGGGCCATATACAGCTTCAGGGCTATGACCGCTGCCAGTATATTAATACTATGTACCCCTGGGATGGACAGGAGTTTCTGCGTCCGCCCCACATTTCCGAAAATTACAACCCCACAGGGTCTTATGTAAAGGAGTTTTTGGTGGAAGAAATGCCGGAAGGCAGGATGTATCTTTCTTTTCAGGGGGTCGAAACTGCTTTTTACCTCTGGGTAAACGGAAGCTTTATCGGATACAGTGAAGATACATTTACCCCTTCGGAATTTGATATCACGGACGTTATTTCTGTTGGGATAAATAAAATTGCAGTGGAAGTCTATAAACGCAGCAGTGCCAGCTGGATAGAGGATCAGGATTTCTGGAGATTTTCAGGAATCTTTCGGGATGTCTACCTCTACAGCAATCCAAAGCTTCACATACGGGATCTGTTCGTAAACGGGGAGCTGATTCACGGATACCAGGATGGAAAGCTGAATATCAGGCTCACCATGCAGGGAGATGAAACCGGATATATAAGGGCATATCTGAAAAGATACGATGATGTTGTGTGGTATGAAGAAATCAGTAAAAAGTCCCTGATAGTGGAGACAGAAGCCGAAATTCCATCTGTACAGCCGTGGAGTGCGGAGATTCCGGATCTCTATACCCTCTATCTGGAGGTCTATGATCAGAAAGATCATTTGGTGGAGTCTCTAACCACAAAAGTCGGATTCCGCAATTTTGAAATGATTGACGGCATTATGTGTATTAATGGAAAGAGAATTATTTTCAAGGGAATAAACAGACACGAGTTTAACCCCAGAAGGGGAAGAAGTGTGACAGAAGAGGATATGCTCTGGGATATCCGATTTATGAAACAGTACAATATCAATGCGGTACGTACCTGTCATTATCCCGATCAGACCAGGTGGTATGAGCTATGTGATGAATATGGGATTTACTTAATTGATGAAATGAATCTGGAGAGCCACGGATCCTGGCAGAAAATGGGGGCGTGTGAACCTTCCTGGAATGTACCGGGGTCCCGTCCGGAGTGGGCCGGATGCGTCATGGACCGGGCAATATCTATGCTGGAAAGAGATAAAAACCATCCCTCCATCGTTATCTGGTCCTGTGGAAATGAGTCTTATGCAGGCGATGTGCTGGCTTCTGTCAGCGAATATTTTCATAAGGCAGACCCATCCAGGCTGGTGCATTATGAAGGTGTGTTCTGGAACCGGGATTACGATTACATCAGTGACATGGAGAGCCGCATGTATGCTAAACCGGCAGAAATAGAGGAATACTTAAAAGCAAACCCAGCCAAACCCTATATCAGCTGTGAATACATGCACGCAATGGGGAACTCATTGGGCGGCATGGAACTCTATACGAAGCTGGAAGATAAATATCCCGGTTATCAGGGCGGCTTTATATGGGATTATATCGATCAGGCGGTTTACCGGACGCTGGATAATGGAAAGGAAGTGCTGGCATACGGCGGTGATTTTGACGACAGGGCAACGGACTATTGCTTCTGTACCAACGGCATTGTGTTTGCTGACCGCGTTCCCTCACCCAAAGCCCAGGAAGTAAAATTTCTGTATTCCGATGTAAAAATCCATGTTTGTAACGGAGAGGTAACCATCCACAACCAGAGCCTGTTCCGGAATACAAATGCCTATAAATTCCGCTTCATGCTGGAAAAAGAGGGAATATGTATTGCAGAATCACAACCGGACATCTGTGTGGAGCCGGGACAGAAGACAAGCCTTCCATTTGGGCATGAAATTCCGAAGGAACCGGGGGAATACTGCTGTACGGTTTCCATGGTGCTGGCACAGGATACGCTGTGGGAAAGCGCCGGATACGAAGTGACATTCGGGCAGGAAACGGTCAGGGTGATATTGGAAGCGGATCAGAATGAGGATACAGGGGCGGATTCAGGAAATGACCGGCATAACGCGATCGGAAATACGTTAGAAGTTATTCATGGGGATGTAAATGTAGGAGTCCGCACAAAAACATGTTTTGCCATGTTTTCAAAACAGGAAGGCGGAATCATTTCCCTGGTATACAGCGGTAAAGAATATATCACCCGCGTACCAAAGCTGTCTTACTGGAGAGCGACGACAGACAACGACAGAGGAATGAAGACGGAAGCTTTGTTAAGCCAGTGGCAGGCAGCGAGCCTGGGGCAGAGATATTTAGACAACAGATTTGAAATGGAAGAAAGTGAAGAAAAGGTTACCCTAACGTTCTTTTATGAAGCCGGAAGTATTCCCAAATTCACTTCCAGTGTAGTATATACCATGCATGCAGACGGAGTACTTGAAGTCACCATAACCTACCCGGGAGTGGAAGAAATGCCGCCTCTCCCTCTCTTCGGAATAGACTTTAAGTTAAAGGGCAGGCTGAACCAGGCAGTATATCTGGGAAAAGGTCCAATGGAAAACTATCTGGACCGTAAGGCAGGAGCTAAAAAGGGCATCTACCGCACAACGCCAGAACAGAATCTAACTCCCTATCTGATCCCCCAGGAATGCGGCAACCGCACCGGTGTTAGCTGGCTAAGTGTCACCGATGACCAGGAGGAAGGCATTGAATTTATAGCATTGGATGGAGATTATGAATGCAGTGTTCTGCCGTACAGTGCTTATGAGCTGGAAAATGCCATGCATTTATACGAACTGCCTTCTGTCAATTATACCTGGGTTCGTCTGATTGCAAAACAGATGGGCGTGGGAGGAGATGACAGCTGGGGTGCGCCGATTCATGATGAATATTTGATTAATGCGCAAGAACCACTTACTTTAAGGTTTGCTGTTAAAGAGCACTTGTCAAAGTAAAAAGTCCTTCATAAAATAAAAAACGAACTACCCTGTTAGCGAAAACAGGGTAGTTTTTTTCAACCCTTGCACAGATAGAAAAATTTTCGGTAAGCAGATGCTTCTTTATAATTTCCTTAAAAATGGCGGTTACCATAGCTTTAATAAAACAAAGGAGTAACCACGATGGAATGGACACAGCACAAACTGCCCCCTTAATGCAGTCAGGCTGTTTTCTGGATTAGGTTATCAACGATATGAAATGGAGGAAATTAGAATGCAGGAGTATATGATACAAACTCAAAATGTATCTAAAAAATATAAAAAAGCATATGCAATTAAAAATCTGTCTATGTCGGTAAGAAAAAATACGGTATACGGTTTATTAGGACCAAATGGTGATATATAAATAATACAACATTAAATTAAAAAAAATCCACTCTTTTAATCTTACCAAATTCGTCTATGATAATTTCTTTGATGAAATTATGCCAAAACGCCTGCCGGCCCTCCAGATCTAAACCGTTATACATTTTAACAAAGTTATTTTTAAGCATGTTTTCAATGTGTTCATAATTTTGTGGCATTTCTACAACAATGTTTTCAAGGTCTTTAAGTTCTTTTTCCAAACGGATATATTCTTTATCATAATATTCAAATGTTATGCGCTCTTTTTGAAACATAACATTTAAGTTGCTCATTTCCTTTTTAATTTTTTCTGCGGTACGTACGGAATGTTTCTTTTTTTCTATTTTAAATGATTGAGTTGACCGTACCAAGTAAGCGTTATATTCGTGTTCCAAATTATCCAGTAAGTATTTCTCGATTACATTTTGACTTATTTTTTTTCCGAAATCGCATAGATGGTTTATTGCTGCTTTGTTGCATCTGTAGTAAGAATAGGATTTCTTTGAACCGTTGGCGTTGCTACGGCTCATACCGCAGCTACACAGTTTCCAACCGCAAACAGGGCATTTTATAAGCCCGGCAAATAAATAAACCCGCACAGATTTTTTAATCCGTATATTTCTCCCTGACACCTCTTGGACTCGGTCCCAGGTCTCTTTTGTCAGATAAGCAGGGCAGTAGTTGCTGTTATTCCTATACTTTCCGATATAAAGTTCGGAAGACAACATAGTGCTGAGCATAGTTCGTGTAAAAGAAATCCCAAACATTTCTTGCATATGAATAATAGTTTCGCTTTTATTCTGCCGCAATAAAAAATAATCAAAGAATTCAGATACCATTTCTGCTTTGGCTTCATCTTTTACCACCCGCTTTTCTCCGTCAATGTACCCTGTTTTATAACCGAATGGCAAACTTCCATCACCGAATATTAGTCTCCCATTATTCACAATACTTTCATTGGTAAATCTTATACGTTCAGAAGTGGTATCAACCTCATTTTGACCTATAGACAGCACGATATTAAGATTTAGCCGCCCCTCGCGGGTGTCCATACTCATATTAGGTTCGGCAACTGCAATCCATTTTACTTTGTATTCGTCCAGAACATCCTGTACCTTATAAAAGTCTGATACGCTTCGAAACCACCTATCCATCTTCCAGAACAGAATAATATCGATTTCCTGACGTTTTACGGCATTAAGCAGAGAATGTATGGCCTTGCGTTTTTTGAGCTCCTTACGTGCGGTTTTGCCCTCGTCTGCATATACCCCAGTCACGACCATGTCGTGCTCTTTGGCATACTTCTCTAAAAATTCTCTTTGCGCTTGCAGAGACTTCCCGTGTATCTGTTGTTCTGCCGTAGATACACGGATGTAAATAGCTGCCCTTAATAATTTATTATTCATTTTATCATCTCCTATATTTAATTTATTGAAGATGTATGATATACTATAATTGTTATAAATGGTAATCATACATCCTGCATGGGGTTAGATTACAAGTTTCAGGACTGCCAGGTGCTCGTTACACCGGGCAGTTTTTATTTTCTTCTATATGCTAAAAAACGTCGCGTTATCTCTGCGTAGCGTTCCTTGCTAGAAGGTAATACTATCCCATTGATAAAAAATACAGCATCCTCTGCTATAGCTTCCAGATATTTTATATTAGCTATTGTATCTTTACGTATTTTAACAAATCCCAAGTCTTCGTATTCCTTTTCAAAATACGATACTGGCTCCCATGTTTTAACGATGGTACCATCACTTTTTACTATGCTGGTGTTTCTTCCTATTTTTTTTATATATAGAACTTCTTTTGCTAAAATCCTTAATGATTTATAACAAGATTTTACAGTAATAAATTTATTGTCTATCCTGTATACTCCAATAAATCGCTCAATCGTATCGGGGATTTCCTCACGCATACGACTTTTTCGTACAAAACTAAAAGGGCAAACTCTAAGCGCATCAAAGACATAATTATCATGGCTGGATACAAACACAATTTCGCGATTATGTTTTTCCTCATACAATTGCGCCGCCACGTCAAGACCGCTTAGTCCTGGCATATCTATATCAAGAAAAATTAAACTCACTGGATAATCATTTACCAGTTCTATAACACCTTCTGCGTTATCCAGGGTATGGATCGTGCAGTGTATCCCTAGACTTTCCATTTTGTTTTTTACTATATCGCTTATAGCTTTTATAAATATTGGCTCATCATCCGCTACAACTATGTGAATCATGCAATTACCTCCTATTTGAATGAATATTATAGTATGCGAGGATTCGTGATTTTTAACAAAGTTATATATGAGCGGTTTTGTTGGTCTTTGTCTGTAATCTGGGAAAGTTCGTCTGTAACCCCAAATTATTAATAATAATTATTAATAATCATTAATACAGTATAAACAATGTACAAAATTAAGTATTTTAGAAGTGTCTACATACACAATTTACCAATGTTTTCCATTTATTTTTCCATATTTGTATAATATAATATTACTATCTTAAAGGCGCGCCTCCTTAGAAATAAAAAAATACGAACAGATGTTCGAAAAAACTATTGCAAAAACCAAATACTAGTAGTAATATATTTACATAGGAATTTCGGTTTTTGCTCACACACCACAGGAGGGCATGCAATATGACAAAAGATGAATACATCGTAAAAATTATGGGTAAATTAAAAAAAATACATAGTGAGCGAGTTTTCAAAATAATTTTGTTATTTTTAGACAACGAAACAACGGAGAATTAAAGAGAGCGGGATTATTTCCCGTTCTCTTTTTGCTCTTCAAGAATAAAATCGGCGTATCTAATATAACGCTTTAAGCTATCAGCACTCATAAGTTTACACTTTTCTATAATGAGCACAAGATCTTCGGAATGAAGCAATGCGCTCATGCTGTCCGCTATTTTCTTCTCTTTTTCCCACCCTAATAAATGTTCAGCAGTTTTTCCAGTGGCTAATGCTATTTTTTCAATTCTATCCAATGGTACTTTTTCTGTTTCGCCAGTAGCATAGCGCTGCAATGCAGATTTTGGGATATCTGTAACCTTCGATAGTTCACCATAGGATAAACCTGATTCTTCAATAGCGTTTAATATTCTTTTAGACTGTTCACTCAATTACCATCACCTCCAATATCAATATATTACCATGCCCGTCCCAAAAATACAACACTTAGTTTCAAAAAAAAATATTTTTGTCCCAAAAATGGGTTGACATAAAAAACTTGTTGTGATATATTAAAGGTGTCCCATAAATGGAACGGAGGTGATGTGATATGTTAAACAAAAATAGATTAATGGGAGCCATTACATGTGCAGGATTAACTCAAAAGGAGTTAGCAAAGAGAATTGGAATGTCTAAAAATACAATAAATAGTAAGATTAATGGAAAGGGTTATTTTGATACATTACAAATTGACACAATATGCCGAGAACTGGGTATTGAAGATAATTATGAAAAGGCAATGATTTTTTTGGGCAAAACGTCCCAAAACAGGGACGAAAAAACCATTAATAAAAAAAGTTAGTTAGAAAGGAGAAATAGCCATGAACAATCTAATTAAAATCGGAAATCAAGTGATTTCACAAAAGGAGTTTAACAGGAATCGTGTTGTAACATTTAAGGACATTGACCTTGTGCACGAAAGACCAGAAGGAACAGCAAAAAGAAATTTTAATGCCAATGAAAAACATTTGATTGAAAATGAAGACTTTTTCAAAATTCCATATTCTGAGTTCAGTACGAAATTCGTACCCAACCCCTCAAAAGGCGGAAACCCCAATATTGAAGTGGTACTGCTTACAGAGCAAGGATACCTGATGCTGGTGAAATCATTCACAGATGATCTGGCGTGGACAGTACAGCGGCAGTTAGTAAACAAATATTTTAATAAGAGAAAACCCCTGACAGCAACAGAGCAGATAAAATTACAGTTGCAGGCAATCGGAGAGATAGACGAAAGGGTTACTTCGATAGACAAGGACCTGCAGGAATTTAAACAGGACATGCCAATCCTCGGCATAGAGGAAAGCAAGATAACCGGAGCAGTGAGACACAAAGGTGTTAAGTGTCTTGGCGGTAAGGAATCCGAAGCTTATAAGGATAGATCGTTAAGAAGCAAAGTATACGCAGACATCTACGGTGAGCTTAAGAGACAGTTTGGCGTTACATCCTATAAAGCTATTAAGCGTAGTCAATGTGATAAAGCAGTTAATATAGTTGAAAACTATGAGTTGCCGCTGATTTTATCGGAACAGGTTTCAGACACAAATTCGCAGATGGGGCTATGGAAGGCTTCGTGATGAATAGAAAGGGGAGATCAAGATGGAAATAAACGAATGTTTTAAAAAAGCAGACATGAGTAAGGCAGTTGCTATAATTGTCAAGCTTTACGAAAAAAAGTATGGCATAAAAATTGAATATGAACTTGTCCGCAAAGACGAAATCGCTTGACCAGTAACCCATTAGACAAGTAGTAGAAAGGAGTTTAACTTGAAAAAAAGAATACAAAAGAACAGCCTGGTTTTGCTTGTTACGTTAGGCTGCTCTATCATATTTCAATACACTGTTAAAGCCGATTCGACTCTCAGCAATTTACAGTTTACCTATTTATTTTTGCTTATTTATCTATGTGTAGACAGGCTACTTGAATAATGAATTTATGAACGTTTTAATTTCATCAGAGTAAATACCAAGTAAATATGTAAGTATCCAACAAAGTAAGTTAAGTATTTTTGCAAATGAAGGATTGGGCTTAAATCCGATCCACTTAATAAATAGAGACGGGATGCAAAAAAATGTTTTAACCGAATTAATAGGGTTAAAAGAGCACATAAATTCTTCCAACAGGTAATTTCTCTTCATCATTAAATTGTTGTAAAGAGAAATGGAGTTGTTATAACATTCTATATCGGATTGTTTATACGATAATGTATCAGCATATACAGTGATGAATTTTCTTATGCTGGGATAGTTTAATAAAAGTTGATTACGATATTCATCGTACTTTTCTTTTTTGATAAAAGGTCCACCAAAGCGATATTCCGCAGAGGAAATATAATTAGATAAAATTTCAAGAAGATCTTTTACTTTTTTTAAACGTAAAAATGCTTTTATTAGAAGCGATAAGTAAATAATAATCAATATAATTAAAGCGTATATAATCAAGTTTTCTTCCCTCCTAAGACAGTGTACTTAAGATTATAGCGGAAAGCAAATAAAATATCAATAGCAACACAGAAAGAAGGAATGCCCTTGAAAAACAAAGTAATTAGCCTACTGGCAACAACCTGCATAATGGAAACAGCGCAGATCATGTTTCAGACATCCTGGACGGCTCTGGAAGCAGTTGCAACCGGCTTATGGATTTGTTTGCTGATCTATTACTTTATACAGGAATTGGATGATATAGAAAGGAGGAGGAAGCGTGAAAGGTAAACAGAAAGCAAAGACAATAGCGGAATTCTGCATATACAGATGGCTGGAGTACAATAACTTCGTACTCTCTGAGTTCAATATTGAATTTAATAAAAACGAAGCAGTTATAGCTGACA
>Ga0137302_10414_pt1 | contig 22046 bp, 26 predicted proteins | sample Ramsor2O_GlcNAcB_FD_97184 | JGI IMG/M metagenome (GOLD analysis project Ga0137302, IMG submission 97184) | Mouse cecal microbial communities from Vienna, Austria - N-Acetylglucosamine amended with D2O_GlcNAcB | ecosystem: Host-associated > Mammals > Digestive system > Large intestine > Cecum... | reverse complement strand
CGGAAGTTTGTATACCGGCCACGGAAGCCGGTATACACTTACTGGCATCCTATAACGATTTGGGTAAAATTTTCTCTACATCCGTATGCGGTCTTGGGATTACATGCTGGGATACTACCTGGCCCACATTTGCCGCAGCGGCAGCGCCTGCATCAACCGATGCCTTCACTGCGCCCACATCCCCGCGGACCATAACCGTAACCAGGCCGGAACCAATTTTCTCATAACCGATAAGAGCCACATTTGCTGCTTTTGTCATTGCATCCGCTGCCTCAATTGCTCCTACCAAACCTTTTGTCTCAACCATTCCCAATGCTTCATTTGACATATTATTTTCCTCCTGAATGTTATTTTTTATTTAGTTATGAAAAACTTTAAAAAGCCAACTGTTTCAGCAGCCAGGCCTTGTCGGTTTCTTCCCACCTGAAACCCTGGTCATCCCTTCCGAAATGCCCGTATGCCGCTGTCTTTAAATACTGGGGTGTCCGAAGATTCAGTTCTTCTATGTAATCAGACACCCCAAATGAAAATACGGATTTGACCAGCTCCTCAATGTGGCTGTCCGGAATCCTGCCGGTACCAAAGGTATTAATGGTAATTGCCTCCGGTTCAATGCCTCCGATTACATATGCCAGGGCAACCTCACATCGGTCTGCCAATTCCGCCGCCACAATATTCTTAGCCACATAGCGGGCCATATAAGCAGCCGATCGGTCTACCTTTGTGGGGTCCTTTCCCGAGAAGGCGCCGCCTCCATGTTTTCCAACGGTACCATAGGTGTCAACCATGATTTTTCTTCCGGTGACGCCCGTATCCCCGGCAGGCCCTCCTATGACAAAGCGTCCTGTGGGATTTACATGAATCCTGGTTTCCGGCGTAATCCAGCGGGAATCAATGACCGGCTCTATGACCGTACAGCGTATGAACGCGTCCAGCAGCTCATGGGAAACTGCCTCTCCTTGCTGTGCGGACACAACAACACTGTGAATGCTCACCGGTTTCCCTGTCTCGTCGTACTTCATCGTAATCTGGGTTTTGCCGTCAGGATATAAAAAATCTGTTTTCAGAACCTTTCTCACATAGGCCAGACGTTGGGCCAGGCGGTTTGCCAGATGGCAGGACAGCGGCATCAGGCTTTCTGTCTCATTGACAGCATAGCCATACATGATTCCCTGGTCTCCTCCGCCCAGAACCTCCTTCCCGGTTTCGCTGCTTCTGGTGACACCCATGGAAATATCCGGTGACTGGTTATGGATATTGGTAAATATCATACATGTATCAGCGTCAAATCCTTTTCCATGTTCCGTGTAGCCTATTCTTCTGATAATCTCCCTGGCCTTTGCCGCTGCATCCACATAGCCCTTTGATGTGACCTCGCCTGCCAGCATCAGCGTGTTCGCAGATGCCATGGCCTCTATTGCCACCCTGGATTTCGAATCCTGCTCCAAATATGCATCCAGAATGCCGTCTGCAATCTGGTCACACACCTTATCAGGATGGCCTTCGGTTACAGATTCCGAGGTTACGTAATAAAATCTGTCATCCCGTCCTTCCATCATTCCATCAACCTGCTTTCCTAATTACAATCAGCGAATCGAAAATCCACTTGTCAACGTGCATCTTCTCCTGCGGGCAAAATGCCTTGCCGTGGTAGTACCCTCTCCTGTGGTGGTTGCGATTGTAAAGCTGGTATGACCTTCTTTATCAAAGCCGATTCCCATAAGGGAAGGACCGTTTTTAACAAACACTGAGGTCTGTAATTCCCTGGCGGCCCGGTTCAGATGCTCGATGGACTCAGAATGAATGGTTGCCGTATGTTTATATCCCTGCTCCACTTCCAAGGCGATTTCCAGAGCCTCGTCAAAATCAGCCGCCTTTACCAACGGCACAAGAGGCATCATAAGTTCTGTGATAACAAAGGGATGCATCCGCCCTGTCTCTGCCACAATCAGTTTTATGGCTTTGCTGGTGGGAATGCCGGCATATTCAAGAATCTCCTTGGCGCTCCGGCCTTCCAGTTTTTTATTAATCACAAAATCCTCTGTGACTGCGGCATTCAGAAGTTTCTGGATTTCCGCCTCATTCCGGATATAGTACACACCGTTTTTCAGAAGTTCATATATAAAACGGTCTGATACGCTCTCCTCCACGACCATACACTTTTCTGATGTACACATCAGATTATTGTCAAACGAAGCGCCTCTTACAATATCTCTGGCCGCCTTTTCCAGATTGGCTGTGGCATCCACAATCGTGACAGGATTGGCCGGTCCGGCTCCAATCACCTTTTTACCGGACGTCATGGCCTGGCGCAGGGAACCGCTGCCCCCGGTGCAGACAACCAGGTCAACATCAGGATGGCTCATGACCTCTGTGGTAAATCCCATCAGACTTTCATGAAGGGTGACTACCAGATTGTCAATGCCGCTGATACTGCGGATTGTCTCGCTGATAATCGTGGTCAGGAATTGTGAAACCTTAACTGCTCTCGGATGTGGGCAATGGATGATTGCATTCCCCGCAGCCAGCATACCGATAGTGTTGCTGATAAGAGTCGCGCAGGGATTGGTGCATGGCTGTACCGCACATACGATACCAAAAGAGGAAAGTTCATAGAGTGTCATTCCATGGTCGCCTGTATTGACTTCTGTAATCAGGTCCTCCACGCCGGGCGTTTTCTCGATGGCAAGTTTTATTTTCTGTGCCTTATCCTGGACAATTCCCATGCCGGTTTCCGCAACTGTCATGGCGGCGAGTTCATTTGCAAGGGGACGAAGTGCTTTTTTCACTCCTTCCAGAATTTCCTGCCGTTCATTCAGGGTCAGCTTTATATATCTGCCGTAGGCTCCCTTTGCAGATGCTACTGCATCAGTCACGCTGGAGTAAATACTGCCTTTCATGTCATTCATTACCTCCTTTCCCACTAAAAATGATTACACTATATATCCATTGTATCTACGATTCCGATAATTGCCATATCAATGACGGCCTCCCGCTTGGACTGGTCCACACGTACAGAAGAGCCCGAACCAATCAGGACTGTCTCACCAATTCCGGCCCCTACATAATCCACAGCCACTTCCTCTGAATCAATGAAATTACCATGTCCATCAATCCGTCTGATAATCATCAGTTTATAACCCACCAGAGAATTATCTTTTCTGGTAGCCACAACTGTTCCTATTATCTTAGCTAATCTCATGCCTTTCACATTCCTTTCACGGAGAAACCGGCCGTCCCTTGCCATTACCGGTATTCCTGATTTCAATTAACTGTTTTTGGTCCTTGCGGTACCTGTGCCTTTGGCAGCTGATGTGCGCCTGGAAACTTTCTTTGGTTTTTCCGCCAGCTTAAAGTCCTCTTCCTCTGACGGCTGTTCGGCTTCTTCCTGCAGCTCATCCTTTGAATCCGTCTCTTCCCTCACAGAATCTGCCTGCCCGCCGTCCGGCTCCGGTTCTCCGGCTGTTTCCGGGCTTTCCCGCATTGTCTCCCCTGTTTTTCCGGTTCCTGTCTCCTCCTGCGCCTCTTTCATCGGAGGGGAGGGCGGTACTGGCGGTTCGGGACAACAGAATGCCTGTTCCACATAATCGGACGGTCTTGGAATGACCTTCCATGAGACCAGTTTATTGTTTGCCGCTCCAATCTGCTTTCCCGCATTGACGGCAGCGTTAACAGCTCCCACGTCCCCGGCAATCTTTATAGTCATATATCCCAGACCCTTTGTATTTTCAATCTCCAGAATGCGGATATTGGCTGCTTTGGCCATGGTATCGGCGGCCACAACTGCTGTGGACAGTCCGCTGATTTCAATTAATCCCAATGCCTGTTTCATCCTATCACCTCACTCTCCTTTTTATTTGAATACTATCTTTAGAAATTTCGCCCTGTCTTTTGCCAAATCCGTCACGATATCTCCGGGCTGGAGATATATAACGCCGTCAGAAACAAATTGTTCCACGTTGGATGACGATATTACTCTTTTTTTCTTTTTATCCGGCTCCAATGTACATGTGCTGTTTTCTGTCCGGTCCGTCCCTTCACACGGTATTTCATAAGGGACTCTGCCCGAAAGCTCCTCTGTGCTGCATATCTCGACTCCAAATTCCAGCACCTGTCTGTAATACTCCATGATACGTTTCCGGTATGCGGGTTTTTCGTTTCCGGAAAATTTTTCCAGGCCCGTTAGAAGCAATACAACCCGGCTGCCCTGTTTCATGCATTCTGCTATCCATGAAGTCTCGTATGTATCGCTGATGCATAATGCTGTTTTCACCAGTACGTCCCTGGGAACTACCGGAAGCAGCGTCACTGCTCTGTCCAGATTATCCGGCATTTTGCATGAGCGGTACAGAATTTTGCCGAACGATACGGACTGCCTGAGTCTGGCCTCATATCCCATATCCTTCCAGGTTGAGGGAATTACGGGAACAATATCATATGCATCCGACCCTTCCATTTCCTTTAAAAACTCCATATACCGTTCACTCCACGGGGATACGCACAGCATATACAGAGTCTGTTTGGAATCCTTCATGCATTCCGCTCTTTTTTCCGCCTCCAGGTCACTTAACACACGCAGTACCAGTTCTTTCAGCTGTTCTTCACTGATATTCAATTCCTTCACCTCGTTTCAAGGAATGCCCCTATCCAACGGATAGGGGCATTCCCCGCTGCAACCGCTGACAGATAAGTGTTTTTATCTGCTGCCTTTATTCAAGATGTGGAAGAATCTTTTCAACATCTGTATGAGGACGCGGAATAACGTGGGTAGATACAACCTCTCCAACTGCTGCCGCAGAAGCCGCACCAGCGTCGGTGGCTGCCTTAACCGCGCCAACGTCGCCTCTTACCATGACGGTAACAAGTCCTGAACCAATCTTCTCATATCCTACCAGAGAAACATTGGCTGCTTTGACCATGGCATCCGCTGCTTCAATCGCACCCACTAAGCCTTTTGTTTCGACCATACCTAATGCATCTGCATTCATATTAGAACCTCCTTAATTGATTCACATTCTCCGGAACTGTCTTACTAGATGTACGGAGTTGTTGTAGATTTCGGTTCATCCCCCAATGCCCCCAGCATCTTCTTTCCGGCTTCAATGGAAGCTTTCACTGCCTGGCGTACAGCTCCTGAATCACCTGTAAATGTAAGGATAACCTCATTGGAATAGCTGGTGCCGCTGGACGGTGAGCAGTACCCTACCACCTCCACATTAGCTGCCTTCACTGCAATATCTGCCAGAACTGTACCGATTGCAGCCGGCCCTGCACATGTCATGCCGAATGCCCTTCCAACCGGTGCGCCCAGCGCCTTTTCCAGACAGTAGCTGGCTCTTGCGGTATACTGGAACTCCAGATGACCTGCATCGTTTCCATATACATCGCCAAAATATTTCGGAAGGACCTGAAGGGCGATCTCAACTGCTCTTCGTGCGTCCGACACATCGTCTGCACCAATATATATCAGACTGCCGTGTCCGGCCCCGCCCTTTGTATCTCTGGGAAGCTCCACAGAGATAATCTCGGTATTAGTTGCCTTTACAGCCTCGTCAACCGCCCAAATCTGAGGACCGGCGCCGACTCTTCCGCCTACAATACCGATAGAACGGTATTTGCCTAATTTCATCACGTCTACCAGAAGGGGGTCCACACTGGCAATCACAAGTCCGATTGTATCTCCGATTGCTGTTCCTACAAACTCGGTCAGTCCGATATTGCTGCCGCAGCATTCTTCCTTTGTCGCCTCTGACCTGCATTCCTCCTGCTTGATACCAAGCTCGTCAGAAACCTGCTTCATTACCTTCTCAATTAACTGCTGATCCATTCTTCTTCCTCCATTCTAAAATCGTGTCTAACCGCCGATGATACATTGAAAACCATAACTCTCCACCACTGTCCTGCATTCCTCCAAATCCTCCGGCGCCAGCGGCTTAACCTGCTTCATAGTATAATCCTGGCCTAACAATCCATATTTGTTCTCGCCAAAGGAATGGTACGGCAGCAGATGTATGGTCCGTATGCCCGCCAGAGTTCTGGCAAACTCCGAAATTGCCTTAATGGCCTCCACCGAGTAATTAAAGCCCGGGATCACAGGAACACGGATTACGGTTTTGGTTATTTTACAGATTTCGGGAGCATTTTTAATGACCGGTTCATTGCCAATGCCTGTAAACTTTTTATGCTGCCCGCTGTCCATGTGCTTTAAATCCAGAAGCACCGTATCCACATAAGGAATCACCTTTTCAATGGCTTCCCTGCTTCCCACGCCTGTGGTTTCAATAGCAGTGTGTCATCCCTGCCCCTTGCATGCCTGCAGTAGTTCAGAGGCAAATTCATACTGTACCAGCGGTTCACCGCCTGACAGGGTGATGCCCCCGCCGGAACGCCTGTAGGTAGTGGCATCCTTTTTCAGCTCCCGGATTACCTGTTGGATTGACATTGTTTTTCCTTTAAGCACAAGAGCACCTGCAGGACATGCGTTGGCACACTCGCCACATCCGCTGCACAGATCCCTGTTGACCCAATTTTTATGTTCCGGGCTGATTGCCCCCTTCCTGCAGGCCGTCATACAACGGCCGCAATGGAGGCAATCAGCTGCTTTATACATGATAACTGGCTTGATACTTTGAGATTCAGGATTACTGCACCACTTGCAGGTGAGGGGACAGCCCTTTAAAAACACGATTGTCCGGATTCCCGGACCGTCATGCAGGGAAAACCTTTGTATGTCGAACACGGTTCCTGTTAAATTATAATTGATTGAATCCATGCCGAACTCCCTTCACTGTATTATGCTGAAACCTCACTATAAGGTCTGTTCTGTACGGCTGATAATATCATCCTGAACTTCTTTTGCCAGAACGGTAAACTGGGCGCTGTATCCTGCGACGCGGACCACCAGGTCCTTGTAATCCTCAGGACGCTCCTGGGCGGCAAGCAACGTTTCCCTGTCAATTACGTTAAACTGCACATGCATGCCTTTGTGGTCAAAATAGGAACGCACAATGGATGCGAAACGCTTCAGTCCCTCGTCTCCTGCAAGTGCGGAGGGAAGGAACTTCTGGTTGTACAGAGTACCGTTGGAATAGTTTGCATGGTCCAGTTTAGCTACGGACATGGCTGCTGCCGTCGGCCCGTTGATATCCTTGCCCTGTCTCGGAGATACGCCGTCGGCCAAAGGAGCCTTGGCAAGTCTGCCGTCCGGAAGGGCGCCTACGTCCTTTCCAAATAATACATTGGCTGATACAGGATAGCAGCCTGCCTGGAACTGTCCGCCGCGCGGATTCTTATACTTCTCTACCTCATAGGAATAAATCTGTCCGCAGCGTCTTGCAATCATATCCACTTCATCATCATCGTTTCCGAACCAGGGCGTGTTCTCCATCAGCCTCTTAATATGTGCATAATCGGCATTCACACAGGCCGCTTCTGTCTTAGCCGGCTCTGCCGCTGACGGCCAGCGGCATGCCTGTGCTGGCGCGGACAGCTGTGACTGAAGGTCTGCCAGATTGATGGAACCGTTATTACTCAGAATCCGTTTCACTGCCTCGTAAATCTTCGCCTCATCCGTGCACACATCAGCCGCAGGAGCGGAAACACTGCATGCATAGCCGAAGTTATTGGCCAAGGCTTCCTTTAACTGGGCCATGGTCACTTCTTTGCTCTCAAATACATGCTTCTTGATAGCACACAGGGAATCGCCGGAATCAGCTACGCCAAATGCCTGCGGTCCTGTAAAGTTGTAGATTGCTCCGCCCTCCTGAACGCTCTTTCCTCTTCCGATACAGTCATCAACCAGTGCTGACAGGAAGGGGAGAGGGGCTCTCTCTGCATGTGCGTAGTCAACACAGTTGTCAGCTTCGGCCAGATGATATACGAAATATTCCATCTGTTTTTTGTATGCCGCAAAGATATCCTCCAGGCTGTTAAAGGAGGTGATATCACCTGTCTGCGGTCCCAGCTGCTTGTCGCCCACCTTGCCGTTATTCAGGGTGATTTCCAGGACCTTGGCAATATTAAAGAATGCGGCATCATGCCAGCCCTCTGTCTTATGCGGACACTGAGGCTCCACGCACCCGATGATACAATAGCTTCTGGCATCCGCCAGGGATACGCCTCTGTTACACAATGCGGGAATGATGACTTCGTCGTTATACATGGCTGGCACACCCAGTCCCAGGCGGGTCACTTCGCACGCCCTGTAGAGGAATTCATCTGGTGTGTTCTGGTGAACACGGATGGAGAAGGACGGTGCGGGCAGCGCCACATGGGCAACTGCTTCCATACACATGTAGGAAACATCGTTGGTTGCGTCCAGTCCGTCTTCTGTCTGACCGCCTACGATCAGATTCTGGAACACTGCGTATCCTGCAAATGCCTGGGCGGAAACCTCGTCTCGTGTCTTATTGACGTCATTTAGCTTAACCCAGATGCAGTCTACCAGTTCCTGTGCAAATTCTTTGGAAATATTTCTGTCTGCCGCCAAATGCGGATACATGTACTGGTCAAAACGTCCCGGTGAAATAGAATGTCCGTTGGCTTCAATCTGAAGGAGTATCTGAACAAACCAGAATGCCTGGCATGCCTCGTAGAAATTAGTTGCCCCTCTTTCAGGGACTCTGTCACAGTTAGCCGCAATCTGAAGCAGCTCAGATTTTCTTACCGGTTCCGGACAGGACGCCGCCATTTCCCTTGCCTTTGCAGCATAGCGATGCGCAAAGTTGATGGCTGCCGTATATGTAATCACAAGAGCCTCGTAAAAGTTTTTCTTCTTAATATATTCCGGGTCGCTGGTGTTAAGCTTATCCATTGCTTCAATCACCTGTTTGATGATTCCTGTAAAACCAATGGTCAGGACCTTGCCATAGTCTACGCACACATGGCCTACGCCGCCGTAGAAATAATTGCCTACTGTAAATACTCCGTTGGCAATACAGTCCTTTGTCTCCTGAGACATATAGGAATCGGCTAAAGCACTGGTAGTCTTTCCCTCCCAGTATTTGAATGCTTCATGCAGTTGTGCCGCGGTCTCTTTTGGTATCTGGAAGGGATCCGCCATTCTGGTGCCCATTGTTTCAAATTCCTTCTCAACCCAGTCATAAGAAAATTCAGGACAAATCTCTGTTGAACGCAGATTCTTTGTAATTGCGCCTACAATCAACTCATCATCATGAATGGTAATGGGAAGATTGTTAAAAATCTTTTCAGCCGCCTTGGCACGGCGCATAATAGGAGACAGCCCCTCTGTCTCTTTGTAGGACTCTGTTACGAGAACCGCCCTCTCAGACTCAACATACGGAATCGCATCCACTATTGCTCTCTTAAGACGTTTCACTCTTTCGGTTGGCTCTGTAAACCCCTTTGCTATCATACAAATATCCTCCTTTATTTTGTTTTCTATTTATGGTTTCCGGTTTCCAAGAATGCCCTGCCCATTTCCCCCAGGACATTCCTCCTCCTCATAATATCCTATAGAGCCGTAAAACGAGGCATATTATTAAAACGTAAAAAAAGTAAAATACAAACTTTTTATGTATTTGGCATCTGCCATTTTCACTACAAGGCCGTTACGCCCAACAGTTTCAGAAACCCTCTCAGAATCTCTACATTTCCCGGCCATGCAGGGGAAGTTACCAGATTATCACAAATCACCGCCTTATATGGCTCCTTTTCCATGAAAATACCTCCCGCAGCCAGCACCTCCGGACGTACTGCCGGATACGCCGTGACCTGTTTTCCCTTCAGCACTCTTGCCGCGGTTAAAATCTGTACTCCATGACAGATAGCTGCAACCGGTTTTTTCAGATCCATAAAATAATGTACCATGTCCAGGACCCTGGGATTCAGCCGGAGATACTCCGGCGCCCTTCCGCCCGTAAGGAACAGTCCGTCATACTGCTCCAGCCTCAGGTACTGGAATGAAGCGTTGAGCACAAAATTATGGCCCGGTTTTTCAGAATAGGTCTGGTCGCCTTCAAAATCATGGATAGCCGTCCTTATAGCATCGCCTGCCGCTTTGCCCGGGCATACCACATCCACCCCCACTCCAGCCACCTGCAAGGCCTGGTACGGAACCATTACTTCATAGTCCTCCGTGTAGTCACCTGCCAGCATCAACACTCGTTTCATCTGTTTTCTCCTCTCTCTCCCACGGCATCACATCTCCCTCTTCCCTCAGATAATCCAGAATATCCCCCACTCCTTCGCCGGTAACGGAGCTGACATAGAATATTTTTTTGCAGCCCGTAAGCTCCAGCCACATGGCAGCCAGGTCCGGCCTGGCATCCGGCTGGTCAATCTGAGTTACGATTCCTATGACCTCCCTGGTTGCCATAGACACAATATGGGGGCTGTATAATGAATAATCCTCAATGGCGCTCATCAGCAGTCCCACGACATCCGCCTCATAAGAGTACAGGACCAGCGCTCTTGCCAATGTTTTGTTCTCCGCGTATTCCCCCGGTGTGTCAATAATCACATCATAATTATTAATGTACTGGGTCTTATGGTATGTTATCCTCCGTCCCTTCATGGCCTGTGTCAGCGTTGTCTTTCCCGCGCCGCTGCGTCCTACCAGCATGATTTTCTTCATGTTCCACCTCTCCCTGCTTACTGTCATGGTATCAGGCCTTTGTTACCTTGCACACAGTAAAACCCAGTTCAGACGATGTATACTCCAGAATCCGCTCAAACGCAATATTGACATCAGAAATGGTTCCCGTAATGATGAGCGTTCCGCTGAACCGGTCGATAAAACCAATCTGTATGGCAGATGCCTTGATGGCCAGGTCCGCGGTTATGATCGCTGTCTCACTGGGAGTAAGGGTCAGCACTCCGATGGCTGTCCGGTGATAGTCAACCCTTGGGTCCAGCCCCAATTTTTTGTAAATAATCTCATCCGGGCTGGCTATAATATGAGCCATGGTAATCTGTTTTCCTGGTACCGATTCCTGTATGATCCGCATTAAATCTCCCTGGCTGACCTTCCAGTCTTCTATTTCCATCTATCTCCATCACCTTTCCGACTTTATTTTTATATTGTAACATCACGCAAAGTTTTTCCCTTAGTAATAGACAAACTGATTTATTGTATTATCCAGACCTTTCTCTCCTGGAACAGTCAGGTTTGGATAATACCGTTTTTTAGACTGGCCATTCATTGTACGGGATGTCTTTTTTCTTTATAATGAATGAGAACGGGTGTTTAATGATATACGAAGGGAGATATATATGACGCTGTTAGAACAAATAAAAGAAGCGGGGATCGTCGGGTGCGGCGGAGCCGGTTTCCCTGCCCATGTCAAGCTGAACTGTACCGTGGAATATCTCATTGTCAATGCCGCCGAATGTGAGCCGCTTCTGCGTACCGACCGCTGGCTCATGATTCACAAAGCAAAAGAAATTGTTGCCGCCGCCGGCATGATTGGCGACATGGTGCAGGCAGGAAAACGATATATTGCACTGAAGGAAACATATTCAGAGGAAATTGCTTCCCTGGAGGCCGCTATCAAAGATCTTGGCAGTTCTGTCAGGCTTTACCGGATAAAAAACTTTTATCCGGCCGGCGATGAGCAGATCATGGTCTGCGATATCACGGGCCGTACGGTTCCTCCCTCCGGAATCCCCCTTGATGTGGGAGCCGTTGTCTCCAATCTGGCCACAGTCTACTCCATTTTCAATGCTGCCCAGGGGCAGCCCTTTACTGATAAATACCTGACTGTCACAGGCGCCGTCGGAGCCCCATGCATTGTCCGCGCCCCCCTGGGAACACCCTTTACAGAGTGCCTTTCCCTGGCAGGAGGAAGTCCGCTTTCTTCCTATCACGTAATTGCCGGAGGACCCATGATGGGAAAATGTTATGATATGAAAGAAGCCGCCGGTCTGACTGTCACAAAAACAACATCCGGTTATATCATTGTGGCTGATGATACTCCCCTGGTAAAACAGCATGATATTCCGGTATCTGTTACCCTGAAGCGGGCCAAAATGTGCTGCATCCAATGCTCCTGCTGCACCCAGATGTGTCCGCGCTACCTTACGGGCCACCCCATAAAGCCCCACATGATCATGCGAAGGCTGGCATATGCCCAGTCTCCCCAGGATGTGTTGGAGGATGAGCATGTAAAACAGGCCATGATATGCAGTGAATGCGGCTTATGTGAAACCTATGCCTGTCCCATGGGCCTTCAGCCCCGCCAGGTCAATATCTATATCAAAAATCTGCTCCGGCAGAATATGTACCGCTACCAAAAGCCTTCCGGAACCTTTACGCAGCTGGAAGAGCGAAACTGGAGGAAAGCGCCATCTAAGCGTATGGCAATCCGTCTGGGCGTTGACCCGTATTACGACTATCACATTGACCGTTTGGTGACCGCAGAGCCCGATTTTGTGCGTATATCCCTCAGGCAGCACATCGGGGCGCCAAACGTGCCCAAGGTACAGCCGGGCGCCAAAGTTGCACGCGGTCAGCTGATTGGAGGAATCCCGGAACAGGCGCTGGGTGCCAACATCCACGCAAGCATATCCGGAACCATTACCCAGGTCACCGAAACTGAAATTGTCATCTCTGCTGACAGGCAGTAGTATAGGAGGAATATCTTATGATTACCATCGGTTTTTTAGAGTTAAACAGCATTGCCAAAGGTATCCTGGCAGCAGACATGATGCTTAAAGCGGCGGAAATCAGGCTTGTCTCTGCAAGACCCAGCTGTCCGGGCAAGTATCAGATATTAATAACAGGGGAGGTTTCGGCCGTGGAATCGGCTTTAAGGACTGGCGAGGAAAGTGCTAAGGCCAATGTGGTGGACCGTCTTCTCATTCCCAGGGTACATCCCCAGGTGATTGAGGCCATCAGCATGTCCGCCATGCCTTCCAGCCTGAAAGCCTTGGGTATCCTGGAATTCTTCTCTGTCACAGGCGCCATCATTGCAGCCGATGCAGCTGCCAAGGCAGCCAGCGTCTCACTGATTGAGATTCGGCTGGGTACAGGCATCGGAGGAAAATCCTTTGTCACTTTTACCGGGGATGTGGGTGCAGTGGAAGAAAGTGTGGAGGCAGGGGCAAAAACAGCGGAAAGCAGCGGAGCTCTGGCGGAGAAGGTCGTGATTGCACACCCGGACAGGGAACTGTACCGCAGTCTGTTCTGATAAGGAGGTAAAACCATGAATGATACATACGCAGCAAAGGAAATAACAGCTGCCCTGTTAGACGTTCTGAAGCCTCAGGGCTTATGTCTGAAGGAAGCTCTGCGGCTGATTGAAAAAGCCGAGAAAATGGCTGAAAGCATCCATGTCCCCATGGTCATCACAGTGGTGGACCAGGGAGGAAATATGGTTGCTATGCATCGGATGGATGATTCCCTCCTGGCCAGCATTTCCATATCATATTCAAAGGCATATACGGCAGCAGCCCTCCGCGCACCGACCGAGGACGCTGCCAGGGATATCCTGCCGGGACAGCCTTTATACGGCCTCCAGCAGACTCATCCTGGCAGGTTCTGTATCTTCGGCGGAGGACTCCCCATTATGAAGAACGGAAGCTTAATCGGCGGCCTGGGAGTATCCGGCGGTACCGTGGAGCAGGATATGGCCGTGGCCAGATATGCATTATCAGCGGACTAATCCATTATAATTAACCATATAAAAAGACAGGAAACACTGAAGCCTTCAGATGTCTCCTGTCTTTCCCGTTTCCGGTCTTACATAAGGCTTTGTATACGGCCTTTTATGCGGCCATTGGAAGCCTTATATCCAGTTATTCCTGCCCTTCCTTTTTCTCCTTATTGGGAATGTAATAACAGTTGGGGCATTCATCCGGATCCTTCTTTGCATTCTTATTTTGATAGATGCAGCTTGGACAATCGTCCGGAGTCTCTTCTATCTTATCCGTCTTGTAAAAATTACCGGAATATTTTTTATCGCTCATACCGTTGCCTCCTTAAAAACGTGGTGTATTTCTCCTCTATTTATGATATCATTATAACAGAAATCATCATGCATATAAAGGAGGAATCAAGATTGAACCGAATCATTGGAAAAAAAGCTCCTGATTTTCATTTGAAAGCGGTCTCCGGGGATAGAGAAGATTTTATTGACGTAAGCCTTGATACCTATAAAGGCCATTGGCTGGTCCTGTTCTTCTATCCTATGGACTTTACATTTGTCTGCCCTACTGAGCTCACTTCCTTCAGCAATGACCTGCGTCTGTTTGAAGATGCGGATGCCAGACTGCTTGCCGTAAGCACAGACAGTGAGTATACCCATCAGGCATGGATTAGAAACGGCCTGGGCCGGATTGGATATCCACTGGGCGCTGATAAGACCCTGTCCATGTCTGCTGGCTACGGCGTTCTTCTGGAGGACCAGGGTGTTGCGCTGCGGGGCTAACTGGACCATTGGAAGCCAGCCTCTGAAAGAGGACAGTAACGCTCTCCCTGACGCCTTCTCTACTGACCAAACAGTGAGGATCTATACCCTTCCCGTAACCGTCATTGGCAGCAATGAGATATCCGGGTTTCGTCTGGATAAAATCAAGGAGCTTCTGCTTTAAACGCTGAAGAATCCGCTTCCAAACATTATGTTTACAATAAAAGTAAAAACAAAGATAGTAAAGGCCGGAGGGTCTATATGGGTGTCGCAGCAGCTATTAAATGTCTTTCCCACAAAATCACCGAACAGTGAGGTCAGTATTCCAAATACAATACCCATAACAGGATTTTGTGAGGAAACCGCTGCCAATGCAGAAATCAGAGCAATGTGATGTGTTGCCGGCATGGCAAATCCTGTCTGGGCAAAAATCAGTGAAACAGCTGCTATTCCGAAGCAGAGTACCGGATAACTGCCTATGACTACTGCTGATGCCCCGCCATCCAGAAGCGCCTGATACACAAAGCCGGTTGTGGTTCCCAGCCCCAGACCAAGGATTACATTACAGAGCATTCCCCTGCCGCTGGTAAAATACTCTCTGGACTCACCAGGCGCAGCCTTTCCTATAAGGCCGCTGGAGCCAAACACCAGGCGGGCGATGACGGCTGACAAAATGACGGTAAATCCGGGAAGATCTGTATTCAGGTGAAGAACCGTCCCAATCAGATAATGAATGAGAAAACCTATTACACCAAACACACCGCCTACCAGCAGTGTAGCAGGGTCTGCCAGTCCATTCAGACAAGACAGAATGTCAGTTCCGCTGCCCAGCTTCTTTGTCCTGCCTGCGTAGGCGGAAGCCGCCACACCACCGGCAAAGGCGATATGGGGACCAAGATAGGAGCCAAAGGCAATAAATCCCACTGTCATGTCTGCGCCTCCCGCCATGGCTGCCACCGACCCTGCTATAGCAATGACGCCGGTTAAAATAAATGCAGGAAGTGCTCCCATATACGCTCCTATAATTCCTCCCCCAAATGATGCTACTAATGCAAACAAATTCATATGTTTGTATTCTCCCTTCTCTTTTTTAATCTGCCTTCAGGCAGTCCCCTTGTATGTCTCCTTCCCTCCTTTCCCTGCAATTTTGTTATAATGATTTTAACATCCAAAGTACTGTTTTTCCTTATCTTATCCATACGAAAAACAGGTATTATCAAGACATCTTCCTTCCTTTTTCAAGATAAAAACGGACAGCAAAAAGCCGGTGTACATGTCTCGAAATTACATGTACACCGGCTTCTCACCATTCCCTTATACTATTTCACTAACGCAAGTGTTTCCCTTGCAATTGCCAGCTCCTCGTTGGTAGGAATAACCAGTACGCTTACCTTGGAACCGGGAGTCGAAATCACGATTTCCTGTCCCCTCTTTGAATTGGCCTCGTCGTCAATCTCAATTCCCAGGAATGCCAGATATCCGCATACTTTCTTCCTGGTAATCTTGTCGTTCTCGCCTACGCCTGCAGTGAACGCAATGGCGTCCACGCCGCTCATTGCTGCTGCGTATGCTCCCACGTATTTAGCTACACGGTAGGCAAATGATTCCAGTGCGGCTTCTGCCTTCTTATTGCCTTCATTTGCAGCGTTCTCCACATCGCGGAAGTCGCTGGAAACACCGGACATACCGTATACGCCTGACTTCTTGTTCAGTACGTTTAACATCTGGTCAATGTCCATATTCTCTTTGTGCATGATGAACTGCAGGGCGCCCGGATCCACATCGCCGCTTCTGGTTCCCATCACAAGTCCCTCTAATGGAGTCAATCCCATGCTGGTGTCCACGGATTTTCCGTTGAGGACAGCTGAGATGCTGGAGCCGTTGCCCAGGTGGCAAACCACTGTTTTAAGGGAATCATAAGGACGTCCAAGGATCTCTGCCGTTCTCTTTGACACATAGCTGTGGCTTGTCCCGTGGAAACCGTATCTTCTCACCTTGTATTTCTCATAATACTCGTAGGGAAGTCCATACAGGTATGCTTTCTCCGGCATGGTCTGATGGAAGGCTGTATCAAACACACCTACCATTGGAGTGTTGGGCATCAGTTCCTGGCAGGCACGGATGCCGATCAGGTTGGCAGGATTGTGAAGAGGCGCCAAATCGCTGCACTCCTCAATCGCCTTAACTGCATCTTCCGTAATCAGGGCAGAGGCGGTAAATGCTTCTCCTCCATGAACGATTCTGTGACCCACTGCCCCTACTTCGTCCAGGCTCTTAATCACGCCTGTCTTATCATTGGTCAGGGCATCTAATACCATCTGGATAGCCTGAGTATGGGTAGGCATGGGAGAAACGGTTACCTCCTTTTCTCCTCCTGCCGGCTGATAAGTAATCTGGCTTCCCTCAATACCGATTCTTTCGCAAAGTCCCTTTGCAAGCACAGCCTCTGATGCCGAATCAATCAGCTGATACTTTAATGATGAGCTCCCACAGTTAATAACTAATATATTCATTGATATCTCCTCCTTTATTCCGGCCTATTCAGCCTGTGCCTGAACGGCTGTAATTGCTACTACACCCACAATATCATCTGCACAACAACCCCTGGATAAATCGTTAACCGGCTTTGCGATTCCCTGGGTAACAGGGCCGTAAGCCTCTGCCTTAGCCAGTCTCTGAACCAGCTTGTATCCGATATTACCGGCATCCAGATCCGGGAACATCAGTACATTTGCCTTGCCTGCCACTTCGCTGCCCGGCGCCTTTGAGGAAGCAACCTCCGGTACAAGGGCTGCATCTAACTGGAGTTCCCCGTCCAGCTTCAGCTCCGGATAAAGCTCTTTTGCGATTCTGGTGGCTTCCACTACCTTGTCCACATCGGGATGCTTAGCGGATCCCTTGGTTGAATGGGACAGCATGGCAACCCTTGCCTCCTTCTGCACCAGCAGTTCAAATGAATCAGCCGATGATTTGGCGATTGCTGCCAGTTCTTCCGGATTCGGGTTCTGGTTCAGTCCTGAATCGGCAAAAATAAAGGTTCCATCTGCTCCGTACTCGCAGTCCGGAACTACCATGAGGAAGAATGCGGATACCAGCTTTGTGCCTGGTTTTGTCTTGACAATCTGGAGGCATGGCCTTAATGTGTCGGCCGTGGAGTGGCAGGCGCCGGAAACCAATCCGTCCGCGTCTCCGTTTTTAATCATAAGACAGCCGTAGTAGGCATAATCGGACATGATGATTTCCTTTGCCTTTTCCGGTGTCATTCCCTTCGATTTCCTCAGCTCTACAAATAAATCAATATACTCCTGAGTCTTCTCATAGGTCTGAGGATTGATCACTGTTGCTCCTGATACATCCAGTCCCTTGCTGTGGTCTGCAATATCCTCCGGTGTTCCTATGATGATCAGATTGGCGATGTCCTCTTTTAATATCGTTTCGGCCGCCTCCCAGGTTCTCCTGTCCATAGACTCTGGCAGTACTATGGTCTTTTTGTCAGCCCTGGCACGAGCTTTAACTAAATCGATAAATCCCATGATAATTTACCCCTTTCCTTGGTGTATTTAAGCATACGTTTTTATTATATACTGACAGAATTGGAGATACAAGCCGATTTTATTCAAATATTGCACTTTTTCGTATAGCTGAGATCGTTCTGTGTTTATTTTCCGCCTTTTCTGCTGTGATAACAGGTGTGAAGCAGTGTCTGTGCCAGCTCGCCCATGGGTTCTCCCAGGAATCTTTCATACAGACGCTTTATTTCCCGGTTATCAAGGGAACTCCTGACCATTCTCTGTTCATCCGCCCGATAGAGAGATTTAATTCTTTCCATTCTCAGCCGGTCCGGAACCGGCAGAACGCCGTTGTCCGGCTGTCCGCCGCCGCTGATACACCCTCCGGGACAGGTCATTACCTCCACAAAATCATAGGAGTCAATGTTCCCTGTCTCAATCAGCTGCTCCGCTGCCCTGGTACCGTAGATAACCGCGGCGCGCACATCCCGTCCTCCAAGGGACACCACGGTCTCCTTTACCTGATCCAGCCCCCTGACAGGCCGGTACTTAAGCAGCAGGTCCATTGGCTCCTTTCCGCTTACAACGGAATACGCCATGCGCAGGGCGGCTTCCATGACGCCTCCCGTATTGCCGAAAATCACGCCTGCCCCGCTTCCTTCTCCCATCAGGGAGTCAAAGGAAGATGGGTCCAGGCCGTAAAATTCAATGCCTGATTCCGTAATCCATTCTGCCAGTTCCCTGGTTGTCAGCACATAATCATTATCCATAAGCCCTGGTATGCCCTGGTATATTCCGGAAGAACACAGTTCCTCCCTGGATATCTCAAACTTCTTGGCTGTACAGGGGGCAACCGCGACATTCACAATCCGTCCGGGGTCAATCCCCTGCTCCCGGGCAAAATATGTTTTTATCAGTGCTCCCTGCATGCTGATGGGACTTTTTGCACTGGACAGGCATCCAATCCGTTCAGGATGAAATGTTTCCACATACTTTACCCAGGCCGGACAACAGCTTGTAAACTGGGGCAGCGGATGGCTCCCGGTCAGAAAACGCCTGAGAAATTCCGTTCCTTCTTCCATGATTGTCAAATCTGCCGAAAATGCCACGTCCAGTACATAATCCGCCCCCAGCTCCCTGAGGGCCGATACCATACGGCCTTCCACAAAGTCTCCGGGCCGTCCTCCGAAGCACTCCCCCAATCCCACACGAACAGATGGAGCCGTAGAAAAAACAACAATCTTCTGCGGGTCATTGATTGCCCTGACCACCTCTCTCCAGTGGCTTTTACCGCGGATTGCCCGCTCCGGACAGACTGCCGCGCACTGCCCGCAGTGGATGCAGGAAAAAGCGTCTGCACTTTTATCTGCCCATTGCCGGGCAACGCCGATTTCTTCCGAGCACACGGCCAGGCAATGGCCGCAGTCTGCACAGAGATCCTGATTTTTTTCAATTGAAGGATTATTCAGGGATACGGGAACGCTTTTCATGCACCTGTCACTCATTAAATCCCAGCCCCCTTCTCTTGTCCATTATGACTGCCTCAATCTGATTTGCTGCTTGATCAATCTCAGTTTCCACAAAAAGCTTTCCGCCGGTCATCTCTTCCATTTTATTACAAAGCACATCCATGATAACCGGACTGCCTGTCACAAAGGGCGCCAGGCCCAGATGCAGGTGAAAGCCAAGGGCCAGGGCAAAGGCCCCGTCCGCCAGGGCCTGTTCCTCCAGCCATTGAGGTGCGGAAACCACAACCGGCAGCTGGGGCAAATCCACGCCCAGGATTCCTGCCAGTTCCCCTGCAACAGCCTCAATCCTGCCGATGGCAAGACAGGGACCGAAATTGAGTACAGGAGGAATGCCAAGATTCTGACACACACCGGATAAGCCCGGGCCGGCCATTCCGGCAGCTTTGCGGCTCATAAGGCCGCAGTTTTCCAGACCTCCGCAGGTACATCCCGCCGACAGCACCAGTATGTCTTTAGCAATCAGCTTTTTTACCAGTTCCACCGTAAATACGTCATGGCCCCTGGCCCTCAGATTGGAGCAGCCCACAACCGCCGCCACTCCCTTTATTCTGCCGGCGGCAATTAAATCCGCCAGAGGAACGAAGCTTCCTCCCAATGCCCCTTTTAAGGTCATTTCCGTAACCCCTGTAATCGCCTCGCCGCATCCGTGCCCTTCCATGGGATTCTGCCGTTTTCCTGTTTTCACACGCCCCGCATAGGATGCAATGGCGGCCGCAATCACATTTATGCTTACATCCTCCCGCTCCGCCGCGCTATATGGCAGGTACCGGGCGCCTTTTTTCTTTGCCACATCATCCAGACAAAGCATGGGGATGGAACGCTTTTCACAGACAGGCTCAATTCCAGGAAGGGAACAGTTGAATTCCGATACCACAAGGTCAATGCAGCCGGTCATCAGTACTGCCTCGCTGCTGTAGTTATTGCCCGCATGTCCGCAGAACACATCTTCATAGCGGCGGCCTCTGGCCTGGAAATCCTGCCCCACACAGGTACATCCGACAATCCGGATTCCCCTGGCTCCCGCTTTTTCTGCCATTGCCTTTATCTCAGGACGTTCCAGCAGTTCCGTCAGACCTGCGAACATGGAGTGCTGATGCCCTGTAACCATGATGTTGATGCATTCCGGGTCAATCACCCGCATCCCCACCGGGTCAAAGCCTAATTCAGGTTCCCCCATCAGGATGTCGTTCAGGCGGTTGACCAGCACAAGTCCATATACTCCTGTGGAAATCCCCAGCCGCAGGCATTGGGCCAGCATGTCCATGGGATCTGAATTCAGATTGGTGGAAGTCTTCAGGACTGCATTAAATATCTCATCCTTGGCTCCCCCGGGAAGAATGCCTGCCTTTTCCCATAACCCGGTCCGCTTTCCATAGGCAAGCTTTTTTGTAAGCCGCATTTTCTCATCACAGGGCCTATGCAAATCCTCCAATACTGCCTCGGCCAGGCAAAGCGCCTTTTCAGAATCATCCGCACCGTCAATGCCCAGCTCACTGCACAGGCTGCGAAGCGCGGAAATCCCCCTCAATGTTCTTCCTGTCAGTGCTGCTGATTTTAATTCTTTGGCTGCCTGTTCCGCCACGTGGATGTAGCAGCCTGAACCGGCTGCCACGGAGCGCAGGAAATTCCTTGCCGCTATGGTATCCCTGTCCGCGCCGCATACTCCTTTGGGTCTTGCCTTTGATATGCGGCACGGACCATTTGAACAGAGCCTGCAGCACACTCCGTCCAGGCCGAAACCGCATTTTACCTCCTGTTGGACCATTCTGCGGTGGGAATGGTCCTCCTGCACTGATTCCAGAAACTCCTGCAGCTTTTTATCCGCACTGCTGCACATTGTTCTCTCCATATGCCCCTCCTTATATATTTATATCATATGGATTCATTATAACATCTGGCCAATCAGGGTTATGTGTACAATCCAGACGTAAAACAGGCAATATCCATACCCCACCGTCTAAAAACAGCCTTATCCGGAAACACTTTCTTGTTGCCTAGGCGTATTCGGGACTTTCACCCGTTAGAGCGCACCCATGACGCGCAAACAAAAATCCGCAGGGCCGTATCTTCCGGCCTGCGGATTCAGGTATCTGGTGATTAAATTTTCTCGTAACGGTCCACGTTAATCACAAAAATAGTGGCGCCGCCCACATCAACCGTCATGGGCATAGTTGCATAATTTACCATGGTGGTGCCTGATATATAAGGCATGTTGACAGTCAGCTTCTGATGCTGGCCGCACTCCTGCTTAATCACATCAATCACTTCCTGTACCTTATCATCTTCCGCACCAATCATCAATGTTGTATTTCCTTTTTTCAGGAAACCTCCTGTGGTGGAAAGTCTTGTAACACTGTAATGATGCTGGGTCAGCTGGCTTACAACATCATCTTCATTATCATTTCTCACAATTGCATACACTAATTTCATAAGCTGTACCTCCTTGGCGAGTTTATATACGTTAGTATAGCACATTTTCCAGTTAAGATCTGTAGTTTTTTAGTTAATGTTATTAATTCGCTTTATGAACAATCGAAACCATAAAACAGTAATATCCATTAGAGTATCATCAGCTCTGGGCTGCGGGCCTGGTTCCCAGGGTCACCTGCACATCGTGCTCCACATATGCCCCGTCCACCAGG
>Ga0137302_10413_pt1 | contig 22164 bp, 32 predicted proteins | sample Ramsor2O_GlcNAcB_FD_97184 | JGI IMG/M metagenome (GOLD analysis project Ga0137302, IMG submission 97184) | Mouse cecal microbial communities from Vienna, Austria - N-Acetylglucosamine amended with D2O_GlcNAcB | ecosystem: Host-associated > Mammals > Digestive system > Large intestine > Cecum... | reverse complement strand
GGGCATGGTGGAGCACGTCGGCAGGGAAAATTACGGCAGGTTCACGGACTGCATGGACAAGGTGTTGAATCCGGGCGGCGTATTCCTTCTCCATTTCATCAGCAGCCAGAAGGAACACGCAGGAGATCCCTGGATTAAAAAATATATATTTCCGGGCGGTGTCATTCCCAGTCTCAGGGAAATCATATCCCTGATGGCAGAACATGACTTCCATATTTTGGATGTGGAGAATCTGAGAAACCATTACAACAAAACATTGCTGTGCTGGGAAAAGAATTTTAAGGAACATGAAAAGGAGATAAAGGATATGTTCGACGAGGAATTCGTCCGCATGTGGGATTTGTATTTGTGCTCCTGCGCAGCTGCATTCCACAATGGGGTCATTGACCTTCATCAGATACTAGTGAGCAAGGGCGTGAACAATGAACTGCCCATGGTGAGGTGGTATTAAGCTAAAGCCGCGGTATGGAGCGTGAAGATGGAGGTTACACTCCGTCGGCACGCTCCATGTTTTGTTTCATAGAAATAAATCTGATATAATCTAGGAATATGAGACTGAATGTACTGTCTGTTTATGCATATATAAAGCGGAGAATGAATACGGCCATAGTCTGATTGATAAAGGAGTGAGAACGAATGAAGACAAAGAAAGATTTGATTACATATTGTCTTACCTATAAAGATGTATATGAAGACTATCCCTTCCGGGATCACGAATGGACTGTCATACGTCACCGGGGCAATAAGCGGGTATTTGCCTGGATATACCGGCGGGAGGAACAGGTCTGCATTAACCTGAAATGCGCGCCTGAGTGGATTGAATTTTGGCGCAATGCCTATTCCGGCGTACGGCCAGGGTACCATCTGAATAAGAAGCACTGGAATACGGTGGTTCTGGATGGAAGCGTTCCGGATAAGGATATCAAAAGGATGATAGGTGAAAGCTATGATTTGACAAGAGGCTCCGGTAAGGAGAGATAAGCTTTGGGAATCATATGGTTTATATAGAAATGGACACAGGATAATGATACAGGACAGGAGAACCTCTGGTCATCTGTCAGGCGCTGTGCGGTGAGTTTGGAACCTTTGCCAGGCCCGCTGATATGTTCTTTTCTGAGACGGACAGAGAAAAACGGCAGAGCCGAAGCTGTGCCGTTTCCCGGAATTAACAGATCCTGTTTTACAGTGCCGCATCCATGAGTGGCTGTTTTATAGCTCAGAGACTATTTGATTAAATCATGATACTCCGGATGCTTTTCAAACCATCTGACGGCATAGGAACAGGTCAAAACAGCCTTCTTGCCCTGGGCACGCAGATGCTCTGCCAGGGCTTCCATCAGTTTGCCCGCGATTCCCTGACCCTGAAGGGAATCATCCACAAAGGTGTGGTCAATATCTACGGCGCCATCCGCAGTATCTGGAAATGTTACTTCAGCCAGCAGTTTGTCCTGTTCATCGTAAAGGGCAATCTGATTTGGATTATATGTGAAATTCATGGCAGTTCCTCCTGTATTGTGATTTGGGGACGTGTCCGTCCCTCTGCCATGTAATTATAGCATCACAGACCGGGTTAGGCAACAGGCAGAAGGAACTGCCATGGCTTCCCTGCTATGGCCTCCGGGAGGCTGCCGGAAGGCCGGAAACGCTCGTTTGGCTGTCAGGATTCAGATACTCAGGATTCAGATACATTTGCGTCAAAAGGCAGCAGGAATTCCGGTATGCCGCTGGAATAAGGGGCAATATCATACTGCTGGTAATAAATGACAATTCCCTCTGGCGTCATATAAAAATTTTCCGGATGGAAGGAATTGCGCAGGAGCTGGGGATAATTGTCAAAATAGGTACCGGGATTGGCTTTCAGTCTCTCCGCAATCTCAAGCTGGATCCAATTCTGGATATCATGGATATAAGAAGGATTATCCGAATAAAAGTCATTTAGCGTCATTTGTCTGCCGGATTCGGTATCCCAGGTCTCAGATGTCCGCAGCGTGGAGCCGTGAGCTCCGCCTGTAAAGGTATACTGTTCCGAAAAGAGACTGAAAATACAGTCCTGGCTATAAGTTACCACGTAGCTTACATTGAATTCATACGGAAAAAATGGAAAGCTGCGGTCACGGCTGTAATTTGCCTCTTCGGTTGCCTGGGGATACAATACAGTCCGGCAGTACCGTCCTTTTTCGCTTGCCTGTGTGACATAATATTGGTTTATGGTCTGAAGAGCTTCCTGATTGCAGGAAGCATTATTAAATTGCGGGTAACGGATCTGGCAGTTGAGTACAACGGAATTCTGGTAATCCATCTGGTCTGTCAGGATATGCTGGGTTATGGTTTGCATAAAAGCCTCATATGATATGTTTTTACAATATATGTGCAAGGTTGGCCATGTATGAGTGATTCATGGTTTAACCGGGACATTCCTGTATGTCAGCAGGAAAAGGGGACGCGTATTGCCATGATTTATGACTGCCTGCAGGTTACTGTCTGTAAGTGCCGGGCGCTGTTTTCTGTCTTGACACAAACGTATGTTTGTGGTATTATGAAAACATAAAAGAACATATGTTCTTTACCGGGAACCTAAGATGGGAAAACCGTTAAACAGAATCTATAAAATACAGGAGGAAGCCATATGAAAATCACAAAGGACAATCTGAATGAAGTTTTATTTGAGAACCAGGATGCCAGGCTTTTGATTGCGGACGTTGTGGCCCATACCAGCGCTAACCTCTATTATTACCATGATGTGGAGATAACGGTTCAAAAAGCGCTGGATATCTGGCATAAGGCCCAGGCCGCGGACGAGGAAGAGGATGGATTTTACAGCGTATCCTTCCTGGATTTTTCAAAGGAGCGTATACTGTTGCCATCAGGTTTGCGGCAGGCATTTTCATAGTGGTATTTTCAAAGAGGGTATCTCAAAGGACTGGCTTTTGGAGGCATACACCGGATATGGTAATCCGCCCCAGACCGGGACCTGCCACAGAGGAGAATTTGAATCATGCAATACCCGGCATCATGATAAAAAAAGGCAGGAGGTATACAAATGGAAGATTGTTGCGGGGTCAACCTGGAACAGGAGATGACCATTGAAAATCTATATTGCTTTATAAGGGCTTCCCTGCAGGCATTGCAGGGTACCGACGGATATGGGGAGGCGGATTTTGTATGTCCCCTATGTGGAAGGAAGGCGAATATAAAGCGCCTGAAAGGCGAGATTTACAATACAGGAGAGATTGAGTGCAGGTGCGGGTACTCGTTTCACTTTTAGTCATGATCACATTTTCATTATTTCACATCTGTCTGCATTTATCTGTACCTATCTTTTGTCCACAGCCCCTAATTGGTTTGCTTTCATTCACCAGTCCTGCTATAATGGCATAAATGATACTGAAAAAGGAGAATTGCATGACCTTAGGACAAATAAAAGAAAGGTTGCAGACCCGTGAATATGATTTCTTAAGAACGGATGAGCATTTGGGCCGTCACATTATCCTATTGACATTGGGAGGAAGCCACGCCTACGGAACCAACACAGATACCAGTGAGCTTGATATTCGCGGATGTTCCCTGAACAGCAAGAGGGAAATCCTGATTTACGAGGATTTTGGACAGGTAACGGATCAGGACACCGATACCACTATCTACGCATTCCAAAAGCTGATTCCCCTGCTGATCAATTGTAATCCCAATACCATAGAAATGCTGGGCAGCAGAGATGAACATTATTTACACATAGCGCCAGTGGGCAGGGAGCTTTTAGACCATGCCCATTTATTCTTATCCAAGAGGGCGGTCTTATCCTTTGGGGGATATGCAAACCATTAGCTGCGCAGACTGGATAACAGGGCTGCCCGTCTTGTAGGGCAGGCGGATAATAAGAGACATATACTCAAAACCATAGAGCATGCTTCCTTTGACTGGAAGAACCGGTATTTTTATATGCCCAAATGAATTTCTGCTACTATAACCATGTTAGACATGTTACTGGTTGTGCAGGCAAGATCTGACAGAACGTTTTCCATGTGTCGTTTTGTGGCACAGAGGTGTTGTTCTGTTGGGTCTTTTTCTTTTGCTTCGCTTGGGCCCGGTGAGGCATTGCCAGCACATGATCTCACCTTTTGGAAACGAAAACAGAAAGGAGAACATGCATGAAAGACTATAAAAAAACCGCATCTGAAGTCCTCCGCTTAGTGGGCGGAGAGGGCAATGTGGCCCACCTGGAGCACTGTTCTACCCGGCTACGCTTCTCTCTGGCAGACCCCGGCAAGGCGGACGCCGCAGCATTGAAGGCCACATCCGGGGTGATGGGTGTCATTGCCAGCGGCCCTCAATGTCAGGTGGTTATCGGAAACGATGTCGTAGAGGTTTACGATGAGCTTATGAAGCTGGGCAAGTTCACTGCCGGCGGTGCGGCTCAGGCCCCTGCTGCGGGCGGCAAGAAAAATATCTCTGCTACGCTGCTGGACTACATGGTGGGTATCTTCCAGGCGCTGGTTCCTGCGATTGCTGGTGCAGGTATATTAAAGGCAATGCTCACTGTCTTAACGACTTTTGGTATTATGGCCAATGATGATGTCGTTTACAAGGTTTTCTACTACGTTGCTGACGCTGCGCTATACTATCTGCCTATCATGGTAGCTTTCACAACGGCCAACAAGCTCAACTGCAATCGTCTGGTCGCAATCGCCACCGTTGCAGCCATGATTTTCCCCAATACAATGGCGTTGCTTGGCACGGAGGGTGGCGCGAAATTCTTTGGGATCACGCTCCAAAATGTGAATTACACATCCCAGGTTTTTCCTGCTGTCCTGACTGTGATATTCCTGGCTTTTATAGAGCGTTCCTTTACAAAGGTCTGTCCCAAACCGGTACGGGTGTTCCTGGTTCCCATGGTCTGTTTCATGGTGACCTTCCCGGTGGCACTGCTGATTTTAGGGCCTCTCGGCTACAGCATCGGCAGCCTGTTGACCACGGTGATCCTGTTCCTGTATAATACCCTCGGCTGGCTGGCTGTGGCCCTGTTGTCGGCCACTCTGCCCTTTATGATTGCCACTGGTATGCACAAAGCAATGGTTCCCTACTGTGTAGCATCAATTTCCAATGTTGGCTATGAGATTCTGTACCTGTCCGCATCTCTGGCTCACAACATTTCCGAAGGCGGCGCGTGCCTTGCCGTTGCTGTGCGCACCAAGGATGAAGAACTGCGCTCCGCAGCCATCTCCGCCGGTATTTCCGCTCTTTTTGGTATCACTGAGCCTGCCCTTTATGGTATAACCCTCCAGCGCAAGCGGGCCTTGTATGGCGTTTGCGGCGGCAGTCTTATTGCCGGCTTGTTCCTGGGCATTATGAAAGTGAAAGGCTTTGCCGCTATGGGGCCTGGTATTGCGGGAATGGCGATGTATTTGGACCCCAACTACAGCAAGAACTTGATCTATGCCGTTGCGGGCCTGGTCATAGCGGTTGTGGCATCTTTTGTGCTGACGTTAGTTTTCTATAAAGAGGATGTTCCCGCAAAAGCAGAGGTTTCCCAGGCTACTCCCGCCACTGTTCCAACCGCTGGCACCGTCAACACGGTCAATGGCGCTAATACCATTGTGTATAGCCCTATCCAGGGGAAAGCGATCCCTCTGTCCGAAGTCAAGGACGAGGTATTCTCTCAGGGCATTTTGGGTGAGGGAATTGCGGTCATTCCAGAGAAAGGCGAGTTGTATGCTCCCGCTGACGGAACGATTGAAAATGTGTTTGATACCCAACACGCAATCTCGATGGTTGCAGATACCGGAGCAGAGCTGTTGATGCACGTCGGCATGGACACCGTCAAGCTGGGTGGCAAGGGCTATCAAGCGATGGTTAAAGATGGTGACAAGGTGAAAAAGGGACGACTGCTGCTGAAATTTGATCTTGTAACTATCCAGGCGGCGGGCTATGAAATAGCCACCCCCATTGTTGTCACCAACGGAGATGATTTTGCTGTGAAACCTGTGGCGGAGGGAATCGTTGTCCCCGGCGCGGTCATTATGGAATTGGAGGCGAGGACATGAGTTTTCCCAACGGATTTTTCTGGGGCGGTGCGGTAGCCGCCAACCAGGTGGAGGGTGCGTGGAACGAGGACGGCAAGGGCCCCAGCGTGGCCGACGTGGCCAGCTATAAGCCCCATGTCGATGTCAAGGACTACGCTGCCCATGCTGCGGTGTCCGATGAATCCATCACCGAGGCTATGGCCGATCCTGGCACAACATATTACCCCAAGCGCCGGGGCATCGACTTCTACCACCGTTACAAAGAGGACTTGGCCCTCTTTGCGGAGATGGGCTTTACCATGCTGCGTGTCTCCATCGCCTGGAGCCGCATCTATCCCACTGGCGAGGAGCTGGAATCCAACGAGAAAGGCCTCCAGTTCTACAGCGACCTTTTTGCTGAAATGCACCGTTTGGGCATTGAGCCGCTAGTGACCCTGAGCCACTATGAAATGCCCCTGGCCCTGGCTACCAAGTACAACGGCTGGGTGGACCGGCGAGTCATCGACTGCTTTACCCGCTTCTGCCACACCTGCTTTGAGCGGTACAAAAATGATGTAAAATACTGGCTGACCTTCAACGAGATCGACAGTGTGATCCGTCACCCCTTTACCACTGCTGGAATCATTCCCAGCCGGGTACCGGAGGATAAACTGCCAGAAACCTGCTATCAGGCGTTGCATCACCAGTTGGTTGCCAGCGCCTTGGTTGTGAAAGACTGCCATGGGGTAATCTCCGGCTCTCAGGTGGGGTGTATGCTCACTAAACTTACGACCTATTCTCGTACCTGCGCCCCCGCTGACGAACTGGCGACCCAAGCCAAAAACCTGGAGAATCTATTCTACTCAGATGTCCACGTCTGGGGCGAGTATCCCCGGTTGATCCTGAAGCTGTTTGAACGAAAGGGTATCCATGTTGCGATGGAACCTGGTGATGCGGAAATTCTGAAGGCTGGTTGTGTGGACTTTGTGTCTTTCAGCTACTACATGAGCATGACAGAATCCGTAGACCCTAACGCTGAGCGGCCCCCCGGCAACACTGTGCTTGGCGTGAAGAATCCCTACCTCCCCAGCAGCGACTGGGGCTGGCAGATTGATCCGCAGGGGCTGCGCTACAGCCTGATCGAGCTATATGACCGCTACAAAAAGCCTCTTATGGTGGTAGAAAACGGCATGGGTGCGAAGGACACGGTGGAAGCTGATGGGAGCATCCACGACCCCTACCGAATGGAGTATTTCCGCCAACATATCCGGGAGATGGGCAAGGCTATTGACGAGGGTGTAGAGATGCTGGGCTATACCAGCTGGGCCCCGATTGATCTGGTCAGCGCCTCCACCAGCCAGATGAGCAAACGCTATGGCTTCATCTATGTGGACGCCGATGATTTGGGGGATGGAACCTTTGACCGTAGCCAGAAAGACAGCTTTTATTGGTACAAGAAAGTAAGTGCGTCCAATGGTGCGGACTTGGACTGATTTGTTGTAAACTTGTTTGAGGGAGGGGGTGGCGCATGAGAATCCAAAAAATTTTGAACTACAGCGTATTGCTGGTACAGGATACTTCAGGCGAAGAATCCATTTTGTTAGGAAAAGGAATCGGTTTCGGGCGCAAGGTGGGCGAGGAAATTATTCGTCAACCCTCTGACCGGGTTTTTATCCCTCTTTCCAGTCCTGACGCGCAGAAAATGGTAGAACTATTTGCATCTATCCCTCCGGAATTTATTGAAATCACGCAAGAAATTGTGAGGGATGCGGAGGTCTACATTAAAACCACTCTATCCCCTCATATCTACCTTGTGCTGACGGATCATCTGCATTTTGCCGTACAACGGCAGGCACAAGGCATTGTGGTAACAAACCGGGTCTTTTGGGAAATCAAGAATTTTTACCGGCAGGAGTTCGCAGTTGGCCTGCGGGCGTTGGCGCAAATAAAGGAGCGGCTGCAAATAGACTTACCAGAGGAAGAAGCGGCTAATATCGCATTTCATATTGTCAACGCGACCAAGGACACCGCTTCTCATTATGACGCTATGAAAGCCGCAAAGCTGATTGGTGCCATAGTCAATATTGTAACCTACACAATGAATTGCAAATTGGACAGAGAGAGCGTCCATTACTCCCGGTTTATCAACCATTTGCAGTTTTTTGCTGAACGGTACTATAGCGGGAAACTGTTGGACAGCCCAGGTGACTTTCTCTATCTCCAAATGCAAAACGCTTATCCCACCGCGATCACCTGTGCAGAACGGATTCGTGCATACTTGGAGCGCAATGAGGAAGTTCATCTCCCAAATGAGGAAGTAGCCTATCTGGCTTTGCACATCGCCCGATTGATGTCTGATAATCAAGATAGCATGTTTGCCAAAGAACTTGGTTAGAGACAGAATAAAATCAGTTGTGATTTACCAAAAATATAGCAACTGATTTTATTTTTGTGTCTTAGGCTTGACATTTGGGTGCCAATATCCGTGGCCTCCAGGACCTGAAAATGGACAACTGGCAGGATATCCTGTTTACTTTGATGCCTGAGCTTAGAACCATGTGCGGTTTTCAGCAGAATAATCCATATCATGTTTTCGATGTGTGGCAGCATATGGCAGAGGCGCTCAAAGCGGCAGGAGATGAACGATATTGGAAAAACGGAATGTTACACCGAAGATGAGGGTGGAAGGGGAGATTTCTATGGACAAGGCTGGACCGTCTGGGAGAAAAGCAGTTCCGGCGATTGCTTAAGATACGCCGGTGTGACGTGAGCGGCCAAAATCCTGTCTGCCTGGCGGAACGGCTGGCCAGAATAGACTGTTTGGAGGTCCTGCTTGATAAGGTTGTGGAGCAGAACGGGCAGTTTCATATTAAGGATTTGGATATTGATGGATGTGAGTTGATACAGATTGGTTATACGCCGGGCAGCGCCATTGGAAGCACTCTGTCTAAGCTGGCGGACCGGGTAGTGGAAGGAATCATAGAGAATAAAAGGGATATATTATTGGGTGAAGCTGGCCGATGGATAATAGGTGAATAGGCCGGGCCGTCACTTTCTGGCGGCTTTTTTTTACCATTAATTACCTTAAATATGTTTGGATTGCTAATTTTGGGACAGAATATAATAGAGAAAAAATACCATGGGCAGGTGGCGAGTATCCTGCCCAGGCAGTTCAAACATTTTAAGGAGTAGATATGAAACGAATCGTTATATTGGGAGCCATGGCCCTGACCATATCACTGGCAGTGCCAATGACCGTGCAGGCAGAAGAAAACGGGACAAATATGGTGCTCGCCGCAAAAAGCGTGGTGAGTGGATTCAAAACCGCTCTTCAGGACGCGGCCCATAAGACAATTAAGTTTGCTAACCAGGATGGAATCAATATTTATCAGGAGCCCAGCACAGAGGCAGTGGTTTTGGACCAGGCATTTTTGAATACCTCCTTTGAGGTTTTGGGCGAATACGGCGATTGGTCAATGATAACAACAGAGGCCGGACATGCATATATAGAAACAAAATGTCTCTCCGGTATTGAGATACGGCGTCCTTCCTATTCGGAAGAGGACCTTTATATACTGGCTCATGTAATCTGTGGTGAGGCACAGAACTGTCCGGATGATGAGCAGCTGCTGGTAGGTTCCGTGGTATTAAACAGGGTGAATCACGGCCAGTTTCCCAACACCATCAAAGGCGTGGTATTTGCACCGGGGCAGTATTCCTGCACCAGGGACGGGAATTACTATCGTGAACCCACAGCAAGCAATTGGGCCAATGCGAAGTGGCTTCTGGAAAATGGAAGCATCCTGCCGGGAAATGTGGTCTGGCAGTCAGGCGGCAGACAGGGCAGGGGAGAATATCTGAGGACCAGATATCACAGCTACTGTTATTGATGGCAGATGGAATGGCGCTGAAGACAGGATACCGGTGGATGGAGATATCAGTTACGGCAAGCTTGATGCGGCAGAATATCAGATGCCAGCACGGCATAAGCCGCACTGGCATTTGGGTTAGGTCACGATACGGGTCATCGTGAATTTTCCGGGTTCTGTTTGAAGTACGGCAAACTGACTGTAAGATGTTCCTGAGGATTCATAGGGAGTTGCCTTGGTATCATGGCCCGGAGTGTGGACAGTGGCGGATACTTCTGTAAGGAGGCAGACTCCGCGGCTGCCGGCGGTCCAGCCTTCCCATGGAGCTATCTCATAATTGTCATCAGAACAAAAGGCAGAGGCGTACTTCACTTATATGAGAGGAGCCGGCACGAAGGAATCGTGCCGGCTAAGTATGAGAGAAATCTATATCAAAAGGAGTAATTCCTTGTTATGAAAGAGAGTATACAAGGAAATTGTGACAAAAGTTCGAGCAGGAGCTAAATTAAGAATAAAATTCCTTAAGGAATAAAAGGGAGAAAGTTGACTTTTTATTTACGAATCTCTTTATTTTCAAAAAGTATGAATAATTGGAAAAATAGTACTTGATTTTCGTCTGGATTTATGGTATTATCTACGAGTGCTGGGGCATTAGCGTAGCTGGGAGCGCGCCACACTGGCAGTGTGGAGGTCACGGGTTCGAATCCCGTATGCTCCATTGAAAAAAGTACGTAAATAGGAGGTTTTCTGTATATTATCTAAACCGTAGTTTCCAAAAACGTACCCAAAAATATTACCCAGACTTTTAATTTTCAAAGTAGCCGTTTAAGGCCACTTTTTTGTATAAAATATTATTCTCCCGCATATACTGGAAATATATGGTCATACTTTCAATACCCACAGAATTATACAGTAAAGGAGAACATAATTATGGCACGAGGAGTAAGAAAAACACCGCTTGAAAAATTACAAATTGAACTGACAGAAATACAGGCAACTATTAATCAGTATGAGAGATGCTTGGAGACGATGAGGGAAAAAGAAAAGTCAATTCAAAGTCAGATAGAATTAGAAGAGTTTAAGGAATTAAAATCAGTTCTTGAAGAGCAGGGGATGACCATGGAAGATATCAAAGAGTTAGTATCTTCTCAAAATAAAATTCAGCAGAGTGCTTAACGGCACTCTGTATTTTTTTACCATTGACACGAACGTATGTTTGCGATACTATATAATTAAGAAAAGAACAAATGTTCTGAAAAATGTGGAGGTTGTTAGCTATGGCAGGCACAAGAAAATTAAATCAGAATGGTCTAACGAACAAAGCACAGAGAATATATGACTTTATCGTAGAAGAACAGGTAAGAGTTGGTTATCCTCCATCTGTAAGAGAAATATGTGAGTATATGGGCTTGAAATCCACATCATCAAGTCATAGTTACTTAAAATTGCTGGAAGCAAAAGGACTTATTAAACGTGATCCAACTAAACCTAGAGCGTTAGAAATAATTTCAAATAAAACTGAACAACAGTGTAAAATCATATATGCGCCAATCGTTGGAGATGTTGCAGCTGGTACACCCATACTGGCTAATCAAAACATTGACGGTTACTGTCGGCTTCCGGCCGAAGACTTCGGACGGAAAGATGTATATATGTTACGCGTCCACGGTGACAGTATGATTAACGCAGGGATATATGATGGTGATAAGGTGATAGTAGAGAATACAGACACCGCAGAAAACGGAGAAATAGTAGTAGCCTTAGTTGATGATTCCGCAACCACAAAACGTTTCTTTAAAGAAAATGGTCGGTATAGGCTTCAACCTGAGAATGACAGTATGCCCCCCTATGTATTTTAACCAAGTGATGATTCAAGAAAAGATTATTGGATTGTTAAGGACAATGTAGCATTTTATGAAAGTGGGGTGTAATATCATGGATGTAACATGTATTAGTGATGTATTTAAATTTATTCATCGGGTAATGAACTTAGAAATGGATGAGTCTGCCTATTATGATGATTCTTGTGATGAAATAGATGAGGAGGTGCCACTATATGAAGATTACGAAGGACAATCTCAATAAAGTTATGTTTGAGAATCACGATGTACGTTTGCTTATTGAGGATGTAGTTACTCACACCAGCGCCAATCTCTATTATTATCATGATATAGAGATAACGGTACAAAAGGCTTTAGAAATTTGGAATAAGGCACAGTCCGCAGATGATGATGAAATTGAAGGGCAATACAGTGTATCATTCCTTGACTTTTCAAAAGAATGTATTCCTGAATTACTTTGTTCATAAAATAGGAACCAGAAGAACGGTTCCTTTAATTTCCACTACAAACCGAACGTATATTCGATTATAATGAAGCTAGAAGAGGTGATTATGTGGAAAGAGTTATATTTCATGTAGATGTAAATTCGGCATTCTTATCCTGGGAAGCAACGTATCGAGTACATCACTTGGGAGCAAAATTGGATTTACGTGATATATCAAGTGTAGTAGGTGGCGACCAAGAGAAACGCCATGGTATTATCCTGGCTAAATCTATACCAGCTAAGAAGTATAAAATCCAAACAGGAGAACCTGTAATAGATGCAAAACGTAAGTGCCCTGAGCTTGTTGTAGTTCCACCCAACTATAATCTATACCAACGGTCTTCGAAAGCGTTGCTGTCCATTCTACGACGCTATACGGACAAAATAGAGCAGTATAGCATTGATGAAGCGTTCATGGATATGACAGGAACTGAAGAATTATTTGGAAGACCAGAGGATGTGGCAAATGAGATTCGGGAGACAGTTTATCGAGAATTAGGCTTTACAGTAAATATTGGAGTTTCCTATAACAAAATTCTGGCTAAGATGGCATCAGATTTTCAGAAGCCAAACCGAGTTCATACCCTTTGGCCGGATGAGATACCAATTAAGATGTGGCCTTTGCCAGTGAGAGATTTATTTTTTGTCGGTCATGCGACAGAACGTAAATTGTTAAACTTGGGAATCAGGACGATAGGTGACATAGCAAAATTTAACCCATATATTTTAAAATCTCATATGCATAAGCATGGTGTGACAATCTGGCAGTTTGCACATGGAATAGATGTGTCAGAAGTCATTGACACACCACCGCCAAATAAAGGATATGGTAATAGTACTACAATAGCCTTTGATGTAACTGATGCAAAGACTGCTAAATTAGTCTTATTATCTTTGGCGGAGACAGTAAGCGCAAGGCTCCGAGCTGATGGAGTCAAAATAGGTGTTGTCTCGGTAAGCATTCGTGACTGCGATTTACAATTTTGTGGGCATCAAATTACGTTGGATGTATCTACTGATTTAACAACGGAAATTTACGATGCAGCGTGCCGGTGCTTTGATGAACTTTGGAATGGGATACCAATACGACATTTAGGTATCCATACAGAGCGCGTAAATGGCTCAGAATTTTGCCAAATAAGTCTATTTGATATAATAGATTATGATAAACAAAAACGCGCGGAAATGGCTGTAGATGCGCTCAGAAAGAAATATGGAATTGATAGCATCAAAAGAGCGTCATTCATTGAATCTCCAAACAGAAATAAAGAAAATTTGATTGACCATATGAGCGGTGGAATTAGTCGTGAAAAGCGTACTGTGGATTATGAAAAGGAAATTATTATTTAAGGAGTTGAATGGTTATGTCTATATTTGGCATAGGAACTAATGCCTAAGAGACTGACAAGGGTGAACTAAAAGGGCAAATGTTTCATATTGCTTGTATGGCATGGTTCCCAGCTTATAATAATAATCCAATTCCTGTGAGCTTTAAATTCATGGGAGAGGATGGTTCATGCCAAAGTGTCAAAGACATTTCAATCATAGAAGACGAAGAGAAAAATTATTGTGGAATACCTTCCAGAGAATACAAATGTAAGGCTTTTATAGGTGGTCTGGAACAGATATTTAAATTAGTGTACTTTACGGAGGAATATAAATGGGTAATGGTAATTTGACAGCCAAAGAAGATATATCCATTGAGAACTTATATAATTTTATTCGTGCCTCACTGGTGGCGCTACAGCCAACAGATGGGTTTGGTGAAGCTGATTTTACGTGTCCAATTTGTGGTTCTCAGGCACATATAAAAAGAGTAAGAGGAAAGATTTACAATAATGGAGATATAGAATGTCAGTGTGGGTATTCCTTTCACTTCTAAAGTAGATGTATAGAATTTCCAGATACTTATTTCATAATTGGAGTTAAAATTAAATCAGGAGTGATGATTATGAATAAAAACAAGACTTCCAATGAGCCTGATTTTAAGATTAATATGACAGATGAGGAACTGCTGGACGAATTTGAATGTGCGAAAAGTGTAATCTGCGACGAGATACCTAAAGCCCAGCCAGATGAATTTGAAATCATTTGGAGAAGAATCATAAAAGAGAAAGATGACGAAACTAGATTTTGAAAAGTAAAAAATAGGGCAGAAGAGTGTATAAACTCAGATGATTAACTGTTTCTTGTAATTGATTAACTTGCTCTGTTGTGGCAGCACCAATCTGGGATAATGTGATATTAGCTGTACCATCAAAGTTTGCATTTCCGATTTTTCTTGCTGTAGATAATTTTGTAGCAGAAGTAGCTGCCCCCTGCGGATGAAGAACCAGCGTAATTGTGCGTGTGGCTCGAAGGAGGAAATGTGGACGGTTTACTTCCAATTTCACTCCATACATACGATGGCTTGCTAGATGCTTTTGCCCACGCCGGAACATCGGAAGCTGGCATAGAGGTTGGTTTGTTCTTAATAAATGAATCTAATCCGGTATCGCTCACAGACCAGTCAGATTGAACATTGACTTCGGCTCCTGGTGAAATTCCGGCTAATTTATTTTTTTCAGTCGTAGTATAATCGTTAGTTGATAATCCCTTGCCTGTTACTTTATCTACTTTATTTGTGATAGCATTCCACTTCGTTTTTTCTGCCGAAGTCGTATGTATGTTGGAATTACTTGTATGTGTATCAATCAAAGCTTTTATTCGCAATACCAATTCCTTGGCATTTTCAAAAGATACAAAATTAAATATCATAGACTACCTCCAATCAGGTAGCAGCCATAATTTCATCAATTTGCTCATTGGTTAATGGAACCATGTCAGAATCTTGAACATAACCGCTTAAATCAACAGCAGTATCTCCAATTTTCTCAAAAGCTCCATTGGCATATATCCACTCAGTATAGATATTGGCTGTCTCAGATGGTGTTTTTGGAACCAGATATATCTTCCCTACAGTACCAGTGATTGTTGGAACACCATTACCATTGTATTCCCCAGACTTTAAGATAACATATTCTATGCCAACAATATCACCCACGGCGGCAGAAATAGCGGCGGTTACTTGGCTTTGTGTTTGGAACTTACTATCATTTGACAAATTGCTTACTTTAGTAGGAACAATTATGTTGGCCTTTCTGGTAGCAGAATCTATTGAAACATCTGTTCCATTACTTTGAATTCCAACCAATGTATTTCTCTCAGCGTTTGTTGGCGCATGAGCAGTCTGACTATGAGTATAAGCTGCTTCATATTTTGTCTGTTCTGCGTCAGAGATAAAACGGTGAGTGGAATCTTCTGTAATCATTGACGCTGGATGTGTAGCGGGATGAGTATAAACCGTATCAGTAAATTTAGCATTTGCAGGAACATCACTAGCAACAGTGTGATTGTTTACTGTATCAGCATTTCCGCCATTAGCTGGCAAGGTGGTTGGGATATCAGTTTTCAGAGCAAATTTAGTTGATACCCATGCCTGTATCTTTTGTTTAAGATATAAAAGCCCATCATAATCTAAATAATTTTTAAGAGCCATTAGCTCCTTCTTTCAAATTAAAAATCATTTTGAAACAATTGATCAATTTGTGAATTTGTTAAGCGTGAAAATTCCTCCTGTAATGTATACCATTTCCCATTAAACCACATTTTTTGTTCCATAGTTAGAGAATTGAAATAGATTATTTTTGGTATGGGTGAAATAGGTAATTCGTCAACAATAAGCATATCACTTCCAAATTTATTACCTCTCGCAAATATCATTCCATTAGTAAGTAAATAAATGGCATTAGGAAGTAACTCCTCCGGCGGAAGAGACATGTAATCTTCATAAGACAAATCTGTAATTATTTTCAATCCGCCCATCATATATCCTCCATTGTTGTCCAAACAACCTCCTCGGGTAAATTTATTGTCCCGATGAGTATGTTTTTTTCTGTGTCTGCATAATTATGGACAGTATGTCCCTCAATATCTATGTTTGATATTTTCGACTTTTCCAATGATTCAATCTTTTGAGCCATTACAGTAAAAGGATTAGATGTCTCATCTGGGTCAATGAATGAATCTGACGAAGATGACTTTATTTGGTAGTATTAAAGTTACTACTTTAAGCAATGGCTTATTCTATAATGAATCAGTAGAAACAATAATTATACCAGAAACTTTTCAAGAGATTACCCTTAGCTACCCTGGGATGGGATATGAGTGGAACCTCAATAGGTGTAGAAATATACATAAAATAGTAAACAATTCACCCATTGATATTCCATTTTGATCATATTATCATTCAAATAGCCGTGGGTGGTATAATCAAGAATTTTCCGGAGGAACAAGACTTGAAAAAATACCTGCCAATTCAACTGTATATAAACATTATGGCATATATTATGGTGGAATTGATGAAACGGAAAAATATTCATTAATAGACAACTATGGTTATAATGAAGAGTTTAAATTATTATCTCCACCAATGAAACCTGGATATACATTTATAGGGTGGAAGACTGGAGTGAAACCTGGTTCAGTAGAAGGAAAATTCATTACAAGCATTCCAGCAGGTACTAATGATAATGTCCTTGTTTATGCCTTTTATGAAAGAAATACATCATCAAGCTCTGGAGGTGGCGGAGGAGGTGGCTCATCCTCAGGCGGCCGCAAAATATCCACTTCCTCATCATCGCAAAATATGGTAGGTTTATGGAAACAGGATAAATATGGTTGGTGGTTCCAAAAGCAGGATGGTTCTTACCCAAAAGTTGAGTGGATCATGAATAATAAGTGGTATCGATTTGACACAAACGGATATATGCAAAGTGGGTGGGTTGAATTAAATAAAGTTAAATATCTTCTGAATCCTGATGGTTCCATGATTTCAAATGATTGGTCATTTCAAGATGGTAAGTGGTATTTCTTTAATGAATCAGGAGCTATGCAGACTGGATGGGTCAAATGGAAGGATAAATGTATTATCTTAACGCTGATGGAAGCATGGCAACCAATAGTGTAACTCCAGATGGCTATAAAATTGACTCAAATGGTGTATGGATATATTAATGATTTTCGGGAAAGGGCTATGTAGACAGCCGCATACTGCCGGGATCTCACAGACTTTTTTGCGCAGAGCCCGGATATGATAGTAAAACGTATTGACGGGAATCCCGTTTTGTATGCACCATTGGCGGTCAGTAAGGCCATTGGCCCTGCACTGTGTGATCAGTTCCAGCCATTGCTCATTGTTTGAAGTTGTACTCATTTGATTCATATCCTCCAATGTGAGACTTTAGAGTAATCAGGTACACCAAAAGCGACAGAAGCTGAGAGAGTGAAGCATAGCTTTTGTGAATCTGAGAACCAGATATGAAGTGAACTACTCCAAGTATCTGAAGTATCTCACAAAAGTTAGAGTTTTGCTATCCGGTCGATTATAAAGCGCTTACACTGCAATTCTGACTTTTAATCAATCAATTTAATCACATCCTTTTAAATTTACAAAAATACTCTGTATGACCCACTAGAAGTAATGGATTATACAGGGTATTTTATTGAAACAACGAAAAAGACCAGCTACTCGCCGGTCTTTAAGTGCTTTGTTTCTTTACTTATAATACAACAAATCTAAAACTCAACGTGATAGATTTTTATGATATCTCTTATATAATATATAGTATGCTACTTTTTCTTATTTGTCAATACCTATTTTCATGAATTCTATAATATGTTCTTTAAGACTTGTAATCTGTTCTGGAGAGAGTTTTCTATATATGACATTACCATTAATAGATATATTTGTCAATCTCCTATAATGCATGAATCTTGATTGTTCAAATCTCACATAAGACCTTTTATTTCCGTTTGCCTCTGCATTTGGTAAATTCAATCCTTCAAAATAGAATTCAAATAGCTTTAGAGGGTCACTTGATAATGTTATAACAAAATACATATTATTGACAATCTCAGACATTATTATGCCATAATGTCCGGTTGATAATTCTCCACAGTACCCATATCCATAATTAACATATACGATATCTCCAATTTCAAGATTATGATTGTAATTCTGGTGTTCGTATTTTTTCTTTTTCTTCTTTAGGTCTTTAATAATGGCTATATTAGGAGATTTTTTTCTTTTGTTCGTCCTTTATTTTACTCTGCTATTCCAATTCTTTTTTTGTCTTAATGTGTCATAAAGTAAGTCTTTTATCCAAGTAGTATAAATAATTGCGTTTTCATTTGACATTGATCTAAATATTTCGCCCTTAATATAGTTCAATGAAGACTCTACTATATTTTTTGTATCTTCTAACATATTTATACTTTCCCCAATCGTACATGATATTTATTGGTAGCAAATACCAATATACCAATTATACGACAAGATAATCTATATTTCTACAAGAACATACATTCTTGCAGTCTCATATGAATTTAGGGATTCTCAACAACACCTTATTATCTTGTAAAACTAAAACCACGAAGAAAATAAGTGGTTTCTCGAAAGCTGGATTAGTTGCAAATTCACTTGCTATAAAAAGCCTAATTTCACATTCAAATGATAAGAACTATACGTTGAAAATTGATGATGAATATCAATTGGAATATGAACTCAACAAATCTCTTTCAAAATTTAAAACAGAATTTCGAGCATAGATTACATTAGGTATAGCTGTTATAGCGTTAATTATTTCAATTATTGCATTATTTATTTAGAATCTAATAGTTTATAATAGCTATCGTATATAATAATTGTAAGTCGGATTTATAATACAATATAAAAGAGCAGGAGATTAGTTCTCTTGCTCTAACGTAACAGCCACTTCATTTAGTACATTTTGATGTAATTCATCTATTAAGTAATTCTTTAATTCTGTAATATGTTGAGGAAAATAGTTTGGACGTTTTGATTCCATAGATAAAATTCTCCTCATTTTTCTTCTAATCTCAACAATGTCTTGTTGTTTTCTCATAATTACATGTTTATTATTTGAAATAAATTCATGGTCTACATATTTTTCTGTAATAGGATAACAAGAACTTATTTTATATAAAGCATCTTTTGTTGTTTTGGCAATATGATAATAGCAACTTCTTAAATCCGAATCTGGTCGTGATAAACAGAATGGGTAAAAGGTTTTTTGTTTATCTTCTCTATGAGCAATATCACTTGTCGGGATAGCCCAATATAATCCATCAACTTTATTATCTTTCAAACAACAAAATACCGGACGCTTATTTCCATAATTGATATCACAATCACCACCCAGAGATGAAATTATTTCCAAAATGTCTCGTTTGACTACATAAAGTCCATTTTCTACCATCGTATCTTCTTGCATGGAAAAAGCCGTGGTATACACGGCTTCCTCAATTCGCCTATTTAGGAACGCTAGCGAAAGGCGTATTTCCTCAATTCAGTGTTTCAAACACTACTGAAAAGTGCATTTCCATCAATCTGTCTTCTGGTCATATGACACTGCCGAACAGAATGCTTGTATAGGAATAGAATTCCTTACTTATATTATACACAATTCTTGGAAAATGAACACCATCAAGTTATACAAAAAAATGCGTAATAATATAGCAAGATAAACAAAAATGCACCAATGATATTAATTTACAATTATTTCTTATAAAGAAGAGGACAAATTTAAAAATATGTTATAATAGAAATAGATAAAAAAATCACAAGACAATAAGGAGTAGAATCATCCCATAAGTTATATATTTAATAGTCATAAACATTTTCAATACAAAAGGTTATATATATACAAATAATCATCCTTCTGATGTATGCCTCATGGCATATTTTTCCAATTAACGATATAATTTTAGCATACTTGTCGATATAGGAGGAATCTTCATGAATGAGAAAAAGCTAATTCTCCAAGGATATTTAAGAAACCAAATACGCTTGTATCGTAATACTCATGCTTTCTCTCAAGAGAATATGGCAGAATTCTTACATGTCTCACCTCGTTCATATATTGACCAGGAACATGGTAAATATGGGTTTTCTGCCTTGACGTTAATATACTACGTTTTTTTACTAACAGATGAAGAGACTCTAATTTTTTTTAGGGAATTGAAAAATTTAATTGGAGGGAGGAATAAGGATGTTGCATAAACCCGTATTTGATTCTTCAGAAATACATACAATACTGACACTTCTTGGAGCAGACTTGCATTATGTCGGATATCGCTATACAGAGTACGCTCTTATGCTTATGAAAGAAGATGAGGAACGCATACATTCTGTTACTAAATGTCTATATCCTCAAATCGCGAAACGGTATCAAACATCATGTAATGCCGTAGAACGAAATATTAGAACTCTATCACAAGTAGCATGGAGAACCGAACCACAACTTCTTCAAAAATTGGCGGGTCACACACTTAATAGAAGACCCACATCAAGCCAATTTCTGGCAATACTTTTTGCATATCTTAGTAGAATTAGCAATCTGGAAAAAATAGTTTGATATAATTTATCTGTCATGAAAAACAATACCATGTCTTATTATAGTCCAAAGCAGGGAAGATTTCCAGTATTTCTTGCAGATAGTCTGGATATCTGCGATCCGGTATTGGTATTTGACCAGATCATGGAGGAGATCGGAATAGAACAGTATCTCAGGCCGGGATATAATCGGGTCAACATGCTTAAAACAATCTTATTCGGCTTTATGGACACGGGATACGCAGGTTTAAGGGAATTGGAGGACCGGTGCAGAACCAATATCCGTTACATGTACCTGATGGATTACGAAACACCCGGTTACCGCTCCTTCGGACACTTTATAAATGATGAAATCAACGGAAAGGCTGAAGATATTTTCCGTGCCGTTATGGAGTATATCCGAAAAAAAGACGCCGTGGATCTGGAACATCTCTATATAGACGGCTCAAAATTTGAGGCAGATGCGAATAAATACAGCCGGGTATGGAAAAAAGCAACGGAAAAATCCAGATACCGGCTGTTTGCAAAGATCACACAGCTGCCGGGTCAGATCAATGAGGACCTGGCCTGTGCCGGGCTGAAGGTCGAGACGAACACGGAATATACTCCGCAGGGTCTGGAGATGATTCTTTGACGATACGCTTTTCAGTGCCGGATCGACGAAAAAGCGTTTGTCCACGGCAGGGGACACCGAAAGAGCGGGGAGCGGAGATATTACGAGAAGCTGAAAGAATACACGGAAAAACTGAAAGAATATGTGAAAAAGATCCGGATCTGCGGTCCGGAACGCAACAGCTATTCCAAAACGGACCATGATGCCACGTTTATGAGGATGAAAAAGGACTACATGGGAAACGGCCAGCTGCTCCCGGCATATAACATTCAGATCGGGGTGGCGGATGAATATATAGCGGTCATCGACGTGAAGCGGTACCGCTCGGATATGGACTGCTTTGTGCCGCTGATGGAGAAATTCAGGGAACTGTATGGGTTTTACCCGAAATATCCGGTAGCAGATGCGGGATACGGCTCGTACAACAATTATATTTATTGTCAGGAACACGGGATGGAAAAGTACATGAAATTTCCGATGTACAAAAAAGAGACAAAAGATAAAGAATATCATGAGAACCCGTTTCGTGCGGTGAACTTTAAGCCGGGCCCGGATGGGACCCTGATGTGCCCATGGGGAAAGAAGTTCCATTTTGCATACAGGAAAGCAGTGAAAGGGAACCGGTATGGACGCCAGGAAGAGTACTATACATGTGAGGACTGTGGAGGATGTCCTTATAAGGAACAATGTAAAAAGACAGATAAGAACCGTATGGTGTGTATGAACCGGGAGCTGAGGTGTATGCACCAGGAAGTAGTGGAAAACCTGGAAAGTATCCAGGGAGCGCTGCTGCGGATGAACCGTTCGATACAAGCGGAAGGGACGTTTGGAATCATAAAGTATGACCGATGGTACAAACGTGTGGTAAGAAGAAAGCTAAACCGAGTGAGTCTGGAAATATATTTG